>Ga0209415_10002528_pt1 | contig 34286 bp, 31 predicted proteins | sample PeaSoiSIISIP2007_FD_187696 | JGI IMG/M metagenome (GOLD analysis project Ga0209415, IMG submission 187696) | Peat soil microbial communities from Weissenstadt, Germany - SII-SIP-2007 (SPAdes) (version 2) | ecosystem: Environmental > Terrestrial > Soil > Wetlands > Peat | place: Germany... | reverse complement strand
ATGCCTCGAGTAGTTCTCAATGCCGTGGCAGTAGCCGACCGACTTGATCATTTCAAGATCAAACATTACCCGCTGATGAACGCGCTGAGCCTCCACCACCCGGCCCTGCTTCTCGAGTTCCGCTTCCCACCACTTCAATTCTTCTTTAATAGAATCCACAGCCCGCGACCGGGTCTCGGGCTTCATCACGTAATGCGTCTTCGGATAGATCGGCAACCGCACGTACTTCTGTTTCACAGTCCCGAACAATGGATCAATCTGCGAGAGCGTCTCGACTTCATCCCCCCACAACTCGACCCGATAAGCCATATCGTCATAAGTAGGAAAAATCTCAATCACGTCCCCGCGAACCCGAAAAGTCCCGCGCCGGAAATCCCCATCCGTCCGCTCATAAAGAATCTCAACCAGCTTGCGAGTAATGTCCTCCCGCTTGATCTTCTGCCCCTTCTCCAAAAACAACATCATCCCGTAATAAGCTTCCGGAGAGCCCAAGCCATAGATGCAGCTCACCGAAGCCACAATCAAACAATCCCGCCGCTCAAAAAGTGACCGCGTAGCCGAGAGCCGCAGCTTGTCCAACTCATCATTGATGGTCGCCTCCTTCTCAATATAAAGATCAGCCGCGGGCACATAAGCCTCCGGTTGGTAGAAGTCATAGTATGAGACGAAGTACTCTACGGCGTTTTGGGGGAAGAAGTTCTTGAATTCGTGGTAGAGCTGGGCGGCGAGGGTTTTATTGTGAGCCATCACCAGCGTGGTTCGGTTTAGTTGCTCGATCACTTTGGCGGCGGTGTAGGTTTTGCCGGAGCCGGTTACTCCTAGAAGAACTTGATGTTGTTCGCGATCGAACAGGCCTTTCGTCAAGGATTCGATGGCCTTGGCTTGGTCGCCCTTTGGTTTGTAATCACTTACCAGTTTGAAATCCATCGCAGCAGCCTCTAGCTCCTGGCTTCTAGCTATTAGCTTTCAGCTCTCAGCTAGCAGCGGGTCACACCGAAATAAATTTGGCCAGCACCTGCAGAAAGGAATTTCAGCGGGCAGGCATCTCTCTATTATAGCGTGGTGAACAGAAAGCAAAACGGCGCGAGGATTGAATCCTCGCGCCGTGCGTTAGCCTTGTTGGCTTGCTGTAAACGCTTATGGAAGCTTGAAGTTTACGGTGATCTGGGTCTGAATTTCGACAGGTTGATCGTCGAGGTAATAAGGTTTGTATTGCCACTGCTTGACGGCGTCGATTGCGGCACGTGATAGAACTTGAGGGCCACTGAGCACCTTGACCGCGGTGATGCTGCCATCCTTGCCAATGTTGGCCAGAAGCTCGACCGAGCCCTGAACGCGCATCTGCCTGGCCGTCTGGGGATACACGGGTTGAACGCTCTTCACCAGCAGCCCCTGCGACACTCCTTGCGAAACCTTCACCGCCTGAATGGGCTGCCGAGGAAGATTCGCTCCGCTCGTGCTCATGATTCCAGAGAGGGCTTGGTCGTTCGCGTTTGAGGCGACGTTCAAGGATGCTGGTGGAGGTGCGGGCGTTGCATCCTGTTGAGCGGGAGTCGACGGGGCAGGGTTGGAGACTTCGTTCTTGACCACAAAGGGTGTCTGCGCCAGCTCTTCCGAGGGAATTCTAACCACGGTGTTCGGTGCGATGATCGGGGTCGACTTCTTTGAAGCCGGAGGATGAGTTTCGGTCGTGGAAAGAGTGATATCGGGTCCCATCTCAACGGGCAGCGCATGGGCTTGCTGCGATGGCGTGGTTGTGGCAGTTGTGTCTTGCGCAGCAGCCTGGGACGACGGACCCGTCGCAGCTGGCGGAGACTGAACCGGAGCGCTACGCGGAGGAGCAGTCAGAGTTTGTGCCGCAGGAGTTGCGCTTGCGGAATGAATTTTCGTCCATCCTACATAGCCACCGGCTGCGACCGCAACCACAACGGCGGCTGCTATCAGAAGGGTCTTCTTACCACTACCGGATGCTGGCTCATCGGATACGCCGCCTAGCGAAGCAAACACGGGCGCATCTACTTGTGGTATTTCCGCAACTTCTTCTGTCTTCGGCGATATTTTTGCGGGAGCCGTGGCTGTCGCTTGACCGGATGACATGCTGCTGGTGTAGGAGCGAGGTTCGGAAAGGCTTGCCGGCGCGGGCAGCGTTTTACTGGTCGCGGGAGATTCAATTTCCGACCTTCCGGTGGCTTCGGCGGCGCGGCGGAGAGCAGTCGCCATCGGTTCCGCGGCAGGCTTAGAAATAGGCTGCCAGGGATATTCTCGCGTGGTGGCAGAGGCCGGCGCCGGATCTGGCATTGATTCGAGCAGAGCAGCTTCGGTCGAATCCGGTTTTGGACCGAGGTCGGCTTCAACCTCAAATAGGGAAGCGCTCACGGACGGAATCGGAGATGGAGGCGCCTGCACTGGCAAAGATGCAGGTCTCTGCTCGGGAATCTGGGGAGCAGAAGGACGCCTGGCATCGATCATCGTGACGGGGCGTGCTGGTGGCTGCGCAGCAGGCGTCGCACTCGCGGGTTTCGCTGCGTCGGTTTTCCGGAGCAGGCCGCGGGCTACGCGCAACGTGCCCTTGGATTGTTCAACATTAATGGGCTTGGTCAGAACCAGGTTGGCGCCGATTCGAAATGCCTTGGCAACCCCAGCTTGTCCCTCGACAACGGCAACCGCAAGCGACGATTGATTCGATCCAGAATTGTGCGCACTCTTGAACAACAGCGCTGCATTCTGCTCGCTGTCACAGTCCACCACGATGGCATCGAAGTGCTCCGCCATCAGCCTCTTAACCGCGGCAAAAGGCTCGTTGCAGGGCTCAACTCGAAACTCCAGGTCGGACAGAACTTGCGTGACTACGCGGGCGGTTTTGTCGTCAGGGCAGAATAAAAGGGCGTTGTACTTCATACTGGAATCGTAGGTACTGTGGTGGTGAGCATCAAGTTACGTAGGTAATGGGCGGTTCTTGAATCGCACGCCCGGGTTGTCTAGACGCCTGTTTCAGTTTGGGGCTCGGTTCGAAAAACTCCGCGCGAGATCCTTCGCCCCGCTGGAGAAAGCGCGGGGCTTCAGGATGACGGCGTTTGAACAAGAGGGGCGAGCTTCGCCCTGATAATTTTCTGGACGGGTACAATGGCGGGCATGCGCATCCCGCTTTGGCTTAAAGTTGGCTGGAGTGTGTGGGTGCTGGTGTGGGTGCCGGTTTACTGGCATCAGTATGGATTGCAGAACTTCCTTTACTTTTGCGATCTGGGCAATTTGTTTATTGCGGCGGCGCTTTGGTTGGAGAGTCCGCTGATTTTTTCTTGGCAGGCTTGCGGGTTGCTGCTTTTTCAGTCCTTCTACGCGATTGATCTGATCGGGGCCGTGCTCAGTGGTCGGCACATCATTGGCGGCACCGAATATATGTTTGATCCTCATTTGCGCTTGTTTGTGCGGCTGTTTAGTTTGTTTCACGTGGTGGTGCCACCGCTGTTGCTATGGGCTATTTGGCGGTTGGGTTATGACGAGCGCGGGTGGAAGTATCAGACGTTGACTACGTGGATTGTGGTTCCGATCAATTATTTCTGGCGGCCGGAATTTGATGTGAACTGGGCTCGGGGCCCGTTTTTCCGCGAGCAGCATTTCGCGCTGGGGATTGTGTATTTGGCGGCTTATCTGGTGGTCGTGCCGTTAGTGGTTTATTGGCCTACGCATCTGATTTTGCGATGGTGGGCGCAGTGGTTGCGCAGTCCATATTCGCATACCTAAGTCTTCAGGGAGGCTTGCGTCTCGCGGCGGCGGGGACGCCCGCGCCTACATTGGCAAATAAAAAAGGCCCGAGGGTTCGGGCCTTGGTTAGGCCGGAATCGGTTAGTGGCCCAGGGGGCCGGGGTTGCGCTGGGCTACTACTTTCTTGGCGTTCTCGGCTAGGGCTTTGGCCTGTGGCAGAAGATCGAGGGCCTTGAGGACCTCGGGATCGGCTTCCGCTTTTACTTTCAGGCCTTCTTCCTGGCCGAACGCGTTCACGAAGATTTCGCTCTTGATGCTGGCGCGCACCCAATCGTTGTTCTGGAGCAGTTCCGCTTCGGTGAAGGGAATCTTTTCCAGGTCGAGGAACTTGCGGAAGTCCTGCATGGTGGCATCGTCGACTTCAAAACTCTTGGTCGGATGGTGATTCACCATGTAGTGCTTGGCGTAGTTGAAGAACGCGTAGTGTTGCAAGAGTGAATCCTGGAAGTGGTTGCTCTTGATGGGATCGATCTTCACGTCGGGCGTGATGCCGCCTCCGCCGTACTCGGTGCGGCCGCTGTCAGTGAGCTTCACTTCGCGATTGGCTGTAGAAGCCTTCTCGTCATCAGGGCGATCGAAATAATAGTCATACAACGAGATGTTGGAGTAGTCGCGCTGAATCAACCGTCCACTCGGAGTGTAGTAATGGGCTGTGGTGAGGGCGAGTCCGGTATTTTCCGATAGCGGATACACCGTCTGCACCAGACCCTTGCCGAATGTGGTTTCGCCGACGATCAGGCCGCGGTCGTGATCCTGAATGGCTCCGGCGACGATTTCAGCCGCGGAAGCTGTGCCCCGGTTGACCAGGACGACCAGAGGATATTCTTTGCCGCCGTCGCCGTGAGTCGCAGTGTAACGCTTCTCGGGCGAGTTGCGGCCATGGTGAGAAACGATCAGCTGGCCTTTACGCAGGAACTTGTCGGCGACGCCAACGCCTTCGCTGAGCAGGCCTCCGGGATTCTGGCGCAGGTCGAGAATCAGACCCTTCAGGTCGCCCATCTGGTCGAGCGCTTCGGAGACTTCTTTTTCCGTGGTCTCGTTAAAGCCGGTGATGTGCAGATAGCCGATGCCGGGCCGGATCAGGAAGTGCAGATCGACGCTGTAGCGCGGGATTTCATCGCGAACCACGGCAAACTCAAGCGGCTTGTCGGTGCCTTCGCGGAGGATCGTGATGTGGACGGTGGTGCCCTTGGGGCCTTTGAGCAGATCGGCTACGTCACCGGTGCTCATGTTGTCGGTGGGCTTTCCGTCAACCGCAACGATGATGTCTCCGGGACGAATTCCGGCGCGATAGGCGGGCGTTCCCGCGAATGGGGCGATGACGATGACCTTGTTGTTGCGCGGGCCGACGGTCATGCCGACGCCGTAGTATTTGCCGCGCTGGTCTTCGCGCAGAAGCGCGTACGACTTGGGATCAAAGAAATTCGAGTGCGGATCTAGCACGTGCAGCATGCCCGGAATGGCACCGTTGTATATGGCCTTATCGGCGTTCACGGGCTCGGCGTAGTTCTGCTCGACTAAGCTGTACACGTCGGTAAACTGCCGAAGGCTGTCACGGACATCAGAATCCCCGCCTGGGGCTGCGGCGGGATTGATCTTCTGGCCGAAGACCATGCCGAGAAAGCCGCAAGAGATAAGAACGACGACTACAAGGAAGAGTGTGCGACGCGAACTACGGGCCATTCTATTCGTTTCCTTCGGTTCGGGCGTAGATAAGGCCCGGCCACCGCATCTGAGCGCAGTATAGCACGTCCCCAAATGGTCTAAACCAGGATTGAACTGACCTTAAGTAACCACTGAGGTGAGGCAGAACTACACACCACTCTTTCTTTAAGATGCGGGCGGAACCGCGAAGGTTCGGAACTTTCTCGCGATATTTCGTTGGACGGCGGCATGTGTCAAGTAATTGTCAAATAGCGGGCTACGCGTTGCCGCCGTCACGCCGGGGCAGTATGATGAAACGCATGGGTTTCTCGGAAACCATCTTCCTGTTTTTCTTGGCCTTGATCATTTTTGGGCCCAAGAAGTTGCCGGAGATCGCGCGTCAGGTGGGAAAGGCGCTGAATGAGTTTCGGCGGGCTTCAAACGAGTTCAAAGCTCAGATTGAATCGGAGATTTCGCAGTTGGAGATGGAGAATCGTCAACAGATATTGCCCCCATCCGAGCCCCCGAAAGGCGCGGTGGCCGCGTTGCCTTTGACCCTGGAACCTGCTGTCAAACCTGCATTATCCCTCGAACCGAGCCCGGAACAGCGTTTGGAGCCGAGCTCCGAGTCCAGTTCTCAGCGCCACGACATGGTGAAGGCTCCCGATGCCTGACGCGGTTGCTGAAGCGCCCTCAGCCAAGCCCCCGCAGGACTCCATGCCTGCGATGAGCTTCCTTGATCACCTTGAGGAACTGCGGCGGCGCATCATTTACTCGATTGTCGCGATTGCGGTGGGCTTTTTCGCGTGCTGGGGATATGCGGAGAAGATTGTCGGCTGGATGCAGAAGCCGATTATGGAAGCGCTGCAGAGGAACGGGATGCCGCAGACGCTGGTCTATCTGAATCCCACGGATCCCTTCAACCTTTACTTGAAGGTGGCGGCGCTGGCGGGCTTGTTCGTGTCGTGTCCGATTGTGCTCTACCAGGTTTGGATGTTCATTTCGCCGGGGCTGTACCGGAACGAAAAACGCTACGTCACGCCCTTCATGTTCTCGACGGTGGGTCTGTTTCTGGCGGGCGGTGCGTTTGGTTACAAGCTGGTTTATCCGGCGGCGCTGGAATTCCTGATCGGATATGGCAAGCAGTTTCAACCCATGATCACGATCCACGAATATACGGATCTGTTTCTGACCGTGATTCTTGGGTTAGGCGTGGTCTTCGAGTTGCCGATTCTGGTCTTCTTTCTGGCGCTGATGGGGGTGGTGAGCGCGGGGTGGATGTGGCGCAACGTGCGTTATTCGATTCTGGTGATTTTCATTATCGCGGCCATTATTACGCCCACCACGGATATCTTGAACATGTGCATTTTTGCCGCGCCTATGATCGCTCTGTACCTGGGGAGCATTGGAATTGCTTACCTGGTGCATCCAAAACAGCGGAAGGCGCGGGCTGAGAAAAAGGGACAATGAGATTGTTTAAGGGACAACGGAGGGGCGGGCGGACTCGGTTGTCCCTCTCGGCGGCTCTGGGGTTAGCTTTATCCCTGACCCTGTTTGCTTGTGCTCGGGAGAAAGATGCAGCGGCCGCGCCGAAGGAGTCGGCGCCTTCAATGGCCGTTCCTGCCGCCACGGGTGCTTCCACGACCTCGGCTGATCCGGGTCCGCCGCCAGCTTTTAATTCGGCTCGTGCCATGCAGTATGTCAAGGAAATCGTGGCCTTCGGCCCTCGTCCGATCGGGAGCGCGAATCATAAGAAGGTTGAGGATTACATTCACGCCCATTTGAAAGGCGACCAAGTTGAAGATGACGCTTTCACTATCGACACATCGGAGGGGAAGTTTCCAGTTCGCAACATTATTGCGAAGTATCCGGGAACGCGCGATGGCATTATCGTGATCGCCAGTCACTACGACACTAATTATCCGCTGCGCGATACGAATTATGTTGGCGCGAACGACGGTGCTTCTTCGAGTGCGCTGCTGCTCGAAATCGCCAATCAGTTGCGCGGTAAGAATCTCGACGGCTCTAGCGTGTGGCTGCTGTGGGATGACGCGGAGGAAGCCACAAAACTTCCCTGGACGGACACCAACAGCGTCTACGGTGTTCGTCACCTGGCTCAGAAATGGCAGGACGATGGAACTATTAAGAACATCAAGGCTTTTATTTTGGAAGACATGATCGGTGACGCCGACCTCAACATTGAACGCGACGAGAATTCCACTCCCTGGCTTGAGGACTTGATTTATCAGGCAGCGACGCGCCTGGGCTACCAATCCCACTTTTTTGCCCGAACGGTTCCGATGGAAGACGACCACAAACCTTTTATGCAGCGCAACGTTCCGAGCGCCGACCTGATTGACTTCGACTATGGCTACGACAATGTTTTCTGGCATACGACGCAAGACACGGTCGACAAACTCAGCCCCAAGAGCTTGGAAATCGTGGGCACCGTGACCCTCGAAACGTTGCAGATGCTGGACAAGAAGTAGAATTCTCCCCAGGCCTCCGCGATAGGCCAAGCCATGAAACTGCTGTTCGGTCCGACACGTTCCTGGCGACAAATTCTGGTGGTAGCAACTCTCCTGCTGCTGGTGTGGGGTTTGCCCGCCTGCGGCGGTGGCAGCGCACCGTCGTCGTCGCAATCGTGTCCGTCGCTTCAGGGTCCAGCGACGTCCGGCCTGGGATCGATTGTCGATGTCTTGGTGGCAAACGAAATGAAGGCACAGGGACTGGTGGGCATGTCCGTAGCTATCGCCAAGAAGGGGAAAATTCTCTACACCCAAGGGTACGGTTACGCGGATCTAAGCACTTGCCAACCGGTTCAGCCAGCGACGGAATTTCAGATTGGATCGATCACCAAGCAGTTCACCGCGGCGGCCGTTTTGCGGTTGTGGAATGCGGGAGCCCTCAACGTCGACGCCCCAGTGGTGGCCTATCTGGGGAGCTACGGATTCGATCCGCGGATCACGTTGCGCATGCTACTGAACCAGACTTCCGGCCTGCAAGATTATCTTGGTTTCCCGGCGGTAAACTCCTGGATCGGTGGCGTGCCCGAGCAAACCGTTCTCAGCCAGATCGCACCGGCCCCGCTGCAGTTCGCGCCTGGGACTGCATACGCCTACAGCAACAGCAACTACTTTGTCCTGGGATCGGTCATTGAGGCGGTAGGTTCGACCACGTATGCAGATTTCATAAAGGCTAACGTTTTCCAGCCAGCCGCGCTGAGCAATACCTCCTACCTGCAACCGGCCGCGTTTGCTCTTCCATACACCGCGACGCAAGGCCCCGGTCTGATTCCTGATCCATCGCTGTTCTTCTCGGCTGGCGCGCTTTGGTCAAATGTGGAGGATTTGGCGACCTGGGATGCGGCGCTGCTGAACGGGAGGGTGATCCCTTCATCGGTGTTCACGGTTATGGTGACGCCGGCTTCTGTGCCCAACTATCCGCAAGGCGGACCGTCCGATTACGCGATGGGCTGGGTGCTCGGAACGGAGGTGGGCCATCCCTTCGTCTGGCACAACGGTGAAACCTATTCCTATACGGCGTTCAATGGCATGTTTCTGGACGATGGTTTTTCTGTAACGTTGCTGACGAACGGGGCAGTAAACGAAGACACTCCTTTCTTGAATCTCGGGGAACAGATCATCCAGGGGATTTGCACCTCGGCAGGCACGGCGGGGAACTGCTGAGCGATACCGTGGACTGGGGCCTGAGCCTTTGGTCTTTCGCTTTTTCGCGATTTGATTTCTAATTCCAACCTTATGCGAATCGTGAAAGCGTGTCTGCTTCTACCCGTGTTTCTGCTTGCCGTGGCCTCAGCCCAAAATCCTGTCGACCCAGTGATTGCCGAAGCCTTGAAGCCTTCGCCTCTGGAAAAGAATTTGCAGCAGCTCACCGATCAGATCGGAGGCCGAGTGCCAGGAACGCTGGCAATGCGGCAGGCCGTGGATTGGGGAGTCGCTGCTTTCAAAGCCGCGGGAGCGGACAGCGTGTACACAGAAAATTTCACGATTCCGGCTTCCTGGGGCGAGGGCTTTACCAGAATGAGCATCTCCGCACCGGAGAAGTTCGATGTGCGGGTGGTTTCGATGGGGTGGGCTCCAGCTCTTGGGGCCCATCAGGACGTGCCCGTTGTTGATGTGGGCGAAGGGAGGCCTGAGGATTTCGTCAAAGCCGGCAATGTCAGTGGTGCTTTGCTGCTGGTGCACTCCCACGAGATGGCCAAGTGGGATGACCTTTTCGGCGAGTATCTGAGAGCGCCGGGCATTATTCTTCGCGCTGTGCAGGCGAAAGCTTTGGCCATCGCTGTCCAATCCACACGTCCCTACGACCTGCTCTATCGCCACACGGACACGTTGCAGGGTGAGATCGGGCCCATTCCCCAGGTGCTGGTAGCGAGAGAGGACGCTTCGCGTATCGTACGCCTGCTGGCATCGGGCCAGAAAGTTCGCGCCGACCTGGCAATCCCGAATCGTATTGGCGGGCCGATCACGGCGACAAATGTAATTGGCGAGATACGGGGCAGCGACAAACCCAAAGAGTTTGTGATCCTCGGGGCGCACCTCGATTCGTGGGAACTGGGCACGGGCGCGCTCGACAATGGATGCAATGCGGCTTTGGTGATTGATGCGCTCCGCGCGATCAAAACCGCGGGGCTGCGGCCGCGGCGTAGCATTCGCTTCATCCTGTTTTCTGGCGAAGAGGAAGGTTTGCTCGGATCGCACGCCTATGCCGTCGCACACCGAGCCGAACTGGACAAAGCTGCAGCAGTAATTATTTTCGATTCTGGAACGGGCAAAGTCACCGGGTTTTCTCTGGGTGGTCGGAAGGACGTGCTCGACGCCGCGAACAATGTGGTGGCGCCGCTGAAGCAGTTTGACGCGGCAAATCTGAAAACCACCGCCGAATGGGGCACGGACCATTTCGATTTCATGCTGGAAGGCGTACCGACGTTGGTCGCTGAGCAGGAGGAGGCAAACTACCTGATCAATTATCACGCCATGTCCGATACCTTCGACAAAGTCGACCTGGCGCAACTAAAGAAACATGTCGCGGAGGCGGCCGCTCTCACATTCGGCATTGCCAATGCGCCGGAGCGGCTCGGTCCCCGCCTGCACCACGCGCAGATTGAGGAGACCATGCGCGAGACGCAGATGGATGAACTGATGAAAACCTTTGGCATGTGGCAGCCGTGGCAAGAGGGGAAATGGGGAAGGGCCGACTGAAAATTGCCGCCAGCATTTCCCAAATGATTTGCGGGCAGGGCGAGCATCACAAAAACCGCTGAGGCTTAATTGAACCAGCTACTCTTCTGGATTCTGTTCAATCTTTTCGTGCTGGGCATGCTGGCGCTCGACCTGGGCTTCTTGCAACGGCCAGGCCATACGGTGAAATTTCGCGAGGCGCTGACCTGGAGCTTGATCTGGATTGGGCTGGCTGGCGCATTCGCCGTGCTGGTTTATTCTCGCTATGGGCACACGACCGCCGTGGAGTTCGTCACCGGTTACGTGATTGAACTTTCGCTTAGCGTCGATAATCTCTTTATCTTCCTCCTGATTTTCCGCTACTTTCGCGTCGCTCCGGAGCACCAGCACAAAGTATTGTTCTGGGGAATCGTCGGTGCCCTGGTGATGCGGGGTATCTTCATTATGGTGGGCATCGGTCTGATTCAAAGGTTCCATTGGATTACGTACATTTTCGGGGTGCTGCTTGTCTACAGCGGGATCAAGCTTTTTCGGCAGCATGGTGTGGGGATCGAGCCGGAAAACAATCCGGTTCTGCGTTTATTTCGGCGCTGGGTACCGATGACCGAAAACTACGAGGAGGACAAGTTTGTGGTGCGGGGCACCCGCCTGTTTGCGACGCCCCTGCTGGCGGTGCTGGTATTGGTTGAGACTACGGATGTGCTCTTTGCCACAGATTCGATTCCTGCGGTGCTGGCCATCACGCTGAAACCTTTTATTGTTTATACCTCCAACGTGTTTGCGGTTCTGGGTCTGCGCTCGATGTACTTTTTGCTGGCAGGGATGATGGAACTCTTCCACTATCTGCACTACGGACTGGCGGCAATTTTGATCTTCGTTGGAACGAAGATGCTGGTTTCGAATTACTATCCAATTCCCACGTGGATCGCGCTGGGAGTTGTGGCGGGAGTGCTGCTGATTTCGGTGCTGGCATCGTTGCTCCATCCGCAAAGTCAAGGGCAGTAACCACAAAGGACACTGAGGTTCACAAAGGAAATCCGCAGTTCTTCGTGTACCCCTGTGTCCTTTGTGGTTAATGGCTTACGCGAATCGGATGGTATCGGCTTTGGTGATGGAGTGCTTGAGGAACTTGGCATCGTTGTGGACGGGAAAGTCGGTGCGATAGTGGGCGCCGCGGCTCTCTTCGCGGGCTAGCGCGGAACGGGCTACCAGTAGGCCAAGGGCGTGGAGATTTTGCGCCTCGTGCCCCCGTCGCGTTTGCGGGTGGGCCACTCTTGGAGCGAGACGGTTCAGGTGCTCGATGGCCGCTTTCAATCCGGTTCCAGTCCGCACAATACCAACATCCCGCCACATAAGATCTTGAACTTCGCGGATAACTTCCTCGGTTGCAGTGTCGACTGGGCCGTTCGAGACAGCGCGGCGAGATTTGGCGGCGCTGGCCGGCGGGTGGCGCAGTTCATCAAGCATCGTTTTGCCAGCTCTCGCACCGAAAACCAGGCCCTCGAGCAGGGAATTGCTAGCCAGGCGATTGGCGCCATGCACGCCCGTAGCGGCCGCTTCGCCGGCCGCGTACAGCCCGGGCAGCGTACAACGTCCCATGAGGTCCGTGCGCACGCCGCCCATGGCGTAATGCGCGGCCGGCCGGATGGGGATCATATCGGCCGTGATATCGATGTTGAATTCCATGCACGTGGCGTAGATGCGCGGGAAACGCTTCTTCACATGGTCGGGGTCGAGGTGAGTGAGATCGAGATAGACAAATGGGTCTTTGACCTGGCTGACCTCAAGCTCATGAAGAATGGCTCGGGCCACAACATCGCGGGGCGCCAGTTCGCCCATAGGATGGTACTTCAGCATGAAGCGATGCAACTCGATATTGCGCAAGTAAGCGCCTTCGCCGCGCAAAGCCTCGGAGAGCAGAAAGCGTGGGGCATTCTTCAAGTACAAGGCAGTGGGATGGAACTGGATAAATTCCATGTCGCTGACTTCGGCACCGGCGCGAAATGCCATGGCGACGCCGTCCCCGGTGGCGACCGCCGGGTTGGTGGTGTTGCGGTAGAGTTGGCCCATGCCGCCGGTGGCGAGCAAAACGGCGGAAGCCGACATCTGCTGCTTCTCGCCCCTCTCGTTAATGAGATGAATGCCGCAGACCCGGCCATCTTCCACGATTAAGTCCGTGGAGAACTCGAACTCACGCACGGAAATATTCTTCAGCGTTTTGCTTTTGGCGTAGAGAGCCCGGAGAATCTCGCGTCCAGTGGAATCGCCGTGCGCGTGCAGAATGCGGTTGCGGCTGTGCGCGCCTTCGCGGCCGAAGGTGAGCTTGGTGCCCTGGCGATCGAATTCCGTGCCCCATTGAATCAATTCATCGATGCGCTCGGGGGCGTCCTCCACCAGTACTTTGGCGGCTTCGGGATTGCACAGGCCATCGCCGGCTTGCAGCGTGTCCTGGAGGTGGAGACTGATTTCGTCTTCGTCGCTAAGTGCGGCCGCGATGCCGCCCTGGGCCCACTGCGTATTCGATTCGGTGACCTCACGCTTGGCGAGCACGAGAACCGTTCCTGCACCTGCCAGTTCAACCGCAGCACGCAGCCCGGCAACTCCGGCGCCAATCACAAGGAAATCGGTTCGAGACGGCGCAGACTCCATAGGTCAAAAATGGTATCACGCGGCGGCCCGGTAGCTGCGCGGATGATTACGTTATGATGAGATTCCATGACCCGAGTGACCATCGCGGTGCAGCGAAGCCCCTACGACGCCATCATTGAAAATGGCTTGCTGGAGCGGCTGGGAGAGCACTTGCGCAAAATTGTTGGGGATCGTTCGCAACTTTTCGTTGTGACTGTGCCGCCGGTTCGCCGGAAGTGGGGCAAGAAGTTGATGAAGTCGCTTGCGGCCGCCGGTTTCAAAGCGCGACTGGTAGAGATGAGCGATGGCGAACGTCATAAGAGGCTTGCTACGGTTGAGCAACTGGCGGAGAAGCTGACGCGACTGGGTGCAGATCGAAATGCCGTGATCGTAGCGTTCGGCGGCGGTGTGGTGGGTGATGTGGCTGGTCTGCTGGCTTCGCTTTATATGCGAGGCGTTGATGTCGTGCAGATTCCCACCACCGTCCAGGCTCAGTTGGACGCTGCCATTGGCGGCAAGACCGGAGTAAACCTAAGGACGGGCAAGAACCTGCTTGGCACCTTTCACCAGCCGCGTGTGGTACTGATCGATCCTGCAGTGCTGTCCACTTTGCCTGACCGGGAGTTTCGCGCCGGTCTGTATGAAGCGCTAAAGTGCGGAGTGATCGGAAAGCCTGCGCTGTTCGACCGCCTCGAAAAAGTTCAGCTGAAGGCTTTGCGCGGCGATGCTGCAGCAATCGAATGGGTGATCGCGGAATCTGTGCGCCTGAAGGCCGAGGTAGTCTCCTCCGACGAGCGGGAGAACGGGCTAAGACGAGTGCTGAATTTCGGACATACCATTGGGCACGCGCTCGAGGCTGAATCGAGCTATCGGCGTTTTCTGCACGGTGAAGCGGTTGCCTGGGGAATGATCGCGGCTGCGCACATCGCGGCTGCGACGGATCGGATCGATAACGACGCTGCGCGACGAATTTCTGATGCGGTGCTCTGTCTTGGCAAGCTGCCAAAGGTCGAGGCTCGTAGCCGGGATATCGTCCGGTTGCTTCAGGGAGACAAGAAAACGCGCAAGGGCGTCGTACACTTCGTGCTGCCACGGGAGATTGGCAAAGTCGAGATTGCGAACGACGTGCCGGGGAAAGTCATCGTCGAGGCGGTGAACGAGTTGCGGAGGCTAAGCGGTTCGTGAAGGAAGCGGGAGCCAACTGTGAGTGATTCGACGAAAGCGACTGTCATTGGAGCCGCTCCCGAAGGAGCGAGCGATCCGGCGTCTGCTGCGCTCGCGGTCCGCAAGATGTTTAGCTCAATCGCGCCGCGATACGACCTGCTGAATCATCTGCTTTCGTTCAATGTGGATCGATTGTGGTGGCGGAATACGGCGCGAAGCTTTGCTTCGATTTTGAAGCGGCAAGACGCACGCGCCCTTGATTTGTGCTGCGGCACCGGCGACATGACGTTTGCTTTGTTTCGAGAGGCCGGAGAGTCGGCGAAAATCCTGGGCGTGGACTTTTCCCACGCGATGCTGCAGCGGGCGAACCAGAAATCGGCGGAAAAGTCGCTGCGTTGGGTGGAAGCGGATGCGCTTCAGTTGCCTTTTCCGGACCAACAATTCGATTTGATTACTGCAGCATTTGGCTTCCGCAATCTGGCGGACTATGATGCCGGACTGCGGGAAATGGTGCGGATGCTTCGTCCGGGCGGGGAATGCGGAATCCTGGATTTTGGCGAGCCTCGCGGCCTGATCGGAAACTTGTATCGAGTCTACTTCAAGCGCATCCTGCCGGCCGTGGGTACGGTGGTCTCTGGAGTCAAAGGCCCGTATGTTTACTTACCCGCGTCGGTCGAGCGCTTTCCATCCCCGGAAGAGATGCTGGGACGGATGCGCCGCGCTGGATTCCGGGAAGCCTCGTGGACGCCGTATACGTTCGGGATTGCGGGACTGTATCGAGGGAAGAAGTGAACTTATCGTGCTGCGACTTGCGATGTGGTGGCAGGACTCTCTGCGGCGAAGGAATCGGCAAAGGCGTCGGCGACGGTGTAGCGGATCACATTTTCATAATCGTCACCCAAGAATTTGCTGAGGCGATCGGTGTTCATGATGTATTCGCCGGTCATATATGGTGCAGCTTCTGGCGGAATGGCGGAGATTCCCAGCTTCCACATGGACTGTAGCACCAAACGGAAAGCCCACTTTCCGGGGACGCGTCTTAGTCTTGCGTGAGCCATCTCGATGCAACGGTCGAAAGTCAAAGGCTCGCCGCGCCCGGCCACGTTCAGTACCGTGAGCCGCTGGGATTCGGGCTCCGTCCGGCGAACGATGTGTGCTAACAACCGCGCCATGTCGTCTACGTGGACAAACTGAATGCGGTTTTCGAGATAATGTTGTCCGTAGGGCAACACACAGGGAAGACGCTTGCCTTGATCCCGCATTCTGGCAGCGCGCTTTGCCCTGCCGTTGGGCGTGCCGCGAAAAGCCCCAATCATATAGTTCTCCACGCTGGCGCCGGCAAAAATATGGGGGCGCAGCATGAAGACGCCGCAGCCTCGCAGCGCAGGTGCCCTCTGCTGGACCACCTTGTCGGATTCCATTTTGTGAATCGCATAAGGCAGAGTGTGTGCGCCGAAGGGAGAGTCCTCGCTGACTGGTTCGTGCAGATCTGGACCGTAAACGGAAACGCTGCTCGGGAAAACAAACCTTCCTACGATGGAGTCGTTACGATTAGCTTCAGTGATGGCTTCCATCACCCGAGCCGTACCGGCCACGTTGATTTGCCACATCCGATCCAGGTCGAGCACGCCGGTGCGCACCGGATCAAGCACAAAGGCCAGATGAATTACCGCGACCGGACGCGCTTCCCGCACCAGAAGAAACAAATCGCGGCAGGACTCCTCTAGCCCAAGGTCCATCCGCACAAAGCGCAAAGGGTCGCTGGTCTGTGGGGGATTCAAATCAACTCCGATGACCTGATAGTCCGCCAGATGCGGCAATAGGCGCCGTCCCAGGTTGCCCGCGACCCCCGTTACGATGACACTTGGTTTATCACCGTCCATTACTTGGAGCCAGGACCCGACGGCTTGGATGAGGGGGCAGGAGGCGGCGGTGGCATTGGCATCCCGTGCGCCGGAGGCATTTCGGGCCCGAAATAACTTTCATCCAAGGTAGGGGTAGCAGACTTCTGGACTGCCTGCATCTGTTCCTGCACGCGTTGGGTACGCAGCGTTCCACGGATCTCTTCTTTCAACTTATCGTCCAGCGGTTCGACGTCTTTTACGCCGACCTTGTAAATGAAGTACCCGCTTTGGTCGGAGAACACGGCAGAGATTTCGCCGGTCTTCAAATCCATAACCGCAGCCTGGGTTGGGGGCAGGTTGTTGCGGCGTTCTTTGCCCATCTTGGTGCTGGGAGCCTTGGTCTTGATTCCGGCAAGTAGGTAAGCTTCATCCTGAAGTTTGGCAAAGTCTTCTCCGGCGACGGCGCGGGTGTGAAGTTTATCGGCCTCTTTCTTCATAACTTCTTCCGCGTCCTCCTGGCGCTTTTTTTCAGCCGCCTGGCTCAGTTTGATCTTGGAGGCGGGGAGCGTTTGGGAATGCGGAATGAATATGCGTTGCAGGTCAACTTCTTCGTAAGCGCTGGTATTGTTGTGGTAATAGTCTTCGATGTCTTGGTCAGAAATCTGCCCAGCCTTCTCCTGCACCGCCTGATTAAGCGCCTGGGACAAGATTTGGACTCGCGCCAGATTCAGACGCTGCTCGTACTTCGGTCCCTGATCCAAACCCATTTCATGCGCTTTGTCAGCCATTACTAGCGCGCTCGCGTAGCGCATGGCGAATTGCCGCCGGACACGCGGGGGCATATTCGGCTGGACGGCATCCATGATTTTTTCGAATTCAGCGCGAGTGATCACGGTTTTGCAATTCTGGTCGGCCGCTTTGTCGGCGGGCGGGTTTGCGCACGCTCCGTTGATCGTGATAACCGGCGTATCGGGTGGAACATTCGAAGCCTCTGCTTCCTTCGTATCGGCGGGATTCGCGGCGGGACTTCCCGATGGCCGGGTCGACAGGGTGGGGTTCGAATTGGCTGCTTGGCCCCACGCCATAGCCGCAAGCAGCAGATAAACTAAACCGAATCGCGTCATATTTAATGATTCCTCCAGGGAAGATCGAAAAGGTCAATGAAAATCCTAGCACAGAGTGCCCTCGCTGTCGGTAGCACGTGCCGAAATGTGCCGAGATGGTGGATTGGCGGAGGGAGTCGTAAGCGGCGATAATGCTGTCATGGCTAACTCGCCAGCAATTCACAGTCCGGCGTCCATGCGTGCGGAAAAGCGCGCTGTGGCTGGAAGTTCCGTGCTGGCGGCGATCGCCATTACCACGCTGAAGATTGTGGTTGGGGTTACGACGGGAAGCCTCGGCATTTTGTCCGAAGCGGCGCACTCTGGGCTTGATCTCATTGCCGCGATCGTGACATTCCTTTCGGTCCGGGTTTCCGACAAGCCCGCCGACGCCGACCACCAGTACGGGCACGGCAAGGTAGAAAATTTCTCCGCCTTTATCGAAACCGGCCTTTTGCTCCTAACTTGCGTTTGGATTATCTATGAAGCGTCGAAGCGGCTATTTTTCCGGCATGTGGAGATTGAACCCAGCATCGCAGCTTTTGTCGTGATGTTCATTTCCATGGCGGTTGACTTCTGGCGCTCGCGGGCTCTGGGAAGAATTGCGACGAAGTATGACAGCCAGGCTCTCGAAGCGGATGCCTTGCACTTTTCGACAGATATCTGGTCGAGCGGAGTTGTGGTGGTTGGACTCGCGTTGGTCCTGATCGGCCGCGTGTACGGTGTCGACAAGCTGCGGGACGCCGATCCTGTGGCCGCGCTCTTTGTTGCCGGAGTCGTCGTATACGTGAGTTCGAGGCTGGCTCGCAGAACCGTCGATGCCCTGCTCGACGCTGCGCCCGCAGGGGTGCGTGGCAAGATTGTGGCAGCAGTCAACAAAGTGGATGGCTTGATCGAGGTGGATCGCGTACGCATCCGCCGGGCGGGCAACCGCTACTTCGCCGATCTTTCCATCGGGCTGGCGCGCAATGTAACCTTCCAGCGTTCGGAGCAAGTCGCTGATGCGGTCACGTCGGCTGTGCAGGACGTTCTGCCGGATGCCGATGTGGTGGTTCGTTCGGTGGCGCGGCCGGCGCGGAGAGAAAACATTTTTGATCGCGTTCGGGCCGTGGCCACACGCAACAATTTCAACGTCCATGACATCAGCGTCCAGGATCTGAGCGGGCGTCTGCACGTCGAACAGCATCTTGAGCTCGATGAGCAGCTGAGTTTGAAGGAGGCGCACGATCGAGTGACCCGGCTCGAAGCGGATATCCGCCAGGATGTGCCTGAGATTTCCACCATTCTGACTCACATCGAAAGCGAACCAGCCACCATCGAAACCGGCGATGAGGTTGTGCGCGATGCTCTGTTGGAGAAGAAGTTGAAGGCCGTGGCGTCGCATTTTCCGGAAGTCCTGGATGTGCACGACGTCGAGGTCAAACACGTTCGTGGACGTCTCTATGTTTCCTGCCACTGCACGTTTTCCGACGAGTTGCCGCTCGCGCGGGTGCACGATATTTCGACCGAACTGGAAATTCACTTCAAACAGGAAGCACCCGAATTGTTTCGCGTGCTGATTCACCCGGAACCGCAGACGGACAATCGTCGGTAAAAGGAGATTGGGCGTGATTGAAGCGAAAGTGATCTGGACCGACAACCATCGCTTTCTGGGGCAGGCTGGCAGCAGTCACGGGATCGTCGTCGACGGCGATAGTAAAACTGCCAGCAGTCCCATGGAGTTAGTGTTGATCGGCTTGTGCGCATGCACTGGTTATGATGTTGCCAGCATCCTGGCTAAGAAGCGTGAGCCCTTTACCAGTATTGAGGTGCGGGCCGAGGCGGACCGCGCAGCCACTCCGCCGACGGTCTACACCGACATCCGGCTGGTTTATCGCATAGGGGGAAAAGTCTCGCACAAAGCAGCTGAAGATGCCGTAAAGCTGTCCGAAGAGAAATATTGCTCGGTCGCGGCCATGTTGCACAAGACAGCCAAGATCAGCTATGTGATCGAATACTCTGAAAAATAAAAGTTACCTCACTACTCTTGTCCAGTCGAGCGCATCCCGTCCGCGGATATTTGTACATTGCCAGCGCGGCATTCTTGTGGGGCGTGGCCGCCACTCTCGGTCGAGCTGCTTTTACCGGGCGACTCCTGCCTAAGGGACAAGCACTTCGGCCCATCGATCCGCTGATCCTGTCGCAAAGCCGTACGACGTTTTCTTTCATTGTTCTTTTGATCGCGCTGGTGCTGCTTCGCGGCTGGAACCGATTGCGGCTACCCGTCTCCGATTTTCGACGGATGTTCGTGCTGGGCATTCTCGGCGTGGCCGCGTCCAACTATCTCTACTACCTCGCGATTCAAAGAACCAACGTAGCCACCGCCATCATCTTGCAATACACGGCGCCGATTTTGGTATTGCTATATACCGTCGCGCGCGGGCTACAGAAGCCCACTGTTCAGCGAATCGCGGCAGTGGGACTGGCCGTGACCGGAATTGCCCTGGTGATTGGGATATTTGGTTCCAGTGGATTCCGTCTGGATGCGATTGGAGTTGTTGCAGCTTTGGGAGCAGCGTTTTCTTTCGCTTTCTATAACGTCGGCGGCCACAGCATCCTGGCCCGTTATGACCGCTGGACCGTGCTGCTTTACGTCATCTTTAGTGCATCTCTCTTTTGGATCGTTGTGAACCCGCCGTGGAAAATCGCGGCCGCACATTACTCGGTTGACCAGTGGCTATTCCTGCTCGTGTTTTCGCTGATTTCCGTTCTCGCGCCGTTTTCGCTTTATTTTGCCGGGCTGCAGCATCTGGAGCCGACCCGCGCCATCGTCGTCAGCTGTCTGGAGCCCGTATTCTCGATCGTGATTGCGGCACTCGCCTTGGGTGAAGTCGTGCGTCCGCTGCAGACAGTCGGTATTGTGCTCGTGCTGGTGGCGATTGTCGTGGTGCAACTGCCCGACCGAAGATTGCACGAAGAGATGACCCTGGTCGAGCCCATGGAATGAGGCCGGAAAGATCACTAACGTAACCAACCGTATCATTTTTCCACTAGGTTTTTTCAGGCAGACGCGGGATTCTTTGATCACACGGTTCCTCGGGCCACAACTCGGAGTGGAGTGTTGCTATGAAGGGTTCTCGCATCTGCTGTCTGTTTGCTTTCATGATGTGCTCGTTGCTTCCTTGCTTCGCGCATCATATGGCCGTCGTGGTCAACAAGGACAACAATGTCGGCGGGATCAGTTCCGCACACTTGACCAAAATATTTCGTTTGGAAGTCAAGAAGTGGCACGATGACAAGGACGTGATCCTTGTTCTGCACAAGAATTCCAGCGGGGAAATGAGCACGCTGGAACGACTGAACAAAATGTCTTCCAGTGAACTGAAGTCATTTATTGCAGCTCACCAGGGCTCGATCACTTTGGTGGATTCCGACGAGGAAGTACTAAAAGTTGTGGAAACCATGCCGGGCGCCGTGGGCTTGGTCGATGTCCGCTCCATCAATGACCAGATCAATGTGGTAAGAGTCGACGGAAAACTTCCTATGGAAGATGGCTATCTGCCTCACTAGGCTCTGCGACAGACTGCCTGCAGGAACCAAGAAGTAAATACAGATACTCTCAGCGGCAATCTTTTCACTTCAACAACCGAAAATAACGTTGAGCCTTCCTCACGTCTTTCCCAATTTGCTCGCGCAGAGCGTCCACGGTCGGGAATTTGATTTCGTCTCTCAACCTCTGCAGAAAATGAATTTCCACCTCTGTCTCTGGATTCAGTTCGAGGGGATGGAAGTTCAGCAGATGGCTTTCGATGGCGAAGGATTCAGCTCCGAAGGTAGGACGGTTTCCCACGTTGGTCACCGAGTCGAAGCATTCCTCGCCCACGCGCGTGCGGGTGATGTAAACGCCGTCCCTGGGGACTAGTTCTTCATACCGGCTCAGGTTGATGGTAGGGACCGTGTACCTCGCGCCATATCCACGCCCCCGGCCAGCAGTGGACAAAATGCTGAACGGTCGGGCCAGCAGATGACGCGCGCGGCTCACTCGCCCGTCGGCAAGCAGTTTGCGGATTTGAGTGCTCGACACTGGTTCTCCCCGCAGCCGCAATTCCGGATAGACCATTACCTCGAAACCCATCTCGCGGCCATACTCCGCGAGATGGTTAATGTCGCCCGCTGCCTTGTTGCCGAAATGGAAGTTGTAGCCTTCGTGCACCTCGCGAGCTTGCAGACTTTTCTTTAGAACGTCATGAGCGAAGTCATGCGGAGTCATCAGCGACAGATCGCGGGTGAAGGGGAGCAGGAGGACGGCGTCCAAGCCCGTGGCCTCCAGCAGGCGAAGTTTTTCGGGCGTAGGGGCGAGCAGCTTCAGTCCGGAGTCGGGCCTCAGGATCCGGATGGGATGCGGCTCGAAAGAAACCGCTACCGCCTTGCACTCTTGCTCTCTCGCGCGGCGGACGATGTTGGCCAGCACGCGGGTATGAGCCCGATGCACGCCGTCAAAGTTCCCAACGCTCAACAGCGTTGGACCAAAGCTGGCGGGAATGTCATCGAGTTTGTGAAAAACCTTCATTGTTCGTTTGGTGCGGGCGTCCTCGCTCGCAACGGGTCATCCTAAAGTCCCATGGACAAATGCGAATGTCCCAGGGCCTGGTTCAATCTCCATTGCCGAACCCGCGGACGAGGGCGCCCTCGCCACAACACCTAAATCTGAAACTCCAGCTTCATCCCATCGTACGAAAGCCGCACGTTTGGCGGCAGCGAGGCATTGGTGGCCTCGTGAGGCAAGTCGTGGCATATGTGGGTAAAAAAAGCGCGCTTCGGCTGAAGTCGTTCCACGATACGCAACGAGTTCTCGACGGTGGAATGCGTGGGATGCGGGATATGGCGCAGCGCATCCAGAAACAGGATGTCGAGATTCTGCAATTTTGCCAGCGAAGCCTCGGGGACGCTGCTGTGATCGGTTAAATAAGCGGCGCTGCCAAAGCGGAAGCCGTCGATCTCGGTCTCACCGTGGATCACCGGGATGGGCTCAAAACGCGTTCCGAACAGATCAATCGGACCCTGGAACGATTTGAGTTCGACTTGAGCCAATCCACCAAACTTGTAATCCCCATCGAAAATGTAGCGGAACGTGCTGCGGATAAAATCAGCCGCTTCTGGACGAGCATAGAGTGGCAGCTTGTTCGGCTTGTGCCGAAAGCTGAGGGGACGCAAATCATCAAGGCCAAGAATGTGGTCAGCGTGACTATGGGTGAAGAGCACCGCGTCAATCTCGCGAATGTGTTCGCGGATGGCCTGTTCACGGAAGTCGGGCGTGGAATCGATCAGCACGGTCTTGCCGCCATACTCGACCAAAACCGATGGCCGGGTACGGCGGTCGTGCGGATCGGAGGAGTGGCACACGGCGCAGTCGCACCCGATGGTGGGCACTCCCATCGAAGTGCCGCTGCCCAGCACCGTGAGCGTAGCTTTCATCGCTTGGTGGTGGCGGCACTCGAGGCCGGAGTCTGCGGCGGACGGGCCAGCGCATTCGTCACTTCAACGTAAGCCATGCGAAGTTCGTAGAGGCAATTTTGCAGGAAGTTCTCCTCGGCGCTGGTGAGGTTGCCTTTCGTCTTCTCAGACAAGAGACTGAGCGTATCGATGGTCTGACGCGCTCCGATCAAGTCAACTCGCGGCTGTCCACCTTGCTCGTGCATCAGGCCGAGCTGGAGCATGGCGGACATGTACAACGAAGCCATGAAGCGCTCAAAAGTCATTTCCAGTTCTTTGGTGGAATGTCCGCTGAGTTCCACTCGCGCGTCCAGATCCTTCGCGGATTTGTGATACGCATCGGCCTGTTCCTTCTGCTCGGCGGCAGTGGGAGCGGGCGGCGCGTCCGCTTCCGGACCCGGCGGAGCAAGGTCCGGTTGGGCAGCCGGCGCTGGCTGCGGAGTAGATGCTGCTGCGCTGGACACTTCTTCTTGAGAAACTTCCTGGCGAATCTCGCCCTCCGATGTAAATAAGCGCCGGTCGGTCACGGTAAAACTTTCCTGCTTCTTTTCAGCCATAGATTGTCCCTTCAAAACTTACAGGTTTTCGCGTTGGAATATTTCCGAAAACGGCAGAGCTGCGATTGAAAGCTGAGTACTGTCCACTTGAAATTGCTTGCCTGGAGTAGCGATTTCGCGCCGGATATATCCCAGCGCCACGAGGCGCTCGCCGCCGCCGAGGGGCAGGGAAGCAGCGCTCGTGATCTCACCGACATCCCGGCCGTTGGTTTGAAGCCTTGTGCCGCCGGCAGGTAACGGGCCAAGAACCTCGAACCCGGTAAACTTGCGATGTACATTCCCACGGGAACGAATGCGCTCCACAATTTCCTGCCCGATGTAACATCCCTTGCTGAAATGAAGCGCGCGCTGCTGCTCGGTTTCCTGCGGCAAATCACGTTCGCGAATGTCCTGCCCGTAACGCGGAATCCCCGCCGCGATACGCAACAGTTCCTGTGCGGTGGTGCCAACCGGCATCGCGCCGGCTTCGCGGAGCGCATCTTCAAGCAGTGTCATCTGCCCAGGCGAGAGCCACAGCTCATACGATTCCACGCTCGGGTTGTCGACTCGCACTACCGTTATCGCGACCTTCCGCCAAGTCACGTCAGCAAATTGCAAAGGCTCCAGTTTTGATATCTCTAACCCAGCCGCGTGCAGCACTTCCGCGGCCTTCGGTCCAGCGATCCCGATCGCGGTCAGCTTGTCGCTCAGGTTCGCGACTTCCACATCGTCCATGATGATGTAGTGATCGAAGGTAGCCAGCAACTTTTCTGACTGGGACTGGTCGCTGTCGATCATTATCGAGTCGCCCCGGTTGTAGGCGTACAGGTCACCCAAAATGTGTCCCTGCGGATTCAACAGAAAAGCATAAATGCCCTGCCCTTGGGCAAGGTCGCGGATATTATTCGTGACCATGCCATTGAGCCAGCGCACGCGATCGCCGCCCGTGAGCACAATCTTGACCCTTGAGCTCAGGTCATAAATCCCGCAGCCTGATATCAACGCGGCAAATTCAGAACGCACGTCTCCGAAATCCGACGGAGGCGAAGCCTGGTTGCCGTGAACGACAGTAGAAGCCATACGATTACCTTCGATTATACAAGGCGAAACCGGGCCGAATTGGTGATAGAGCCCGCCCCCCTTTAGATGCTTACTCTTAACCTACACTTTAAAGGCTGGGCACGCCGATTATGGACTGGCGCTGGTACGACCTAAAGTCGCCCTCGGGCGAGCCGATAGATATTACGAAGGGGAGGTAATTGATGATTACGAATCCGGTTCACAGTTCTCCAGCAGTACAGAATGAAGCCGCTGCGAAGGCCGCACCACGCCAGAACACGGCACCGCAACAGGCATCGGTGCCACAGGACAAGGTAACGATCAGTCCCCAGGCGCATGCTCAAGCCCAGGCGCAGGCCCATGCCCAGCAGGCAGCTTCCGCTGACAAGGACCACGACGGCGATAGCAAGTAACGTTCTCTGATTTCCCACAGTCCACCAACCATCTAGGCCAACGCCGAGTTCAGAGGGTGCCGATCAGGTGCCTTCCCGGTCTCGGCGAGCCCAATCAACCCAGTCAGTCCCGCCAAGCCGTCGTCTCTTGTGTTACCTTTTTTCGCGTGAGTTCAAAAAAAAGAATTGCCGTTATTCCGGGTGACGGCATCGGGAAAGAAGTCATCCCGGAAGCCGTCAAGGTCATTACTGCTTCTGGAGCTAACGTCGAACTCTCGCAGTTTGACTGGGGCGCAGACCGCTATCTGGTAGACGGCGTCACCGTGCCGCCCGACGGCTTCGCCATGCTCGAGCGCGACTTCGACGCTATTCTGGTCGGTGCCTTTGGCGATCCGCGCGTCGCCTCAAACATTCACGCCAAAGAAATCCTGCTGGGCATGCGCTTCAAAATGGATCTGTACGCCAACGTGCGTCCTGTGCGCCTGCTCGACGCCGCGCTCTGCCCGCTCAAAGGCATCGAGCCCAAACACATCGATTTTGTTGTAGTCCGCGAGAACACCGAGGGCGTTTACACCGATGCAGGAGGAGTATTCAAACAAGGCACGCCCGACGAGATCGCGGTGCAGGAGGACATCAACACGCGCAAGGGCGTTGAACGCATAATCCGTTACGCATTTGAGTATGCCGAACGCCATCCGAAGCAGGATGGCAGCCCACGCAAGCGAGTCCTTATGTGTGACAAGTCCAACGCCATGACCCATGCCGGGGGCCTGTGGCAGCGTGTGTTCAAGGAAGTGAGCGCCGAGTATCCACAAATCACGACGGAACATATGTACGTGGATGCGCTCTGCATGCAGATGGTGCGCGATCCGCGCCAGTTCGACATTGTCGTCACGAACAACATGTTCGGCGACATTGTTACCGATCTCGCTGCCGGGCTGCAGGGCGGCCTCGGCATGGCGGCCAGCGGAAACATTCATCCAGGAAAGACGTCGATGTTCGAGCCGGTGCACGGTTCGGCCCCGCCGATTGCAGGGAAGAATGTGGCTAACCCGTTTGGCGCAATCCTGACTGCCGCAATGATGCTTGGCCACTTGGGCCTAACAGAAGAAGCCAGCAAGATCGAAGTCGCCGTGCTCGAAGCAGTCCAGCAGAAGCGGACCACCCAGGACGTGGGCGGAGCGCTGGGAACGAGCGAAGCAGGCGGGTGGGTAGCATCGCGAATCGGTCGCGTATAAGGTTCGCGGTCGAGCCGTGCGATCCGCGCAAATCGGTGGCGAACGAGTTCTCAATTAAACATAGCCCTTAATCTTCGCAGCCCCGCCAGCGCCGTCACATACCTCTTGTCCAGCGAATAAGCTACCGCATAGCACTCCTTCGCCTTTTGCCATTTTCGCTTGTGCTCATACACCCGGCCTAAATTGAAATGGGGATAGCAGCGCGCCTCATACCGTGGCGCCGCCATGGCCTTTTGAAACCAGGGAATGGCTTCATCCCATTTCTCTTGTTCAATCAAGTAAGCCCCGATATCGTTGTAAGGGTTCCCGAATTCCGGATCCAGTTGGATTGCCTGCAGGCATTCGACGATGGCGCGGTCGTAATCGCCGAGGAACGAGTACGTCCAGCCGCGGAAGGTATAGGCCTCGGCGGTCGCGAATGCATCGATGGAACGGCTGTATAACTCGATGGCTTGTTGATACTCGCCCTGCATCTGCAGTTCGTAAGCTCTTTGAAAGTAGTCAGCCGCGGTTTGCCGGGGATCGTCTTCGGACATAAATGAACTCAATGACTGAATTGAAGAAATTGTATCGAAAATCGTGCTCTCTGCTTGCAATTCTCGGACTGCTCCTGTTCTCGGCGACGTGGGTATGGGCGCAAGCGGCCGCACCACCTCCACAAACCAGCGCTCCCGCTGCTCCTGGTTCTCCGGAGCAGGATCAGAAACCCAGTGGTAACCCGGCGACCCAGGAACAGAAGATCTCTCCTAAAGAAGCCGAGGAACTTTTTCGCGACGTTGATGAAATCCTGCACTTCGCCAGCAAGGACAGCGGCCTGCCCATCAAGAAAGAAGTTAAGCGACGCCTCACCACCCGCGACGAAGTTGTGGCCTATCTCGAAAAAAACTTGGCTGAGGACAAGGATGCGCAGCGGTTGCGCCGCTCCGAGCTGGTGCTGAAAAAGTTCGGACTTCTGCCTCGAAACTTCGATCTGCAAACCTTTCTCGTAGCCTTGCTGCGCGAACAGATAGCCGGGTATTACGATGCGAAGACTAAAACCGTGAACCTGCTCGATTGGATCGACGTTGAGCAGCAACGTCCGGTGCTAGCGCACGAACTCACGCATGCTCTTCAGGACCAATTTATCGGCCTGGAAAAATGGTTGAAGGTCGGCGACACCGACCTGAACGACAAGAAACAGCCGACGGCCACAGACATTGAGAACGACGAAATCGGCGAAGCCCGCCAGGCCGTCGTCGAAGGTCAGGCCATGGTTGTGCTCGTCGACTACATGCTTGAACCCATGGGGCAATCCATTCTTGGCTCGCCGCAAATTGCCGATGCATTGAAAGAGACCATGCTCGTCGGCACTGCGGACTCGCCCCAATTCAAGGACGCTCCTATCTTCCTTAAAGAAGAGCTGACATTTCCCTATCGGTATGGTTTGGATTTCGAGACTGAACTGCTCCGCACCGGTGGGAAAGAGAAAGCATTTGCCGCAACGCTTGGCAATCCGCCGCGAACCACGCGTCAGATCATGGAGCCAAAAACGTATCTCTCTGGGGAGCAACTTGAACCCATGCGTCTGCCCGATTTCGAGCGGGACTTCAAGAATTACGAACGCTTCGATATTGGAGCGATCGGGGAATTCGACGTTGCTGTTCTCCTCGATCAATATTCGGGTACGGAGGTTTCACACAATCTGTATCCGCATTGGCGTGGCGGCTATTATTACGCTGCCCGCCCCAAAGGCGATCCCTCGGCACCGCTTTCATTGGTCTATGTGTCGCGCTGGGCGAGCCCTGAGAAGGCGTCCGCTTTTGCCGCGATTTACGCCCAGTCGCTAACCAAGCGGTATAAGCAAGTTCATGAAGGAACATCAGACGAAAAAAATTCCTCCGACAACCCGCAAAAATTTGAGTTACTAACCGGCAGCCACACTTGGCTCACGGACGGAGGCCTTGTAGTGATTGATGTTAATGGCGACAGTGTGCTGATTACTGAAAGCCTGGACGAACCGATAACTGAGCGACTACGGCAGGAATTATTTGGCGCGGCTGTGACCGATGGAAAATGAGCTGGTCTCAGGCTGTTTCGAAGCCGGATCGATGCGCGTCCTGCGGATTTCTAATCGCAAGGAAGCCTATCGCTGAAAGCCGCTCGAACCCTCTCTTGTATATAATCACGAATTCACGAGTGTCGAAGGAACTCAGGGGGATCTTTGTCGCAAGCGGAAATTGGCATCATCGGCGGCAGCGGGCTTTATTCCATGCCCGGCCTAACCGACGTGCGGGAATTGAAGCAGAAAACTCCATTCGGTGACCCTTCCGACCCATACGTTTTGGGCACGCTCGAAGGCCGCAAAGTTGCATTTCTGGCGCGGCATGGCCGTGGGCATCGCATTCTTCCCACGGAGTTGAATTTCCGCGCCAACATTTACGGTTTCAAGCAACTCGGCGTCGAACGCATCGTGTCAGTGTCCGCGGTCGGATCGTTGAAGGAAGAGCACAAGCCACTTGATTTCGTGATCCCCGATCAGTTCTTCGATCGCACTCGCCATCGCGTGGATACGTTCTTCGGCGAAGGCATCGTGGCCCACATCGCTTTTGCCGATCCTATTTGCCCTGAGCTTGCTCACGCGGTGGAAGCTGCGTGCAAAAAATCAGGAGTAACCGGTAAGCGCGGGGGAACTTATCTATGCATGGAGGGACCGCAATTCTCCACCAAGGCGGAATCCAACGTGTACCGCAGTTGGGGCATGGACGTCATCGGCATGACCAACCTGCAAGAGGCCAAGCTCGCGCGCGAAGCCGAGATTTGCTACCTCACCGTGGCGATGGTGACCGATTACGATTGCTGGCATCCGCACCACGACTCGGTCACGGTCGATCAAATCATCGCCGTACTGCTGAAAAATGCCGAGAACGCCGCATCGGTTGTTCGTAACGCCGTGGGTTCGATGCCGTCCAAACGAAACTGCAAATGTGGAGCGGCTTTGGCTCATGCGATCCTCACCGAACGCGACAAGATCCCCCCCGCCACTCGTGAGAAACTCAAACTGATTCTCGGAAAATACCTGGAGACCAAAACCTCATAATGAGTATCCTTGCCGTCGGTTCGATTGCCTTCGACTCCATTGCCACGCCTTCTGGGCGTGTGGAAAATGTACTAGGCGGCTCCTGTACATTCTTTTCGCTCGCCGCCAGCTACTTCACGGATGTTCGCATTGTTGCAGTGGTGGGCGAAGACTTCACCGCCGAGCACGAAAATGTTCTCAAGAAACGGAAGATTGATACCCGAGGCATCGAACATGCCAAAGGAAAAACCTTTCGCTGGGGCGGGCAGTATTTGGACAACCTGAACGAAGCCAAAACCGATTTCACCGAATTGAACGTGTTCGAGCGTTTCCAGCCGCGGATTCCACCGGAATACGCGGATTCGAAATTTCTGTTCCTGGGCAATATCCATCCCACTCTGCAAACCGCCGTTCGCCAGAAGATGGACGGGGTCCGCCTCACCGGGGGCGATACCATGAACTACTGGATCAACGGCTTTCGCTCGGACTTGATCGAGACCCTGAAGTTGGTCAACGTGCTGCTGATCAATGACACCGAGGCCAAGGTGCTCGGCGGGGAAACCAATCTGCTTCGTGCCGCCCAAAAAATCCTTGCTCTGGGACCGCAGGCGCTGGTCATCAAACATGGCGAATACGGCGCGACGATTTTCTTTCGCGAAGGCGCATTCGGCATCGGCAGGCACCCCTTTCGCGCCCCCGCTCTGCCGATTGAGGAAGTCAAGGATCCAACCGGAGCGGGCGATTCCTTCGCCGGCGGGTTCATGGGATACATTGCCTCACAAGAGCAGCTAAACCGCGAAGTTCTGAAAAGGGGGCTCTTCTACGGCGGGGTCATGGGAAGTTTTGCGGTGGAGCGCTTTGGCACCGAACGTCTGCAATCTCTCACTCGCGAAGAAATCGATGCCCGGTTTCAAGTCTTTCGCGAATTGACCCACCTGGAATGAGCCCCCGAACCAGCACTCAGAAGACAAAAACCCAGCCCACTCGTTACTGGGATCGTGAAACCGCGCTCGTGGCCCAATTCGCCGCATGCGTCTCGTTCATATCGTTCGCCTACTATTTCCAACATGGCGGCTTGCTCCTCTACGGCGACGCCGTGGCGCACATCAACATCGCCCGCAGGGTATTCGACTCGCGCACTCCCGGCTTGCTGCAACTCGGCACCGTGTGGCTGCCGCTACCGCATCTGCTGATGATTCCATTTCTGCTTTCCGACACCGCGTGGCAATCGGGAATCGGAGGTGCCATTCCTTCGATGGTGGCATATGTTCTGGGCACGGCCGGCATTTTTCGCTTGGTGCGGGGAGTTTTGAGCGTCGATTCCCAACCCGATTCCTCCGCAAGGATTGCCGCATGGCTAAGCGCAATCGTCTACGCTGCGAACCCTAATCTGATTTACCTGCAAACCACTGCGATGACCGAGTCGCTGTACCTCGCCCTGTTCGTTTGGGCTGTGGCGTACTTCAGCGACTTCGTCCAACAGACATCTCGGAAAGATGGCCCACCCGCTTTAGCATCCTCATCATTGTTCAAATGCGGCTTATGCCTTGCTGCTGCGTGCCTCACACGCTACGACGGATGGTTCCTCGCGGCTGCCATGTGCGTGGCCGCATTTGCCATGATCGTGAGGCGGAACGATCCGGTTCTGCGTCGCGGTGTTGCCAAATTCATACTGCTCGCGGCTGCGGCCCCGATGCTTTGGCTTGCTTATAACGCGATCATTTATCGAAACCCGCTGGAGTTCGCCAACGGACCGTATTCCGCCCGAGCCATCGAGCAGAAGAATGCAACTCCGGGATCTCCGGCGCATCCTGGCTCTCACGATTTGCCCGTCGCGTTCAGCTACTTTCTGAAATCGGCCGAGCTCAACATGGCGGAAGCAAACTTGCAAAAATTGTGGGTGGCACTGCTCCTGGCCGGAACCCTCGGGGTTCTGCTTTGTAATCGCCGGTTGTGGCCGCTGCTTTTGCTCTGGGTGCCGATTCCTTTCTACATGCTTTCGATTGCCTATAGCGGTGTCCCGATTTTTCTGCCCACGTGGTGGCCGTTTTCGTTTTACAACGTGCGTTATGGCCTCCAGATTCTTCCCTTGTTTTCCGTCTCGGCCGCGGTGACCGTTTATTTCTTGCTGAACCTTGCTCGAAACAAAATGGTGAGGACGACGATTTTCTCCGCGGCTGCAATCCTGCTTGTGGCGAGCTATGCATCTGTCTGGCGAGCCCAATCGGTCTGCTTCCGCGAAGCCTGGGTGAACTCTCGAACCCGCATCGCTTTCGAAACTGAACTCGCGTCCAATCTGAAAAAGTTGCGTTATGACACCACCCTGCTGATGTATCTGGGCGACCACGTGGGAGCTCTCCAGCAAGCCGGAATCCCTCTGCGTCGCACCATTAACGAAGGCAATCACCGCCCATGGAAATCGCCCAGCGATCCCGAAGGCTTGTGGGAACACGCGCTCGCGAAGCCCGGGCACTACGTTGACTACGTGGTTGCCATGGATGGCGATCCGGTCGCTCTGGCCATGCAAAAGCTAAGTCTCCCTTCAATGGTAGTGATCCGCACCGTTGGCCAACCCGCGGCCACAATCTATTGGGCTCATCGCTTCTCGCTGTAATCACGCCGGTTAACCGTGCCGGCTGAGGAACACGTTGGGGCAGGGTTTCCCAGTGATAAAATCCAGCCAACTCACGTCCCATGCCGACAATGCAGCACGCTTACGACCTCCTCCAGAATGAGATGACCTCGATTGTCGGGGTCTCGATCACGCGCCTGGTGCTGGCGGCGATTCTGGGTGGTCTGATCGGGCTGGAGCGTCAACTGAAACATCGGCCAGCCGGGCTGCGCACTAATCTTTTTATTTGCCTGGGCGCTGCGATGTACACGCTTCTGTCCGATACACTCGCCGTCGAGCACATCGGAGATCACACCCGCATTGCGGCCCAGATCATTCCAGGAATCGGTTTTATCGGAGCCGGTTCGATCCTTCATTCTCGCGACAAACTGGTTACCGGATTAACCACAGCAGCCACTATTTTCGTTGTGGCTTCCGTCGGCATGGCGGTCGGTGGAGGGCTCTATCTCACCTCAATTTTTGCCACGGGACTCATTTTGCTCTGCCTCTATCTGTTGGGACGCGCAGAAGAGCAATTTGGTTTGAAAACGGCAGTGCACGGTTATGAAGTGGCAGGCCGCAGCGCAGACGAAATCACCCTTGAAATCAACCGTCTTCTCGAAAGCGTCCACGTCATGATGGACGACGTGCAGGTTGCTCCGACCCCGCAACATGTACGAGTTCACTTTGAGCTGGAGGCAACGCGCAAGGATCAGCGTCAGGTTCTACAACTGCTGAAGCAATCCCCCGTTTTTGAAAGTGCGACCTGGCTGGGTCCGGTAAACATCGAATGAGTTCGCCGTCCGCCGTCATTCCTTTCGTCAAGGCAAGCGCCTGCGGAAACGATTTCCTGATTATCGAGGGCATTCATGCTCCGTCTGATCTGGCCAGGTTCAGCCAGCGCATCTGTGATCGGCATCAGGGCATAGGTGCCGATGGCGTGGAATGGCTGTTTCCCGTGCAAGGTGCCGACGTGCAGGCCCGCTTGTTCAATGCTGATGGATCTGAAGCGGAAATTTCTGGGAACGGCACGCGCTGCGTTGCCGCCTATCTGTGCTCCCAGCAAGCCCGAGAAAGAGTTGTGATACGCACCGGCGCTGGCTTGAAGACTTGCACCTTTACTTCGCGCAACGACACGCAATATGAGTTCGAGATCGCCATGGGCGAGCCCGAGGTGGGCGAGGAGCTCACCATTCAACTAACCTCTCGTGATGTGCGGGGCATTCCGGTCTCAATGGGCAACCCGCACTACGTGATCTTTGTGAACGAATTTGCTCCGAACTGGCAGGCAGAGTCAGCTGAGATCGGGCGCCATCACAACTTCAAGCATGGGATTAACGTTGAGCTGGTGAAGCCATTAGATAAACTAAGCATCGAGGCCAGATTTTTCGAGCGCGGAGTGGGAGAGACTCAATCCTCCGGAACCGGTTCTTGCGCTGCGGCGGTTGCCGCCATCGTAACCAAGAGAGCTGAATCGCCGCTGCGCGTGCTCACTCCCGGTGGAGTGCAATCGGTGCGCTGGGAGGGACAAGTTTTTCTTCGAGGAACGGCGCAACTAGTCTGCAGTGGCGAATTCTTCGTCTAACACCAAAGCGCACGTGGCCCGGGATGCCTCGTCCCGGCCTCCGAGTCAAGGGATCGTGAGTCACCGAAGTAACAAATTGAGTTTTTCCGCGTCCTGTTAAGATTGACCGTCCGAGACATTGATAGCGATGCTGACGACGCCATCCATTCCGCGCATCAAGCCGCCCGCGCTTCAAGCGGGCGACACCATCGGAATCATCGCTCCCGCCAGCAATATTAAATGGGAGCTACTGGATGCCGGCTGCAAGGCGCTTGAGAAACTCGGATACAAGCCCTTTTATCTCGCCTCCATCACGAAAAAGAATCTCTACTTCGCCGGCTCCGCCGATCGCCGGGCCCGCGAACTGGAGGAAATGTTTGCCCGAGATGACGTCCGGGCGATTGTTTGCGCCCGCGGCGGATACGGCGCTAATTATCTGCTCAACACTCTCAATCTCGACAAGATCAAAGCCCACCCTAAGATTTTCGTTGGCTACAGCGACGTCACTTCACTTCTGACCTACATTTCAGACTCCACAGGGCTCGTGACTTTCCACGGTCCCATGGTCACAAAAGATTTCGGCCATTCCGACGGGGTCGATCTGCCCACGTGGGAAGCCGCGCTCAGCGGAGCTTCAGAGTGGAACATAGACTTCGGACCGGAATCGGGAGCGAAGCCTCTAGTGGCCGGTTCGGCTGAAGGAATTCTTTATGGCGGCTGTCTGTCGATGCTGGCAGCTTCGTTGGGCACGCCTTATGAAATCCACACGGAGGGGACGATATTGTTTATCGAAGACGTGGCCGCGAAGCCTTACCAGATCGATCGCATGCTGATGCAGTTGAAATTGGCGGGCAAGTTGGCGGACGTTCGCGGCATCGTATTCGGCGAGATGCTGGAGTGCGTGCAAAACAACGACCAGGATTACACTTTGGAAGAAGTCGTGTTGCGCCTGGTCGGAGACTTGGGAGTACCGGTAGCGTATGGATTGCGATCTGGCCACGTCTCCCGCCGCA
>Ga0209415_10002527_pt1 | contig 34295 bp, 32 predicted proteins | sample PeaSoiSIISIP2007_FD_187696 | JGI IMG/M metagenome (GOLD analysis project Ga0209415, IMG submission 187696) | Peat soil microbial communities from Weissenstadt, Germany - SII-SIP-2007 (SPAdes) (version 2) | ecosystem: Environmental > Terrestrial > Soil > Wetlands > Peat | place: Germany... | reverse complement strand
TAAGCGATACCAAGACCGCCGCCGGCATCCACATAGTTGATCGTATGACCGTCCGCCCGCAGAGCCCGCGTCAGTTCAGAAACTCGTTCCATGGTTGCCGCGAACGGCTTCACGTCGGTGATCTGTGAACCTATGTGGACGCTCACGCCGGCAATCTCCACAAACTTCATTGCTGCCGCTCGCGCATATAACCGACGAGCTTGCTCAATCGGTATGCCGAATTTGTGTTGATGCAAACCGGTGGAAATATACGGATGAGTTTCGGCGGAGACGTCCGGATTTACGCGCAGCGCAATTCGGGCTGTCTTCTTGGTTCGAGCGGCGCACTCCGCGAGCGCGGACAACTCCGATTCGCTTTCTACGTTGAACAGCAGGACCTGGGCCTTCAATGCCAATTGCATCTCATCCGAAGTTTTGCCCACACCGGAGAAGACGACTTTTTTCGCGGCTCTCCGGTTGATGCGCAACACTCTCTCCAGCTCTCCTCCGGAGACTACATCGAAGCCACAACCCATCCCGGCCAGCAGTCGCAGAATGCTGAGGTTCGAATTCGCTTTTACCGAGTAGCAGACGGTGTGTGGAACCTTGCGAAAGGCGCGTTCGAAGGCGCGCATGCGCTCACGAATTGCCGAAGCGGAGTAAACGTATAAGGGCGTGCCGAAGCGCTCCGCCAAACCTGCGAGAGGCACTTGGTCACAATGAAGGATTGACCCGGAAGAGCGCTCTGAAACATCGCTGTTCCGCGCACGCCGGTATGAAAAAGCTGGAGGACGGCCTTGGCCTCGGTTTCCAGCGCGCATCACTTGCGCTTCCCGGGAGTGCCTTTGACCCGAATCGCAACCACGGTCTGATCGTCGAACGCTTCCTCTCCAGACGCGTGTTCAGCCACCGCTTTGAAGATCAACTTCACAACCTCGTCGGCCGAAGCATTGGGGTTCGCCGCAACAATTTCGCCGACTCGCTCGCGGCCGAAGAGCTCTTCCGCTTTGTTACTGGCATCCAGAATGCCGTCGCTGAAGAATACGAACATGTCTCCGGGTTTGGCTCGGAAACCAAGCTCATCATAGTCGGCATCATCAAACAACCCTAGAGGCAAGCCTGTGGCTTCGATGACTTCGATCTTGCCTTCGTGGCAGTAAATCGGGCGCGGCAAGCCAGAGTTGGCTACCTGCAAGGTACGATTTCGGTCGTCCCATACGGCGTAAATCAGCGATACAAACTGGCCGTCGATGCGACGTTCGCCCAGTGAAAAATTCACCGCAGAGAGCATTTCCGCAGGGCCCGGCTCGATGGGTGCATGGGAACGCAAGATTCCGCTGACCAATGCAGCGTAAATCGCTGCCGGTGCACCTTTGCCGCTGACGTCGCCAACCACAATGGCTGTACGCGACATCGAATAGCTGACGAAATCGTAAAGGTCACCCCCAATAGCGCGCGCTGGAACGAATTTCGCTGCTATATCGAGATGCGAGAGCTTGGGCAGCGTCGGTGGTAGAAGCCGGAACTGCAACTGGCGCGCCATTGCCAAGTCACGCTCGAGGCGCTTTTCTTGGCGGGCGATCTGCTCGTACAGTTGCGCGTTTTCAATCGCAATAGCAACTTGCGCGGCCAGCGTCGTCACAGTTCGTTTGTGATCGTCCGTAAAAAAGCCGCGCCGCGTGTGCTCAAGGTCCAGCACTCCGATCACCTTGTCCTTGTAGACCAGCGGCACCGCCAGTTCCGAGCGGGTCTCCGGATTTGCTTTGACATACCGTGGGTCCTTATTTACATCAGGGACCAACACTGCCTCTTTGTGTTGCGCAGCGTAACCGACCACGCCTCTGCCTAATGGGATTTCGTGTTTGAGCTGAATGTTTTCCTGGAATCGCTGCGAAAAACGATGCTGCAGTTTCTCTCCGGTGGCATCGAGCAGCAGAATGCTGAACATCTGATAATCGATCAGCCGGCTGAGCAGCTCAGCAATTCGCTTCAGCAGCTCGTCCACGTTGAGAATGGATGTGAGCTCGCGCGCAATTTCATTCAGCAACACCAAGGTCCGCGCCTGGCGCGTGGTACGCGTATACAAGCGGGCATTCTCAATGCCAACCGCCATCCGCGAAGCGATCAGCGTCAGCAACCGCTTGTGCTCTTCGGTGAAGTGGTTAGGCTGCGGCGACTCGATATCAATAACTCCGATGAGCCGGTTCTTGATGATCAGAGGAACCGCCAACTCCGAGCGCACGTTAGGAACAGCGGAAATGTAGCGGGGATCTTGCGAGACATCGTCGACCAGAATTGCTTCCCGCCGTTGCGCTGCGATTCCGGTGACGCCCTCGCCCACTTTGATCCGCATGCGCTCGGCGATTTCGCGCGCATATCCCACCTGAAATCGAAAGTATAGTTCCTGAGTTTTTTCGTTCAGCAGCAGAATGCCGAAGATTTCGTAATCAATGACCTTGCGTACGAGTTCGGCTACGCGACGGAGCGTCGTGTCCAAGTCGAGAGTGGTGTTAACCACGTCCGCAACTTCGAGCAGAAGGGGATCGACTTTGGATTGAAAATCAGCTTTGGTTGCAACCATTTCCACGTTCCTATGATATCAGTCGCGGTTTTTACGCTCTGAGACGTTGCAAGCAACGTCTCTACAGCTATCCCCTGTAGCGACGTGGCTTGTTACGTCTCGGGTGTAGTGATCAGCTTTCTCTCGGGACCACGCAGATGTCCGGCAAGTTGCGGTACTTTTCCGCGTAATCTAGCCCGTATCCGACAACGAACTCGTCGGGAATGCTGAAGCCCACATAATCAGCCTTGATCGGTTGTTTTCGTCGCGATGGTTTATCCAGTAATGCGGCAATGCGGAGGGCCTTCGGTTGATGGCCCAGCACGATCCTTTTCAGGTAGTTCAGCGTGAGGCCGGTGTCCAGGATGTCTTCGACCAGGATCACATTTCGATCTTTCATCGATTGGTCCACATCCTTGGTCAGCTGCACTTCTCCGGTAGAGTCCCATCCGAACCGCAACTCATGGGCTGGGGTGGGACGGTTGCCGTAGCTGGAGACTCCGATGAAGTCGAAGGTAGCGTCGAGCTGGACTTGTCGTGCCAGGTCGCTAAGGAAAATCGTGGCGCCTTTGAGGACGCCCACCAAGATCACGGCTTCCCCCGCGAAGTCGCGCGTGATCTCAGCGCCCATGGCGGCCACGCGATGCGCGATTTGCTCACGCGAGATTAGAACCTTCAGTTCAGTCACGGCGAACTATATTAAACTAGCATTTAGCATTTTGGCACTCAGCATTTAGCCAGCCAGTGTTTCTTGGGCGGATTCGATGAGTACTGCTGAAAGGCCAAGTGCTAATTGCCAAGTGCTAAATGCTTGGATTTTCCCAATACTATGAACCTCAACGGAATCAAACTCACATGGTTAGGCCACGCAACTTTTCGGGTTGAAACACCAGGTGGCAAGACAGTTTTGATCGATCCCTGGGTCATGGGGAACCCTATGTGCCCAGAGAAGGAAAAGAACGTCAAGAAAGTTGACGTGTTGCTCTGCACCCACGGCCATTTTGATCACATTGGGGACGCCGTCGAAATCGCCAGGAAGCACAGTCCCCAGGTGGTCGGTAATCCTGAGTTGTGCGGATGGTTGGAAAAAAAGGGCGTGAAGCATACCGCGTCCATGAACAAGGGCGGCACGCAAACCGTCGGCGACATCAAAGTGACGATGGTTCACGCCGACCATTCCTGCGGCATTCAGGACGGGGATGAGATTGTTTATGGTGGTGAAGCGTGCGGTTACGTCGTCGAGTTCGCCAATGGAGTAAAGATTTATCACGCCGGCGACACCAACGTTTTCGGCGATATGCAGATCATCCGTGAGCTTTACGCGCCAGAGATCGCTATGATTCCGATTGGCGACCACTACACGATGGGACCGCGCGAAGCTGCTTATGCCTGCAAGCTGCTGAAGCCGAAAACGGTCATCCCCATGCACTTCGGTACATTTCCGGTGCTGACCGGGAGGCCGAGCGAATTGCACAAGCTTGCTCCCGAAGTAGAAGTCAGAGAATTCAAGCCGGGCGAGACAGTTTCGTAAATCGATGGAGGACGGGCGTCCCCGCCCGTCTCGAGCTAGGTTGTGCAAAAATAAGGAGACGAATTGCCGAAGTCAAAAGCACCAAAGCCAGACTGGCAGATGTCCGGAATCACCGCCGGGCCTGTCGAAGACTACCTCTATTCCATGCTTCCTCCGCGTGACGAAGTGCTCACGAAGATGGAGGACGAAGCCGCCAAGCGAAAGATCCCAATCGTGGGTCCGGCCGTCGGCCGCATCCTGCATCAACTGGCTCTGATGACTGGCGCGAAAACGGTTTTCGAGATGGGGTCAGCGATAGGATACTCGACCATCTGGTGGGCACGAGCCGTTGGCGAAGGCGGACTTGTATTCTACACCGACGGAGATCGCAAGAATGCCGAGGAAGCGCGAGGATATTTCGAGAAAGCAGGCGTCGCGTCGCGAATCAACATGACCACCGGTGATGCCCTGGAAGTTCTCTCCGAACACAAGCAGGAGTTTGACATTATCTTCAACGACGTCGATAAGGAAGATTATCCGCGAGTATTCCGGTTGGCTTTGCCGCGTCTGCGCAAGGGCGGGCTGTTTGTAACGGACAACGTCCTGTGGAGCGGAAAGGTCGCCCAGAAAACGCCGCCGGATGCTTCGACCAAAGCCATTCTCGAGTTCAACCGCTTGCTCTACAACTCTCCCGACCTGTTTACGACTATCCTGCCAATTCGCGACGGCGTTGCGGTGGCAGTTAAAAGATAAATCAGATCGACTTCACCGGAATCGTCATCAGATCTTCTACCAGTCCCACTTCCTTCTGCAGGAATGGTTCCGCATACGTCACGCCTCCCAGGAGGCCATAGAAGCGTGCCATGGCTTCGATGCGAGCGCGAATTTCGGCCTGAGCGGGGAACAGATCCTTACCCGCCTCCTGATCGCTGAACTGCGACTTGTACGCCATCAGCGCCTGAAAACGCACTTCGAATAGTTCCGTGATGTCGACGACGAACGTGGGACGCACGTCGCAATAGAGAGTGGCGTAAATAATCTTGAAAGGGCGGTGCGGCTTTGTAGCGCCGGCATCCCGCCGGCTGTCCTGACGGCGTTGCGCCGTCAGCGGTGCGGACAAGTCGCCCGCATCCACACTAAAGTCCAGCTTCGCCAGTCCCGCCAGAAAGCAGGCTTCATATCCCAGTGCCGACGCGGTGTAATGATCTGGATGGCGGCCTTTCCAGTAAGGAAGTATCACCACGCGGGGCCGTTGTTCACGGATCACGCGCGCCACTTTCAGCCGGTTTTCGAAAGTGTTCTCAACCCGCCCATCCGGGATATCGAGAGCCTGCCTCCACGAGACGCGTAGTATCTTCGCGGCCTCCGCCGCCTCTAGCGCGCGGTCCTCGGCGGTACCCCGCGTCCCCATCTCTCCCTGAGTGAGATCGAGGATGCCGGTGCGCCGCCCGTGCTGTGCCATTTTCAGCAGCGTCCCCCCGCAAGTCTGTTCGACGTCATCGCGATGAGCAGCGATGGCGAGGACATCTAGCGGCGCAGCGTCAGTGGAAAGAGTGGACATATCAGTCGAGGCTTCCTTGTTCCAGCACCACGTTTTCACGAACGATCAAACGATGAGCAGCCATCTCCTTCAACGTAGGCAGAACGCGGTTCACGTGCTCGTCCGTATCCACAAAGATGATGATCACCGGAAGCTTTCCCCCGGCATCGACCAGGTGGCTGGTTTGAACCCGGTGCCGACCAAGAAACCCAGCCACGGCATGAATTGCGGTTGCCGCGTATACGCTTTCCTGGCGCAAGTAATTGAGGATCTCCACGTGCAACGGCCGGTGATGCCACTGGTCGGCTTCGTTGAGATAGATCGTAACTTGAACAGCCATCGCGTCTGGCATTTTACAGCACTCGCGCCAGAGCCATGCCGGCTAGCGCCCCCCCGAGGCATAACAAATTGTTGGTGAGTACGTTCGTGAGCATGAGAAGCCATTGTCCTTGTTCGAAGTACGCTATGGTTTCAAAAGCGTAGCTTGAGAATGTGGTAAACGAACCACAGAAGCCGACCACGACCAGCAGGCGCCAGCGCGGATCGGCCAGCACTCGTTCCGTGGTCCAGATGACGAAGAAGCCAACGATCAGGCTGCCTGCAATGTTGATGAACAACGTGCCGTAGGGGAAGACCGGCCCCAACTCTTTAGCTGCAAACCGGCTCAGCAGATAACGGGCATTTGCGCCGACGATTGCGCCTATTGAAATGACGAGAAGATCGATCACGACGGAGCTCTCCCTACAGAATTTGTAGGAGTCATCAGCCGGAGCATATCAGTTCGACCCAGGCGGTTACGGCGAACTCCATCGCCGGAGTCATCATATCAAAATCTGCTTTGTAGCGCCGCCGCGCCTCTGAGGGCCAGGATACCGGCGCTACTTTTTTCTTTCCACTAGGAATCGCGCTAGCGCCTTCAGCGTATCGGCTTGTGAACCAAAGATGTCTAGGGAATCCAAGGCAGTTTCCACCAGCGCATCGGCTTTCTTCAAAGACTCATCTACGCCGAACAGCGCTGGATACGTCGCTTTTTCCGCGGCCGTGTCCTTGCCAGCGGTCTTTCCCAGTTGCTCTGAGGTCTGAGTGACGTCGAGTACGTCATCCACAATCTGAAACGCCAACCCGATGGATTTGCCAAAGGTCCCCAGCTTTTCGACCACACCGTCGTTCCCTCCGGCATAGAGTCCACCGCTGACCAGGCTGGCCGTGATCAGCGCGGCGGTTTTCGAGCGATGGATGTACTCCAGCATCTTCAAATCTGGTTTAGTGTGCTCGGCTTCCAGATCGACAACCTGGCCGCCGATCATGCCGTCCACGGTACCGGTGGCGCGAGCAATCTCTTCGATGATGCGCACGCGGGCTTCCGCCGGACAACTCAGCCTAGCCAGCGTTTCATACGCTTGAGTTTGCAGCGCATCGCCCGCCAAAATCGCGATTGCCTCGCCAAAAACTTTGTGGCAAGTGGGCCGGCCGCGGCGTAGGTCATCGTTGTCCAGCGCCGGAAGATCATCGTGGATCAAGGAATACGTGTGAAGCATCTCCAGTGCGGCGCCCAAGTCTTCGATTCCGGCGGGAAGGGAACCGGCGACCATCCGCCCGGCTTCCATACACAGAATCGGACGCAACCGCTTGCCTCCGGCGAAAACACTGTGCCGCATCGCTCGATGAATGGAAACCGGGTGCTGTGTCGCCGGCGGCAACAGGCGTTCCAGTGCTGTGTCAGTCAGCTCTCGGCCTGCCTCCAGGGTGTCTTTGAGCATGACGGTGAGTATAGCAAGTGCGCTTTGGTCTTTGCGGTCAGGACCATGGTTGCAAAATAAAAAGGACGCCCACGGGCGTCCTTGATTGTTAGCGGTTATTTCTATGCGGCCGCGGAATTCGCGATGGAGGCATTTCGCAACGCAGTGCGGACGATGCCCAGGGTATCGGTTGGAGGACAAACGTCGGCAGCACCGGCGTTCACCGCCGCCGTCCACATGTCTTCGTCAGCCAATCGGTGCGTGCAAACGATACAGGCTTTAGGAAACTCACGGGACAGGTGTTCCACATCGGAAATCGAAGCTGTCTCCATGTCCAGAATGGCAATACCCACACGGTGCTTGGCAATGCTGCTGCGCAATTCCCCCAGGGACTGGACCTGGCGGACCGAACTAAAGGTGTTGGCAAGGGCGGAGACGAGAGACTGCGCCACCCTCGAATCGCTCTGGAGGAGTACTACATTGAGAGGCTGCATTACTTCCCTCTGGCTTCTACCGCTAGGCACGGCAACCTGGCTGTGACGCCATGGCACGAGGAGTGAACGGGTCACAGACGTTAATACTCATTGAGCGTTGTGGCGACCGATGCGGCCTCTTACCTCTTTGAGGCCACACTTTCGATCAAGGGCTCAAACGGCTCAGCCTGGAGCTTCCCGTTTTGCTTCAACAGGATTTCCACCTTGCCCTCGGCCTGCTCCAATTCTTTCCGGCAAGTGGCTGAAAGCTGCATGCCTTCCTCAAAAAGCGTCAGAGATTTCTCCAAAGGCACTTCGCCCTTTTCGAGTTCCTGCACAATCTTCTCCAGACGCTGGAGGCAATCTTCAAATTTTGCCAACGGGGTTTTCTGCTCCTGGAGCTATTCTAATCCACTTAGGGGCGGAATGCGTCCAGTAGAAAATGCATTTTAAAAAAGATTTAACAAACCCTAAACCGAAGTGGGACGAGATGCCGCGAGGAATAATGCAGCGTCAATCGGCGCCAGCGCCCCTACCTCCTAAGGCCTCCAGAACGTCCACCGCCAAGCTATAGCGGCCCATGGGCGCGCTGATCTGCGCTCCCTGCGCCATCCGGCGTACCGCAACCAACATCTCGCGTGCGATCGCGACGCCTTCTTCTCTCGCGGCCTCCGGGGTTTTCGCTGCGGCCATGCGCCCCAGAATCGAGTCCGGGACCGAGACTCGCAGTTCGTTCTTCATGAATTCCGCATTGCGCACACTGACAAGCGGCCAGATTCCGGCAACCACTGGAATTCGGCAGTGCTCAATCCGGCGCAGGAAACTTTCCAGCAAGCCGAGATCAAAGACGGGCTGTGTCACCACATACTCGGCGCCCGCCTGCACCTTGTACTCGAAGCGCCGGATCTCTTCGTCCATATCGCTCAGCCCCGGGTTGGCGCCGACTCCGATCACGAAGCTCGTTCCCGTTCCGATCGGATTGCCACCAATGTCGAGGCCGCGATTCAGGTTGTGAACGATGTTGACCAATCCGATGGCATCCACGTCGAACACGGCGGTGGCGTCCGGATAGCTGCCCATTTTCGGCGGATCGCCAGTGATGCAAATCAGGTTGCGGATTCCGGTCGCCGCCGCCCCCAGCAAATCCGACTGAATGCCCAGCACATTGCGGTCGCGACAGGTGTAGTGCAGGATGGCTTCAATCCCCACTTCCTGCTGGATGAGCAACGAAAGCGCCTGATTGCTCATGCGCGCGGACGCCCGTGGACTATCCGGGACGTTGATCCCGTCCACGCCCACCGACTTGACGAAGCGCGCACCTTCGATTTCCTTGCGAATGTCCGTTCCTTTGGGGGGAACGATTTCGACCATGGTCAGGAATTCGCGAGAGGCAAGCTTGGCTCCCAGCCGGGAACGCTTCTCGATCGCGACAGCAGGAGTGGTAGCAGGCTTGGCCTGGGCTGGGGATGGCGCAGAGGTCATCTTGGCGCGCGCGTCTCCTGCCCTCAACGCCGATTTCATCACCCGGATGTGGTCCGGAGTCGTACCGCAACAGCCGCCCACGATGCGTACCCCTGCGGCCACGAACTTGCGGGCATAGCTGGCCATGTATTCCGGGGAACAAAGATAAATATTCCGTCCCTCGACGGAACGTGGCATACCGGCGTTGGGTTGCGCCGCCAGAGGCAGGGAAGTCGCAGCTCGCATACGCTCAACTGCATCGAGCATCGCCACCGGGCCCACACTGCAATTACAGCCGATGACGTCCACGCCCCACTCTTCCAGCCGCGGAGTGAACGTCTCCGGGGTTGAACCATCGAGGCAATTTCCATCTTCGTCGATGGTGACGTGCGCCACAACTGGAATTTTCGGGTTGACATCACGCGCTGCCAATATTGCTTGATGAAGTTCTTCCAAGTAGCCGAAGGTTTCCAGCATCAGCAGATCCACGCCGCCTTCGACCATAGCCGCGATCTGCTGGCGGAAGGCGGTACGGGCTTCCTCAAAAGATGTTTTGCCCAGCGGTTCGATGCGCACGCCGAGTGGCCCGACCGACCCTGCGACCCAGACATCAAAGCTCTTGGCGGCTTCGCGCGCCAGCCGCGCTCCTGCAAAATTGATTTCGCGAACCTGGCTAGCCATGCTGTGCCGCGCCAAGCGGAACGAATTCCCACCGAAAGTATTAGTTTCAATAATCTCCGCACCCGCCTGCAAATACTCGTGGTGGATGCCACGAATCAGGTCAGGCTGGGAAACGTTCAACTCGTCATAGCAGCGATTGATGAAGATTCCCTTGGCATAGAGCAGGGTCCCCATCGCGCCGTCGCACAGAACGGCGGACTGTTTTATCCGGGTCAGTAGATCAGCAGCCATTCTCTCCAGAATACAAGAGGACTGTTGCTTTTGCATATTGGCGACTGGCAGGTCGGGCCACGCCCCATATTCTCCGAAGTCGCTCTGATATAATCCGGTTTCTTGCATCTAAATCTCTGTCCCTCATGCTCTTCGGAGTCCCAGGTTTGAAGAGAATCTTAATAAGCATTTTTGTGCTCATAGTTGCCAGTGTGACCATTATTTCCTGCGGAAGCAGTAATTCCTCCAGCACTACGACGACTCACAAGCCCAGCGGAATCAAGTTCCGTGTCTTCATTTCGAATCCCCTATACCCCCAGGGTTCCGGCGGCGCCGTGATTAATACGCAGGTGCTAAACATTGTGGACGCCACGCTAGACAAGCTTTCTCTTACTTTTTTCGTTCCAATGACCGGAATCAGCTTGCAGCCCTCGCTCATGACGCTTGCCCCCAATGGGAAGTACACGGCAGTATTCAGCCCCAATGGCAACTCTGTGGCGATCGTCGACAACGCGACTGAGGCCATAGCAGTCCCGACCGGATCCACCACGCCGTTGTCTGCCATCACCTTGCCCGGACTTACCGAGAGCCTCGTGGTCAGTAATTTCGCGACCACCGCCTATGCTGCGGTGCCCACGGCCCCGATCGCGGGACAGTCTCCAGGAGCCGTCGTGGTCATGAGTCTACAAACCGGATCCGTGTCCGCAATCATCCCCGTGCCTGGCGCGCACTTTATTGTGCTCAGCCCGGACGGTAACCACCTCCTGGTGTTTAGCGATAACTCCGACACGGTAACCGTGATTGCGACACCCTCGATCGGTACCGCCACCGATCCACGGAGTTCCATCACCGGCTTCGATCGGCCGGTGTGGGGTATTTTCTCTAGCAACGCCACGGCTTACATCTTGAATTGCGGTGCCCAATGCGGCGGGACCGCGGCAGGAGTCAGCATAGCCGACGTGGGCGCATCTACGGCTACGAGCACCACTCCGGTAAGCGCTGCCACTTTTGGTTTGGTGAGCGGTTCCACCCTATACGTGGCGGGAACTCCACCCGGAACGAATACTTGTACCGGGAGCGTAACGGCCGCCCCTACCTGCGGCAGGCTGACAGCCATTAATACCAACTCGATGACCGTTACGGGTTCGGCCATCATAACGGATGGCTACCACGATCGCATGCAGATAAGCCAGAACGGGCAGCTCTTCATTGGCTCTTACGGCTGCAGCAACCTCAATATTGTCGGTGGCGAGGTTCGCGGCTGTTTATCCATCTTCAACACAAATACTGGCAGCGTCGTGATCCCCCTAAGCAACGGCAATGTAACCGGCCTTCAACAAATCACCGGACGCGATACAGTTTATGTTATCCAGAACGCTCAACTGGGCATCTACGACACGACCACAGACAGGTTGCAGGTGACCCCCTCCAACGGTAACAATAACGATGGCCAGATTGATGTCGTCGGCCAGCCGTTCGACCTGAAACTGGTAGATTGAGTGAGTTTCACGATGTGACTTCCAATGCGTACTTGGCTCCATCTGCTTGTTGCCCTTTCCCTTCTGATGGCATCGGCAAGCGCCCAGACCCCGATCGGTACTACAACCGTATTTCACAGCGATCACCAGCCCATTAGCATCGAGCGCTTCGATCCTAAAAGCGGAAGCTCTCACCTGCCGGTATTGCTGGTGCATGGCGGAGGAGGGCCGCAAGGGGATTGGAGAAAGACTGGAATTCTCGACGCCCTCACCACGGCCGGCTACTCTGTCTTCGTTCCTCACTTTTTCGATGGCCCCGGGCAATGGAGTCCTTCGGTTAAGCCACAGATGTTCCTCGCCTATATCAGGACGCTGAACGATGCCACTCGTTACATCGCGGCGCAGCCGGAAATCCGGGACAAGGGAATCGGGGTCGTCGGCTTCTCGCTGGGAGGCTATCTGGCACTTGCTCTGGCGGAAGAGGAACGCAGCCATCCTCCGCCGTTGCGTTCGCCGGAGATCAAGGCTGTAGTCGAGTTCTTTGGTGGAATGCCAGGCTTCGCGGAAGAGCGTTTAACCACCATGCCGCCGGTATTAATCCTGCACGGTGAAGATGATGATGTTGTTCCCGTCAGCAACGCCTACGACTTGGAAAGATTGGTGAAGAACAAAGCGGTCCCGTACGAGATCAAAATTTACCCTCATCAGGGACACAGCTTCAGCGGCGATGCGGTGGAGGATTCCAAGAAGCGGACAGTTACGTTCTTGTCCGATCACCTGCGCTAGACGACTCGCGAGTCTGAAACGGTTCTACCTCTCCGGCTCCAGCACCAACTCATGCGCCTGCGCCTTGTCCACCGCCGGTCCTGAAAACGGCCAGGCGAAAGTGAAGCTCTCGTACCAGGCGTTCCACTGGTCCAAGTAATAGGGGCTGAGCAGATTCCCCGCTTCGCCCGTCACCAGATTCAGAGTAGACTGATCGAGATTCGCGAGATCAACCGTCATTCGTTCCGACGGTCCGTGGCTGCGCGAGACCGCCTTTACGGTGTATTCGCTCCCCGATTGTGGCTGCAATCCCGGTCCCGTCCAGCGGCGCAAAAGCGGAATCTTGCCATAGATCGGGTGCTGAATCTCGATCGGATGAAAATTCCCCCACTTCAAGGAGTTCAGGTCTCGCGGCGCATCTGAACCATGTGCCGGATTCGAATCGACGGCGGCCTCAACTGCTGCGGTTAGAAGTTCGTCATAGTTCGCGTATGTCTCCGGCAACCAGCGTTTGGGCTGATGCTCGATCACGTTCTCCAACCAGACCGTGCTCATCATCCACTGGTAGCTTTTCCAGCTAAGAGTCGTTTCCAGTTCTTTAGGATCTTTCGCTGCTGCACCCAGCTTGGGCTCGAGCAATAGACGGGTTAATTCCCGACGCGCCTCGACCGCGATCGTGGGTGCTGGCGAGTTCTCGATCATCCTTCCGTCCCACTGCCGCAGGATCTCTGCTGCCGTCTTTGCCCGGACCGAAGGATTCTTCGCGTGGTCCACTGCATACACAAACCGCTCCCCGAAAAAACGATCCAAATCAGAATAGACATCGGTCTCCAGCGCTAGCATGTCAGCCGCGGAAAACTTCTTGCCCGACTCCAGGACGCGATAAATGCGAACTGACCGCCACGGAGCTTCCCATTCCGTGCTAAGAGAATATCGATACCCGTCCGGCGTGATACGGCTGTTTGCCGTGGCGATGATTCCGGATGGTGGATTGAGTATGCTGGGCAGCTTCTCAAACGGAACGTAGCCTACCCATTCATGAGCGTTGTCGCTGCCGTTCTCCGGTAAGCTGCCATCCCCCGCGGCGCGGATAGGAATCTTTCCGGTAGCTTGATAGCCGATGTTGCCATCCACGTCGGCATACACAACGTTTTGCCCGGGCGCATCAAGTTCTGAAAAAGCACGCCTGAACTCCTCCCACTTCTGTGCCGAATCAACCGCGAAGAAGGGACTGCGCATGCCATCATACAAAGTCCAACGCAATGCGAGCTTGCGCGTCTCGCCCGGGACCATGTCGGTAACGATTGGTCCATGGCGCGTCAGCACCACGTCTACAATTGCATCCGGCTTGTCCTTCTCGTGGATCACCTCGCGACGATGCTCAGGCTGATTCCACCCGTCCGGGGTCAAATATTGGCCGTCCGAGTTGAAGGTCTCAACGTACACGTCCTCAACCGTCGGCCCCAGATTGGTGAATCCCCATGCGATGCGCTGGTTGTGCCCGACAATCACGTAGGGATACCCCGGCAGCGTAACCCCAGCCACATCGAAGTTACTGGAGGCGCAACGAAGATGGGCTTCGTACCACAGGTTCGGCATCTGATGGTGCAGATGCATATCGTTCGACAGCAGCGGCTTGCCCGAACCCGTATGCGCCCCGGAGACGACCCAGTTATTTGACCCCAGAACTAAGGCCCGCTCGTCAAAAAACATTTCCAGCGGGGACGGCAACGAAGGAATATCCGGTCGCGACGTCAAGCCGGTAACTGAACTGTCCGCGCCCGAATCATCGTCTTCATCCTCATCATCGTTCTGATCGTTGCCTTTGATCTCCTGATCGAGCGTCGGCCGCGATACCGTAGGCGGCCGATCATGCCAGGAAGAGTTCACGAACAGATCCGATGTCAGCTCGGGCCCCAACTTGGCCAGAATTTTCTCCCGCACCAGCGCATGGCGCGGGCTCGTGCTCAGATCCTCCACCATTTGGACCCCGATCAGGGCCGAGTCTTCAGGCGTCCACGGCCGAGGCGAATACCGCAGAATGCGAAATTCCAACGGCAACCGATCACGATGCGCATCTATGTATGCGTTCACGCCGCGCGCGTAAGCTTCGAAACGAGAGCGATCCTCGGCCGGCAAAGTTTCGACCGTTTTTCGAGCAACGACTTTGAGCCCGAGGATTCTCTGTTGCCGATCGTGCTCCAGGTAATCGCTACCGAACACTTCCGACAGCTCTCCCGCCGCGAACCTTCGCATTCCGTCCATCTGGAACAATCGGTCTTGCGCGGTTATGTAACCCTGAGCGAAAAAGAGATCATTGAAGTTTGCCGCATCGATGGTGGGCGCTCCGTGCCCATCGCGAATAACTTTCACCGGCGCCATAATGCCTGGCACTCGAAGCCTGCCGTCCAGTTGCGGCAAAGCAGACCGTGCTATCGAATAAAACCAGCCGCAGAGGCCAAGCACGGCCAGCAATATCAGGCTCAGAACGAAAGCAACGACACGCAAAATACGCAGACGCGAACGAGGATAGGTCGGAGTAGTGACGGTCGCCATAAGGGACACTCGATTCTAGGGCCTGCCTGCGCCGTAAGACAAACGCTAAGCAAAGGCGTCGTCCTGAGGACGGCTTCGGCTGGACGAAGGATCTCGCGGGCAATGAAACGGAACTGTTCTCGCGAAAAAGTTGGCTCATTTCGCAAAGGTCAGTATTATTCAGGAGATCGCCAAGGTTTGCCGAAAGCCATGCTGCAAAAGCGCATTGACGACCAGCCCAGCATCTCCCCCGAGATGGTCCGCGAGGCGCAGCAGATTTTGCATCGGCATCTGAAGCGGGTCGGCCTGAAACATACGGCGCAGCGCGACACCATCCTGCGAACCTTCCTCGAAACCCGCGAGCACCTCTCTACTAACGAACTGCACCGGCTGGTGCAAAAGAAAGATGCCCGCATCGGTTTCACCACGGTTTACCGCACCTTGAAACTGCTGGCGGAATGCGGCCTGGCCAGCGAAGTCGCTTTTCATGATGGAATTGCCCGCTACGAGCACCAGTACAACCGCCGCAGCCACCATCACATGGTCTGCACCGGGTGTGGCAGTTCGGTGGAATTTTTCTCGCCCGAGGTCGATGGTCTCGAGCAGGAGATTGGAAACCGATACCACTACGCAACCACTCGCCACACCTTTCAGATTTATGGAGTCTGCGAGGACTGCCGCAAGAAGAACACGTCGCGCCGCCTGGCCTAAGAAAAACCATGCCCATCACATGTCCGCAATGTCACGCCGAGATGCCCGACAACGTTGCCTTTTGCCCCGGTTGCGGTCGCAGGATGTGGGTCCCTGGTCAGGATGCAAAGAAGTCCGCCGCCAGCCCGCCTGTTATCCGAACGCCTGCCGTGACACGCGTAACCGTGACTCCCGTGAGCGTGCCCAGTCAGTTCAAGGACAATCTGCTCGCCGCGTTGGCCTACATCACATTCATCCCCGCGACGATTTTCGTGCTCATTGAGCCCTTTAAACGCAATCGGTTTATTCGATTTCACTCGTTCCAGTCCATCTTCCTGACGGTGGCCACCATCGTGATCGCATTCGCTTTGCGCATCCTGTATTCCGTATTTACGCTCATCCCGGTCGTGGGGTACTTAATGGCATGGCTGGCCTTAGCCGTTGCCGTACTGGGCTGGGGAATTCTCTGGCTGGTGCTGCTGGTCAAGGCCTTGCAGGGTCAAACCTTCCGGCTGCCTGTGATCGGAAGCCTCGCCGAAAAAGCCTAGAGAGCCGTTTCAGCCCGCCTGGCGCGATTTTGTTTGCCTTGGGGATGCATTTCTGCTAACGTGCGCCCGTTCTGCTATCTCGGTCAAAACGAATGCTTGAGGGGGTACGTCATGGCTTTTTGCACGGTGTGCGGTGCTCAAACACCAGATGGTTCCACGATTTGTCCGGCGTGTAGCCGCTCCGGAGCTCCAGCGGCGCGGCCTGCCACAGCCACTGCGGGCGGGCTGACCGACAACGTAGCCGGCATGCTCGCTTACGTGACCATCATTCCCGCGATCATCTTCCTAGTCATCGAGCCTTACAATCGGAGCCGATTCGTCCGCTTCCACGCCTTCCAATGCATCTTTTTCCATATTGCATGGACCGCGTTGTGGATTGTGCTGAGCATCATCGCTCACATTCCTTTTCTCGGTTGGCTGACCATCCTCATATGGCCTCTGGTCGGATTGGCGGGCTTCGTGATCTGGCTCGTTCTCCTGCTCAAGGCCAATCAAGGGCAGATGTGGAAACTGCCGTTCATCGGGGACTTGGCTGAGAAACAAGCAGGCGCCTAGTCTGCAGTAGTTTTGCAAAGGCCTCTCACACCTCCCGCCCGACGGAGATCAGCATCTTCTTGTCCGCTATCGGAGTTACTCCGTGCTGAGCCGCTGACCGGTCATTTTTCGCTTGACATGGGCGTCGAGCTACATCAGTATTAACACGTTTTAATAAAGCGTTTCTCGCGTTTGTTGATCACTGCCAGATGGTTCTTTCGGAGCGGAATTGCATCCCATTACCGAGAGTAAATACTTTGAATTCCGCGCTGAAGCCTTCAACGTGTTCAACCATAGGGAGTATGCGTGGCTGGGCGGTGACGCTGGCTCGGCTGCAGACAATGCGAATGGCTCGGGAGTCACCACGGCAAACTCCGCGGGTTGCTACGGCGGAAGCAACAGTTCAGCGGGTGATGCGAGCTGCCTCGGAAGTGGGCTCCTGCAGCCCAACGCAGCTCACAACCCACGCACCCTGCAGCTGGCGCTGAAGTTTATTTTCTGAGCGAGTGTGCAAAGCAGTTCCTCCGACCTGGCCTCCCGTGAGGCCAGGATTTTTTGCGAGGTGGTCTTGGCGCTGATCAAAAGCTAGTGAGACATTGAGCTCGCTACCCGACCTGCGCGTGCTGTCGAGACGAGCTGACCGCTGCAAACGCCTGCTCCAGATCAGCGATCAAGTCGTCCGCATTCTCGATTCCTACCGACACCCGAATCAATTGCTCAGTCACGCCCATTTTCTGCCGTTGTTCAGCTGAAATCATAGCGTGGGACGTGAGCACCGGGATGGAGACCAGGGAATCCACGCCGCCCAGGCTCGGGGCCAGGATGAACAGGCGCAGCGATTCGGTTAGGCGGCGAGCATCTTCTCCCGTGCCATCCACCTCGAAGCTCAGCATACCGCCGCCTCCGCGCAGCTGTTCCATCGCAACCGCTCGTTGCGGATGACCTTCGAGAAATGGGTAGTGCACACGTCGGACCTTGGGATGATGAGCCAGAAACTGCGCGATGCGCAGAGCGTTCTCATTCTGGCGCTGAACACGAACCGCCAGCGTCTTAATACCGCGAAGCAGCAACCACGCGGCGTGCGGATCCATAACACCACCCAACGTGGTCCGGGTTTCGTGAATCTTCTCAATCAGATCCTTGCGGCCAGCGATAATCCCGGCAATCAAGTCGGAGTGTCCGCTGAAATACTTCGTGCCAGAGTGCATCACCAGATCAATGCCAAATTCCACCGGACGCTGATTGATCGGCGTGGCAAAAGTGCTATCGATCATCGTAATGAGACCGTGCTTTTTCGCCAGGGAGGCAGCCTTGTGCAAATCAACGATCCGTACCGTGGGATTGGTCGGTGACTCCAGGTACAGCAGCCTGGTATGGGGTTGGATGGCGCGCGCATGCTGATCGTACTCGGTAGTATCGACCAATGTAGTTTCGATGCCCAGTTTCGGAAGCCATTGGGTGAGGAATTTCGTTGCGCCGCCGTAGATGTCTCGTTGCGCTACGATGTGATCGCCTTTTTTCAGCAGGGCCAGAATGGAAGTAGTAATCGCACTCATGCCTGACGCAAAAAGCAAGGCGGCATCAGCACCCTCCAGTTCCGCGATTGCCGACTCAACGACGGTGTGGGTAGGGTTCCCGTAGCGGGTGTAAAACATATCGGTGTGCGTTGCCCGTAGTTGTTGCTCGTTGTCGGTGACTTCGAACGTGGAAGTCTGGTAGATGGGAGTGGCGAGGGGACCATTCTTTTTATCAAGGTTGGTCCCGCCGTGAACGGCTTCGGTTTCGGGCCGGTGCTGATGTGTTTTCATGAGAGACTCCGTCGGCTGATTTCGCCGAATCACTGGGCAGCAATAGCCCATCAAGAGTATCGTTCACCGGCGAAGTGAGCAATAGCACAGCCACGATCAGTCCAGTCAGGCCAACGTACTTTATAATCCCAACACCATGGACACAGGTCTGAAAGGCCGAGTGGCGATCGTCGCGGCATCGAGCCAGGGGATCGGTCGCGCGACAGCGGAAGCTTTTGCCGCCGAGGGTTGCCGGGTCGCAATGTGTGCTCGCAATGATCAAATACTGCAGGCGGCGGTGGAGCGCATTGAGAAACAATACGGGACCGAAGTGTTTGCCCAGGCTCTGGATGTAACCGATGCGGAAGCGGTACATCGGTTTGTCGATGCGGTGGTTTCGAAGTTTGGTGGAGTCGACATTTGTGTAACCAACGCTGGAGGTCCGCCGGCGAAAGGATTTCTTGCTGCCAGCCTCGAAGAGTGGCGAAAGGCTGTGGATACCAATTTTCTCAGTACGGTCTACTTCGCCCGGGAAGTGATTCCGCACATGCAACGCAAACACTGGGGGCGAATCATCACCATTACTTCCATCACCACCAAGCAGCCAGTGCCGGATCTGGTACTCTCCAACGCGGTGCGTGCCGCCGTGGTCGGATTGGTGAAGAGTCTGGCCAACGAGTTCGGCAAAGATGGCATACTCGTAAACAACGTAGGGCCGGGCTACACTGCGACCGATCGGCTGAAAGAACTGGCCAAAGCCCGCTCCGCCGCGTCGGGCAAGACTGAACAGGAAATCTCCGAGGGATGGAGTGCGGACACACCGCTGAAGCGTCTGGGTGAACCCCGTGAGGTTGCAGACGCGATTGTGTGGCTGGCTTCCGAGCGCGCTTCGTATGTGACGGGACAGACCCTGCTCGTGGACGGCGGCCTCTACAAAGGACTGTAATCGGAGGACGCCGGGCCTCCATTTGCGAAGGAAATTCTGGAAAGGCAAACATGCGACCGCTAGCATCGCGAATGGCAGTGATGACGGGTGAGGGCGCATTGTCGGTTTATGCGCGCGCGAAAGAACTGGAACGTGAGGGTCGCTCCATCATTCATCTCGAACTCGGCGAGCCCGACTTCCACCCTTCTGCATTGGTAAACAACGCGCTTAAACGGGCTCTCGACGAAGGCAAGGACCGCTATTGCGCAGTTGCCGGCGTCCTGACTCTGCGACAAGCAATCGCGAATTATCTTCATGAAACCCGCAATCTGAGCGTTTCAGCGGATAACATCGTCATCGCTCCGGGCTGCAAAATCGCTCTCTTCATGGCAATGATGGCGCTCGTCGATCCCGGAGACGAGGTGTTGTACCCCGACCCGGGTTTTCCCGGCTACCCGTCCATCACTCTCGGGCTGGGCGGCGTCGCTCTGCCCTTTGGGCTTTCCGAACGAAATCGCTTCCAGCCGGATCTCGACGAACTTTCCGCGAAGATTACGCCGCGCACAAAAATTCTAATTACGAACTCTCCAGGCAATCCGACCGGCACTGTTTACACGGACGACGTGCAGCGACAGCTTGCCGAGTTGGCCGTAAAGCATGATCTACTGGTCCTTTCCGATGAAATCTATGCCCGGGTGATTTACGGCGGGCAATACCGCTCGCTGATGAGCTATGCGGGAATGGAAGAGCGCACGCTGATCATCGATGGCTTCTCCAAGAGTTTTGCCATGACGGGATGGCGGCTGGGATATGCCGTTGCCCCACCGCGCATTGTCTCAGCGTTACAGATGCTGGCGGTTAACAGCTATACCTGCGTTGCGGAGTTCAGCCAGCATGCAGCCATCGAGGCACTCAAAGATCAAGACGGCACAACTCCTCGCATAGTGCGTGAGTTCGGCAAGCGACGCGAGCAGTTCATTCGCGATCTGAATCGCATTTCCGGATTCCGTTGCTCGCCACCGGAAGGCGCGTTCTATGCGTGGGTGAACATTTCAGAGACGGGAATGAGTGCGGAGGAGCTTTGCCGCATCATGCTCGAAGAAGCCGGTGTCGCGGCGATTCCTGGCGCGGCGTTTGGATCGGCTGGAGCTGATTTCATCCGCTTCTCGTTTGCATCCTCGACGGCAACATTGCAGGAAGCAGTGGAGCGCATTCTCAAAGTCTCCGCCGCTTGGCAGGGAACTGCGGTGCGATAACAAAAGCCATGGCGGATATTCGTTGCAACCACGACAAAACGGAGACTTCATGAGGCGAAGGGTTCAGTCGTTGCTGTTGTTGGCGATTTGCGGATTGTCGTCGATGGCTGCGGGTCAGGCGCGTCCACTACCCGGACCCGACGTGCAACAAATCTACCAACGACTGCTCCCTCAGATCGAACAAATTGCGATCTTTGATCATCACGCACACCCTGGATTCTCCGACGATCCTGACCTTGACGCCATGGCCGCTCCGCCCGGAACCTACGCGCTCCGTTTACGTGACACGAATCCCGAACTCATTGCCGCCGCCAAAGCGCTTTTCGGATATCCCTATGACGATCTGTCGCCTGAGCACGCCAAGTGGCTGCTCCAGAAAAAAGCCGAGCTCAAGAAGGAGAAAGGCAACGCCTATTTTCCCGCCATCCTCGACAAGTTGAATATCGAGCAGGGCGTCGCGAACCGCGCGATGATGGCCGATTACCTTGATCCCAAGCGATTTGTGTGGGTATTCTTCGCGGACTCATTCATGTGGCCGTTTAACAATCAGCGGGAAACCTCCCGCAACGCCGACGAGGCAGTTTACATCCCACTGCAGGAGAAAATGCTGCATCGCTGGATGCAACAGGAAGGACTGAGCAAGTTACCACCGGATTTTGCGGAGTATCTGAAGTTCGTGAGCCGTACGCTGGAAGACAATCAGAAGAAGGGCGCGATCGCCATGAAGTTTGAAGTTGCGTATTTTCGCTCAACGAAATTCAGCGATCCCTCGCGCGAGGATGCTCAGGACATTTACGAGCGATTTCAGGCGGGTGGAATTCCGAGCAAGGACGAATATCGCACTTTTCAGGATTTCATGTTCCGATACTTGATTCGGGAAGGCGGACGGCTTCATCTCGCCGTCCACGTTCATTCTGCTGTCGGCCCTGGCGATTACTTCAACCTCACCGAAAGCAACATCATGAATTTGGAAAACATTCTGCGCGATCCGCGCTATTCGAATGTGACGTTTGTGATGATTCACGGTGGATTTCCCTACGATCGCCAAGCCATTTGGTTGGCTGCGCCGAAAAACGTGTATCTGGATTCGTCCGAGACCGAATTTCTGCTCTACCCCTCGGAGTTCAAGAACACGCTCAAGCTGTGGCTGGAAACTTTCCCTGAGAAAATTACGTTCGGGACCGACGCATTTCCTTACAACGAGGTTCTGGGTGCAGAGGAGAGCTACTGGCTAGGAGTACAGTCATCGCGCACGGCGCTGGCCGCTGCATTGGCCGAAATGATTTCAATGGGCGAAGTCAGTGAGGCCCAGGCGATGCAAATGGCGCACGGTTACTTGCACGATAACGCAGTCGGACTCTACGCGGGAAAGGTGCATTGATGGCGAAGATGAAGCGAGCGAAGAAGGCGACCTCAAGAGCCAAGAAGTCCAGAAGAACAACACCGCGAACCGCAGGGAAGGTCGAGTTGAAGCATATTCCGTGGAACTCGATCGAACTCGAAGACCTGAATCCGCTGCTGCAACGCCAGTTCATAGTGGGTCAGAACGTCATGGTGGCCCGCGTGCTGTTGAAGAAAGGCTGCATCGTGCCCGAGCACAGCCACCACAACGAGCAGATTACCTATATTCTGGAAGGCGCTTTGAAGTTTTGGATCAATGGCAAAGAGATCGTAGTCAATGCGGGCGAGGTGCTGACCATACCGCCGTATATGCCCCACAAAGCGGAGGCCGTGGAGGATACGGTAGATCTTGACATCTTCAGCCCGCCCCGCGCCGACTGGATTAACAAGACCGACAAATATTTGCGCGGTGGAAAGTAGCTTGCGCGGGAAATGCTCTGCTGGTCTGAATCCGGATGACCGACCACACCTCACCTGAGTCCAATCCCGTGCAGACTTCGCAATTGCGATGCATTGGCTGCGACGCTGTGTGCCCGAAGGCGGAGCAGACCTTCCGCTGCGCTGCCTGTGGCGATCTTCTGGAAATCGTATATCCCGGTTGGGACACGACCCGAGTGGACACCGCTGCGCTCCGAGCAGTCTGGCGCCAGCGGCGCACTTCGGGACTTCCGGTCGACGAAAGCGGCGTCTGGCGTTTCCGTGAACTATTGCCCAGCTTCCATGACCCGCAAGAAGTCATTACCCTGCGTGAGGGAAATACTCCGCTGTACGAAATGCCTGGCTGCGCCCGCATTGCGGGGCTGCAACAACTCTACGCGAAGCATCAGGGCATGAATCCCACGGGTTCGTTCAAGGACACCGGGATGACGATGGCTGCATCGGTCGCGCGGCGGGAGGGATTCCGTTGGGTGGCTTGCGCCTCGACCGGAAATACGTCCGCTTCCATGGCGGCCTATGCTGCGCGTGGAGGAATGCGGAGCCTGGTGCTGATTCCCGAAGGCAAGGTCTCGTGGGGCAAACTTTCTCAGGCGCTCGACTATGGTGCGGTGACCTGTCAGTTGAAAACCGATTTCGATGGCTGCATGCGGGTGCTGAACGAGGTGGTGCAGCGGATGCCGATTTATCTGCTGAACTCGGTCAATCCCTATCGTCTCGAAGGACAGAAGACGGCGGCGATCGAACTGATGGAAGCATTCGATTGGGAGCCACCTGATCACGTCATCGTTCCCGGGGGAAATCTGGGAAATTCCTCGGCGTTAGGAAAGGCGTTCCTCGAGATGAAGCGACTCGGCTTCATCTCGACGTTGCCGAAAATATCCATTATTCAGGCAGCAGGAGCCAATCCACTGGTGCGGACGATGTACGAAAATGGCGGCAAGACGTTGATCCCGGTGCATGCTGAAACTGCGGCCAGCGCCATTCGTATCGGAAATCCCGCATCGTGGAAAAAGGCAGTCCGGGTATTGCAGGCGACCGGCGGCGCCGTCGAACAAGTCAGCGAAGTTGAGATCGCTTTGGCCAAAGCGGAAATCGGAGCGGATGGTATTGGCTGTGAACCGGCTTCCGCCGTAACGCTTGCGGGACTCAAGAAGTTGGTGAAGCAAGGCTTCGTCGGTCCGCGAGAAACCGTAGTATTGATCTTGACTGGGCATCTGCTGAAGGATCCGGAGTTCACATTGAAGTTTCATCGCGGTGATCTGTTCGTCGGCGCGGAGAGCGAAAAAGAGGCTGGTATTCTGCGGCCTCAGCAGCGAGCACCCATCGTGCTGGATGCCGACGTGGACGCTGTCATTCAAACCTTGAGGAAAGCGGACGACCGGCTAGAAATGTAGCAAGCGACGTTTCTACAGCGGTAGAGACGTTGCTTGCAACGTCTCGCTTTGCGTATGACTGATAGCACTGCCAAAACGCGGACCAAACCATCACAGTCTTTCGAGATTGTTCTGCCAGCGACTTCTGCGAACCTCGGCCCCGCCTTCGATGCGGCCGCGCTGGCGTTTTCGATGTTTCTCAAAGTCCGGGCAAAAGCCGCAAACGAATTCTCGATCACGGCACGCGGTCGCGATCGAGAAATCTGCGCCCAAATCGATAACCATCTTATTCTGACAACTTATCGTGAGGTGCTGCAGGCGGAAGGAAAGCCCGTGCAGCCACTGGCGCTCCGCATCGAGAATGAGATTCCTATCGGCAAGGGATGCGGATCCTCCGCAGCCGCGCGGCTAGCCGGAATCGCCCTGGCGGTACACTTTGGCCGATTGCGCTGGACTGATAATCGGATCGTCTACGAAGCTGCCCAGCGCGAGAATCATCCCGACAATGCCGCAGCGTGCTGGATGGGCGGTTTAGCTATTGCACGATTCTCCGCGGCCGGCGAAATGCAAATGGCACATGTACGGCCGCATGGGAAGTGGCCATTATTACTCGCTGTCCCTAACGAGAGCCTTTCGACCGAGGATGCGCGCAGGGTCCTGCCGAACGAATATTCGCGTGCTGACGCCGTGGCCAACATCCAGAACTCGATGCTGCTGTTGGCGGCGTTCCTTCAGGGACGAAAGGACTGGCTTCCGTCCGCATTGGAAGATCGCATCCACCAGCCCTACCGCGCATCCCTGTGTCCTCTTCTGCCCGCGTCGCAGAGACTGACCGGAACTCGCGGAATCTTGGGAAGCGCGTTGAGCGGGGCCGGACCTTCTGTATTGATTTTTCTCGACCCAAAGTCGAGCGTGAATCAAGCCAGAAAGCGGGTGCGCGACCACCTGCGAGCGCACGGACTCAACCCGGAGTTGATTCACACGGAGATTACCGCGCGAGGAGCGAGCCAGCGGATGCGCTGAGAGGTGCGGTGAGACAACGAGCCGGCTCAACGACGCGAATCTTCGTCTATGCCGGGTGGAGGTTCTGCGGTCACAATGTTGGACAGGTGCTGCTGGAAACTCAAGTAAGGTTCGCGGGCGAACCTATCAGGATAAGAATTAACGGCCCGAAGAAAACTGTCTATTTCTCGCTGAACTCGCTGGACTTCGTTCTCTCGTTCAACGTCAGAAACCCGTAAATCTGTCGCGTGGTGCCTCTTAATCTTCATCTACTTCTCCCTGCAATCGGGCCACGCTTTTGGCCCACCCGTACCACCCGGATCGCGACGCGCACTCGTCCAGCTCGCATCGCAAAATTTCCAAGCGAAAGGGGGAAGCTGAGGGTATTTCCCATTCTTAGACATGTAAATGGCACTTTGGTGCCATAAGGAATCCCCGATGGCAAGCATGGGAAAAAGACCGGGTGCGCTCCGATCCTTTGTCGATTCCGTCGTGGTTGCGCGACTTAACGACTGGCCGGAGGAATAATGGTGTTCATGCGCAGGTACTCCACCATCTGACCGTAGTGGTCGAAGCAGTGCCCTACGATCAGTGTGGCCATGCCGAGGCGCGTAGTCATGCCCTCGCCAAAGGGGCTTTTGATGGGGCTCAGCAGGTTTCCGTCGTCGATAGTGCCGACAGCTTTGTGGACATAGACGAACGAGTCCTTAAGGAATTTCACAATATCCGCTTTGGTCTTCACAGAATCCGGCCCGTTTTCGCCGCCAAGATCGATCGGCGGTTTCTCCTCGAGGATAGCTGCTCCAACCATGTAATTGACGGCGGCAACGTGCTTCACCTGTTGCGCAAAGCTGCGCACGCCTTTGAATTCGCCGTTTGTGGGCACAAATGAATATTTGTCATCAGGCATGGCATCGGCAGCGGGAACGAATTCGTTTTCCACACCGGTTACACTGCGATCGAGCACTTGAGCGACGGTGCGATGATCCGCTGGCTTGGCATCCTGCGCCTGAGCAAGGCCGCCACTCGCCAGCAGAAGCAGGCATGCAAACAGCCACTTCATCTTTTTCATGAGAAATCTCCTGATTGGAATTGTGGAACCTGGTCTTGGGTCAGTCGCGCACCACAGACGGCGCGAATTGTAATTCCTGCGACGTCAGCGGATAGCGTCGCACACTCACCAGCCCGACCACAAGCGCGACCGCAGACCACAGAAATGCGGTCGGAATTCCGACTCGGCTGGCCAGCGCGCCCCACAGTGCGCTGCCTATCGCCATCCCTCCCTGAAGCACCAACAGGTACAAGGATAGCGCCCGTGCCCGCAGAAATGGAGGAGACATGGTTTGTGCCGCAACATTCAGACAGGCCAGAATTCCAATCCACGCGGTTCCACTGGTGAATAACACAAGTTCCAGCCAGCCAAATGTTCGCACTCGTCCTGCGGCAAACGTCATGGCCGCAAACACCACAATCGCGACTGTTACAACTCCGTCCACTGAGAGCGTACTTCGCAGTCGAGGCAGGACTGCCGCGCCTGCCAACGCGCCCAGCCCGAATGACCCGAGCAGTAGGCCGTAGCCGGTGGCTCCATGAGGGCGGGCAACGATCGGGAGCAGCGCCAGAAGGGAACTCGCGGCCAAACTGAACGCCCCTGTGCGGATCAGCACACAACGCACGACCGAAGCGTCACGCCCATATCGCAGGCCGGTGAGGATGGCATCGGTGACGCGCCCCTTTTCCCCATTCTCGAAGTGGGGATGCTTCCACCGATAAAGAAAAAATATGACTCCGAAAAACGAAGCGGCGTTCAGCAGGAAAGCCACGCCCGATCCCGCGATCGCGATCACAATCCCGCCTAACGCCGGACCCACTGCGCGAGCCACGTTGAACCCGACTGAATTCAAAGCCACAGCAGGCGCGTGTTGCCTGGGAGAAACTATCTCCGGTGTAATGGCCTGCCACGCCGGATCGTTCATCACTGCGCCCAATCCGAGCACGAAAGTGAATAAAAGAAGAATCCACGGCGTCACGTTTCCTAACAGCGTGAAAATGCCCAGTAGCGCCGCGGCTGCTACCATCCAACCCTGCGTGATCAGCAGCAATCGCCGCCGGTCCACCATATCTGCCAGCGCGCCCGCCGGCAAGATGACGAGAAAAACAGGAAGCGTGGACGCCGCCTGCACCAGGCCCACCATCAACGGAGACATTGTGAGCTGAGTCATCAGCCAGCCGGCACCCACGTTCTGCATCCAGGTTCCGGTATACGAGATCACCGCTGCTACCCAGAGCGAGCGAAAGAGTGGCTCGCCCAGCGGAGCCCAGGCCGAACCGTTCGTGGTCCTCGGCAGACTCGATGGCATCGACATTTTTACCGCTTCTGCCATGGTCAGTTGCTTGCAGCCCTTTCCGCTGATACGTGCCCTTCAAACGGCCACTCCCTGTGACGCCAGGCGCGCACCAGATAGATGACCACGCCGCTGATCAGGATCAACACGGCGTAACGAATTTGGGTGAGGGAGTTCGTGCGCGAGATAAGTACGAACAAAAAACCAACCGATGCGGCTAAGGCGGGCAGCGGATAGAGCCACATTCGAAATGGCCGCGGCAGATCAGGACGGCGGATGCGCAGCACAATCAAACCGATCGCCTGCACCAGGAATTGCAGCATGATACGAATTACTACCAACCCTGCGATTACATCCGCCAACGATAGAAAGCAAAACAGCGCAGCGACCGTGGCCAGAGCGAGCAGCGACACGTAAGGAAACCGTCCCTCGACGTGCACGCGGGCAAATGCCTTGAAGTAATTTCCATCAAGAGCGGCCGCGAACGGCACCCGCGAGTATCCCAGCATCAGCGAAAAGATCGAGGCAAATGCCGTCCACATCACCAGTCCGGTCGCGAGATTCGCAGCCCATGGCCCGTAAATCTTTTGCATGAAAATCGATACAACATACAACCCGCGATTGTCTTGCCCTGCCTGGATTTCCTGCCACGGCACGACGCCCAGAATGCTGATGTTCATCACCACGTATAGACAGGCCACGAGAAAAATGGATAGCAGGATGGCTCGCGGGATCGTCTTCGCCGGTTCCTTTACCTCATCGCCCAGGAAAGCGACGTTGTAATAGCCCCAATAATCATAGGTAGCGACCAGCATGGCCGAGCCCAGCCCCAGAAAAAATTTATGAGATAGGGTAAAGGCGCCCGGCGGAAAACTGAAGGCTCGGGAAGCATCGAAGTGGCTGAGTCCTGCAAGAATAATCCAAAACATTGTTCCGATCACGCCGGCCAACAGCAGTTTCGAAATCCATGCAATGCTCGTGATCTTGCGATACAGGAGCACCGTGGCCAGAGCAAGCATCCCGATTGCCACGAACGTTGCTCCTGAAACCAGCCAGTGCAGTTGCAGCCGACCGAGCAGCGGCAGAGGTAAGCTCCAATGGCGCACGATGTATTGCTTTTCCAGCCCAGGCCAAAAATAAGATGCATACCCAGCAAGGCCAATCGATCCCGACGCAATCGAGAGCGGCGCGCTAAAGGAAAGTTGCCACACGAAGAGAAAGGAAATCAGCCGGCCCAGGCGATTGGGTCCGTAAATTTCGCGCAGATAACCGTAGGAACCGCCCGAGTGCGGCATGGCCGCTCCCAGTTCCGCCCACACCAGACCATCGCACATGGCGAAGATCGCGCCCAAAATCCAGCCGAGCATGGCCTGTGGCCCACCCATAGCGCTCACCATCAGCGGTATGGTGATGAACGGCCCTACGCCGATCATGTCGATCATGTTGAGCGCAGTCGCGCTTCCCAAGCCCACCCCGCGAATCAGCTGCGGAGAACTCTGACCGGTCTGGGATGCTGGCTGCATGGCGCGAACAACTGAGACTTAAAGTTTGAACTAGCTACTGACCACTGTTCTTCTCGTGTTCTGCACTCAACAAGTTCACATAAAGGCGGATCGCACCCGGCACCCCAGCAGGTAACTGGCGAAAGAATGCATATCCGGTGTAGATATATGTGCCTTTGCCATACTGAGCGCGCAACAACCCGCCCTTTTGCGGTGATTCTCCGGGGTCGTGGGACGCGAGCAGAGGCTTGAAGTTGTTGTCCCACTGATCCATGAAATACAGCCCGCGTTCCTGCACCCAACCGTCGAAATCGTGCTCCGTGATCTGGTTGGGGTAATGAAAGATGCCATCCTCTGGAGCGAGAATTTCGACCGGGGCCTCTTCAACCGAAACGCGGACTCGGCTAAGTTGAGCGGGGTAGGGTGTGAATTTTCCCTTGTTGAAGTCGGCGACGCCAGTTTCGTATTGTGCTACCAGCGTCCCACCGCTAAAGACAAAATCCAGCAACTTCTTGTTGTTTGCCGCGAGATCCTTTTGCGTATCGTAAGCCCGAATTCCCAGAACGATCGTCTGGAACTGGCTCAGATCCTGGCTGGCGAGTTTGTCCGCCGGAATCAAAGCAACCTTCATTCCGATCTGCGTGAGCACCGTCGGAATGTCATCGCCCGCACCCATAACGTACCCGACGGTCAGATCATTCGGCACTTTCACATTGACGATACTGATGCGCTGGAGCGCGGGCTGGTAATAGTAAAAGCTGTCGAGATCCTCCCGAGCGACCAGACTGTAACCCTCGGTATAATTCACTCCTCCCGACTCGAACACTGCACGGATGTTCGTTCGTCCTTCCTTCAGGCTAGCGGGAGATATTCTGAACTCGAACTCTTGCTTCTCGCCGCGCTTGTGGAACTCCATTGCCAATTTGGCCGGCTCGACACCCCAGCCAGCCGGTACCTCGAGATGGAGATTCCCCTTGATGCCGCCGGACAAATTGCTCGAAACGGCAACTTTCACACGTTTTCCCCCGTCGCCTGCTGTGGGAATCACCTGCTGCCCGGGTTCCAGCATTACGGAAAATGCGGGGACGATCGCGAGGGTTCGACTCCGCTCCACTCCCTTGTCATCCACAAACTGCGCGACCACTGGAGACGAGATCTCAGTCCCGGGTCCGTTCGTCCCTCCCAATTCATGCGTCCTACCGAAGAGGGTCAGGTCGTGCGGCGAGCGATGAGTGTGGTACTGGACGGTCGCATGGAACGGGGGCGGCGGGAAGGGCAGCGTGACGTATCGCTCAACGTCGATCGTGTTGATGCTCTCGGTTTCCGGGTTGGAGCGATGCCAGTAGGGACGCGTGTAATAATGGCCGTCGGCAGCTTGAACAGGAATCTGCACGACGAAGTTGGCATACTGATCCTTGCCCGGAGCGACGACCAGGACAGCTTCTTCATCAATCTGCTTGGCCCATCCTTGCGGAGCGTCGAGCCGTATTCGGTCCACAACTAACTTGTTTTTTGAGCCGTTGTGAAACTTAATTCTCACCAGGAATTTCTGTCCGGGAGACACCGTGGTTAATGCTTCTTCTTCCTTCGGCAGGGTCGCTGTGTTTTGAGGCGGAGCGACCGTCGCTTCCAGCGTGACGTTCATTGCCAGGTTGATTGCTGTCTGCGCCTGTTCCAGCTTCTCGTGGAGTATTTCCAGCAAGTCCTCTTTCGGCGGCGAACTAATCTGGCTGCTTTGGACACGGCCTATCAAGGGGTCCAGGTTCTGCAACCCGGCGAGCAGCGGTCCGGCTGCGTCGCTGGAATCTTTCTCGCTGCGTTGAGCCGCCTCCTGGACACGATTTGCAAGGTCTACGAGTTCTGATCGCAACCACGGTACCTTTGACTCTTCGGCCCCCAATCGAGACGCAAGCCCTGGCAAACTCGTGTCAATCCCGTCGAAGAAATCCTGCTCATGACCGTCTTTGTCTGTCGTCGTGGGCAGAACCGAATCGACCAGTTTGTAGTAGGTGTAACGAGGTCCAGGGTCGACGGACCAGCCTCCCGCTCCCTGCGAAAGTTGATGCCGTAATCCCTCCAACGCGAATTGGATGTAGGACATTCCCAACCTTGGATTCTGTTCTCCGACATTCAGCCTGACTGTGTAGTTCTCCGCCGGGCAGGTTTGAGCTCCAAAGCCGCATACGTTCCCGATGTAAAGCTTTTTAGCTTGCCATGGCAGAAGACCTTCGGCGGTCTGCTCTGGAAATCGATTCGGATCGGCCGCGGCGTGAAACGCCTCACGCGTAAGAATCGATGAAGCCTGATGATGGCCGTGCCCGTCGCGATCGGTACCTGAAAAGCGGGCGACCAAAACATCGGGCCGGAAAGTGCGAATTACCCGAACCATATCGCCCAAAGCGATATCGTGACCTTGCCACTTCTGGAATGTTTCGTCGGCATTTTTGGAAAAGCCGAAATCCGCAACCCGCGTGAAGCGCTGCTGCACGCCGTAATAGCGGTCTGCTCCCAGCAGTTCCAGCGTCCGCAAAACGCCGAGCACATCGAACAAATTACTGCCCACTTTATTCTGTCCGCCTTCGCCACGATTGAGGGTCAGCAGCAGGACGGTCGCACCCTTCCCGCGCGACTCCAGGGTCAGCATGCCGCCGTCTTCGTCATCCGGATGCGCTACGGTTTGCATCAGGCGCGCGGTTGTCCGCAGGCGCAACAGCATTTCCTGCAGGCCGGCCACGCCCGTGTCCTGAGCTAGGAGATTTACAAACTGAGGGTCTTTTGGGCTTGCTGGTTTTGCCGCGGTTTGCCAAACCGCAGCGACCGTCACCAGCAGAATCGGAAGAAGGGCAAGCAAAAGCTGCAGAGAGCCGGGTCGAATGTGTTGGTGCCAGACCCCACGGTCGTCGTCAGTCATAAATAGAGGATTGTTGTTCTTGCGGACGGGAGCCAATATTTTTCCTGATATAGCGTCTTAATCATCGACTGATTGGGAAGAAAAAAGGTAGCCAACCCACTGACCATCCTACCCGATTTCACTGCGCCTGCGGGTTGCGAACGCTCTCCTGGCATTCATGCGCAGCGGTCAGCACAGCATCAAATTCCTTGCTGCTGCGCAGTTTTGCCAGCAGCGGATCGGACAACAGAGCAGAATAGGAGCAATAGTTCTGGTCAACCGCGGCCTTGATCATGTGAAGTGCAATGTCGGGTTTTCCGCAGAATGCCATCACCGTTCCTTCGTAGTACCAGCGCTCGGGATCGGGCTCTGCCAGGACGGAGGCTTCCACTTCGTTCGTGATTCTATCTAACTCGGACGGAGTCCGCATCCCCAGGCACGCCTCCAGCAGTTCGCGATGATAATGCTCCGCCGTCGACACCTTCTTCACGCTGTCTCGCGCTTCCGCCAGTTTCCCTTCGCGCAGCAGAATCAAAGGGGTCGCAAAGTTGGCCCATTCTGAGCCTGCATCCAGACGAACAAAATCCATCGCCCGTTTCGTCTGCCCCAATTCCATGAATCCCCACGCGCACGAGCGCCACTGGTAGTTTCCGGGAGAGATCTGCAGAGCAATCTCACACTCACGTGCCGATTCCTCCTGCATTCCGGCATAGCGGAGAACGTACGCCAGGGTGAAGTGAGCCGCGCCACTTTCCGGACGGCTCTTGACCAGGGCCTCGGCTGATTCGTACGCCTTGGTTAATTCACCCCGCTCCACGCGGTTTGTGATCAGCTGGCTTGCCGCCGTCAGGCGGTTGGGATCAAGCGCCACCGCTTTTTCAGACGCTTGATTGGAAAGCTGAAACATCTTCTCTCCGCCGTTGGAATAGTCGGCGTCATAGTAGGAACGAACGCCGAGCTCCTCCCAGGCGGGAGCATAGTTCGGATCGGTTTCCACAACATGCTCCAGCACAGCGATCGCATCCTTGTTCGGCCCAGCATCATGGGCCAGCGCCAGGCTATGCAGGTAAAGGTCGTAAGCTTCCTGACTCTTCGGCCGCGTGCCGGTATCAAGATAGGTGCCGGCCGCGCCCAGAATCGGCAATAAACCCTGGCGGACCTGACTGGCAAGCTTCTCTTGTAAAGCGATCAAGTCCTCGCTGGACGCGGTGAAATTTGTCTGCCACAACATCCGATTGCTTTTCGTTTCCGTGGCTTCCAGCGTTACCAGTAGATGGTCTCCCTGCCGCAGATAGTGTCCGGTGAGGACGCTGCCCACGTGGAGTTGGCGCCCCACTTGTTGCGGGTCAATGTCTGGACTCACATATTTCCTGGTTACTCCAGAGGGACGCACATCCAAGGAGCGGCTGTGGGTCAGGACATTGGAAATTTCGTCCGCCAACGCGAAGCGCAGGTAATCAACGCTGAAATCGCCGTTCAGGTTCTGAAGGGGAAGCACAGCAATGGCACTGACCCCGGTGCTCGCTGCAGTGCTGCGATGCTTGTACCACCACGCTCCGACGGCCGCCAGTACCGCGATCAAAAGCCCGGCCATCCCCAGCAGCAAATATTTCTGCCACGCGCTGGAAGTCTGGAACGCATTTGTGGCCACGCGCAGCGGCGCTTCCCGCGAATTAGTTTTGAGCGCGCCTGATTCTGTTTGCTTCTTCAGACGCTGCAGGTCGGCTTTCATTTGCGCTGCACTCCCGTAGCGCTTGTCGCGGTCCTTTTCCATCGCCTTCCCGATAATGCCCTCGATCTGAGGCGGGAGAGCGGGGTTCAGACTCCGGGGTGGGGCCGGCTTGTGATGCAGCATCGCATCCAGCGTGGTCACTACATTCGCTCCCTGAAACGGCTTCTTGCCGGTAGCCATTTCGTAGAGCACCACGCCAAAGGAAAATAGATCGCTGCGGGGGTCGAGTTCCTCGCTTCGAGCCTGTTCCGGGGACATGTACACCGCTGTCCCGGGAACTACTCCGATCGCAGTGAGCGAGTCCTCGTAGGGAGTGTCCTCGTTTGCTGCCACGCCTTGGTCGCGTGACAGTTTGGCCAACCCAAAGTCCAAAATCTTCACTTGCCCGGTGTTGGTAATAAACAGGTTGGCGGGCTTGATGTCGCGATGAATGATTCCCTTGGCGTGAAATGCTTCAAGGGCCTCTGAAACCTGTATGGCGACGTCAAGGAGATCTTCAAACTCCAGCGGCTTCCCGTGAATGCGCTGCTTCAGGCTCTCGCCTTCGAGCCTTTCCATGACGATGAAGGGATGGCCGCCGTTATCGTCGATTTCATGGATGGTACAGACGTTGGGGTGGTTCAACCGCGACGCGGCGCGGGCTTCGCGTTCGAAACGGTCCAGAGACTTACGGTCGCCGAGTAGATTGTCGGGAACGAACTTTAGAGCAACGTGGCGTCCGAGGCGCACATCTTCCGCCTCATAGACAACGCCCATGCCTCCGCCGCCGATTTTTCCCAGAATGCGATAGTGGGAGACTGTCTGGCCGACCATGGGGGACCGCTCGCGGCTATGTTAGGCCGCGCCGGGGCTGGGGTCAACCGTTTGTACTCGTCCAGTAGATGGGTGACACTTTCATTCCTTTCGTGGGGGTGAGATTTGCCGCAGGAACTGCTGCGGGG
>Ga0209415_10002526_pt1 | contig 34296 bp, 34 predicted proteins | sample PeaSoiSIISIP2007_FD_187696 | JGI IMG/M metagenome (GOLD analysis project Ga0209415, IMG submission 187696) | Peat soil microbial communities from Weissenstadt, Germany - SII-SIP-2007 (SPAdes) (version 2) | ecosystem: Environmental > Terrestrial > Soil > Wetlands > Peat | place: Germany... | reverse complement strand
GACGCCGGACTTCAGAAAGGTCTCGAGATAATCCCAGGGAAAACCGGACGTGGCGGGAGCTACGATGGTGGCCTGCGGGTCGGCTTGGCGAAGGGCCCGGCACGCCGCCAGGGCCAGCGCGGTGTATTCCTGCGCGTCGGGGGCCGGACTCCAAAAATTGCTGTTGGGTTCGTTCCAGATTTCCCAGATCACGTGGCGTCCGGCATAATGCCCGGCGGCCGCTGCCGCCCAGCGCGCGTAGGCGGCGATGCTCTCCGGATGCCGCGGCGAGGCGGTATTCTTGTGGGGCGTATGGGTCATGGGGTTCGGGCTGGTCACTGTCTCCTCATAAAGCGGGTGGGAATAGTCGAGGATCAAGACCGCGCGCAGGCCGCGCCGCTCCAGGTTGGCCAGCAACTCATCGTAAGCCGTCCACGAGTATTGGCCTTTTGAAGTCTCGGTCCCGGTCCAGCCGAAGTCCATGCGCACAAACTTAAACCCTGCCGCCGCCAGCAGTTCGAGGTCCTTTTCATGGCCCGTGACAAAGTGAATATTGACCCCGACGCCGGCCGGTATGACCGGCTCGGGAATCTCGGCAGCGCCACAGGCCAAGGGCAGAGCCATCCACCACCACCGCCAATCCAGTCTCATGGGTTTCATGCCGACAGGGTGTACCTGAGGCGGCCGAATAGTCACTCCTATTCTTTTACGCCTTACTCGATCTCCAGCACCACGACCGAAGCTGGCGGGAGCGTGGCCGTAAGGCCGCTGCCGGTGGTCTTGAAGGCGTTGAAATTAAGCGTTGGCAAGAGGGCCTCGGCCGTGTTACATACTTCCTCCGCTTCAAACGGGGAGCGGCTGGAAGATCAGCAACGAGCCAAGTTAGAATTTGAGTTTTGAGTTATGTCACAGCATCGCAGTCTGCGCGCCGCCGCCACCCTGGGCGGCAAACGAAACGTGCTCAAGCGCTTTGAGCGAATCGAGTTGCTCAAAAAACGCGAGCAGTGGAAGCCTGGCGACCGCATTACCGGGCTGCGCAAAACCAAGGGGCAGGCCTAGCCAGTGCGGAGCGCGGAGTGCGCAGCGCGGAAGGAGCCAACCGGACGCCCTGTCCCGCTTGCGATTCCGCACTCCGCACCTCGCACTTAAATGCTTCGGCTGCAAAAGTTTCTCGCGGAGGCAGGGGTGGCTTCGCGGCGCGCCGGTGAACAGATGATTCTGGCCGGGCGCGTGGCGGTGAACGGGGCCACGGTCCGGGAGCTGGGCGCCAAAGTGGACGCGCCCCGGGACCGCGTGACCCTGGATAGCCAGGCGCTGCGGGCAAAACGCAAGGTGTATCTGGCCTTGAACAAACCGCGCGGATTGGTATGCTCGCGCAAGGATGAGCACGGCCGGCCGACGATTTACGAGCTGCTGCCTAAAGAGTGGAGCCACCTCTACTCGGTCGGCCGCCTGGATTTCGCCAGTGAAGGCTTGCTTTTCCTCACCAATGATGGTGAATTCAGCTTGCGCCTGACCCACCCGCGCTACGAGATGCGCAAGAAGTACCTGGCGACCGTCGAAGGCCGGGTGGACGCGGCGATGCTCGGCCGGTTCACGCACGGCCTGTGGCATCAGGGTGAGAAACTGAAAGCAGAAAAGGCCCGGCTCGTTTCGGCCGGCTCGGGACACAGCGTGGTGGAACTGGAATTGGCCGAAGGCAAATACCGTGAAGTTCGCCGGCTGTTCGAGTCGCAGAACCTGACCGTCAAACGGTTGCAGCGACTCCAGATCGGGAAGATCAAGCTGGGGGAGTTGCGTCTGGGCAGATGGCGGGCATTGACAGCAGCAGAGATTAATTCTCTACTGAGTTGAGTTATGAAAAAGAACCTTTGGTTGCTCTGCGGAATATTGGTTTCAACCTCCCTGCTGGCGCAGCCGGCCTCGAATCCCCCCGGACCAGGGCCGATCGAGACCCCGGCTCCCGCGCCCGCCGCCACGAGCCCGGCGGGGCCGGGAGCAGAGAGCCCGGCTGCCCCGGGGCCGACGGCTTCCACCAACGCCCCCGCCGCCCAGACCGTCAAGAAAAAGAGCGTCAAGAAAAAGAGCGTCCGGAGAAACCGCAACCCGTCCGCCACCCGCGGGGCTGCCGCTGCCCCGCTTGAACTCAGAACCGTGCCCCTGGTGCCCGGACCGGCGGTGGTCATCGCCAACCATGTCAACGTGCGCGCCCAAGCCAGGCTCCGAAGTGAAGTCATCGGCCACCTCGCGCGAGGCCAAGCCGTGACCGTCATCGAAGAAATCACGCTGAACAACTCGGCGGCCGACGAACCCTCTGCCTGGGCCAAAATCACCCTCCCGACCGGCACCCATGTCTGGGTCAACAGCACTTACATCGATGCGGCCACCAAGACCGTCAAGGCCACCCGCCTCAACCTGCGCGCCGGCCCCGGGGAAAACTACAGTGTCCTGGGTCGCCTGGAGCACGGTGCCACCGTAACGGGCATCGGCGCCAAAGGTGACTGGATGGAGATCGAGCCGCCGGCCGGCGCCTTCGCTTTCGTCGCCGCCCAGTTTCTGAAACAGGAACCAGGGGCCCCCGCCACCTCCACCGCCGCCGCGGCCCCCGCGCTGGCCACCACCGCACCGGCCGTCGCCCAGACCCCGGCCAGCGCGCCGCCGCCCGCGGTTACGACGGAGCCTCCGCCGATAGAAACCCCTCCCCCTGCGCCGCTGGCTGCCACGGTTCCCGAACCGGCGGCGCCGGCGAATACCGCCCCCGCCGCCCCGGCTACGGCTCCGGCCCCGGTCCCCGAGACCACCACCCAGGAAACGGAGCCGCGGATTGTCTCGCATGAGGGCATCGTCCGCGGCATGACCAGCATCCAGGCCCCGTCCCCTTTCGAGTTGGTCAGCCCCGACAACGGCAAGACCATCGATTACCTTTACACCACCTCCAAAGAGCTCGATTTGCGCCGCTATAAGGGTATGCACATCATCGTCACGGGCACGGAGGGCCTGGACGAGCGCTGGGGGCACACGCCGGTCCTGACGATTCACCGGATTGAAGTCCTGAGCGAGCCGCCGCCGTTCGAGGAGTTGCCCCCGCCCAGCCCCATCGGGGGGCACTAACCGGATCGCATGAATCCCTCGCCGGCCCCGTTTGACAACCTGATCGATGGCCGGGCCATTGCCCGGCAAATCCAGGACGAGCTGGTTCGGCGCATCGCCATCCTCAAAGCACGCGGCCTCCTGCCTGGCCTGGCCTTCGTGCGCGTGGGCGAAGACCCCGCCTCGAAGGTGTATGTCGGGCGCAAGGAAAAGACCTGCGCCGAGTTAGGCATCCCGTCGGAAACGCATGTGCTGGCGCAGACCGCGGCCGAAGGTGAGTTGCTCGAGTTGCTGGCCCGCCTCAACGCCGATCCGCGCTGGCACGGAATCCTCGTCCAGGCCCCGCTGCCTGGTCACGTCCGTCCAGCCGTAATCTATTCGGCCGTGCTGCCGGACAAAGACGTGGATGGGTTTCACCCGCTCAACGTCGGCAAACTGATGCTGGGCGACCCGAGCGGTTTTCTCCCCTGCACACCGGCTGGCATCTGCGAGCTGCTGGCGCGCTCGAAGGTCGAGACCCTCGGGGCCGAAGTGGTAGTCCTGGGACGCGGCAACATCGTCGGCAAGCCCTTGGCGGCGATGCTCTGCCAGAAACAACCGCACGCCAACGCCACTGTAACCCTCTGTCATGGCGCCACCCGCGACCTCAGCGCCCACTGCCGGCGCGCTGACATCCTTATCGCGGCCATGGGTGTGCCGCAGTTCGTGAAGGCCCGCATGGTCAAACCGGGCGCGGTGGTGGTGGATGTCGGGGTCAACCGAGTGCCCGATCCGGCAGCCAAGGGCGGCTCCCGCCTGGTGGGCGACGTAGATTTCGCGGGCGTCCAACCGGTAGCAGGCAAGATCACCCCCAACCCGGGCGGTGTCGGGCCAATGACCATTGCCATGCTCATGCAAAACACCGTCCGCGCCGCCGAAAGGACCGTCGGACTTTGATTTGGTCCGCCTCTACCACTGACTTATGCAACCCACCCGAATTCTGCCCGACTTGCAATGCTCGCTCTTGTGCGAGGAAATCCGCCAGGAAATCACCGGAAACTTCATCCTCCTGGGCGTGCTCAACTTCATCCGCGTCCCGCACCTGCCGATCGTCGCGATCAAGCTCAGCCTGTTCAACCGATGGACCGCGGGCTTGGGGCAATTCGTCGAGACCGTCCGGCTGATCGCGCCCGATCAGACGACAGTCCTCCGCAAAGGAGAGGTGAGATTCGCGTTGCAGGACGCGGCGATGCACGCGACGAACCTGACCGTGTTCGGTCAGGTGGAACTGAAGGTGCCGGGCCTCTATTTCATGGAAGTGATGGTGGATGACGTGATGAAGTTGCGCTACCCGGTGCCGGTCGTCCTGGCCCCCCCGCCGCAACAGCCCACCCCAGGCCAGCCGCCCCAAACCCCGCCCCCGCCGACGACGTAAATGTGGAGTGCGGCGGCAGAGCGAAGCGCCGACGCCGCTTTCGAACGCCCGCGACGTCCGCACGCCCCGGAGGCTACCCAAGCCAAAGCGGTGTCGCGCTCCGCTTGCCACCGCACTCCATATCGCGTTTGCAGCGCTTACGGCTTGCCCGCTTCTCTCACAAAGGTGCCGATGGTCCGGTTCTTGATGTTCGTCTCCCTGACGACATCCAACACCTTGATGAAAATGCCCACCTGGGACGCCGTGTCCGGTCTGATCGACAGCGTGAGATTCGGGTTCTGCTCCACGGCCGCCACTAGCTCGGCCTTGAGTTGGGGCAGCGTGACCGGTTTGCTGTCGGCGCGCAGGAAGACGTTTCCCTGCGGAGAAATGGTCACGATGAGCGGCGGCGACTCGCTGGCTCCGCTCTGCTTGGCCGTGGTCGATTCCGGCAGGGTCACCTTCACCGCCGGCAGGCGGGTGAAGGTGGTAGTCACCATCAGAAAGATCAGCAGCACGATCAAAACGTCGATCAAGGCGACGATGATGACGGCCGGGGGCTGGCGGCGTCTTTTAACGTAGAAATGCATGGCTAAGCCTTCACCTTGCGGCGGCGGGTTGGGCGGCGGGGGCCTTTGGCCGCCCGGGCGCCTTGCGATATTGGCGGCGGATGAACCCGTCGCACAGGGTTTCCATCTCGACGGCGACGGTTTCGACTTTCTTGCTGTAGTAGCTCCAGAACACGAGGGAGGGAATGGCGATGAGGAGGCCCATGAGCGTGGTGTTAAGGATGATAGCGATGCCGCGGGCCAGCACCTCAGCGTCGCCGAGACCGCGCTGGCCGATGTTGCCAAAGAGCCCCATCATGCCGATGATGGTTCCTACCAGGCCCAGCAGCGGGGCGATTCCGACGATGATTTCGAGCACCACCAGGCCGCGCTCGAGCCGGGTGATTTCATGCCGGGCCCGGGACTGCACAGCGCCCATGGTGTCGGCTTCGGGCCAATCCAGGTGCTCGGCGGCCAGCAAGAGCAGCCGGCTGATCGGGCTCGGGTACTGCAGGCAGACCCGGCCGAGCATGGGCAGGTCCTCGCGTTTCTGGCAAGACTGGACGGCGGCTTCGATTTCGGGCGGCACCACCTTGCGCCAGCGCAGGGCCAGCCCGCGCTCGACGATAAAGGTGAGGCCGACGAGCGAGGTGAGAAAGAGCAGGATGTAAACGAATGGTTCCATGCGGGGTATAAAGGCGGCGAATCAGCGATAGTAAAACGTGAAAGTCACTTCCCGGTACTTGGCGCCGATCTCCCGGCGCATCTCGGTGGGCCACGGAGCGAATGGCGCCGGGTCTTGAATCGCGCTCTGGCAAAGCAGGGCCAGAGTCAAATCCACCGTGTTCTCCATCAGCGTCATGTCGGTGACCGCCCCGGTGTTGTTCAGGTGGAATCGGAGGGTGACCTTGCCGGTCCGGGCGCCGGCGAAGCCGTGTTCATCAAGCAGGGCATACCAGCGTTCCTGCACCGCGTAGATCAGGTCCCGGTCATAATTGCCAAAAGGGCTGGCGATGACATCCAGTGACGCGACCAACTCGCGCCGCTGCACGCCCCCCTCCTGTCTCATCTTCTCCCCCGAGAGCGCCGCCATTCTCTTCTCCGGGGGCAAGTCGCTCAATCGGCGCACCCTCTTCGGGGGCTGAGCCTTGGCCTGGCCTTTGTCCGCAGACTCGTCCGGCCGAGCCGTGGCGGCCTTTGGCTTGACCTCCTTCGCCACCTCGGGCTTCACCTCGGTTTTGCGCGCCGAGTCCTCCGGCCGCACCAGGGTGAGATCGCCCGGCGTTACCACGGCCTTGGGCTTGACCACCTCGGCCGGCTCGGGTTTGGGGTCGAGCGCCTGCTTGGGCTTGACCTCCGGCTCGGGCTTGGGCTCAGCAGGAACCGAGGGCGCGGGCGGAGGCGACGGGCGCAAGGGAAAGGCCTTCTCCCGGGGAACGTCTTCGGTCTTGGGCACCTCGGTCTGCTTGCCGTCAATCTTGGGAACCAGGGAGTCGATGACCGCATCCCGGTTGGCGGCTTGTGAATTCATGGCCGAGTAATAAAGGGCCGTTTTCGGCGGCTCAGGGGTGGCTTGGGCGGGGCTCACATCCACGAACATGAACGGGGTTTGTTCCCGGCGCTGTTGTTCCTGGCGCTGTTTCTCCAATTGTTCGCGCTCCCGGGCGGTCTGGGGCTTGATCAACAACTGGGTCAACATCCTCGGCGCCACCATCCACGCCGGCCATTGCATCCGCTGCCAAATATGCAGCCGCCGCCCGGCCTCATATCCGCTGTACGCCAGGAGATGGAAGATCAGAGAAAGCACGAAGGCCCAAGCCAATCGGGTTGACTCGGTCCTCTCCCAACGCATTGACGACTCGGGAACTCCCACGGCAGACATGCGTTATCATTGTGCCGTACCGGACCGGCAGGAGCAAACAAAACCGAGCGCCCTTACGTAACGCCTCACTGACGGCGGAAGTTCAACCACGGATGGACACGGATAAACACAGATAAGGCCCAAATCCGTGTTGATCCGTGTCCATCCGTGGTTGAACTGAAGCCCCGCCTTCACTGACCCATCACGCCCTCACGGCCCGGCTTAGATCGCGAAATCCACCGCCGCCAACGGCTGCTCCTGCAGCTTCCCCCAACGCCGGCAGAGCTCCGCCACGGTGACCCGCTCCGCTATCTCCACCACCGCATCGCGAATTTCCTTCATCACGCTCCGGATGGCGCAGCGCGACTCGTCCGGACACGAGCACTTCTGATAATAGCCCTCACTCACGCAACTCACGGGGGCAAGCGCCCCCTCGATGTGCCGCACCACGGCAGCGAGAGTTATCTCCTCCGGCCGGCGAGCCAGGCGGTATCCCCCCGCCATCCCACGTTTGCTCTGCACAAAGCCCCCGGACTTCAGCTCGTTCAGAATCTGCTCGAGGAATCGCTTCGGGATATTCTGCCGCTCGGAGATCGTCTGGATTCGCACCACTGGCCGGTCGTAATCGAGCCCTAACACCACCAGTGCGCGCAAGGCATATTCTCCACGCAGCGACAATTTCATGCAGCGGCAACTCTAGTATCTACCGCCAGAATATCAAGAATTACGGTTTTTGCGCCCTTCGCTTCAGGCGCATGGTCCAAAACTCACGCAACTCGCGGGCGACGCCAGGGAGGAACGGGCTGCGCATGGGGTTGCCGAAGTAGGAGAGGGCGCGGCCGAGGGTGAGGCGGAGGCAATGATGGTACCAGCGGAGGCCGTGCCGGGCATAGAGCCGGTTCAATTCCTGGCGCACTTTGTGGTAGTGCTTGACCGCGCCCATGTCGGGATGGACCGTGTAAAAGGTCTGCACGCGCGGGAGGCAGCCGATGGAGTCACCCCCGGCGAGCACGCGGAGGTAGAATTCGACGTCCGGGCACACGGAACAATCGGGGTCGAACTTTCCGTGGCGGGCGAGGCGATGGCGCCAGCCGAAGAAAGTGCCGTGAATGACGGGACAGACGAAGTAGCGCAGGACCAGGATACGCTTGAGGCGCTCCGGGCTCAATCGGCCCCGATAAGTGATCGCGCCGCGGCCGAGCGATTTGCCGGACGCATCCACATAGACCACGTCGCCACCCACGCCGATGAACTCAGGATGGGCAAGCAGGAACTGGACCGACGTTTGGACCGCGTCGGGAGCGTAATAATCATCGCTGGCCTGGATGCCGATGATATCGCCCTGGATCAGGTCGAGGCCCTTGTTGGTAGCATAGACTTCACCCCGGTCAGGTTCCGAAAGGAAACGGAGGCGCGAGTCGGCCGCGGCCAACCGCTCGAGAACCGCGACGGACTCGTCTTTGGAGCCGCCATCCATGACCAGACATTCAAGCCGCCGATAGGTCTGGTCGAGAATGCTGCGCAGGCAGCGTTCCAGGTAAGGCCCCCGATTGAACGTGGGCACGATGATCGAAACCAGGGGCGGCTCTTTTCCAGGCCCAGGGGGGGCTGAGTCGCAGGTTCGGCAGTTCATAAAATCTCTCCGACTAAGTGCTGGCGCAAGGCTGCGTAGCGCAGGTTTCCAACCTGCTGTATCGCCGACTTCCAGTCGGCCTGCTGTACCTGCTTGGTCGCGCATGCGGATTGGAAATCCGCGATACAGCAGACTGGAAGTCTGCGCTACGCCTTCCAATTGGCGAAGGCCCATGACATATCCGGGCTAAGCGCGCGGCGCGAGCTTTTTCTCGACCTTGCACCGCTCGAGCGCGACGTACTTGGGCAAGCCGGCCTCGGTGGGGACTTTGACTTCGCCCTCGATGAGCGGCCGGGCATACTCGACAAATTTTTCGTTTGGCAGGAAGCCGTCCTCGGTAATCCAGTCGCGCGGGAGCAGGCGTTCGACGTTGGCAATGTCGGTCAGGGGCTGGAGGCCGGTACCCCATTTGACGGAGCCGTCGGGCTGAATTTCGCGCAGGAGCTTCACCATCTGGCCGCTCTGGCCGGCGACGGCCGCTTTGACGGCGGCTTCGCCGCAGGCAAAGGCGCTATCGGCATCGGCACGGCTGGCCCAGTGGGCGGCGGCGCGCTGGGCATAGCTGAGCAGGACTGCACGGGCCTTGAGGTTGAGCCGGTTTTGCACGAGGTCTTTGAGTCTCTCCGCCGCCCCAGCGAGCACGGGGTGGCCAAAGGCATCCAGACGCTGGTGGTCGACGCCGACCTCCTGGCCGGCGGCGTTCTTGAGGCCCTCGCCTACGACGACCACGCAATAGTTGAGGGCGGCGACTGTCTCTTTGACCTTGCCCAGGAACCGCTCTTCGTCGAACGCCACCTCCGGCAGGAGGACAAGGTGTGGGGGATTGGCCGGTTGCCCCTGTTTGGCGAGCACGGTGCCGGCGGCGATCCACCCGGCCCTGCGGCCCATAACTTCGACGAGGCAGCAGGCGCCCTCCTCCGTGGCCATGCAGGCGACATCCAGGCCAATTTCCATGACCGTCGTAGCATTGAACTTGATGACCGAGCCGTAGCCGGGGCAATGGTCGGTGTGGGGCAGGTCGTTGTCGATGGTCTTGGGCACGCCGACGATCCGCAGATCGCAGGCGCGCTTGAGGGCCTCCTGGTGGACCTTGAGCGAGGTGTCCTGGGAATCATTGCCGCCGAGGTAAATAAAGTACCGGATGTTATGCGCCTGGAAGACCTCGAAGAGGCGGTCCATGTCTCGGCCGGCCTGCTCGGGCTTCTGCTTGAAATCGAGCTTGTAGCGGCAGGTGCCCAGGGCCGCAGCCGGTGTGTGGCGGAGGCCCTCGATGGCGCGAGCCTTCTCTTCATTGATATCGATCAGGTCCTCGGCCAGGATGCCGAGGATGCCGTTGGCCCCGCCGTATATCTCCTCGATGCACTCGTGCCGTCCGGCTTCCTGAATCACCCCGCTCAGGCTTGCGTTTATAACCGCCGTCGGCCCGCCCGACTGCGCCACCAAAAGGTTTCCCGCCAATTCAGCCATAGTCTCGAAATCGCAGCCATATTACCATGAAGGACAGGAACTGCATAGTTGAGCTTTAGACTTCGAAACCGCCTGCCACTCGCGCGCCTCACGGCATGCTGAGGCGATAGAAACGGCTGCCATAGTTGGCCCACTGTGGGTCGCTGAAGTAGGCCGGGCCGGTTGTAAGGCTCTCCGTGCTTACCGGAGACCAAGTGGGATTGGCCAAATTCGTGCAGGCTTCTACCACGACGACTAGGCCGCTGCTACCGGTAATGGTGAACCCAAATTGATTGCTCCGAACACCGAAGCTGGCACCGCTGGTTTGCATCTGCGGGTTCCACAACTTCGTAGGAAGACCGCCAAACGTCGAACCCCAACCTGTGGTCCCAGGCAAGTAATAAACGGTCTCATTGTCGTCACCGTCGAGCACATCGGGAGCAGCCGGGGCGTTCCCCTGGAAATAGACGCCCTTCAGGCTGGTGCAGCCGTTGAACGCCCCACCTCCGATGTAGGTGACGCTGATGGGGATCGTCAGACTGCTCAAGCTAATGCAGTAGCCGAACGCAGCGTCCTCGATGCGGGTGACGCTGTCGGGAATCGTGACGCTGGTCAGCCTGGCGCAGTGAAGGAACGCCCACGTCCCGATGATGGCGACGCTCTTGCCTAGGTTGACGCTGGTCAGGCTGGTGCAGGAGTCGAACGCATCGAACGCGATGCTGGTGACGCTATTGGGGATCGTGACGCTGGTCAGGCTTGGGCAACCCCAGAACGCCTGGTCTCCGATGCTGGTGACGCTGTTGGGGATCGTGACGCTGGCCAGGCTCGAGCATCCGCCGAACGCGTATCCCCCGATGCTGGTGACGCTGTTGGGGAGCGTGACGCTGGTCAGGCTGGCGCAGGAGTTGAACGCAGACTCCCCAATGCTGGTGACGCTGTTGCCAATCGTGACGTTGGTCAGGTTGGTGCAGCCCAGGAACGTACTCCCCCCGATTGCGCCGACGCCGTTGGGAATCGTGATCCTAATCAGGCTGGTGCAGCCATAGAACGCAGAGTCCCCGATGCTGGTGACGCTGTTGGGGATCGTCACATCGGTCAGCGAGGAGCCAGAGAACGCGGAGGTCCCGATGTTGGTGACGCTGTTTGGGATCGTGTAGCTTCCGGCCTTGCCCGCCGGATACTGGATGAGCATCGTCAGGCTCTTATCGAACAAGACGCCATCCACACTGCTATAGGCGGGGTTGAGCGCATCCACCGTTATCGCGGTCAGGCTGGCGCAGGAGTCGAACGCAGACTCCCCGATGCTGGTGACGCTGTCGGGAATCGTGACGCTGGTCAGGCTGGTGCAGCGAATGAACGCCCAGCCCCCAATGCTGGTGACGCCGTTTCCTATCGTGACGTTGGTCAGACTGGTGCAGTTCTCGAACGTCCCGTACTCGTCCCCGCGAAATAAGTCTGTGCCCCCGATGTTGGTGACGCTGTTGGGGATTGTCACGCTGGTCAGGCTTGCGCAACCCAAGAACGCGCCGTCTCCGATGCTGGTGACGTTATTGGGGATCGTGACGCTGGCAAGGCTGGTGCAGTATAGGAACGTATCGTCCCCGATGCTCGTGACGCTGTTCGGAATCGTGACGCTGGTCAGGCTGTAGCATTGCTGGAACGTATCGTCCCCAATGCCGGTGACCGGCAGGCCATTGAGCGGGCTTGGAATGCTCACCGCGCCGCCGGGACCGGTGTATCCCAGGATCGTGATCGTGCCGTTTGTGGTCGTGTAAGTCCAGATACCGTAGTTGTTCGTGTAAGATTGCCCTTGCACCACGGCAGGCAGTATCAGCAGAAAGAGCAGCGGCAGCAAGCTCCTCCTACAGGCTGCTCTCAACCTAAGGGCACGTCTCTTGACGCAAAGTGTTCTCGCAAAGCCGCCTGCACTTTTCATCGTTTTGGCCTTTCCCTCCTGGCTTTCACCTGCTGGCACTGTCGTTGTTGCCGCCATAATTCCGGCCCCATTGTCTCACGAGCATCGAAGCTGTCAAGCCCCATTTCCCGCCGGAAACGGGGTCAACACATAACATGGGGCGTTTCGGTTTATAATCGGAAACGGAGTCGGTTCCGCACATTCGCATATTTGGTAAACTCTTCCGCCTGACTTGCTCATGTCCACAACTGGCGGTCAAGCGAGCGGTACTGGACGGCCTCAGAGATGCGGTCGTAAGCGCGGGCGCTGAAGTTCAGGTCGGCCATTGCGAACTTGAGCATTTCGAGGGTGGCCTCGTCCAGGGGGCAATACTGCTTGAGTTCGCGGCGGCCCATGCGGGCGTTGCAGGTGATTTTGGGTTTGTGTTTGTCAGGCCGCAGCCTATAGGGTAAAGCTATGGGGATGCTGACGCTTGAGTTGCCGGCGCACAAGACGCAGACGGCCTTGAATATGAGCCGTTGGGCTGAGTTGTTGGCCGACCCGGAGTTAGCCAGGGTCGAAGGCCGCATCGAAACCGACCGTCACGGTCACATCATTATGAGTCCCCCTCCCCCCCCCGAGCCATGGGAGTTTCCAATTCGAAATCGGCTATCGGCTGAGGAGCCTTCTGTCCGAGGGGCGTGTCTTGACTGAATGCCCGATCTCGACTGCCGACGGTGTGAAAGTGGCCGACGTGGCCTGGGCGTCGCCCGAGCGGATGCGGGAGGTGGGGGAGCAGGTGTGTTTTCCCCGCGCGCCGGACATCTCCGTGGAGGTCCTGTCGCCGAGCAATACCAAGGCCGAAATGAAGGAGAAAATGGCGCTCTATTTCGACGCGGGCGCCCAAGAGGTCTGGTTCTGCGATCTAAGCGGCGCGATGAGTTTTTTCAGTTCCGGCCATCCCCGGCCCTCGCGAGCCTCGGAGTTATGCCCCCGGTTTCCGCAGCAGGTTGAGCTGCGCTAAGGAGCCGTCAAGAACTCAAGGTGGGACGGCCTACTCGGCGGGGTTGAGGTTGCGCAAGGCGTCGCGGACCTTGGCAGCGCGTTCGTAATCTTCGGAGGTGACGGCCTCCTGGAGGGCGCGTTCGAGGCGCTCGCGTTGCGAAAGGGGACGTTTGGCGCGCAATTCCTCGAGCCAGTTTTCGAGCGACTGCACCTCGTTGCTTTGCTCGGCGGCCTCGGCGTGGCCCAACTCGCGGTAAAAGCCGCGAATGTTTTCCAACCCCTCTTCCGCATAGCGGATGGCCAGGGCGTGATCCTCGGCCTGGAGCGCCTGCGCCGCGCGGGCGCGCGTCAGCACCACCATGAGTTGCGGCTGAAATTGCCGGAGCGCCAGGGCGAGGTCCTCGGACTTGGCGTGTTTGCGGACAAACTCGAAGACCGCCAGGTTGCGCTCGGCATCCCGTATCACCCCCGGGTAGTCTTCGAGCTGGAGCAGACAGATGTAACGGTGGTGGTATTGGAGGGCCTCAAGTTGCAGCCGGGCGCACTCCTCGGGCCCCAGGACAAACCCCTCATCACTGCCGTTATGGGCTGCGACGTGTTTGTGCAGCCGTGCCCGGTGATACTCCAGCAGCGAAGGATAGCCCAACGGCCGTTTGCCGTCGGGGCGTCCCTCCGCGTTCATCTGGAGCAATCCTAAATCCACCCGGAGCTGAATCCGCTCCTGTCCGTCCTTGGACTTGAACCGCCGCACGACAACTTCTCCCGGCTGATATTCCCATTCTTGCAGAATGTGCCATATATCGAAGTCCATGGGCCGAATATGGACGGGCGGCGCCGACAAGTCAATGCCGGGTCAGCAACCCCGGCGCGGCAGGGTGGGATCGAAATCCGAAGCCCCGAAGGCCGAAATCCGAAGCCGGAGGATCGCCGGTGGCACTGTCCGCTTTTCGGATTTCGGATTTCGGGCCTTCGGATTTCGGATTTTCGACTCGGACTGAGCCACCTCACGGCTCCCGGGTCAGGGCCGCCAGCTTCTCCTCGAGCTCCCAAGCCATGAGCGGTTCGATGATGGGATCGAGGTCGCCTTCGAGGACGACGGACAGATTGTAGAGGGTCAGCTCGATGCGATGGTCGGTGACTCGGTTTTGCGGGAAGTTGTAAGTGCGAATGCGCTCGTTGCGTTCGCCGGTGCCGACCTGGGCTTTGCGTTGCGCGGCATACTTGGCGTTTTCTTCCGCCACCCGGCGCTCGAGCAGGCGAGAGCGCAGGACCGTCAGGGCCCGGGCCTTGTTCTTCTGCTGCGAACGCTGGTCGGCGCAACGCACGATGAGGCCGCTGGGCCGGTGGAGGATCTGGACGGCCGAATCGGTGGTGTTGACTCCCTGGCCGCCGGGGCCTGAAGCCCGGCACACCGTGATTTCCAATTCCTCGGACTTGAGCTCGACATCCACCTCCCCGGCTTCCGGCAGCACGGCCACCGTGCAGGTGCTCGTATGAATCCGCCCCTGGGCTTCGGTCGCGGGCACGCGCTGAACGCGGTGGACGCCGCTCTCGTATTTCAGCCGTTTGTAAACCTCGGTGCCGGCGACCTCGAAGATGACTTCCTTGTAGCCTCCCAGGTCCGAAGAGCTGGAATCCAGGTCCTCAAACTTCCAGCCGCGCGCTTCGGCATAGCGGGTGTACATGCGGCACAGAACCGCGGCGAAGAGGGCGGATTCCTGTCCCCCCGCGCCGGCGCGGATTTCGACGATCGTGTTGCGCGAGCCCGCGGGGTCGGGCGGCACGAGGCCCCTATAAAGTTCCTGCCTCACGCGCCCTTCTTCGGCCTCGAGGCGGGCGATCTCTTCCTTGGCCATCTGCCCCAACTCCGAATCCGCAGGCTCGCCCCGCAACAAGGCGCGGCTCTCAGCCAGGTCGCCGGCGGTTTTCACCCAGACCTGTCCGCAGGCGGCCAACTCTTTGAGCCTCGAATACTCCTTGGCCAATTCCTGGGCGCGTTGAGGGTTGTTGAAGACCCTGGGCTCGCTCAAAGCGGTCTCGACCTCGGCCAAGCGCAGCGAGAACTTCTCGATATGGGGGCGTAGGTCCATGATTCAAGGTGAACGGGCGCGCCGGCCGGAACCCTTCACGGCCGCAGTGACGGCAGGAATCCGCTCGGACGGCGGGACGGCCCGCGAGCGGAGTGACGCCCGGTCAATGCCGCTTCTTCCGGGTAGCGACGGCCGCTTGGGCGGCCTGAGTCTTGGCCATGCGCTGCTGGAACTTGTCAACCCGGCCGGCGGTATCCACGAATTTCTGCTGGCCCGTATAGAAGGGATGACAGGCATTGCAGATACCCACAATAATCACCAGCTTGGTCGAGCGGGTCTTGATCACGTTGCCGCAAGCGCACCGGATTTCCGCATCCACGTATTTCGGATGGATCTTTTCTTTCATAAAAGGGGGGAGAAAATACCACCCGCCGGAGAAATGACAAGCGCGAAGTAGCCGCGGTCAGTACACTTTCCGCAGGTTGGAGGGCAGGATGTCGAGTTCGGTCCGGTATTTGGCCACGGTCCGGCGGGCGATGCCAATGCCCTTGGCCAGCAGGATGCCCACCACTTCCTGGTCCGAGAGCGGCTTGGTTGGGTCTTCCTTCTTGAAGATGTCGGCAATCATGTCTTTGACGCTGGTGTTGGACACGCCGTCGCCGGCGGCAGTCTGGATGCCGGCCGTAAAGAAGTACTTCATCTCGAAGATGCCCCGAGGGGTCTGCATGTATTTGCCGGAAACCGCGCGGCTGACGGTCGTTTCATGGACGCCCACCACCTGGGCGACTTGGACCATGGTCAGGGGTTTGAGACAGGCGACTCCCTTTTCCATGAACTCGCGCTGGCGGTGGACGATTTCCTTGGCGATGTTCAGGATGGTCTGCTGGCGCTGATGGAGGCTCTTGATGAGGAACTTGCCGGCGCGGATCTTCTCGCGGATATAGTTGCGGACCTCCGGCGAGTTGTTGCCCCGGGCCATCAGGTCCTTGTAGGTGTTGCTGATGCGCAAGTGAGGGATATGCTCGTTGTTGGTCGTAACCACGAAATCATCGCCGCTCCTGAGCACGAAGACCTCCGGGAGGATGTACTGGTCATTGTCGGGAAGAAAGGCGCGGCCCGGGTGCGGTTCGAGGCGGGCGATGCCTTTGAGCGCCTCCTGGACCTCATCGATGGAGGCGCCGGTGCCGCGGGCGATTTCGGGGATGCGCCGTTTGCCCAAGGCTTCCATGAACTCATTGACGATGCGGTAGTCGAGGCTGTTCTGACGCCCGATTCGCTCGAGTTGCAGCAACAAGCACTCTCGAAGGTTGCGCGCCCCTACGCCCGGGGGCTCGAAGCTCTGGATGACCTTGAGCACCTCGAGGACCCCTTCCGGCGGCAACCCGCTGGCTTGGGTCAGCTCCTCCTCCGTGGCTGCCAAGCGGCCATTCTCGTCGATGTTGCCGATGATGAACTCGGCCACGGGCCACTTCTCCGCAGGCATCCCCGACTCCCGGACTTGCTCGAGCAGGACCTCCTGCAACGAAGTGCCCGCCACCAGGGAGTCGAACATGAATTGGCGCCTCTCTTCATCCTCGGCCGTTACGCGGGAGGGCGGGTTGGTTTGGGCAAAATGCTCGCGCCATTCCTGATCGCGCTGCACCAGGCTCTCGAACTCCGCCTCAAAACCGTCCGCGGGTTCTTCCTTGCTCTTTTCCAAGGCCGGCTCCGGGTCCGGGTTCAGGTCCGCAGGCGGTTCGCTCAGGTCCGCCGCCTCGGCCTCTTTTGGGGTGTCACGATCTTCCCGTTCCGCCAGCTCGGCTTCCGCCGCCGGGGCCTCTTCCAGCACCGGGTTCTGTTGCAGCTCCTGCTCGACCAGGGCCTTCAGTTCCAGCGTCGGCGCCTGCAGTAGCGCCAGCGATTGTTGCAATTGCGGCGCCAGCACCAGCGATTGCGTCAAGCGCTGCGACAACTGTAAGCCTTGAGCCATGGCCCTATTCTAAGCAACTATTCGTCCAACACAAGCAGATCTTGGCACGAATTCGGCTTCCGAGCGCCGCCGCCCCTCACGCTCGGGGCAACCTCGCATCCAAAGCGGCGCGCACCAAACTGGCGAGCTGTTGGGGCTGGAACGGCTTTTGCAAGTAATTCTGGCCTGGGCGCAGACCGAAGTCTTTTCCCGCAGCCTCGGCGCTGTAGCCGCTGGTGAAGAGGACGCTCACTTCGGGCCGCTCGGCCTGGAGCCGCTCGGCCAGTTGGCAGCCGTTCATCTGGCCGGGCATGACCAGGTCAGTCAACACCAAATCGATTTCGTCCCGGCGAGCGGCCCAGAGCTCGAGCGCCTTGCCTCCGGTTTCGGCGGACAGGACGCGGTAGCCGCAGCGTGCCAGGTACTCGCAGGCCATGTCGCGCAGGGAAGGTTCATCTTCCACGACCAGGATCAGCTCACTGCCGCCGACCGGCAGCAAGGGAGTGCAGGGGCCGGGTGCGGGTTCGTCCGGGACGACATCGCTCCAGGGCAAAAACACCCGGAAGCGCGTGCCTTGGCCAAGCTCGCTCTCCACCTCGACCCACCCCTCAAGCTGTTTGACGATGCCATGGACGGTGGCCAAGCCCAACCCCGTCCCTTTGCCGGCTTCCTTGGTGGTGAAGAACGGCTCGAAGAGACGCCGGAGATGGTCCGGCGCGATGCCGCAGCCGGTGTCCGCCACGCTGAGGCAAACGAATCGGCCCGCGCGTCCTTGCGGATGCTGGTCCAGTCGCCCCGGCTCTACTTCCACTACCCTGGTGTCGATGACCGCCCGGCCGCCCTGGGGCATTGCGTCCCGAGAGTTGACCACCAGGTTAAGGAGCACCTGTTCCATCATGCCGGCGTCGGCCTGGACGATCGCCGGTTCAGGGCAGTACTGCAGCTCGAGCGCAATCTGTTCGCCGACGATGCGGCTCAGCATTCGGGTCATGTTCCCGACAATTTCATTAATGTCGAGCCGGCGCAGCTCCATCACCTGCGGGCGGCCATAGGCGAGCAACTGGCGAGTCAGCGCCGCCCCGCGCACGGCAGCCTGCCTGATCTGCCCGACCGAATGCGACACCTTCTCACTGAGCGGGCCCTCGGCCAGAAGCAACTCGGCGTGGCCGTGGATCACCGTCAGGATATTGTTGAAATCATGGGCCACGCCGCCCGCGAGCTGGCCAATGGCCTCGACCTTCTGAGTCTGGCGCAACAACTCCTGGCTCTGCCGCAACTCCGTTTCCGCCTGCCGCCGGCGACGCCGCTCCTCGGCCTCGAGCGCCGCCCGGCCCACCGCCGGCACCAGCCGCTCCGGCCACTGCTTGAGCACGAAGTCGGTTGCCCCGGACTTAAGACTCTGGATCGCGGCCCGTTCGCCAATCGTTCCCGAAACGATCAGAAACGGAGTCTCCGGGCATTTGTCCTGCGCCCGGCGAAGCGCTTGAATCCCGTTATATCCCTCCGGCAGCCAGTAGTCCGCCAGGATCATGTCGAACGGCTCGCGCTCGAGCGCCGCTTCATACTCAGACCCATTAGCCGCCACCACCACCACCGCGGGCACGCCCTCGGCCTCGAGCAGGGAGCGGACGAGGTCCGGATAATCCGGATCATCTTCAAGATGCAAGATCCGCAGCGGCTTTTCCATGAAGCCGATTCTATCGGTTCCGGAATCCGAACGAAACCCAAAAGATCGCGGGCGGGGGGCGCCCGAAGAAACCGGCCGTGCGCACCCGCCTCACACCGGTTCCTAAACTCGCTTGCGTCGCGGGCGGCTTTTAGGCATTATGAGCCAATGGCACCGCCGAGCCGACCCGTTACCATGACCGCAGAGCAGGTGGACGAGCTGAATCACAAGCTGTCCTCGCTGCGGCACGACATCAACAACCACCTCTCGCTAATGATAGCGGCCATCGAACTCATCCGCACCAAACCCCAAATGGCCGAGCGGATGATGAGCACGCTCGTCGAACAGCCCTCGAGGATCGCCGGGGCCATGAACAAGTTCTCCACCGAGTTCGAGCAAACTTTCGGCGCCGCGCGCTCTAAACTGAGCTAGGGCGGTGGAAATAAATAGCGGTGTCTGGAATCAGGCGCCGCTATCGGCGGCGGGTTTTGACTTGGTCGCCTCAAGTTTGGCATATTGCGGCTGATGGAACGGACCGAAACGGACCTGGTAGCCGCAGTGTTGAAAGGCGATACCGCCAGCTTCGAGCCGTTAGTTGCCAGGTATTCCCCCCGGCTGTTTGCCATGGCGCGCCGTTACGCCCGCCGCGAGAGCGAGGTGGAAGACATCGTGCAGGAGATCTGGGTCAAGGCCTTCAAGAAACTCCGCAGTTTTCGCCGCGAAGCCCCTTTCGAGCATTGGTTGATGCGCCTGGCCGTGCATACCTGCTACGATTTCCTGCGCGCCCATCAACGCCGCCGCGAGGCCCCTTTTTCCGACCTCTTCGAGCCCGAAGAAGATTGGCTCGGGCGCTTTGTGAGCCCGCCCTCCTCGGCGGCCGAAGATGCGGAAGCGGCCCGCCAATTGGTCGAGCGAGTGCTCGAACAACTCCCCCCAGCCGCGCGGCTGGTCATCACGCTGCTGGAAATCGAGGAGCGATCGGTCAAGGAAATCGCCGGCCTGACCGGTTGGTCGGTGCCGCTGGTCAAGGTCAGGGCATTCCGGGCCCGGGCGCAGATGCGGAAGGTGCTGGCCAAAATGACCACAGAGAAGTACCTGTGACTCGAGCCTGTTCCAAAAGCCCGGCGAACCCCGATTCGGAGCCGGGAGCGCAACCTGGGTCGGGAACTTTGGTCGAACCTGCCGCTTTTCGACAGAGTTGGCGACCCAGGTCCAAAACCGGAGTTTTTGGCGCCGGCTCCGACTGGCCGCTCGCGGCCCGGCTGTAACCGCAGCTCCAAGCAGGGCGTCTGAAAGGCTAAAGGCTACATGAACCAAGCCGACCTGTATCGAGAATTGATCGCCGCCGCCCGGCGCAACCCGCCGAGCGAGCGGGTGCCGCACTCCTTTGAGCAGCGCATCCTGGCGCGCATTCGGGCCTGCCCGGGACTGGACCATTGGGCGTTGTGGTCCCGCGCCCTGTGGCGCGCCGTTGCGCCTTACACGGCCATTATGCTGATGCTGGGCGCCTGGTTGTGGTTCGCGCCCGCCGGCCCCCCTGCCTCGAGCGACCTCTCACAAGAGTTCGAGAATACGGTGCTCGCTGCGGCCAATCCCGACCAATCTCTGGACCTTTCCCGGTGAATACCTGGAGAGTCATCCTGGCCACCATGGTGATCTTCGGCACCGGCGTGGTCGCCGGGGGCCTCTTGGTCGAGCACGCGGCCCACGGCCGCCATGTCCGGCCTCCGCACGCCGCCAATGCCAGTCGCCAACCGCAACCTTCCTCCCTCAGCGGCCTCCGGTTCGACCTCCTGCGCCGCCTCCAGTCCGAACTGAGCCTGACGCCGGAGCAGAAAGAGCGCATCGACGCCATTATCCGCCAGGGCCAGGAGCGGACCCGGAAAATCATGGACCCCGTGCGCCCGCAACTGCAGGAAGAGGTCCGCAAAACCAAGGCGGCCTTCCGCGACGCGCTCGGCCCCGAGCAACAGACCCGCTTCGACGAGTTGCTCAAGCAAGAGCAGCGCCCCCGCGAGGGCCGCCGGCCCCAGCCTGCTCGCCAAAATCCCGCTGAAAGCCCCCCGAGCCGGACGAATTCGTAGCCCAAAAAACGGTTCCACAAACGAGGGGAGCGTTGATATATTCCAGGGCCGTTAAGAACAGGCCCAAGAAAGACTTTTCCGCGAGCTTATGGGAGCCCTGTGAACAAAGCCACCTACTCAGGCTCATTCCTGCTGGGCGCCTGCCTGGCGCTCACTCTCCTGCCCGCTGCCGCTCAAGGCCCCGCCTATTCGGTGACGGAAAGGGGCGCCTTTTACCGCGTCAGGCAAGCGACCCTTTCCGCGACCAACAAGGTCACCGGCGAGGTCGTGCAGCAGGTGCAAAGCTACACCGAACTTGGCGACGGTTTAAACTACTTGACCAATGGACAGTGGGCTGAGGCGCAGGACCTCATCGAGCTCACGCCCAGCGGGGCGGCGGCGGTCCACGGCCAGATGACAGCCTCCTTCAGCCGGGACATTACCCGGGCAGGGGCCATTACGCTGACCACCCCGTCGGGCCTGGTTTTCCAGTCACATCCGCTCGGCCTGTATTATGCCGACGCGGTCTCGGGCAAGGTGGCCCGGCTCGGCTCAGTCCAGTCGAGCGCGGGCGTGCTCTACCGGCCCAACGTGCTCGTCTTTACCAACGTGCTCGCGGGCCTCAACGCGGACCTGATGCTGGTCTGGGCCAAGGGTGGCTTCCAGCAGAGCCTCGTGCTCAACCAGGCGCCGCCGGCTCCGGAGTCTTTCGGGTTTTCCAACGCCACGTGCCGCGTGCAGTTTTGGTCGGCCATGGATGCCTGCCCCGCGCCCCTCGAGCAACGGCCGGTCCGGCTCCGCTCGGGCCTGATCGATAACCTCCTCATCTTCCCCGACTGCTGGTTCCCGGTCGGCTCGGCCTCGGCCCTTATGGGCTCGCCCCTGCCCGCCCCGGGCCAAGCCGCCCAGGTTCCGCTGTCCAGTCCGTCGGGCACGGACGCTATCGACACGGCCAAGAGCCTCGTGAGCATTGCCGGCCAGCAGGTGCTCATCAGGGAGGTGAACTACACTAACCTGCTTCCCGCCTTCAACGGGTTGTCCCAGGCTGCCCCGCCCGTCAGCCCCAGGACCGTCGAACCGGCAGCCCGCAGTCAACTGCTCCCCTCGCCAGGGCGCGCAAAGCCCCAGGACCTCCCAATCCAAGCCGCCTCGACGCCCTATCTTGTCCGCGGGGTCGTGCTCAATGGCCCACAGTTGTCCGGCAGCACCAACTCCTATACCTTCATCAGCGGGGCGACCTATTGCATTTCCAACAGCTTCACCGTGGGCCCTGGCGCCGCGACCTTTCAGCCCAATGCCTGCTTGAAGTTCGCCTCCGGCGCCTGGCTCCTCGTCTCTGGGCCGGTCAGCTTCCCGGCCAGCGGCTCGAACGTCGTTTTCACCTCGGTGAACGACGACGCTTATGGCGCGGTAATCATTAACAGCACGGCCATGCCGGATTATGCGGCCAGCCGCGCTCTCTGGATGTACTATCAAACCAACACCAGCACCATCCAGAACGCGCTCTTTCGGTGGGCCCAAATCGGCCTCGAGTACAACGAAAACGGGGGAGTTCAAAACCGTCCCGCCCTGAGATCCGCCTTCTTTCAGGACAGCCTTATCGGCGTCTATGCGTACGTCCCGGGCGACACGCTCTACCTCTCCGGAGTCTCGGAATGCAACGTGGTGACGCCGATTTCTTCCTGCCTGGATTGCGGGTCAGTCTCCGGCTCAATGACCACCAACTGCGTTGTCTCGGTCGCCCTGGTCAATGACCCGGCCCAAGACTCTGGCGACACCGACGCCACCCACGACATTAACAAGAACAGCGAGTCCGAATGCACCTTCATCCTGGCGCACGGCAGCTCGACCATAGTCGCCGCATTTTCGGACACGCACCTCGATGAGTACGGCTACGGCCAGAACGCCACGAATTTCCCCGGAATCGCCGCACCGCGCTCCACCTGGTGGGCGAGGTCAACCGATGGCGGCGCGAGCTTCGCTGACGCCAATCCCTTGCCGCCGAATCCGCAGACCAACGCCTGGACCGGCGATGCCCCCAACCCGGCGATGGCGTACGACCCTGGCTACCCCACCGGCCCCAATGGGACGGTCTATCTGCTGGCGAACTGCTCGCGCGAGCCCGCAACGTGGATGGGCTTCCGTTTGTGGACCTCGGCCAACCTTGGCCGGACCTTCAGCCTGCTGAACACGAATGTGCCGGGCGGCGCCTGGGGCATCTCGAATGTGGACAGACCCATGATCAAGGCGAACACCTCCACGCACGACCTCTACGCCGCAGGCCTCGGAACCAGCGGGACAAACACCGGGGCCTTCGCGGCCCATTCAGGAAACGGTGGCGCAAACTGGAACCTCTACCAATTCTTCGACGTCCATGCGACATGGTGTGACATAGTCATCACACCGGGCGGGGCGGTGTACGTAACTTGGGTCGCGTATACGAACGATGCTACCTTCACATACTTTACTAACAGACTGCGATATGCCTGGCTCGTTCCGGGCAGCAACAGTTGGAGCGGCCCGGAGGATTTTGGGATCACCCTCAACTCGCAACTGCAGTGGGGTTACAGACATGCTCTCAGGTTCAACGGAGACACAAACACCGATTACTTTCTTACGCCTCCGTTCCCGCGAGCCGCCTTCGCCAACGGCCACCTTTACCTAGTCTATTCCGACCTGCCGTACGTCGGCTCGACGATCGACCAGGGCGACATTTTCCTGGCCGAGGCGGCCCCAAACGCAGACGGCTCACTCAACCTGACCGGGCTGCTCACGGTCAACAACGACCACACGCAGACCGACCAATGGGACCCGGCAATAGCGGCGAAGCCAGGGGGGACCGAGCTGTTTATCGGCTATTACAGCCGCCAGAACGACCCGGCCAGCAATTCGCTGATCACGGCTTATGGCGCCCTGGGCAACGTTGCCAACGGCCTGACCAAAGCCACCTTCGTCTGCTTCCCGATCAGCACCAACTCGTTTCCGCCACTGTTCAACGGCACCAATGCCCCGGCCAGCATGCAGTTCGACCCGGTGTACCCGCCGTCAGTCGGCGTGTGCTTCGACCAATATGCCAGGGCCGTCTGTCTGCCCGGCGCGGGCCGGCCCGCTTGTCCCACTAACTCCCGCTACCTGGTCTATAATTCGAATTGGTTCCAGGACGACAATACGTGGGCTGACGCCGACACGAACTACTTTTATTACGCCTGGTGCGACCGCTCGAGGACGTGGACCAATTCGATGACCTTGACCAACACGATATACGGGCAGCCCCGGCCCGACGCCGATGTTAAGATTGCGAAAATCAGGCAGTGAACGCTCCCACCTGGCACCTTCTTTTTGCGCAGTCCCTTTGCGCCGCAGCCACACTCAGCCTAAGCCTGGGCGCCCCGGCGCAAAGCGTCTTCGCCCTCGACGACACGCCGCTCGCAAGCGGGCTGGCGCTCGACGCCCCCGGGAACTGGTACAGGGGCACGTTCGGCATGGAGGTCTGGGAACTGAACAGCCCGCGTATCCCGGCGGGCATCAACCTGGGCGCGGCGCCGGGCTCTGGAGTGCTCGGCTATAACGCCATGGTTGCCGCGGGTTTCGTCAGCGAAGCGACCTATGCCAACGAAGGCACCAGCCCGGGTCCGGGCTATTTCGAGCTCGGGCAAGTGCTCCTCCCGAATGTGCCCGGCGCCACGGTGGTTGTGGCGCTGGCGGCCTGGAACACCAGTGCGCCAAGCTGGGGCGCGATGCTGGCCGACGCGAACCAAGCCACCCGCGCGGGCATTCTGGCGTTCGTCCAGCCAACAGTGCCCTTCGACCCCTCACTTCCGCTTGTGCCTGCAACCCTGGCCATGCCTCAAGACTTGGTTCTCTCGGCAATTCCGGAGCCATCGGGGTTGGCGCTGGCAGGCCTTGGCGGGGCGCTGCTATTGTTCCTGCGAGGTTTCCAGCGCGATCCAGCTCGGGATTCCTTCCCGGCCTAGGACATTTCGAGGCCTGACCTGCAGGTGGTTTTTCCCTGGGTGCAGGCGCCAGGTGAAACCTGAGGAAACGGCCTTTTTTTCCCCGCGGTCGATCTCGGCCAGGAAGGTCTCGAAGCTGGGCGTCTCGGTATCCAAATGGACCCGAAAGCTGCCCGGCTCTTTGCTTGGCTCGAGGACCAGGTGAGCCTGGTTCAGGGTCCACTCGAAATCGTTGCGCTTGGCCACGCGATGGCCAAACAAGAGCCCGGCGGGAACCTCGGAATCGGTCCACACGTAATGGCCGGTCCAGGCCCATTCCGCCGTGCCCTGGCTGAGGGGCAATGGGGATTTCGCCTCGAGGAAATTACTGCGCGGGATCATCCGCAGCTCGAGGTACCAATTCTGCGGCTTGGGTCCCAAACCTTGCCAGCCAAACTGCTTGTTCTTCGTGCGCGCGGCATCCACCAGGCGCACCGCGGGGAAGGCTTCGCCCCGCAGCATCTGCAACTGCCGCCGCCGCAGTTCCAACATGTTCAGCGGGGTCCCCGTTTCCTGATCCACGATATACCACGCCACCGCGCCATCGACATAGACCCACTTCTTCCACTCATTGGACCAGAGTTCCACGATCTCGTGGCCGCCCCCGGACAATTTTTCATACCACCGCCCCGGGCTGATGGAGATGGCGCGGCCTGAAAACCCGAAGCTCTCGCACGCCTGCAAAAACACCAGGTTGAACTGCTGGCAGAATCCACCTACTGCCGTGCCGTCCCGGTGGGGCTTCAGGATTTCGAGCGCATCCCAAGGTGGGTAGCCTTCACTGATGTGGTTGGGCCAATCCCAATAATTGCAGGCCCATTGGGCCAGGCGCAGCATCAGCTCGAGCTCGGTGTGGGCGCCTTGAACCACTTCATCGAGCTTGTATTGTTCGCGCAGCTTCTTGAGACGAGGATGGTCCAACGGTTCGTACTCGAACGGAATCGAAGTGCGGATGATCGTTTCGTTGTGCTCCTGGAGAACGCGGAGTCGTGCCGTCCAATCAGCCGGGCACCCGGGCGTGGCTTCCACGCGGACACTTCTCAACCTCGGGCTCTGCAACGGATCGCGCGAGGAGAGTTCGACGGCGACCTGAAGATAGCGCCCGCGAGGGCTCGCAATCTCTCCACCGGTCTCTCCCAGCACTTGCCAATCCGACCAATGCTTCTCCGTGGGAACGTAGGTATCGCCCGTTCGTGCCCGGACCAGGATGCGTCCTGCAGGTCCGGGTTCGCCCGCCACGGCAACCTGGATCGGGCCCGTTTGCGTGATGGCCGCCCCCACCGCTTTGCCCTCGAGGTTGCCCACGTCCAGCACGGGCATCGTCAGCGTCCCCTGCGTGCGATAATGGTCGAGAAAAACCCGCACTCCGTATTCTCCGTCGAGTTTGCCCTCCGGCCCGAGGTGATCGTAGTCCCAGGTCTTCCCCGCATCGGTGCTCTTGGCGCTGCGGTTCGGGTGGTGGGTCCGGGTGCGCGACCCCAAGGCGAACTCATCGTCCCGCGCGATCGACACTCTGCCCGAGGTTCGCAGGATGATCTCATTGCGGCCGGCGCGAAGCAGGTTCGGCTCGAAGGCGCACGCTTTTTGCGATGGCCTTCCGCTCTGGTTTTTCCCGAGGCTCGCTGGGCTCCCGTTGATGATCGCCTCGAAAGGCTCTTCAGACAGGACCACCAGGTGCGCGGCTCGCGCTTGGGGATTCGGGATGAGCAACTCCTTCTTGATCCACGTCCGGTCCGTAACCCCTTCCACATTTTCGGGCTTTTGGTAGGAATGGCCGGCTGCGGGGCCGTCGTCCTCGAACAGTTCTCCCATCTCCAGCTCGATTCCCTCGCCCCCCTCGGAGAGCCGCAGATCCTGGGTGACGGATTGGTCGAACAGCCCCGGCGCCTCGAGCCGCAAAGTTGACGCGCTGGCCCGCGGCACAAACAGTATTCCCAACCAGGCGGCCAAGAGGATTCCCAATAGTCGGTTCGTCATGGCGCGCAGTTTAACGCCGCCACTTCGAAAGTCCAGCCCGCCCATCGCTTCCAGACGAATTGCAGCGCAGGTTCCTCCCGATTCCCTATCGGAATTGCGTCGTCGACTTCCAGTCGGCAGCGTAGCGCAGACTTCCAGTCTGCCGTATCGCCGACTTCCAGTCGGCAAGCTGTACCTGCTCGGTGGCATCTGCGGATTGGAAATCCGCGATACGGCAGATTGGAAACCTGCGCCACGCCTTCCGGTTAGCGAAACCCAATGAAAAAGGTGGGTTGGGGCGCCGTCTCCCGGGAATCCGTTGGTGGTTTCTGGGGTCGACGTTCCGCAAGGTGGAAGCCTCGCCGGTCTTCGTAGCCGGCCGGCGCTCGGCAGGCCACATAGCATGTACAGGCCGCCCCCGCTGCCAGCAGTCCCAACAGAACAAGCCCAGATGCGAACATCGGTTTCTTGCTCACGCACAAACCGTGCCGGGGAACGGGGCGGGGATCCCGATTCGGAATCGGGACTTCCTATCAGCGCGCAGCGAGGGCAACCGGGGACGAAGCCTTCCCCGTCCCCGATCTTGTTGACTTTGGCCGAGGTCTGGCAAGAATCCACGGCTAATTTATGGGTCACTATTGCCGTCTGTGCGGCCGGGTGCGCGCCAACGAGCGATTCAGCGGGCGCGGCCATCGCGACCACGTCTGCAAAGACTGCCAGCGCATGCCGCGCGAAAAGCGCGATCGCATCGAGCGGCAGGACGAGATCCTGGGCTTTTTGCAATCCGAATACCGCATCGCGCCGCCCTGGACGGCGCGCCCATGCGACTGCGGCAGCGGCCGCCCCTTTCGCGACTGTTGCTTGGAACGGGAGAACGCGGAGGCGGATGAACTCGCGAGCTCCGGTTCGTAAGCCGCAACTCACCCTGGCTCGAATGCAGGCAGTGGCCGCAAGCTGCAAGGCTTCACGGCGCGGGCAATGCGGGCTTCAAGCTTGTCGGCAGCCGTCTGCAAGTCATGGTGCGTCTGCAAATCCATCCACCAAGCGGGGCGCGTGCCGAAATAACGCGAGAGGCGCAAGGCGGTGTCGGCGGTGACGGCACGCTGGCCGCGCACGATCTGGCTCACGCGCATGGGCGTGACGCCGATGGCTTTGGCGAGCGCGTATTGGCTGAGGTTCAGCGGCTCCATGAAGTCGTGAAGCAGGATTTCGCCGGGATGCACCGGCTCAATTTCTTTCGTCCTCATAGGTTCAATGATAATCCACCGGTTCACGTCAGGAACAAATCGCCAGACACGCGAAAATGCTTTGCCAGCGTGCGGACGTGATTGAGCGTCAGCTTGCGTTCGCCGCGCAGGATCATGGCGCCCAGGTTGCGGCTGCCGCCCAAAAGGCGCGAGAGGTCCGCCGCGCTCATTCCACGTTCTGGCATCAAGTGTTTGAGCATGTCCAGGCCGCTGACTTTTGGCCAGCGAACGTTCTTGCCCTTGTCGAATTCGTCCACAAATTCCGTCAGCACGTCCAGATAATCCTGCTGCTCGGAGTTGAGCCGCGTGAATACGGCCAGCGCGTTCATCATGACCGTGGCTTCGGCGTCCTCCGCGTCGTCATGGATGGGGCGCGGCAGGTAAAGCTGGCACAACTCAGGGTAGGTCTTGGGAATGTCCGCGTAGCCGGCGAAGGGCCGGGCTTTATGTGCAAGAGTCTTCATAATTCGTCTTTCCATCGGTCTTTGTTGTATTCCGCGTGCGTCAAGAAACGGAGCAGGAACACTTTGCCCGTGTTGTAGTGTATGGCACAAATAAGCCGGCAGGCGTTGCCGCAAATGTTGAACACCACCACCGGATTGCCGCTGCCCACGCGCACCTGGTCCGCCGAACGGAAGCACCGCCGCAAGTCGGCAAAATGCCGGAATCGCTCCATCCGCATGACGCGCCGCCAGGCTTCCAAACCCGTTGCGGCGTGCGGGTGCCGGGCGCCAAAGGCCGCCAGGGTGCTCTCCGTAATAATCCGCACGCGTACAATTTGTGTTCATTTTCCCGGCCTGTCAAACCCGTAGCGCCCCTCTCCCCGTTTCCTCTTAGCACGCGCCGCTAAGAAGCCCCGATGCCGATTCGGTATGCCCGCCCCTTTCATGCGGCCCCCAAGTATCGACTTTTCCGTCTCGCCAGCGAAAGGCTCGGTGTGCTACGATCGCCGCCATGCGTAGGACCGGAACACCACCGAAATGAAAGCCTCCCCAGCCAGCCGCCGCCGGATGGTGGCCGCGCTATCAGTCTCGCTGGTGGGTCTGTTTCGCTGCCTTGACACCGGGGCGGCGGCGACGCTCGCCATCGAAAACGAAACGCTCCTGGCTCGGTACGACGATGCCGCCCGGAGCTTTTCCGTGACCGAGAAGGCCTCCCGCCTGACGTTCGTCACGGAGGCCACGCTTGAAGGCGCCACGGGCGCGGCCCGGGTCGAGTCCGTCAAAGACCCGGTGTTCGGCGCCGGCAAGCGCATTCGGGTGAAGCGCGCCGACACCGGCTTCGGTTCGCTTGAGCTCTACCACGACTTGCCGTTCCTGCTGCTCCGCGGCGAAATGCACAACCACAGCCCGGCGGCGGTGGACATCACGCGCGCGGCACCGGCCGCTTTTACGCTCGATTTGGACCGGCCGGTGAGCCAACTGCGCACCCTGGGCACGGCGGGGCTGACCGCCCCGGACCAGAACCCCGGCAGCTATCTTTTCCTGACTTTGGCAGAACCGGCGACGCGCCGCGGCGTGGTGGCGGGCTGGCTCACGAGTGACCGCGGCAGCGGGGTGCTCTTCTCCGAGGTCCAGGAGGGCCGGGTCCGGTTCAAGACCCAGCTCGACTTCGGCCATCTGCGCCTCGAGCCCGGTGAGTCCGCCAATCTCGAAACCTTGACTGTCGGCCTGTTCGACGACGCGCGCATCGGAGAGGAGCTTTTTGCCGCCGCCATCGCCCGGCAATACCGCATCCACCTTCGACCGCCATTGGCCGGTTACTGCACGTGGTACTCGAGCCCGCACGGCGGCGCCGCCGATGAAAAATCCATCGTCGAGCTGGCGGAGTTTGCCGCCAGGGAACTCAAGCCCTTCGGATTTTCCTTTATTCAGATCGACGACCGATGGCAGGACGGCAAGGAACGAAACGGGCCGGCCCGCCGTTTTCTGCGCGCCAAGCCCGACGGCCCATACCCCCATGGCATGAAGCCCGTGGCGGACCGCTTCCGCCAGCTCGGGCTGACGGCGGGCATCTGGTTCCTGCCCTTTGCCAGCGATTATCAAGACCCGGAGTTCAAGGATCGGCCAGACTGGTTTGCCAAGCGCGCCGACGGCCGGCCCTTTGAGACGCCGTGGGGCAATACCTCGCTGGACCTCACCCGGCCGGAGGTGAGGGCCTACCTGGCCGAGATTGGCCGCACTATCCACGGCTGGGGCTACAACTATTTCAAGATGGACGGCCTCTGGACCGGCACCGCCACCGAACAGATCTACGTCAACGACGGCTACCGCGACGACCATATCGGCGCCAACGCGCCATTCTATGATCCCAAGAAAACCAACCTCGAAACCTTCCGCGACGGCTTGAAACTGCTGCGCCAGGCCGCTGGCCCGGACGTGTTCTTCTCCGGCTGCAACGTGAGCCAGAACATGCGCACGCTGGGCGGCTGCCTCGGCCTGGTGGACTCGATGCGCATCGGCCCGGACAACGGCCACCGCTGGGGCGACTACCGCGCCGAGATCGCCCGCAACGGGTCCGGCTCGATCATCACCGGCCCGGTGCGGGGCACCCGGCTCTACTTCCTCAACGGCCGGGTCTGGTGGAACGACCCCGACCCCACGTATGTGCGCGCTTCGGTGCCGCTGGCGCACGCCCGGCTGATCACCTCGTGGGTCGCTTTGAGCGGCCAGGTTTACCTCAACAGCGATTGGCTGCCCCAACTCCCGCCCGAGCGCCTTGACCTCATCAAACGCACCATCCCCGCCCACGGCGCCACTGCCCGCCCGGTGGACTATTTCGACACTATCATGCCCCGGATTTGGCTCGTCACCGATACGCGCCAACCCGCCCGCCGTGACGTGCTCGGCCTGTTCAACTGGGAGAACCAGGACCAGGCCGTCGCCTGCGCCGCGGCCAAGGCCGGCCTCGACCCGGCAAAGACCTATTTCGCGTTTGATTTTTGGGCCAACGCGCCCGTCCCATCCTGGTCCGGGCGATTCAGTTATGAAGTGCCGGCTCAATCCTGCCGGGTCATCGCCCTGCGCGCCGCCCAGGGCCATCCCCTCCTGGTGAGCACTTCGCGCCATGTCTCCCAGGGCATCCTCGAGGTCCGCGGTGAGCAATGGAGCGCCTCTACCAGCGCACTCTCTGCCACGAGCCAGATCATTGGCAACGACCCCTGCGAGCTGCGCATCGCGGGCCTCCAACAGGGGGGCAAGAGCTGGAACCTCGTCTCGGCCACAGTCTCCCCCGCCGATAGCGCTGCTGGCGTCACCGTTGAGCCCAAGCCAACCACTCCCGGCGAAGCAGGCTGGCTGCGCGTGCTGGTCGCCTCGAAAGAGAGCCGCTCCGTCCGGTGGTCGCTCAAGTTCGGCTCGGCCGCGGGATTATAGCGTTGGTCCGCCGCTCAGGCGCTCCGGGGCCTGGGCGGTGTTCACCGCGTCCAAGGCCCCGGCCAGTTGCTCCACCGTGGCTGTGGGCTTGGCAGGCATGAAGCCCTGGATCATCTTCTTCCAACGATAGTGCGGGTCGTTGACCATCGAGCCGCCGTAGCGCAGGACGGTGATGCCCTCATCGATCAGCGCCTCAGCCACGTCCTTGGGGGGTAATCGTTGGTGTTGACCAACACCGAGCGTTTGAGCCGCGCCTCGAGGTGGAAGGCGCAGGCGCCGAGCTCCGCGAGCGCCGGAGGATTTTCAAAGTCCTGCTGGACCAGGAGATGAACCCAGGGTTCGTTCGACGACTTGCGCGCCCGCGGGTATTCAGCGCCGGCATTTACAGCCAGCGAGAGGTCCGCTGCGAGGCTGCCGGGCGTTCCCACGACGATGTTCTTGGCGTTGTTGGTGAAGGCAAGCGTCTTGGGTAAGACCACGCAATTCCCAAGCTGCAACGGGAACTTGCTTGACCACGCGATCCCACACGCAGCCGTCGCCGGGTGCTTCCCATTGGGGCTGAACGCCAAGCCGAAGCAGCGGTCGGTGTGGGCTTTCAGAGCAGCAAGGCGCTCGCCTGTCGCGAAATTGAAGAGCATCACCGCACCTTCGGCGTCGCCCGACGCCAAAGTTTTGCCGTCCGGCGAGATCGCTGCGCTCTGCACAGGTGCGTTGTGTCCAACCAGGTCCCGGAGGAGCTTGCCGCTCGCGGTATCCCAGAGCCTCAGAGTCGTATCCCAACTGCCAGTAACGAGACTCTTCCCGTCGGGCGCAAAGGCTACGGCCTCGGCGATCTGTGGCTTTCCCGGGTGGCCCTGGCTTGCCTGCAGCACGTGCAATTCTTCGCGTCGAGTTAAGTCCCACACGTGAGCCTTTCCGGGCCACGTAACTGCTGCCAGCATGCGACTGTCGGAGGAGATCGCTACTTTGACGATGCCCTCGCCCGGCACTGACAAACCGTGTTGTTCTTTGCCGCCGGCAACGTCCCAAACCTTGATGGTTTCGTCAAAGCTGCTCGTGCATGGTGGGGTTCGGCATCTTCACTCGCTTAGAGCTGAGGGATTATACAACATCCGGGGCAGTCTGCTGGAGACGCTTTAGGTCCTGAACTTCCACCGGATCAGTGACATAACCGCGATTGAACCAGGAGACTGGCGCCGGTCCTTTCCACTGCCAGTATTCGGAATGGTTGTCGGCAAAAACCATCACAAGGCCCTTCTGATGCCGTCGAGCCGGGATGTCCAGCCATTCGTCCACTTTGGAGGCATACAGAAATACGCCGTCGTTGATTCCGTTCTCATCCTCATCGAGAAACGTGAGGGACTTCGAGGGTCGCTGTATCTCTGTGGATTTCATCAGCGGCTGGATCAGAAAGTTGGTCTCGTAGTCCTCGCCTCCCATGTAGCCGCTCAAAGACACGCTGCGCAACCTGGGGGTGGCAGTGCCAGCCACGCAGCTATGGTCGGCCGGGCAACGGTAGAGTTGGAGCGACTGCGCGTAGGGAAAGAGTGTGCCCCGCGTGATCGTTGCCGGGTCCGCATCCCAGGTAGCACTGCCGGTGACCCAGCAGCCCGGCGGGCTGCGGTGGATGCCGTTGACGGAGCTTCCAAGATTGAGCGCGAGCCGGCCGCCTGCCTCGGACGCATAGAGCACCCACGCCAGGCCGAGCTGTCGTTGATTGTTGAGGCAACTGGTCGTCTGAGCCCGCGCTTTTGCCGCCGACAATGTGGGCAGCAGCAGCGAGGTCAGGATGGCTATTATCGCGATGACCACCAGCAGTTCAACCAGGGTAAAGCCGGGTTTTGATCTTAGCCCGGTAAAACGTGAAGACATAGGCGAACAGGTCTGCAAGCGTAACGTCCTCGCGCCAGAGTCGATGGAAATGAATCTCATATCGTTGCTGGGCCCTGGATGCGTGATGGGGAAATGGGCCGGCTTTTCAGCGCCCACCACAAAATGCCTCCCGCAGCGACCGCTAGCGCGAGGATCCACAGCACACCGGCTGATTGACTCCGTCCCAGGCGGCCAGGGGCTCCGGCCATGTAGCTGGCCACGTAGGTTTGGTAGGGGATGCCCTGGCGAGTCAGCAGCCCGAGAGTGGGTTCATTCGCGGGGGCAATGAAGTCGGGAGTGCGGCGGTCGGATATCCACAGCCTCCTGGAGCCATCGAAATACTCAAATACCTCGAATCGGGCTTTCGGGTGTTGCGCAATGACGCTAGCAACCTGGTCACCAGCAATCCTGCGCACCCTCCAGTCGGTGGTCAGGCCCAAAGCCACAGCCATCGCCAGCAATCCGCACGCAGCCAACGCGGCAAAAGCCCGGTCCACACGGCATTCGTTGCTTGGGCCGCTGATAGCCGGCGGTCCGGATTGCCGGGTATGGCGTCCCCGCAGCAAGGTGACGGCGCCGGCCACGAGAATGAAACAACTGAAAGGTTCCAGCAGCCGTTGCGCGAGGAAAGACGCCCTGCTGGGATGGGGACGATTATCCCGGTTTGCGATCTCCGTCTCATAGCCAATACCTTTCTCGGCCAGCAATGCCAGCGTGCTCTTCTCCGCCGGAGCGAAGAAAGGTATCATCTTCCCGTTCTGCAGCAGATCGCCACTGAGGGTGCGGCCTCCGCCTATGTTTTGGTACAGCTTAACGCGAAACTTCGGCACCTGCGAATCAGCGATGATGGTTTGGACTTCGCGGGTGGACAGAGAGCGAGTTGTGGGCATGTCTTTCGCAAGAAGGTGCAGGTGGGAGGCGAGACTGTAAGTCCAGCAGAGAAATCCCAGGTAAGCGATTGCCATTGTCATCGCCAGCACCACGCAAATAGTAATGGCTTTCGGAAATCGGCAGGAGTTTGGCCCGCTGAGAGCCCCTCGAGGAACGGTTCGCCGCCGGCGTTGCCAAATCCAGATGATCAGGGACAGCGGCACCACCCCAAACATGAAGATCGGAAGCGCGACGTTGATATAAGAACTTATTATCGCCATGGCTTTGGCCTCGGACAGGTGGATTACTTTGTCGAGTAAGAGCGCCAATAGCAGAGGCAGCCAGAAAAGGAGGACCATACTGATTCCGATGATGCGCCAAAAGGTGGCTACCGACTGGCGCACCCGCTCGCTGTTCTGACTGTCGCCT
>Ga0209415_10002525_pt1 | contig 34313 bp, 23 predicted proteins | sample PeaSoiSIISIP2007_FD_187696 | JGI IMG/M metagenome (GOLD analysis project Ga0209415, IMG submission 187696) | Peat soil microbial communities from Weissenstadt, Germany - SII-SIP-2007 (SPAdes) (version 2) | ecosystem: Environmental > Terrestrial > Soil > Wetlands > Peat | place: Germany... | reverse complement strand
CTGGCCCGGGACCTGCGCGATCTGCTCTCGCCCGAACAAATGGGCGTGAAGGCCTTCAATGTGCCCTCGGTGATTACTTATGTCAGCAGCGCCGATTCAGGCAAGCGCCTGCTCATCCAGTTACTCAATTACTCTAAGTGGCCGGCCGAAGCGATTACTATCCGTGTAAATGGGACTTACAAGGCTGCGCGCATGATTACGCTCGATGCGCCGCCCGAGGATCTCGAAATTCGGCTGTCAGAAGGCAATACCGAGATTTCCATACCCAAGCTCCCGCTGTGGGGTGGGTTGCTTTTGGAATAAGAAAGGATTGGTCATATGAAAGACGCTCACGGTTTTTCGCGGCGCGATTGGCTGGCCACCGCCGGCATCGCGGCCGGCGCACTGGCGGCGAAACGCTCGCAGGCAGCCCCGCAGGCGGCTACGGCCCCGGTCTCGGTCGCGAAGGTTCCGAGCTACGACGAAGACTTGGTCGCGCAATTCCAGAAAATGTTCGATCAGATTGGCGGCGTCGGCAGCCAGGTGCAGGGTAAGACCGTGGCCATCAAGGTGAACCTGACCGGCGGCAACCGCTTCGACGGCTACACCGCCGGCGACACTCACTGGGTGCATCCCAAAGTGGTCGGAGCGGTGACCGCGGTGTTCGGCAAGCTCGGCGCCAGGCGCATCCGGATTCTCGAAAGCGCCAACGGGCGAAGGCCGAACGCCAAGCTCGAAGACAAGCTGCTATCGGGAGGTTGGGACGTTGCGGCCATCAAGAACGCCGCCCCGGTGGTGGAGTTCGAGGACACGGACGGCCCCCAGGGTAATCCCTACTCGACCCTGAAGGTCGCTAACAAGCCGTATATCTTCCCGGCGTTCAACTTGAACCGTTCTTATGAAGACTGCGACTTCTTCGTTAGCCTCGGTAAGATGAAAAACCACGAAGAAATGGGCGTCACCATGTCCATCAAGAACATGTTCGGAGTCACGCCCACGGCGCTGTACGGAGGGCGCGAGCCCATGTTCCACTACGGGCAGAAACAGGCGCCTTCCGGTGCGCCGCAGGAGCTCGATCCCAAGTCCAATCGCTACGAGGGCTGGCGGCTGCCGCGCATCCTGGTAGACATTATCGGAGCGCGGCCCATCGATCTGGCCATACTCGACGGCATCGTATCCACGTGCGGCGGCGAGGGTCCGTGGGTGCTGGGCGCCAGGCCCATCAAGCCCGGCATCCTGGTAGTGGGCCGCAACTGCGTGTCGACCGACGCGGTAGCCATGGCCACCATGGGCTACAATCCGCGCGCCGGCCGGCATGAGGCCCCGTACCGCCTGTACAAGGGCCCCGACAATCATCCCAAGGACCAACTGACTCCGTCCGACGAGACTTTCCAATACGCCGATAACATGATGCTGCTGGCGGAAGCCGTGGGCATCGGCTCGGCGGATCTGAGTAAGATCGACGTTCGCGGCGTGGCGATCAGGGACGCGATCTTCGACTTCGAGGCATTTTGGAAGAATCAAATGCCGAAGGAGAAGCCCAAGGCCTAAGTAAACGTGGGACAGACGATCGGTTTGTGTCGTCTGTCATCCGCCGGCTACAGGCACGCGATAACGTCGATTTCGACCAGCGAGTTGCCGGGGATGCCGCCCGCGGCCGCGATGGTGGTGCGCACCGGCGGCTCGTTTCCAAAGCTGCCGTCGTATACCTTGTTCATGGCGTCGTAGTCCTTCAGATCGTTCAGGTAGACGTTGACCTTCAGAACCTTCTCCATGGAGGAGCCGACGCTCTCGAGCTGCCGCTTGATCGAATCCAGAACGCCCTTGGTGTGCACCGTGATATCGCCTTCCTGGTGGTAGCCCACACCGGCAATGAAGATCAGGTTGCCATAAGCGACCGTGCTGTTAAACCGCGGAGTCGTCGCCGGTTTCTTTCCGTTGGGATAGATGACCCGTTTGACGGCCTTTTCTTGGGCCTTTCCGGGAACCGCGGCCGCTGTTGTTGCCGCGGCCACCGCCACGCCGCGTCCGATGAAATTGCGTCGATTCGTGCTCATGAACGTCTCCTTTGCCTTTGGAATTCGGGGTCACCAACACTATAGTTGCTGGCGGGGAAAGCAGCAATGTCGCGCGGACCGGCGATGGCGCGCTACCGCGACCGCCGCAGTCGCGGCTCCGCTGGAACGAGCTGAAATCCTCGCTGAAACTGGCAGAACCTGGCGCCACTCCGACTGAGCGCCTCGACGCTCTCCGCTTTCTCGGAGCCCTTCAGGTTTTGATTGTGCTTCTCCGCACTTGTCTCAGCGTCGGAGTTTACCCGCTCCGGGCGGCTCCGCGTCGAGCTCTGGGTTCCTCGCCTATTGCCCGGCCGGCGCCCGCGGTCCCACCGTGCTGATGTCGATCTGCTGGAAGCCCATCTTCAGCGCGGGCGAACCGGCCCGCAACCGGAAATCGAAGTTGGCCGGGTTGACGAACAGCGGGTCGGCGACGATCGATTTCGTGTCGTGCCCGGCGGCCTTCCACTCCTCGAACGACTTCCCTTCGAAGCGGATGTCCGGCGAGCGCGTGTCGAAGTAAACGTTGCCGTCCATCTTGAACCCCTCGCCGCTCCAATTGCTGCCCAGCAGGCGGCCCTGGTCGAAATACACGATGTTGCGCTCGAAGAGAAACGAAATGTGCGGCTCGGCGCGCGTGCGCATCAACTGGTTTTCGCGGTTGAGCGCGAAGATGTTGTTGCGCACCACGTTCTCGCGGCCGTAGTGCTGGTGGAATCCCGCGCTTTTACAGTGGTACACAATGTTGTTCTCGATCAGCATCTCGCTCGATCCTTCGTCGGGGTAGATGCCCCATCCTCCGTAGGTAAACGACGCGATGTCGTGAATCAAGTTGTTGCGGATGCGCGTCCCGGGCTGCACGCCGAGCGTGTATATGCCGCCCATGTCGCTGAGCATCTCCTTGCCGATATCGTGCAGGTGGTTGTACTCGATGATGTTGCCCTTGGACTGGTTCTCGCCGTAGCCCCAGGTCCACCCAACGCTGATGGCGGTATAGAAGAGGTCGTGGATGTGATTGTGCACGATCTGATTGCGTCCGCTCTGCAGCACCCAGACGCCGACGGCGGGCGCGTAGACCAGGCCCAGATCGTGAATGTGATTGTCGGCGACGAGGTTTTCGTAATTCTGCGATGCGTCGTCGGCGAACTGGCGCGGCTCGCCCAGTTTCACACCCCCTCCGCCCAGGTCGAAAAGTTCGCACGCCAGCACCTGGTTGCGCTTGGAACCGCGGCCGAAGAAGATCGCATAGCCGCCGGAGTGGGCCACGGTGCAGCGCTCGATCGTGCAGTCCACAGCGCCGATGCCCTCGATGGCGGCGGGCGCCGGCACGGCCGCCTGCGTATCCGCGTAGCCTCCTGCGGGCATGATCCAATCTGCGTGCGCAAATTGCAGGCCGCGGAAAGTAACGTGGTGGGCGCCATCCATGCGCACCAACTGGGCGAGTGCCGGCGCGATCGCCTGCTCGGTGCGCATATCTTCGCCGGGCATGGGCCAGTAGCTGACGGTGTGGCTGTTGCGGTCAAGGTACCACTCGCCGGCCATATCGAGCGCATCGGGCGCGTTCTCGATGTAGTAACGCGCGTCGGCCTCTTTGTTCGATGGCCGCGGGTCCAGCGTGAGCGTGGCGATGTGGGCAGCTTCGTCGACGCTCGCGATGTTCATGCGAAAGTCGGCCCAGGCCAGCAGCGCGACCACCTCGACATCGCCGCGCGCGGCCCACTGCTTCCGGATGTCGTTGCCCCGGAAGTGAAGCTGGACGGGCTTATCCTGGGGGCTCGGGCCGTCGATGCGGTAGAAGCCGAAATTGGGGGTGCGGGCCCGCTGCGCGCGCCGGCCGCTGATGAAGAGCTGATGAAACTCCGGACCGGCCGCGTCGGCGGTCCACAGCGGACCCGCGGCCTTCTTCCAGCCGGAGATGACCCGCCCGCCGCTGATCACGGGCCTCGCGCCCAGCGCCGATTCCCAAGTGGTGTCGGAGTCTTCGGCCGTGAAGGACAGGGTTTCAGGAAGGAAATATACGCCGCCGCGAATCTGGATGGCGATGTTCCCGGTGCGGCCGGCGCGCCGCTGCGCACGGGCCCCATCGCGCGCTTCGGCGAGCGTGCGAACAGGTCCGTCAGGCGAGACGACGATCGGCTGCGCGGAGAGCGTAGAAGCGAGAAGCAGAAGAAAGGCTCTCATGCTGCTGCGATTATGACGGGGGCCGGCGTAGAGTTCAAGCGGCGCGACCCAGTAGACATCCTACAGCCCAATGCTGTAGAATCTCTACAGCCTTATGAATCTCTGGAATTGGCTCACCCGCCGCCGCGCAAACACCGACCTCGACGAGGAAATCCAGGCCCACCTTCGCATGGCGATCGCGGACCGCATGGCCCGCGGCGAGACTCGAGAAGCAGCGCTCCTCTCGGCACGCCGCGAGCTGGGCAACGAAGGCCTACTGAAAGAAGTAACCCGCGAAATGTGGGGACGCAACTCGCTCGACCGCCTGGGTCAGGACCTGCGCTACGCCGTGCGCATGCTGCGCAAGAACCCGGGCTTCGCCGCAGTCGTGGTGGCGACCCTGGCTCTCGGCATCGGGGCCAACACCGCCATCTTCAGCGTCATTCGCGCCGCTCTCAGCCCCATCGCCATATCCTCGCCGGACCGCGCCGTAATGCTGTGGACCGAGAATGCCAAGCGCGACTGGCACCGGTTTCCCTCGTCCATCCCGGATTTCCTGGACTACAAATCCAGTGCCGCTTTTTCGAGCCTGGCGGCCTTTGCCGAGACCGGCATGAACCTCCGGCTCGCCGATCGCACGGACCGCATCGATGGCTTGAACGTCACCGTGGATTTCTTTGACGTCCTGGCAGCTCCGCCCCAGCTTGGCCGCGTCTTCCGCCCCGAAGACGGCCTGCCCGGTCACGATGCCGTGGTGATTCTGAGTGACGCGCTCTGGCATTCCCGTTTCGCCGGCGACCCGTCGGTGGTCGGCTCCAGCGTCGTCATCGATGGCGCGCCCCACACCATCGTCGGCGTACTCGCCCGCACGTTTCCCCAACTGGGCCACACGGAAATCTACCGTCCCATGATCCCATCGGCCACGGCCGACCGCGGAACGCGGTTCCTCGTGGTGGCGGGCCGGCTTCGGCCGGGCATCAGCTTCGCCGCCGCACAGCAGCGCATGAATGCCTTGAGCCTGCAACTCGCCGCGCAGTATCCCATCACCAACGCCGGCGCCGGCGTGCAACTCCAGCCACTCGAGGAGGCGTATGTCCAGGACGCGCAAACGCTCCTGCTGGTCCTCTTCGGCGCGGTAGGCTTCGTGCTGCTCATCGCCTGCGCCAACATTGCCAACCTGCTGCTTGCTCGCGGAACGGCGCGCGGCAGAGAGATGACCATCCGGGCGGCCTTGGGCGCCAGTCGCTGGAAACTGGGACGCCAGTTGCTCACCGAGAGCGCCTGCATGTCTCTGCTGGGCGGTATCCTCGGCATCCTCCCCGCTGTGTGGGCTATCCACATGGTGGCTTCGTTCCACCTCGACGATCTGCCCAACCCGGACCAAATCGCGCTCGACTGGAGGGTGCTGGCCTTCAACCTGGCGCTCTCGCTGGCCACCGGCATGGTCTGCGGGCTCGCCCCGGCATGGCAGGTGCGCAGGGTGAATGTCAACGATGCCTTGAAAGCCGCGGGCCGGTCCATCACCGGCGGAGTCCATCAGTACCTGCGCGGCGCGCTGGTGGTGGCCGAGATGGCTCTGACGGTGGTGCTGCTGGTGGGCGCGGGCCTGCTGTTGCGCAGCTTCATCCAGTTGCGCACCGCAAATCCGGGCTATGACCCGCACGGTGTGCTGACCATGCGGATCGCCCTGGCGGAGCGCCAGTACGCCGATCCCGCCGCGCAGGCCGCGTTCTTCGACCGCGTGATCCAACGCACCAGGGCATTGCCGGGCGTGCTCGCCGCCGCCGGCACTCATGAGCTGCCGACGAGCGACAGCATCCACGGATCCGGCCTGCATTTTCCGGATCGCCCCGAGCCGCGCTCCGATGAAGTCCCCATCGCCATCGTCGGCTCCATCACGCCCGACTACTTCCGCGCCATGCGCGTGCCCCTGCTGCGCGGGCGGTACCTCAACGAATCCGACCGGACAGGCGCTCCCCTGACCGCCATCGTCGACCAGTGGACCGCCCGCCGCTACTGGCCGAATCAGGACCCGGTGGGCCGCCGCTTCAAGCTGGGTCCCGACCAGCCGGTCCGCGAGATCGTAGGCGTGGCTCAGGATGTCGAATTGGGCGTCGCGATCACGATGATCAAAGGTCGCCTCGCACAGGTCTATTTGCCGTTTGCCCAGGCGCCCAAGCCGGCGATGTCGCTGGTAGTGAGAACCGCGGGCGACCCCGCGCAGCTCACCGCGCCGATCCGCGACCTCGTGCGCAACCTGGACCCCGACCAGCCGGTGTTTAGCGTGCTGACCATGGATGAGGCGCGCGTTGCCGGCCGTTCGTCGATGCGGCTGGCGCTGTGGCTGGTCGGCGCTTTCGCGGGAGTGGCCCTGGTGCTGGCAGCCATCGGGATCTACGGCGTCATGGCCTTCCACGTCGGCCGCCGGTCGCGTGAATTCGGCATTCGCATTTCGCTCGGAGCGCAGCCGCGGGATGTCTGGATGCAGGTGGTAAAGCAGGCCGTGCTTCTCAATGCGGCGGGCATCGCGCTCGGGCTGGCCGGCGCACTTGCCCTGACGCGTCTCATGGCGAGCCTGTTGTACGGAATCCGCGCCACCGATCCCCTGACCTTCGCCGCGGTGACCGCCTGCCTGGCGATGTTGTCCGTGGCGGCCGCGTACCTTCCGGCTCGCCGCGCCACGCAGGTCGACCCGGTGCAGGCGCTGCGCGACGAGTGACTGCCGTAAGCCGCAATACTGCAGCCCTCGTGGGGCAGGTTTTCAACCTGCAGGCCGATTTTCAATCGGCCTCTGACCGCATCCGCGCTTACGCCCGCAATGTCCGCATCGGCATCGAGCGCACGCGCTTGCCCGTCGCGTCGAAGACCGCGTTGGCGATCGCCGGCGCGATCGCGATGATGGGAGTCTCCCCCGCCCCGGCCGGTTCCAGGTCCTTGCGGTCCAGCAGGATCACCTCCAGCTTGGGAACGTCGCGGAACCGCGGCACGCGGTAAGCCGAGAATCTTGCATTCGTCAGCTTCCCATCTTTGAAAAGTACTTCCTCGCGCAAAGCCGGACCGGACCCCATCATGATGGCGCCTTCCACCTGGGCCCGCAAATTCGCCGGATTCAAAATCGCGCCGCATTCGAAGGCCTGCACCACCTCGACGATCCTTGGCACGCCGCCTGCAACTTCCACCTCGCAGCACGCCGCCACCACCGAGTTCTTCTCGGTCCCACAGGCCAGCCCGATGCCCGTGCCGGCGCGCCGCTTCTTCCGCCGTTCGGCCCACCCGAATCGCTCGGCGGCGGCGTTGAGCACGTTCCGGATCCTCTCGTTATCAAGGTGAGCCAGCCGGAACTCCAGAGGATCCTTGCCCGCCGCTTCCGCCAGTTCGTCGGTAAACGCCTCCCGTGCGAAATTGTTCGCTGTGGCTGCGAGGACCCGGTACGACCCCTGCCGGAGCGGCGCCTCCGATCCCACGAACCGGACCCGCGCGTTGGGGATGCGATACGGCGGATCCAGCGCCGACGCTCCGGAGTTGTAGTTCGTGAAATCCCAAGCGGAAATGGAGTGGCCCGCGTCCAGCCCCGCCTCTACTTCGATCAGCGCGGCGGGACGGAAGTACGCCCACATGAATTCTTCCGCGCGCGTCCAGTGCACCGCTACCGGGCGGCCGGCCTCCTTGGCCAGGCGCGCCGCCTCCACGGCCGCTTCCCCCGTGTGTTTGCCGCCGAAGCCCCCGCCAAAGTGAGGCACGATCACGCGCACGCGGTCCGGCGCCACGCCAAAGGTCTCCGCAAGTTGCTGGCGGACGCTGCCGGGATTGCTGGTTCCGGTCCACACCGTCAGGCGGCCGTCCTGCCACTCCGCCACCGCGGCGCGCGGTTCCATGGGAGCGTGCTGCACGTAGGCCACCTGGTAGCTCGCCTTCAGCCTGCGCTGCGCCTCCGCGAGGCCCTTTTCTACCGAGCCCCGCTCCTGGCTCGAGGGCCGTCCCTGCTGGCCGGCATGCTGCTTCAGGTAGACGTACAGATCGTCGCTGGATGGCTGCTCGACGCGGTTCCATTGGGCGGTGGCCGAGACCGCCTCCAACGCCTTCCGCACGGCAAACGTGGTGCGGGCGGCGCATCCCACGAACCCGCCGTCGCGCACCGCCGTCACTCCCGGCATTTTCTGCGCCGCCGAAAGATCAACGCCTGCCAGCGTCGCGCCATAGGCCGGCGCCCGCAGCACACGGCCGTAGAGCATGCCCGGCCGCACAATGTCGCTGGGGAATCGATGCGCGCCGGTCACCAGGTCACGGCCGTCCAATCGCACCTGGGGTTTTCCGAGTAAGTGCCAGTCCTTCGCCGGTGTGACTACCGTGCCCGCGGGCAACGCATCCTTGTAGGCTGCGGCGAGTTCGGGCGAGCGGGCCAGATCGCCGTAGCTATACCGCTTGCCGGCGAACTGGACGGCGCCATCGCGCACTTCGAGGCGCGCGGCATCCACACCGAATTGCCGGCTGGCAGCAGCCAGCAGCAAGTCGTGCGCCGCCGCCGCCGCTCGCCGCACCAGCGGTACGGTGCGGGGCGTGGTGCCGCTGCCGGAGGTGCCTCCGTCATTGGGAGTCAGGTTCGTATCTCCCATCACCATGCGCACGCGGTCGAGCGGCACCCGCAGTTCTTCCGCCGCCGCCATGGCCAGTTCCGTGAGCGCGCCCTGGCCTTCCTCGATCTTCCCGCTCAGGATGGTGAGGAATCCATCCTCCCCGACATGCAGCCTGGTTTCGAGGGTGCCGGCGCCGGCGCCGCCTCCCCGCTGCGCATCCGACAACGGCGCCGTGGCCACAATCAATAGACCCGTGCCCGCGATCTCGATAAACTCTCTGCGGTTCATTGGCCGCCTCCTTTCCCCGTGGAGGTCCCGGTGGAGGCCCCCGTGGAGGCCGCCGCCCGGCCCACCGCAGCCAGAATCCGGTGGTAGCCCGCGCAACGGCAAAGGTTGCCGTTCAATCCGTCCACCACTTGCGCATCCGTGGGCTTGGGATGGAGCTGCAACAGCGCCACCGTCTGCAGAATCATGCCCGGCGTGCAGTAGCCGCACTGCATGGCGCCTTCGTCGAGGAACGCCTGCTGCACGGCGTGCAGCCTCCCGCCCTCGGCGAGACCCTCTATGGTGACGATCCTGCGGCCCTCGACGGCCCGTACCGGCGTCACGCACGAGACCGTGGCCTTATTGTCGAGAAGCACGGTGCACGCTCCGCACTGGCCTTCGCCGCAGCCGTATTTCGTTCCTGTCAACCCGAGATCCTCGCGCAATACTTCCAGCAGGGGCCGCTCGGGCTCGGTGTCCACGCTGCTGGCTTTTCCATTGACCGTGAATCGGATGGTCGCCATGCTGAGACCTCCAGAAATTGATAATCAGATCTGAATTAATCTTACCTCCTGTGGCACGAATTGCGATATGAATAGGAGGCATGAGCTTTCGCATCATGGCCTCGCGCCACTCCGTCTTCTACAGCCCGCTGCTCTCGACTCTCAAATTCCTGCGAGACGAGGGCCACCAGGCGACCTACAGCGTGCTCGGCGCCGGCCAGCGCAGCTACTCCCTCATCCGCGACGGCCAGATCGACATCATGCAATCGGCGGTGTCGTCGAACTGGAACCCCAGGGAGCGCGGCGTCGAACCGCTCCCCGTGCATTTCGCGCAGATCAACCAGCGTGACGGTTTCTTCCTGGCCGCCCGCCACCCCGACGCCGCCTTCGAATGGAAAAAGCTCGAAGGCCAGACCCTGCTGGCCGACCACGGACAGCAGCCCCTGGTCATGTTGAAGTATGCCGTCAAGCACAACGGCGTGGACTGGACGAAGATCAAGATCGTCGACGCCGGCACGCCCGAGAAGATGGCCGCCGCCTTCAGTGCCGGCACCGCGGACTACGTTCACCTGCAGGCCCCGATTTCGACCGGCGAAATCGTGACGTCGGTCGGAGCGTCCATGCCGGCGGTAGCGTTCAGCAGCCTGTGCTGCTCGCGGGAGTATCAGAAGACCGACCAGTACTGGGGCTTTCGGAAGGTCTACGAGCGCGCACGGGAGTGGGCCCGCACCGCTCCGCCCGAAGAAGTCGCAGCGGCGGAGGCGGCCTTGTTCCCCGGCATCCCGCCGGAGATCCTGGCGGACGCCATCCGGCGCTATCAGGCGTTGGGTTGCTGGGAGGGCGGTCTAGAAATCCCTCGCGATCTCTACGAGCAGGCCCTGAACGTGTTTCAATCGGCCGGCGCCATCGCCTGGCGGCATCGTTACGAAGAGGTAGTGGGATGACCAACCGATTCAGGCCATCGCCAGGATCTTGTCCAACGCCGCCGAGACCTGTTTCAACTGATCCGCCTGGTTGGCATTGCGTCCGATCTCGGGCGAGATGGGGCCGTTGTACCCCACCTTAACCAGCGCGGCCATCACGGCCTTCCAATTCACGTCGCCTTCCAGAAGGTCGGCGAATCGCGCCGGCTCGCCGCGGCCGCCCAGTTTGAAATCCTTGAAGTGGATCCGCTTGATGCGCTGCCCCAGCGTCAGAATCCAGTCCTCCGGATAGCCGTACTGCATGCAGTTGCCGGCGTCGAAATGCGTCCCCACCCACGGGCTGTGGAACTGGTCGACAAACGTGCGCATTTCGAGCGGGCTCAGCAGGAACTTGTTCCATACGTTTTCGGGATTCAGAAAAACCTTGGCGCGCTCCGCGTCGGGAACGACCTTGGTCAACTCGGCGGTGTAGCGGTCCCACGTCTCCTGCGAGCCGAATTCGAGCCGCGCGCCGTTTCCCAGGCGCACCGCGTAAAGCAGGATCGCCCCGCAGTTCAGATCGCCGGCGATGGCGATGGCCCTGCGCATGGCATCCACGCCGCGGGCGCGCACCGCGGAGTCCGCGGCGTTCAGCGGGTTCTGATGGAGCGGATCCGAGCACCAGATGGTGGCAATCGTGATGCCCGCCTTCGCCGCGGCATCCGCCATGCGGCGCGCCTCGTCGCGGCCGATGTCCAAAGGAAAATCGGCGCCGATCGAGAGTTCGATGGCATCGAACCCCGCCGATTTGGCCTGCGCGAAGCACTCGGCCCGCGGCATCTCCCGGGGAAAGATGATGGAGCAGATTCCCTTCACAAACCGGGGGCTGGATTGCGACTGCGCCTGCGCGCTTGCGGAAAACGCCGCAGCCGCCAGTGGCATGGCAAGAATCCGACGACGTGTCATATTGGGAGTATCCCAGAAGCCGCGGCCGGTGGCTAGCCCCATAAGCGTGGTCGGCCTTGGTTCCGGCTCTGCTGCTCTGTGGCGCACGCTCTCAGCGGGCTAAAGCCGGCTAAAGCCTGCCCCACAGGCGCCGCACCTACTGGACGGTCCAGGTGCCCAGGGTATTCCATCCGGTGTTGTTGGCTTCATTCACATCGCGGGCGGCCAGGAAGAAGATGCGGTTGCCGCCGAATGCGGGGGCGAAGGCGATGCCCAGAGTCAGAGTCAGATTGTTGCCGGTTGCACTGACCGGGGTGCTGCTCCAACTGACCGAACACTGGCTGTTGGCGATGCTTCCGCTAGTGTTAAGGACCTGGCCGGGCAGCAGGGCATCGCCGTTGTCGTTCACCAGGTAGAGCACGTTGATGGAGCGGGCATAGGCCAGGTAGCAGGCGTGCCGGCCATCCAGGGCGCTGTTCACCAGGACGTTTTCGACCCCCAGGTCCGCGAATCCCTTGGTGTCGGAGTAGTTGAACGTGAACACCGTCTGGGCAAGCCCGTTTCCACTCGCGGGGCTCATCCCCACGGCCGACGTGGTCGTGGCGGAGGCACCGCCGGGCACCTGCCACGTTCCCAGCGCCTGCCACCCGGAGTTATTGGCGGCGCTATCGCGGGCCGCCATATACACGACCTTGTTGCCGGCAAATGCGGTGGTGAAATTCACGGTCAACACCAGCGCCAGGGTGTTTCCGCCGGCAGTGACTGGAGAAGCCGTCCAACTGACCGTGCACTGACTGTTATGGGTGCTGCCGGCCGTGGTGAGCACCGCTCCGGGCAGGAGCGTGCCGCCGTCGTCGGCGACCAGGTACAGGACGTTGGCAGGCTGGCTGTAGGCCAGGTAGCAGGCGCTGCGGCCGTCGAGTGCGGTATTGATCAGGATGTTCACGACGCCCAAGGCCTGGTAGCCCTGCGGGTCGGTGAAGGTGAAGGTCAGCGGCTGGCTGGAGCCGCTCCCGGCGGCGGGATTGGCGCTCAGCGGCGCGGGTTGGCCGACGGCGGTTACGGCCACTGGGGCAGAGGTCGCGGCGATCGACGGGGTGACCGTGTCAGTGGCGGTGATGGTTTGGCTGCCGGCGGTCTTCAGGGTCGCGGAGAAGGTACCGGATCCGCTGGTGAGGGTGGCGTTAGCCGGCAGCGCGGCGGCGCCATCGGTACTGGTGAAGTGCACGGTTCCGCCGTAACCGGAGGTGGGGTTATTGGAGGCATCCAGCGCGGTCACGGTGAAGTTGAAGGCCGCGCCGATCACGGCCGCGGCCGGGGCCGAGACCGTGAAGCGAGTGGCGGGGGTGGCGGCGCGCGTGAAGGGCCACGCCGCTCCCACCAGGTTGTTGTCCCCGGGGCCGCCCACCAACGCAGTGGTGGAGTCAGTGGAGATAGCCAGCGCATAGCCTTGGGCCGAGCCGCCCGAGGTGGCACCCGGCACGGAGCCGGCGCCGACCAGCTTACTGCCCTGCTGGGTCCAGACGCCATTGCTGCGGGTGAAGACCCAGGTAGCTCCGGTGCCGCCGAATCGCAGCCCGGTCGCGCCGGCGAAGGCATCAAAAGGCCCTCCGACCAGGGCCAGGCTTCCATCGGAAGAAAGCGCGACCGCGGTGCCCTGATTGGCCTGGCCGGACGGGCCGGTGCCGACCAGCTTGGTGCCCTGTTGGGTCCAGACGCCGTTGCTGCGGGTGAAGACCCAGGCTGCGCCGGTGGAGAAGCCCGTCGCGTCCGTGTTGTCATGCGGTCCGCCGACCAGGGCGGCATTCCCGTCGGAAGAGAGCGCGACCGACCAGCCCTGGCCGGGCACGGTGGCCGCTCCGAGGCCGAAGAGCTTGTTCCCCTGCTGGGTCCAGACCCCGCCGGTACGCGTGAAGACCCAGAAGGTGCCGTAATTGCCGCTGTCTTGCGGCGCACCGGTCAGCAAAGTGTTTCCGTCGGCGGAGATCGCCACCGACCAGCCCATGGAAGAGCCGTTGCCGCCTGAGGCCGGATCGCTCGCGGTCAGCTTGGCGCCCTGTTGGGTCCATACGCCATTACCCCTGGTGAACACCCACACGGCCCCGATTCCGTTGCCGTCATTCGGCGCGCCGACCACCGCGGTATTCCCGTCGGAGGAGAGCGCGACGGACGTGCCTTGGGCCGACCCAAAGGAGCCGGACGGAAGGGTGCCGACCAGTTTTTGTTGCTGGGTCCAGACGCCGGCGGCACGCGTGAAGACCCATGCGGCGCCGAGGCCGTTGGCGTCCAGCGGTCCGCCCTCGATGGCCGTGTTGCCATCCTGGGAGAGAGCCACCGAGGTGCCCTGAGTCGCGTCGCCGAGCGCCCCGGTACCGACCAGCTTGGCGCCCTGCTGGCTCCAGGCTCCGCCGGCGCGCGTATATACCCAGACGGCTCCGACGGTTTCGGCGTCGGCGTTTCCGCCAACCAATGCCGTACTCCCGTCGGAGGAGAGCGCGACTGAAGCGCCTTGCTGGATCCCCACGCCGGTCGCGCCGGCGCCGGCGAGTTTCGCGCCCTGCGAGGAGAACTGGGCATGCGCGGGCGGCAAGAGGATGGCGAGACCAGCGAGAGCCGTGAAGTAAAAGGATATCCTGAGGGTCATGGTGGCGACACCAGAGGTTAAGTGGTTTCGCGGGGCAGCGTCAAGCGGGCGAGTGTACGGCGAATCACTTCCAGCGGCCGAAGGCTCTCTTGTCTCTCTCCACCATGGACACTTTGCATTCCCTTCCATCGGAATCCTGGATGAGGAGGTGGCGCCTCAGGGGAGCGAATTTGACCGGGACCATGAGGTCGAGTTTCAAGGGTTGTTTGGCGGCGACGATATAGCGCGCGTCGCTGCCGCGGAGGCGGTAAACATATTTATACCGGAGGCCGCCGTGCCCGACCGGAATTGTCTTCCGGGAGACGAGCTCGCCCTCTTGCCAGCGATGAGGCGTGGTATCCGGTCCCGCCGTGAGCCGGGCGGGAAGGAGGAGAGCCAGGAAAAGGATACAAACTGCTGTGAGCCACATGGGCTTCACCCCGCTCATATAAGGGTAATCCCGATTGAGGGAAGAAGCAAGCGGGTATCGGGGCTGCATATGTATAGTGTGGGTTGGTATCCCCAAGGGGGTAGGGGTTGGGGGCTGGGGGTTAGGGAAGGTGGCTCGCTGCGCTCGCGGTTTTTTACCGCACTGACATGTCGCGGATGTAGATGTCTTTGAAGCGCATGTTTCCAGAGCCGCCGGAGTGCAGTTGCAGGGCGATGAAGCCGTCGAAGGACTTGGGGGTGGGGTCGGTGAAGTCGAGGATGGCGATGCCGTTCAGGATCGCGACCATGTGGTTTCCCTCGACCTTGAGCAGGAATTCGTTCCAGTCAGTGGGCCGAATGACTTGTTCGTACTCGGGCGAGGGCCATGCGATCCAGCCGCGGCCATCGCCATACAAGCCGCCGTTGTGGTGGTTCAGGGTGCGGTCGATTTCGAACTGCATGCCCTTCGAGACGTCGACCGTGCCGGGTTTGAACTCGGTGTGGAAGTAGATGCCGCTGTTGCCGTCGTCCTCGCACTTGAAGCGGATGGACAGCCAGAAATCCTTGTAGGATTTCTCGGTGCGGAGGTATCCATACTCCTTGGTGACGCCCTGGCCGTGAATGGTGCCGTCTTCGACGGTCCATTTTTCGTGGCCGACCGGGACCCAGTTGGTCAGGTCCTTGCCGTTGAACAGCGGTACCCACTGTTCGTTGGGGTAGGGCGCGCGGTTCCGCGGGACCTGGGGGATGAGCAGGGCTGGAACAGCCAGTGCGGCCAGAAATGCGCGGGTGTAGGATGGCATCATGCTTTCCAGAGTACACAGGCTGGAGGGTCTGCGCTACATGGGGCTGGTGCTGGCGCTGTCGGCGGGCGCCGCCGGCCAGCCGCTCCAGCAGGCCGTGCGGGCGCGGATCGGCGATTTTCAGGGCATGGTTTCGCTATACGCGAAGAATCTGGATACGGGGGCGGCATTCGGTATTCGCGAGTCGGAACCGGTTCGCACGGCGAGCACGATCAAGGTTCCTATCATGCTGGCGGTATTCGATGCGGTATCGCGCGGCCAGGCGAAATGGAGCGAGCCGCTGACCGTGACGGCCGCCGAACAGGTGTCGGGCACAGGGGTCCTGGGTGAGATGTCGGACGGCGACCAGCTTCCGCTGCGCGACGTGGTCCAACTGATGATCGTGCTGAGCGACAACACGGCGACCAACCTGGTGCTGGAGCGGTTTACGGCCGATGCGGTCAATGCCTACCTGGACAAGCTCGGCATCCGGACTACGCGCGTGATGCGCAAGATCCGCGGCGATGGCAGCCAGCTCAAGGCGGCATCCGGCATGTCGGCGGCGGGCAAGCTTCCGGAGAACGAGAAATACGGCATAGGCATGTCGACGCCGCGCGACATGGCGACGATTCTCGAAAAACTGGAGCGGGGCGAGATCGTGAGCAGGGATGCGTCGCGCGAAATGATCGCGATTCTCAAGCGCTGCCAGGACGGCACGGGAATCCGGCGCCGTATGGGCGGGCTGGCGGTGGCCAACAAGACGGGGTCGCTGGACGCGCTGCGCTCGGATGTGGGAATCGTGTACTCGAAGGGCGGGAGGATTGCGATGGCGATTACGGTGGACGGCATGCCGAAGGTGGACTACACGCCGGACAACACGGGCTCGGTGCTGATCGCCGACCTGGCGAAGATCCTGGTGGACGGGCTGGCGGGAGCGGGGAACGGAGGGCACAAGCAATGATGGACCGGCGTTCGTTTTTGCAGATGGGCGCGGGTGCGCCGTTGCTGGCGAGAGTGGCACGCGGGCGCGGCGACCATCTCCGGCTGGCCAGCTTCGGGGCCGCGGGGATGGCGTATTCCACGCTGGACGGCATCGCCACGCATCCCAACGTCACGCTCACGTGCGTGGCGGAGGTGGATGCCACGCGGCTGGAGCGGGTGAAGCAGAAGTATCCGAAGGCGCGGGTCTACGACAACTGGCGGCGGATGCTGGACAAGGAGCGCCGGAATATCGACATCGCGTGTGTGGGGACGCCCGACCACATGCACGCGCCCATGGCCATGAGCGCCATGGAGCGCGGATGGCACGTCTACGCGCAGAAGCCGCTGACGCACGATATTCACGAAGCGCGGCAACTGGCGGCGATGGCGCGGAAGAGGAGGCTGGTGACCCAGATGGGGATTCAGGTTCACTCCAACCGCGAGTACCGGACGGCGGTGGCGGCGATTCAGGGCGGGGCGATCGGCAAGGTGAAAGAGGTCCACTCCTGGAGCAACAAGAAGTGGGGCGACACCGAGCCGATGCCCGACCGCAGCGACGCGGTGCCGGCGGGGCTCAACTGGGACCAGTGGCTGGGGGTCGCGGCGGCGCGGCCTTACATCGGCGGCGGATATTATCATCCGGGCAATTGGCGGAAGCGCATCGACTTCGGCACGTCGACCTTCGGCGACATGGGCTGCCACATTTTCGACCCGGTGTTCGGCTCGCTCGAATTGACGGCGCCGGTTTCGGTGCGGTCCGAAGGGCCGGCGCCCGGCCAGCACAGTTGGGCGATCGACGACGTGATTCACTACGTGTTTCCGGGGACGCAGTACAGCGACGGCAAGACGGTGGCCATTACCTGGTATGACGGCGACGAGCGTCCGCCGAAGGAGGTGACGGACCTGTTGGGATCCGTGAAAGTGCCCGGCCAGGGATCGATCTTCATCGGCGCCAAAGGGGTGATGCTGCTGCCGCATGTGGGCATGCCGGTGCTGCTGCCGATGGAGCAGTTCCGGGATTTCGAGATGCCGCAGATGGAAACCGCGAATCACTACCACCAGTTCGTGGATGCGGTGCTGGGGAAAGGCAGAGCGTCGGCGGGGTTCGACTACTCGGGACCGCTGACGGAGGCTGTGCTGCTGGGCCCGGTGGCGACGCGCTTTCCGCAGGCCACGCTGGAATGGAACGCGGGGAAGATGAAGTTCGGGAATTCGGCGGAGGCGGACGCGTTGGTGCGCAGGCAATACCGCGCGGGGTGGCACGTGAAGGGGCTGGGGTAAGGCTAGCCCGGGCTTCTGATCGGTCTTGGGCAAAGAGGGTCGCATGAGTGCCGACGCGGCACGCTGAGAGCACCCGGTGAGCCTGGAGTATGGGAGAGCCCTGGCGAGGGCGCAGTGGAACGGCAGCAATCCGGAATGTCTCCAGACGATTTCGGCTCTCCACAAGACGCTGGGCGCGGCAGCCGCTGAAGATCCGCAGTTCCGCCTGATCGAATCGCACTGCCGCGCCGCGGCCCATGGAACTGGACTTCCGGCTGGCGCAAGTCGAACTGCTGTTGGACGAGGAGCGCTATGGCGATGCCGGCCGCGCGTCCGCCGCCGCCCTGTCGACGCTGGCCGCCAGCGGAAATGTCCCGGAGTCCACGTATCTCCGCGCCTTGGCGAGCGATGCCTGTGGATATGGCGGCGACGTGGAGAGGGCCCGACAGGGGGCGCAGGCGGCCGCGTCGGCGCTTTCCGTCCTTACAGCCGCCACTGCACGGACCGGCGTTCTCTCTTCCGCGGCGCGTTGCTCGGCCAAGCCTTCCGACGCAGAACGGTGGTCCGCCCAAGCCATCGATCTGGCGCGCAGATCGAAGCTCCGGCTGGCCGAATCGGGGGCTCGCCTGGCGCTCTTGGAAAACCTCGCCAGGAATCGCCGGCCGCACGCGCTGCCTACCTTGGCGGACTTCGCCGCAGAGTTGAGAAAGCTGCACTTTTTGACGTTCGCGGACAGCACCAGACCGTCGCCCTCGCCGTTCTCCGCCGTCTGGTTGAGAAAGCTGCACTTTTTGACGTTCGCGGACAGGGCTCAAAGCGAGCTTTACTGCAACACGGGGGTATTGGGCAAAGTGGCTCGTCCCCAGCGAAGCTGCTGGCGACTCACTGAAGCGCATGTCACGCAGGCCGTGTATCCCGCCTGCAAGCCTCACGGTGCTGTCGCTTTCGCCCAAGTCTGAGCGTCGCCAGGCAGAATACGCTCGTCCCTTGACGGGAAAGCCTCGTTTCTGGGGGCCCTCACGTGCTCTACCTCGCCAATCACGCACGCCCCGGCCCTCAGTTGTATACTGGGGCTGCGTAAATGGCTTCCCTGATTCAGAAAGCGGCGATCTTCGGCGCGGCCGGCGCCATCGGCCCCCAGGTAGCGGCCGAGTTCGAGCGGCGCGCCATTCCCTTCCGCGTGGTGGGGCGCACGCGGGCCAAACTGGAAAAGGCTTTCGGCCGCATGGCGAATGCCGAGATCTTCGATGCCGACATCGCCGACCTGCGCGCGGCCAGCGCGGCCGCTCGCGGTGTCGATACCATCGTCTACACCGCAGGTCTTCCCTATCCTTCCCACAACCTGCATCCTGCGTTGATGCGCACCACCGTGGAGGCCGCGGCCGCCATGGAGGTGAAGCGCCTGGTGCTCGTATCGAGCGTCTATGCGTACGGCGTGCCGCGCACCTCGCGCGTGGCGGAGACCCACGCGCGGCAGCCCGAAACGCGCAAGGGCCAGTATCGGAAAGAGCAGGAAGACATCGCGCTCGGTGCCAGCCAGAAAGGCATTGCGGGCCTGGTGGTGCGGCTGCCGGATTTCTATGGTCCGGGCGCTGACAACAGCCTCGCCAATCCCGTCTTCCAGGCGGCGCTCGCAGGCAAGACGGCCAACTGGGTGGGGCCCATCAACACGCCGCACGAGTTTGTGTTCGTGCCCGATACCGGCCCCGCGATTGCCGACCTCGCCGGTTGCGCCGAGTGTTACGGCGAGGCGTGGAATTTCGCCGGACCGGGTGAGATCAACACGCTGGATTTCATCACCAAGATCTACCAGGCTGTGGGGCGCTCGCCGAAATACCGCACGGTGGGCCGCGGCATCCTCAAGATGATGGGCTGGTTCAACCCGCTCTACCGGGAGCTTATCGAAATGCTCTACCTGCAAGAGACGCCGGTGATCCTCGACGACCGCAAGCTCCTCGCGAAGCTTCCTGACCTGAAGAAGACCAGCTACGACGAAGGCATCCGGCAGACGCTCGAGTGGATCAAGTCTACTCCGCCCGCAGCACGTTGACCGGATCGACGCGGCAGGCGCGGCGCGCGGGCCCGAGGCTCGCGATCATCGCCGCCGCGGCCATCAGGGCAGCCACGCCCGCATAGGTCACGGGATCGGTGGGCTTGATGTCGTAGAGCAGCGTCGCGAGGTAGCGGCTGGACGCCACCGAGCCAGCCACGCCGGCTGCGATCCCCACCGCCACCGGGATCGCGATGTCCCGCAAGACCAGCCGCACCACGCGGCGGCCATCCGCGCCCAGAGCCATCCGAATCCCGATCTCCTTAGTGCGGTTGGCCACCGCGAACGCCACCACCCCGTAGATCCCGACCATCGCCAGCAGCAGCGCCACGCCCGCGAATGCGCCGAACATCGCGCTCTGGAAGCGCGGCTGCGAGGTCTCGCGCGCGAACTGGTCGCGCATGGTGCGGATGGAGACGAGCATCCGCGGATCCATCTGCCGCAATTCCGTGCGCAAGGTCGAGGCTGCCACGCCGGTGTCCGCCATGCTTCGCACCAGCACCCGGGCGTCGGTGGTATCGCTCATCAGCACGCACATCTCGGGCATCACCACGGCGTTCAGCCCGTCGTTCTTCACGTCCGCGACGATGCCTACGATGGTCTTGCGCGGAAACGGCCCGATCCGAATTCCGACGGGGTCCTCGCCGGGGAGGAAATGCCGCGCCAGGGTCTCGTTGACCACTACCGAGTCGCGGTCCGCCGCCGTGAGCAGGCGCCCACGCTTCAACGGAATGCCCACCGTTTCGAAATAGGACGGGCTCACGCTGCGCACCACGATCAGGTCGCCGCGCGTTTTCCCCGGCACGCGCGGCATGCCTTCGCGGACGAAGACCGACGCGCAGCAGCCACCATTGGGAGGAAGGCCATCGGCAAACGCCACCGACACGGTGCCCGGAATGCGCAGCACGCGGTCGCGCAGTTCGGGGTAGAAGGTCGCGAGCGGATTCGCGGCGAAGCGCGATCCCCGCAGCGAGATCTCGGCGGCCAGGAGTCTGTCGGGCTCGAAGCCCAGGTTCTTGTGCTGCAATCGCCACAGGCTTTGGAACAGCAGACCCGCGCTCACCAGCAAGGTCAGCGATAGCCCCAGTTGCGCCGCCACGAGGAGCCCGCGGAGCGCGGGACGCCGGTGCACGCCGCGGATATCGATGCGAGAAGCCGACCACGCCGGCGCAAGTCCGAAGACCATGCCCGTGACCAGCGACAGCAGAAACGCAAACGCCAGCACACGCCAATCCACCGTCAGCTCCGCGATGCGCGGGAACAGCGCCATCGCCGACGCGCGAAGCAGCACCACCACACCGAACGCAATCGCCGCTCCGCCGGCCCCGCCGATCACCGCCAGAACGATGCTCTCGGTGAGCAACTGCCGCACCAACCGCCCACGGCTCGCCCCCAGGGCCACCCGGATGGCCAGTTCTTTTCGCCGCGCGGCGCCGCGGGCCAGCAGCAGGTTGGCCACATTGCCGCAGGCGATCAGCAGCACGCAGCCCACCGCGCCGAGCAGCAGCATCAGGACCAGCCGCACGCTGACGGTGAGACGGTCGCGATAGGGCACCACCCGCAGTTCCACGCTTCCTTGGTAGAAGCGCGGGAAGTCCACCTTGGCCGCGGCCATCAGCGGCTCGAAATTGGCGCGCGCCTGCGCCACGGTCACCCCGGGCTTCAACCGCCCGACGGCCTGCCAGCCTCGCATCTGGTTGCGGTCCCAGTAGAAGTCCGGAGCAATCTGCAGCGGAGTGAGCGCGTCCGGGATGGTGAGATTGGGCAGATAGACGAACCCCTTGGGTAGAATTCCCACCACGCGGCAGAGCGTGCCGTCGATGTTCACCGACTTGCCGATGAGGCCGGGCTCGCCGCCGAAGCGGCTCTGCCACACGCCGTACGAGAGGATCACCACGTCGGGGGCGCCCGCGCGGCCCTCCTCCGGGAGAAAATCGCGACCCGCCACCGGCCGGACCCCGAGCGTCGCCAGGAAGTTCGCGGTCACTCTCGCGGTCGCGATGCGCATCGAGCCGCCCGAGTCGATCAGCGACCCCGTCCCGTTGCGGCCGATCGCGGCGAAGCTTTGGAGCACGTGATTGGCCCGCTCCCAATTCAGGAATTCCGTGGAGAGCAGTAGCTCCACCTGGTCGCTCACGATGTAAGTCGAGACCGAGATCAGGCGGTTGGCGTCGGGATACGGCAGGGGCCGCAGGAGCACCGTATCCACCACGCTGAAGATGGTGGTGGCGGCGCCGATCCCCAACGCCAGCGCCAGCAACGCCGGCAACGCTAAGGCCGGATTCTTGCGGAGCGCACGGACAGCATATCGGAGTTGGTGCATGGGGCATTAGACCACGAACATGGCGCAAATGTTCCAGGGAGTGTAGGTGAAAGCACCGCGCCGGAGTCTTTGTATTGTATAGCCGGTATGGCTGCCACGGACTCCCCGCGGCGCGGCATCCCTTCTGATTTCCCGGCCCAGAGACGACAGGATACGTGTGTACTCACTGATCGGTCCACGGTGGCGGAAGCTCTCGCTCGCTGTTTCGCTCGCCGCCTACTTCACTTACTTTTCGTGGTACGGGCTCACGGCGCACTTCGCCCCGGACGAGCCCATGAACATGTACTTCTATTGGCATCCAACGCCGCTGCGGTTTTGGCTCTCCCACTTCACCGTCTGGCGCGGGGTATACCGGCCCATGGGCGGTGTGTTTTACCTGCCGCTCTTCTACGCCTTCGGATGGAATCCGGTGCCCTATCATGCGGCGCTCCTGCTGCTGCTGCTGGCGGGAGTGTTTCTGGTCTGCCGGTTCGCCCGCCTCCTGGGCTGCGGAGAATTGACCGCGGCGCTCGCGGCGCTGATCGTCTGCTATCACGCCGGATTGAGCCTGCTCTACTACGACACCGCCTTCGTCTACGATGCCCTCTGCGGCTTCTTCTACCTGGCCGCGTTTGTCTTTTACGTACGCATTCGCGCCCGCGACCGGCTGCTGAGCTTCCGCGAAACGGCGGTGTTTCTCGGACTGTACCTCTGCTGCTTGAACTCCAAGGAAATGGCGGTGACGCTTCCCGCCGTTCTCCTCGTCTATGAGTGGATCTATCGCGGGCCGCCGCGCTGGACGTGGCTTCGAGGTCCTGGACGGGTCATCGTGCTGGCCGCGGCCTTGAACGCAGCCTACATCTACGGCCGCGTGTTTGCCCCCAACGCCCTGGCCGGCGATCCGGGATATCGCGTGGTCTTCTCGCGCCAGCGGCTGGCGGACTTTCAGAACCGGACTCTCCGCGACCTGTTCCTGGGTTGGAATTCGTTCGATTCGCACACGGTCCCGATCATTTGGGCGGCGGTTACGTATCTTGCGTGGCGGCGCAACCGGCCGGCGCTGCGCTTCTGCTGGTTCTACATTCTGCTGACGCCCTTGCCCATCGAATTTCTGCCGGGCCGCGGTGGGGCCTGCCTGTACATTCCGCTCTTCGGATGGGCGGTCTTCGCCTCCATCGTCTTCCGCGACGTGGTGCGCGCCGCGGCAGCCTTTGGCGCACGCGAGCCCTTGCTGCGGCCCCTGGGACGCTCGCGAGTCTCGGCGCTCCTGATTGCCACGGGCCTGTTTCTCTGGGCTCGCGACAACCGGCGCCTCGAAGATTCGTTCGTCAAACCCGCCATCCCGCAACTGGGCTGCGAGACTTGGGAAGTGATGCAGCAACTCCAGTCGCTCGGCCCGCGCGTCGAGCCAGGCAGCCGCGTGGTGTTCCTCGACGACCCCCTCGGGACCTACGACATGGCCTTCCTGGCCGAACTGTGGTTCCGCGATCGCAGCGTCAGCGTCAGCCTGAATCGCCGGGAGCCGCTCCCACCCGCCGAGATTGCAGCGGCCGATCACGTCTTCACATTCGAGGATCGGAAACTCGTGCAGTTGAGGTAGACGCGAGCGAAGCGAGCCACCTTCCCCAGCCCCCAACCCCTAACCCCCAACCCCGTTTTGCGGGCTGTAGGGTAAAATGGTCGCTCAAAGGTCTTAGCAGAGTGCGCTGTGGTCTCGTGTGTCTTCTCGCGGTACTGGGGCTCTTCGGATGCGACGCGCTTCTTTTCCGCACCCCGATCTACCCCTCGTACCTCGAGCCCGATTCTTCTACCGGCCAGTTCGAACTGATCCTGCGCCGCGAGCAAACCGCGCAGACGCTCAACGGCGACAACCTGGTCGCCACGCTCGGGAATTCCCGCTTCGCCTATGCCCCGCGGCTTTCCAACGAGATCACCTTTCGAACCGGATACGCATTCCGCCACGCCGGCGTCGCGGGCAGCGATGTGCGGACCTGGTACTACATGCTCCGCGATCTCGACCCGGCCGCCAGCCGCTACCGCGCCATCGTCTTCGGCCTGGACGATTTCGACGACGAAGACGGCCTGTTCGACCCCAACGACGATATGCGCTCGCTGCACTATGTCATCGCCCGTCTCCGCTGGAGCGACGCCTGGGACTTCGCGCGATCGTTCGACAGCCGGCGGCTCCAGTTCGAAGCCCTGCGCGGCGCCCTGCTGAAAGGCTTCGTCTACCAAGCCGATTTTCGCGCCTTCCTGTCGGACCCGCGGAAGCGCATCGACTATGTCCAGCTTTGCCGCCGCGGCTACGAGAGCTGGACCTATGACTACGTGGAGACCAACAATAGCCTGGCCGGCCTGGAAGTCGACTGGTCCGCGTGGACCGCGAAGTACCCTCCCGGAACCGACCAGGACCAGCGCGACACCATCCGCAATTTTCTGATGCGCAAGCCCGCGCCGCAGATCGGCCGCATCGCCAACTATCGAAGGCTGTGGTTCGGCCGGATTCTCGATCGCTACCGCGGCTCGCGCACCCGCATCATCTTCATCCGCCTGCCGCGCGGACCCCTTCCCCGGCCCGACGATGCGGCCCGCAAAGCCAGCGGCTCCGTCCTGGAGTTCGCGGCGCGTCCCAACGTCCTGCTGTGCGACGAGCATGCCTTCGATTCGCTCGAACATCCCGAGCTGTTCCGGGACGCCCTGCACCTGAATCGCGACGGTATCGCGCGATTCTCTCCCATGCTGGCGGAAAAGATCAGAAGCATGCTCGGCCCATCAACGCAAAGGTGACCATCCAGGATGCTCTTTAACACCACGACGTTCTTTATTTTCCTGGCCGTCGTGCTGGTGCTCTTCTACTCCAGCCCGCGCCCCTGGCGTAAGTACATTCTGCTGGTGGCCAGCTATTACTTCTATGCCAGTTGGAACCCCAAGTTCATCGCCCTGCTGCTCACCCTCACGGTCATCGACTACACCGCCGGCATGTGGCTGGAGAAGGTCTCGGCCGCGCGCGCCCGCAAGGCGGTCCTCATCCTGAGCCTCACCGCCAACCTCGGCTTTCTGGGATTTTTCAAATACTACAACTTCCTGGGACGCAACCTCGCACTGCTGACCGGCCGGCCCGAAAACGCGTTCTTCCTGGATATCGTCCTGCCGCTGGGCATCAGCTTCCACACCTTTCAAAGCATCTCCTACGTCGTCGACGTCTACCGCGGCCAGCAGAAGGCCGTGCGCAACCCCATCGACTACGCGCTGTTCATCTGCTTCTTCCCGCAACTGGTGGCCGGGCCGATCGTGCGCGCGCGCTATTTCTTCCACGACCTGCTGGATTGGCATTCGCCCTCCACCGACGATGTCTCGCGCGGGCTCATGCTGATGACCCTCGGCCTGACCAAGAAGATGGCGTTTGCCGACCAGTTTGCCAGAATCGCCAACGACTATTTCGGACACGTCGCGGCCAACCCCGGAATGCTGACCGCCTGGTCCGGCGTGTTCGCCTTCGGCCTGCAGATCTATTTCGATTTCTCCGGGTACACCGACATGGCGATCGGGATGGCGCTGCTGTTGGGCTTCCACTTCCCGGTGAATTTCCGCCGGCCGTACCTGGCTTCGAGCATCACCGACTTCTGGCGCCGCTGGCACATCTCGCTTTCCACCTGGCTGCGCGACTACCTGTACATTCCGCTCGGCGGAAACCGCGGCGGGCGCTGGCGGACCTATCGCAACCTGATGCTCACCATGCTGCTCGGCGGCCTGTGGCACGGAGCCAGTTGGAACTTCGTGATCTGGGGCGGCTACCAGGGAGCGCTGCTCAGCGTGGAGCGAGTCTTTCGGGGCGACCGGCCGGTGGGGGAAGGACGGCCCTGGCTGTATCCGCTGAAGGCCATCGTCACGTTCGCGCTGGCGCTCGTCGGCTGGGTCTTTTTCCGCTCGGCCAACCTGACCGAGAGCCTCGCGGTCCTGCGCCAGATGTTCGCCGGCGCGCCGGGCCACATCCTGCTCGAGCCATGGCATTGGGGATTGGCTGGCGTCTCGCTGGTGGTGGCGCTGGGGGAAGAGCATTCGGAATGGCTGGAGCGGTTGACGAAGGCGCCCGTACTGGCCTATGCCTCGGGGCTGGCCGTGATGTTCTTCTTCCTCGAGATGTTCGGCGCGTTCGACGTGGCCATCCCCTTCATCTATTTTCAGTTTTAGTGTGGGGCAGGCGCCGGCCTTGATCGGCCATGTGGGGCAAGCGCTTTCGCCTGCCAACCGCCGCTCGAGATGCCTATTAGAATAAGATGATGCCCGATGCTCCCATGCCGACGGAGAGAGTGTGAAGCTCTCCCTGGTCATTCCCGTCCTGAACGAGGCCGAAGCGCTGCCTCTCCTTTTTCAGGCGGTCTTCCCCGTGATCGACTCGCTCGATTGCGATTGCGAACTTCTGTTCGTGAACGACGGCAGCACCGATGACTCGCTGGACATTCTCGCCCGCGCGGCCGAAGCCGACCCGCGCATCAAGGTCCTCAGTTTCTCGCGCAACTTCGGCCACCAGGCCGCCATCACCGCCGGCATCGACTTCTCCACCGGCGACGCCGTCGTCGTCATGGATGCCGATCTCCAGGACCCGCCCCGATTGATCCCCGAAATGGTTCGCCTCTACCGCGAGGGCTATGATGTCGTCTCTCCGCAGCGCATCGCCCGGCCCGGCGACAAGTGGCTCAAGCGGCAGGCCATCACGCTGTTCTACCTGCTCATGCGCAAGTTGGTGGATAAACGCATTCCGCCCGAGGTCGGCGATTTTCGTTTGCTCAGCCGCAACGCCGCCAACGCCATTCGCCGGTTTCGGGAGCAGCACCGCTACATGCGCGGTATGATCGCCTGGCTCGGCCTGCGCGAAGTCATGCTGCCGTTCGAGCGCCAGGCGCGGGCCGGCGGCGAAACCAAGTATCCCTTTTCCAAGCTGCTGCGCCTGTCCTGGACCGCCATCTGCTCCTTCTCCGCGCTGCCCCTCCGCCTCACCATGTGGCTGGGCCTGGCCACCAGCTCTTTCGGGGTGGGATACCTTTGCTGGGCGATCTACATGGACCTCGTGCGGAACCGGGCAATCTGGGGATGGACGTCGGTGGTCTCCCTGCAATGCCTGTTCTTCGGTGTGACCCTGGTCTGTGTCAGCCTGATCGGCGACTACATCGCACGCATCTACGAGGAGGCCAAGCAGCGGCCGTTGTACGTGGTGAACCAGGCGGTGAACATCGACGAGGCGCCGCAGGATACGGGGCGCGCAATTTTCCTTGCTCCGCGCAGGGCCGAGAACACTATCCATGCCAACCGAATTTGACCATTACGCCGCGAACTATCAGTCGCTGGTACACGATCCGATCCGCCACCGGTTCGCCCCCGGATCGGCGTTCTTCTTCGAGCGGAAATGGATCCTGCTGGCGGCCTTCCTGAAGCGGCGCGGCGTCCGCACGGAGAACGCGGCCTGGCTCGATGCAGGGTGTGGCCAAGGCGAGTTGCTTCGCCTGGGAAAGCCCGGGTTCGGCCACGTCGCCGGGTGCGATGTTTCGAGCGAGATGCTGTCCGCCGCGCGGGACCTGAACGTGAGCGTGCAGCCGGCGCCCGACCGGCTGCCTTACCCGGACGGAGAATTCGACCTGGTCACCGCGGTGTGCGTGTATCATCACGTGGCCGCCGACGAGATGCGCCTGAGCCTCACTCGCGAGGCCCGGCGCGTGCTGAAGCCCGGCGGCATATTCTGCATCATCGAACACAACCCTTTCAACCCCGCGACGCAGTTGATCGTCCGGCGGATCCCGGTGGATAAGGACGCGCGCCTGCTGACCCCGGCGGTGTCGCGCGCTGTCTTGGTGAGCGGCGGATTTCGTGTGGTGGAAAGTGAGTTCTTTTTGTACCTGCCTGAGCGGCTGTACCACCGGGCGCCGTTTGTGGAGGCCTGGATGAAGAAGGTCCCGCTGGGCGGCCAGTATGCAGTGTTTGGGGAGAAGCCGGTTTGAGTCAGGACACGGTTGTAACTCCGTGGCGCAAGCTGGCGTTCGCGGCTCTCCTGGCGGCCTACTTTTTCCTGGTTTCCCGCGACTCACTCAAAGCGGGATTCACCGCCGACGAAGTCTTTGCCATTCACGTCTACTGGCATCCGTCGCCGTGGCGCCTGCTGAGTTCGCAGTTTCTGCTCTGGCACGGGTACTTCCGGCCAACCGTGGGTCTGTTTTGCGTCCCCATTTTTCTGGCCTTCGGCCTGAACTCCGTCCCCTACCATGCCGGCCTGCTGCTGTTGCTCCTGGTGGGTGCGTACCAGATGTATCGCTTCGCGCGGGTGCTGGGCGCGAGTGAGTTGGCCGCCGCCATCGTGGCGCTCATCGCCTGCTATCACGGCGGCCTCAGTAACATCTACTTCGAGAGCGTCTTCGTCTCCGACGTCCTTTGCTGTATCTTCACTCTCGCCGCCTTCACTTACTATGCCCGCATCCGCGCCTCCGGCCGTTTACTGACTCTTGGCCAGACCCTGGCATTCCTGGGACTGTACCTGCTCGCGCTCAACTCCAAGGAAATGGCGGTCACTATGCCCGTCATGCTGCTGGCGTATGAATGGCTCTATCACAAGCCTCCCAGCCTGCCGTGGAAAGAACTGGTTGCATGGCTGCGCGGTCCGGGACGGGTCCTTTGCTGGGCGGGGCTGATCAACCTCGTCTACATTTGGGGGAAGCAGTACGGGCAGTATGGGCTGATGAAGAACTCGGCCTACCGGCCCGTCTATGCGTGGGAGCGGCTGGTCGATTTCCAGGAACGGTACCTGGGAGACATCTTCTATAACCTGCCCCGGTTCGGGGGTCCCGCGACCTGCATGATCTGGCTGGCGGTCACCTGGCTCGCGTGGCGCCGCAAGCGGCCCATATTGCGCTTCTGCTGGTTCTGGGTGGCGGTGACGCCGCTGCCCATCATGTTCCTCGAAGGGCGCGACCAGGCTTGCCTGTACGTCACGCTGGGCGGCTGGGCCTTGCTCGCCGCGACGTTGTTCATGGATTTTCTGCCCGGCGCTACGCGGGTCGTGGCCGCCGAACCGTGGTTCCGGCGCCTGGGACAAGAGCGCGTGCGCGTCATGCTCGCCGCCGCCGCCATGATCGCGTGGGCCTGGGGGAGTTGGAGCTACAAAGTATCCTGGGTCGCGCCCATCATTCCCAAAATCGACCCGCCGATCCAGGACGTAATCGCCGAAGTCCGGGCCGTAAACCCGCAAGTCCCGCCGGCTTCCAAAGTAGTCTTCCTCGACGACCCGCTCCACAATTTTGATATGTCCTTTATCGCCGAACTGTGGTTCCGCGACCGCCGCACGCGGGTCATCCTGAACCAAGTGACTCCCCTCCCACAAGCGGAGTTAGCGGCTGCCGACGCTGTTTTCACCTGGCGCGACGGCAAACTCATTCGCGTCCGGTGACTCGATTGTGATGGGGCAGGCGCCTGGCAAGATCGCGACATGCTATTCTTAAATCGGTGACCTTCGTAGTTCGGTTCCTGGCCTCGGTGCTCCTGGTTGTGTCAGCCATGCCCTTCGCGGGCGAGGGCTGGCAGGACGGACCTTCTACCAACCCCCAAACCACCGCGACCAATCTTTCTGCGCCGCCGGGCAACTATGCGGTAACCCAGATCTTAGACCTCGGGTACGCCAGCGCCCTGAACAACTACGGACAGGTGGCCGGCAGCAACCCGCTCTTTGTCTGGACGCCGCTCACCGCCAATGGAACCATCGGAAACGTAGCCGCTATCGGCGGTCTCGCGGTCACCGCTGTCTCCAATGCGGTAGCAGGCGTCAACGACCGAGGGCAGGTGGCCGGGACTATCGGTAACAACCCGCAGGTATTTCTGTGGTCGCCGGACACACCCAACGGGCCAACGGGCACGATGACGGCGCCCCTGGGGAGCACGACGCAGGCTGCGAATTCGATTAACAGCTTCGGGCAGATCGCCGGTTCGATCAATTTCTCGACGTCCTTTATCTGGACGCCCTCGGTGCCCAACGGAGTGACCGGGACGGTGAATACAGACAGCCGCTTGTCCAACCTGGCAGGCATTAATGACTTCGGGCAAGCCTTCCTGACTAATGCCGATCCGGGACTGTTCACTCCTTCCGCGGCGAACGGCGCCACCGGGAGTTTCACGAAAGTCCCGGGCCTGCCGGGAGAGGCTTATCAGCAACTCATCGCGATCAACCGGGGCGGCGCCATCCTCGGCATGAGCTGCCTGTCGCCCGCTGGTGGGGCGTGCGACATGCACGGTTTTCTCTGGACCCCCACGACGGCCAACGGCGCCGCTGGCACAACCATGGAGATCCCGCTGCCCGCGGGTTACGTGTCCATGTCCCCGACGGCTTTGAACGCCGCCGGGCAAGTGGTTGGAGCGCTGCGGGCGGCGGGCGGCGCCTTCACACTGTTCCTATATGCGGGCGGAACTGTGTACGACCTGGGCGCGTTGGGAAGCCAACTCAGCGGAGGGTCTCCCGTCGCCATCAACGACCTGGGACAGATCCTGGTCACTCCCCCATCGCCATCGGGAGCTTTCCTCCTCACACCGGGGTTGCCTCCGCCCGCTCAAGGTCCGGGCACGGTGGCGATTACCATTGCGTCCACCGCCACGAATCCGGTGCCTCTGACACCTCAGGCCTTCACGGTGGCGGGCGCCGGTTGCAGCGCCGGCGCGTACACCACTCCGCAAACGCTCTACTGGACGCCGGGCTCCAACTGCACGGTGAATTTCCTCTCGCCGTATACCCAGATCTGGATGCGGTACGTCTTCAATGCCTGGCAGGACGGCCCGGCCGCAAATCCCCGCGTGATCGTGGCGCCGCCGCAGGCCGCAACTTACACCGCCGGCTTCACCACGCAATTCCCCTTGACGGTGCTGGCGAATCCTCCGCAAGGTGGAACCGTTTCGGGCGGAGGATGGTATCCGAGCGGCAGTACCGTGACGGTGACCGCCGCTCCGGCCAGTGGGTACGTCGTCACAGGCTGGGACCCCCCATTTGTTCCGGCCGGTTCGATGACTGCGAGCGTGGGTATCGTGTCAGCGACAACCGTAACGGTGACCTTCGCGCTCGTGCCGCCGACGCAGTACGTGGTGAGCCTGATTGCGGTGGGAGCGGGACGGAATGCGCCGGTGATCAACAACTTTGGCCAGGTGGTGGATGGCTTTCTGTGGACTCCGGTCGCAGCCAATTCACCGGTCGGAAACGTCACCGATATCGGGGTCCAGGCAGTGGGGATCAACGATCTTGGAGAGGTGATCGGAACCACGAACGGCCAGGCCTATCTGTGGTCGCCCGCCTTGCCGAATGGCACATCCGGAACGGCAATACAGCTCCTGGGCTTCCCGCTCACCGGGCAGACTTACCTCGTGGGCATCAACAGCTACGGACAGATCGCCGGCTTCCCGCAGCAATCGTTCCCCTCGTTCATCTGGACTCCGTCATCGCCCAACGGAACCACCGGGACGATCACCCAGGACAGTCAATTGACCGGCATAGCCGGGATCAACGACTTCGGCCAGGCGATCATGAACTACTTCCTGCCGGAGCTGTTCACCCCCTCGGCGGCACACGGCAGCAGCGGAAGCTTCACCACAGTGCCGGGCATGACCTCGCTCATCGCAATCAATAGCGGCGGCACGATTCTGGGATCGAGTTGCTGCCCGTTGCACACCCTCCTCTGGACTCCCACGGCGCCCAACGGTATATTCGGCACAACCGCGGAGATCCCCATCCCGGCAGGCTTTTCGTCGATGACCCCAACCGCCATTAATGCAGCCGGCCAGGTAGTCGGAACCATGACGGGGTCCTCCAACTTCCCCGTGCCTTTCCTGTACTCGGGAGAAACCGTATACGATCTGACCGTTCTGAGCGGTCAGCTTGCGCAAGGAGTTCCGGGGATCAGCGACCGCGGCGAGATCGCAGTCAATGTGAACGGCGCGCTATACCTCCTGACACCGGCGCCTCCACCCGGCCAAGGCTCGGTCCCCGTGACCATCGCCGCCAGTTCGCCAGGGGAGGCTTTCACCGTGAGCGGCAGCGGTTGCAGCCCCGGCGGCTACGTGGCGCCGCAGACGCTCAACTGGACGCCGGGGGCCAGTTGCACGGTCGCCTTCGTTTCCCCGCACAGCATCGCCCTCGGAACCCGTGACGTGTTTGCCTCCTGGCAGGACTCGGTGGCCGCGAACCCGCGCGTCTTCGTCGCCCCGGCGCAGGCAGCCACGTACGTCGCCACTTTCACGAGCCAGGCCTTTCTATCGGCAACCGCCAACCCGCCCGCCGGCGGAACGGTTTCGGGCGGCGGCTGGTACCCGCCAGGCACGACGGTGACCGTGACCGCCACGCCTTCCGCGGGCTATCAATTCCTGGATTGGACGGTGGCAGCCCTCGTGGCGCCGCGTTCGACTTCGGTCAGCGTGACCGTAAACGGCCAATCCGCAATCGCCAATTTCGGGCTGCTTGCCGCGCTGCCACCGATCCCGTATCAGCTTACCTCGCTGCCGCTGGCAGGTGGTTGTTGCCCCGGCGGCGCCGTTGCGGTCAACAATTTCGGGCAGGTTCTGATGTTCGGTGGCACTTTGTGGACGCCGTCGAGCCCCAATTCGACCTCGGGAGCGGCGGTCCAACTCACCAACCTGCCTGTAAGAAGCCCCTATGACTCTCCCTTCGTCACGGCGATCAACGGCCGGGGACAGGTCGTGGGCGTGACCACATTCGACCTTGCACCCTCCACACCTTTTTTGTGGACCCCCGCCACGCCGAACGGATCCGCGGGGAGCGGTGTCGCCTTCATGGGGTATACCAACGCGGAACCGCTCGTCATCAATGACTTCGGGGAGATCGGCGGCTCCGGCTTCCTGTGGACGCCATCCGCGGCCAACGGCAGCAGCGGCACACTCACTACGGACAGCCGGTTGAACCAACTGCAAGCCATCAACAATTTCGGTCAGGCCATCATGAGCGGCACGTACGCGGCTCCCACGCTCTTTACGCCTTCGGAGCCTCACGGCGGCACAGGGACTTACACCCCCATCGAGGGACTAGCTGGTGCGGCGAGCACCCAACTCGCCGATATCGACAGCAACGGCACGATACTGGGATCGAGCTGCCTGCCCACCGGATTCCTCACTCAATGCACCAACCATATGTTCCTGTGGACTCCCGCTTCTCCCAACGGCACAACCGGAACGGCCGCCGAATTCCCCTTGCCCGGCGGCGTCGCATCCATGACCCCGGTGGCCTTGAACGCCGTTGGACAAATTATCGGCACCATGGCGCCGAACAACGGCTTGTGGACGCCATTCCTCTACACCGGCGGCAGCGTCTACGACCTGGGCAACGAAGTGAGTGGAGCAACCGCCGTGGGAATCAACGATCGCGGCCAGATCCTGGTCCGCGGCAATTGCGGAGTCTGTCTGCTCACGCCCGCGCCGGCCCAACCTCCGGTCCCCGCGGCAGTCACTCCTCCCGCGGGCAGCCTGTCGAGCCAGGTCATGACATTCACCTTCACCGACCCGCGCGGCTGGCAGGATCTGGACGTCGTCAACGTACTCATCAACAACTTCCTCGATGGCCGCCACGCCTGCTATTTTGCTTACAGCCGGCCGCAGAATGTGCTCTACCTGGTCAACGACACCGGGACGGCCCTGTTGACAGGCAATAGCACGGCCAACGGTCAGTGTGCAGTAACTCAGTCCGCGCCAGCGGCAGGCCTCGGCAACACACTTACACTGACTCTGAGTCTGACCTTCACCGCCAGCTTCTCCGGTAACAAGATCGTGTATATGGCCGCTCGCGACATCGCACAGAATAATTCGGGTTGGCAGGCCCTGGGAACGTGGCAGGTGCCTGGCGGCGCCGCCAGCGCACTGACTGCGGGCGTGGCCCCGGCGAGCGGCAACGGATCGAGCGTGGCCCTAACCTTCACCTTTACCGACGCCAAGGGCTGGCAGGATCTCGGAATAGTCGACATCCTGATCAACAGCGCTCTCGATGGGCGCAGCGCCTGCTACCTCGCCTACAGCCGGCCAGCCAACATGCTCTACCTGGTGGACGATACGGGATCCACCCTGCTGCCCGGCCTGTCTAACAGCCAGTGCGCCATCGACCCGCGAAGCTTGTCGGTCAGTGGGAACGGCAACACCCTGACCTTGGCGTTGAGCCTGACCCTGCTGCCGAAGTTCGCCGGCAACCAGGTGATCTACCTGGCGGCACGCGACAACTCCGATCTCAACACCTCCGGTTGGCAGGCGGCCGGCACCTGGACGTCCGGGCAGTGAGGCGAGCCCGAGCGCTATTCACCCAGCCCATTGTGCCGCCGCGCGGCGGTTGCGTGCCTGGCAGACCAGCCCCACTCACTCACCTAACCGCCATTTCTCACAGTTTTCGGGTGCAGTGACGTGGCGCAGGCACTCGTGCCTGCCGGGGTACCCTCTGGGTCGGGCACTCTTGCCGACGCCTGTCTCCGACAGTGTGTCACAACCGGGAAGA
>Ga0209415_10002524_pt1 | contig 34335 bp, 23 predicted proteins | sample PeaSoiSIISIP2007_FD_187696 | JGI IMG/M metagenome (GOLD analysis project Ga0209415, IMG submission 187696) | Peat soil microbial communities from Weissenstadt, Germany - SII-SIP-2007 (SPAdes) (version 2) | ecosystem: Environmental > Terrestrial > Soil > Wetlands > Peat | place: Germany... | reverse complement strand
CGCGCCACCCGTCCGGTCTTCTACGAGTCGATGTTCTCCAGTGCACGACTTCCGGTCGTCTCCGGGTGTGCTGCTGGAGCGCGGTTCACAAAGGTAGCCAAAACCGCTTGCTTACGCGTGGCCCGGTACGGTGCGATAGCATGAACCGCTCCCGATCCGAAGAACTATTTGCTTGCGCTCAGAAGCTTATCCCGGGCGGCGTGAATTCCCCCGTGCGCGCCTTTCGCGGCGTAGGTGGAACGCCGCCGTTCATCGCTCGCGGGGAAGGATCGCGCGTGTATGACGTCGATGGCAACGAGTACATCGATTACGTCCTCTCCTGGGGTCCGCTGATCCTGGGCCACTGTTTTCCGCCCGTAATCGAGGCGTTGCGCGAGGTTCTCACGATCGGAACCAGCTTCGGCGCGCCCACCGAACGCGAGCTGGAATTAGCTGAACTGATTCGTGAATGCGTGCCCTCCATCGAAATGGTGCGGCTGGTAAGTTCCGGGACCGAAGCCACCATGAGCGCGCTACGCGTGGCGCGAGGATTCACGCGGCGCGACCTGACCATCAAGTTTGAAGGCTGCTATCACGGCCACGTCGATTCGTTGCTGGTGAAGGCGGGGTCTGGCATGGCAACGCTCGGAATCGCCGATACGGCTGGTGTCCCGGAAGCGTTCGCGGCGACGACCATCGCGCTGCCGTTCAACTCCATCGCGGCCGTGGAGACGGCCTTCCGCGAGCATGGCGGCAAGATCGCAGCGGTGATCGTGGAGCCGGTGGTCGGCAATATGGGCTGCGTGCCTCCGCGCGATGGCTTTCTCGAAGGGCTCCGCGAGATCACCGCCCGTTATGGCGCACTGCTGATCTTCGACGAAGTGATGACCGGATTCCGCCTGGCGCTGGGCGGAGCGCAGCAGCGCTTTGGCATCCGCCCCGATCTGACGACGCTGGGCAAGATCGTGGGAGGCGGGCTGCCGCTGGCAGCCTACGGTGGGCGCGCCGACATCATGAGGAAGATCGCTCCCACCGGGCCGATTTACCAGGCTGGGACGCTGTCCGGGAATCCGATGGCGGTGAGCGCCGGAATTGCCATGCTGCGCCATCTAATAGCGCATCCCGAGGTATACGAAATCGTCGAGAGCCGCGCCGCTCAGCTCACGGCGAATGTTCCCGTAGGCATTACAGTGAACCGGGTCGGGTCCATGTTCACGTTCTTCTTCACCGGGGAACCGGTCACCGATTGGGCATCGGCCAAACGTGCCGATACCGGGCGTTTTGGCCACTTCTTTCATTGGATGCTAGACCGAGGAATCTATCTGGCGCCCTCGCAGTTCGAGGCGGGCTTCGTCTCGGCGGCCCACAGCGAGCAGGACATCGGTCGGACGGTGGAGATCGCCCGCGAGTTCTTCGCCACCCCGGCGGTCCGTTAGAGCCTGGTGATAGGGGCCTCCGGATTCGGTTAAAATGGATTTATCTATGTCTGACACCACAGCGAACCCGGCCCATTTAGGGCTGGATCTCGTGAGCCTTGATTTGCCCGCTTGGAAGAAAGCCATCGGCGGCATTTGTGCCGTGCTTCTGGCGATCGTGTTCTTTGTCTCCGGAGCTTGGAAGCTGACCGATCCGTATTTTTGGTCGCAGTTTCTGGTCGAACTCCGCATGCCTTTGGCGCTCGCACTGCCGGCCGCTCTGGCGGTTGGTATCGGTGAAACGGTGGGTGCCGTTCTGATCGTGGTGCCGCGGTTCCGCCGCTGGGGAGCTATGCTGATCGGGTTTCTGTTGATCGCTTTTATGATCTACATTGGAGCGAACTACAGCACGCTCGTGGGCAAGGACTGCAGTTGTTTCCCGCTGGTGAAGAGGACGATCGGGCCGGGCTTTTTCGTCGGAGACGGAGCGATGTTCCTGATGGCCGTGGTGGCCGGTATGTGGGCCCGGAGTTCCGAGAACCTCCGCGCCGCACTCCTCATACTCGGTGCGGTGGTGGTGTTTGGCGGCGTGGCGCTGGGCGTGAATTCTGCGCGGGCGTCCGGCTTGCAGGCGCCAGCGTCTATTACAGTCGATGGCAAAGCATTCTCGCTCCAGGAAGGCAAGAGTTTCTTGTTTTTCTACGATCCTACGTGTACGCACTGCGAGGCTGCCGCGCGTAAAATGGCGAAGCTTACTTGGAAGGACACGACTATCGTGGCGATTCCCATCGATACGCCGCAGTTCGCCGCGTCGTTCCTGCATGACACCGGTCTGAAGGCCGGGACTTCGAACGATTTGGCTCTTTTGACCAAGACTTTTAAGTTTGCCAGTGGTCCTTACGGCGTGGCTTTGGTCCGCGGCCACCAAAAGGCGACCATCGATGTCGGTGTCTTTGAGAAAGACGGCGAACCCGCGGCTACCCTTCACGGCCTGGGATTTGTCGAATAGGCTCGTCGATTAGTCCTCCGGGATTGTCCGGAGTAGCATCGTCGTGTAAGTCAGGTTCGGCGAGTGCTTGCGTAGCGGTTTCAAGAAGCTCTGAAGCCAGCCAGGTAAAATCCGTGCCTGGGTACATGCGGCGCAGTTGGTATCTCCACTTCTTTTCAAACAACGCCATCCGGCGGGCCTGTTGTCTTACCGGAAGTTTTCCAAGGCCGGCTAAGTCGATCAAAGTCGTGATCAGGCCGCTTTCGGCGCGGATCAGAACGTACAGGCACTTCCGGCTTTTGCTCAAGGCCTGAACGGTTCCGAGGATGCTGTTGGCGCGGCTGGGTTCATAAAGCGCAGCCAGATCGTGCAGCCCTTCGGCGTGGAGGCGGGCATTCACGGCTTCCAACACTTGGCCGAAATTCAGGCGCACCGTGCGGAAGAACGCAGCCACCGTTTTCGGATTTAAGACGTCGTAGGTCAACTCCGTGCGCATCTTGCCGCGGAACGGTCCGCTGGCCTGGTATACCAGCATTGGGTAGGCCGTCTTCACATTGCCGAACGCACGCGGATCCAAGAAATAGTGCAAGGGCACACGTTCGCGCAAAAGAATTTGGACGGCAAGCGATACGCGGGCGAAAGCAGGGAAAAAGCTGGGGGTGCGTTCATCGGGCGCCGCCAGCCAGGCAGGTCCGGGCTTGGGAAAACTAATTCCAAAATAGGTTTCCGGCATTCCTCGCTCAACCACTGAATTTCTGGTTCAGTGTACAAGGCGCGCTGAGCTTTCCTTGGAAATGCGTACGGGCAAATCAGAATCATGGAAGGCGAAGCCTCACGAAAAAAGGAGGATAATGGCACGGAACTTTTTATTAGCGGAGTGTGACTGGCGGGCAAGCTACTCCCCACGGCCGTTGCAAGCCATAGGCTTGGCCGCTGAGCGCACATCAGTCACGATAGGGGGGCCAGAAGCGGCAGAACATGGCTAGAGATACAACGGCCGTTTACGACTCCTTGAGATTTGTAACCCACCACTCCGCAGTGCTTACAGGCAAGTCTAATTACTGGTAAGCTGAACGCCCTTTTGCTCCGCTTCGTCGATCGTCAGGCTGGAGCCTTGCGCCTGGCAGGCCGGCAATTCATCGGGATTGTAGACATCGCAGGGCGGGGAATCCAACCACGCCACAAGGACGTACTTCCCGGGTGGCAAGCCTCTAAGGAGGAAGTTGCCGTACTCATCGGCGTGGGTCGTTTGGTAGGCTTGGACGCGCCCGGCCGAAGGGTCGGGAATGAGAGCGACGGTGGCGCCGCTGGCGACCACCTTCGGATCGGCCGTCACCGCTCTTCCAACCACCTCACCACCCTGAGAGCTGAGCCGCACGTCAAGCGGAGGCGGTGGATCCCCGGATGGCGCCTCAAGACCCTGGGCGAGCCGTTCGGAGCTTGCGACGCGGACCGATTTGAGGTAGGAGTCGTTCGGTGCGTTCAGCACGTACAGATCATAGGTTTCGTTGGGAACGAATGGGACGGAGAATTCGCCGTTCTCGGACACCTTTGCCAGCGAGGGCGAGGCGGTGGAGCGCCTTGGCTGTAGCGATATCATGAGGCCCTCGGGCAGGGTGCTGTCGTCGTCATCCCAGTGGATCTTGCCGGCCCAGTGGCTCTCCGGGGCGAGGACCACATCGGCATTGGCGACATCGGCGTCGCCGATATTGATCGGAACGCGGCCTGTCAGAGCGACGCCGTCCTCCGTTGCCGATGCCATCAATAAATAGGGGCCGGCAGTCACGCCTTGGATCTCGAAGGTCTCGTTCTTATCAATCGCGACATTCATGGGAGCCATGACGGACGCCGTGTTGTCGGTATCGTTCATTCGCAACGTGACGCTGGGGCTGGCAATCACGGCTCCTTTCGCCGTGCCGACCACGCGCCCGCGCACGTGCGCGGTGTGGACCAAGGTCAGAAAAATATCGATGCCGGGCACTTCGTCACCGGGTGCGATCTTCACGGGAACCGCATCGGAGATCTTCTGAACTTCCGGAAAAAATGTGACGGCGTAACTCAACTCGGGGAGCGGATTGCCAAGCGCGTCCCGGCGCGTCTCTTCTTCGGCACCGGGCGGACGGGGCGGCGCTTGGTACAACGCCGCGACGTAATACGAGCCCGGTTCCAGGCCATGCACGCGATACTCGCCGCGATCGTCGGTGCGGGTGCTCGCGGCCGCGGCATATCCGTGGCGCCCACGCTCATAATATGTGCGGTAGAGCTGAATGGCGACGTTGACGGCCGGTTCGGCGTCGTCGAATTTCACTTTGCCGCTGACGACGCCGGAAGGCGTCAAGCGATACACAAACGAGCTGATGGTCTCGCCCGAATTCACCGCAAAGATGGGCGGCATCTTGTAGTCGCCGATGCGGCCGGCTGAGAGAGGCAGATAGCCGTCGCGCTGCGCGGTGATGGTGTAGCGCCCGGGCGATACTTTGGGAAAAGAGAAGCCGCCGCTTTCGTCGGTAGTTTGAAACACCGCCGTTCCCTTGGAGTCCGCGGGACGCAGTAGAACTTGCGCGCGCCGCAGCGGTTGGCCGGTAGCGCCACCGAGGACCATTCCTTGGATGACGCCAGGAGCCTCCGCCTCAGGGGGTTGGGTGGTCGGCGGCGGGGATATCGCGGGAGGGTGGTCCGGAGGGTCTTGGCCGAGGACGGTAGCCAGGCAGCAAAACAGGAGCAGGCAAAACTTCAACACGCGTGGCGAGAGGTCCACTCCAGTTTGACGTAGGCGCTGGCGCGCGCGTTGGGTTTTACCGCTTTGCGGCGAGCACATCGGTTATAGCCGCGATGGCCGTCGCGCATTGTTGCCGTGAGACATCGAAATGCGTAACGGCGCGCATTTGGCGTGGATTGATCCCATTCATCAAGACGCCGCGGGTTTTGAGCCCGGCCGTCAGTTCCGTGGTCGCGAGGCCCGTGGCCGTGATGTCGAAGATGACGATGTTGGTTTCGACACGCGAAGGATCGATCCCGATACCGGGGAGTTTCGCCAGTTCGCCGGCCAGAAAGCGCGCGTTGGAGTGGTCTTCGCCCAGCCGGTGCGGCATTTCTTCCAGCGCGATCAGCCCCGCCGCCGCGAGCACGCCCGCCTGCCGCATCCCGCCGCCCAAGCGCTTCCGATAACCGCGCGCGCGGTCGATGGCTTCCGCAGTTCCCACCAGCATGGAGCCCACCGGCGCGCCGAGCCCTTTCGATAAGCAAAACATCACCGAATCGGCGCCCGCCGCGAGATCGCGAACCGGGCGGTTCAGATGGCAAGCCGCGTTGAAGATGCGCGCACCGTCCAGATGCACCTGGATGCCGCGGTTGTGCGCGTTCGCGCAAATGTCTACGAAAACATCCAAGGGATAAACCGCGCCGCCCGCCATATTGTGCGTGTTCTCGATTTCGATCAGCGTGGTGGGAGCACAGTGCGGGCTGCTTGGACGAATGGCCGCCTCGATGTCTTTCCAACGTAGAATGCCATCGGTAGCCGCGACCGGCCGTACCAGGCAGCCCGAAAACCACGCCAGCATCGCAAGTTCCCAATCGAGCAGATGCGCGCGCGATTCGCAGATCACTTCCTGGCCATGCTCAGTGTGCATCTTCACGGCGATGGTGTTGCCCATGGTGCCGGTGGGCACGAAGAGGCCGGCTTCCTTGCCCATGATTTCAGCCGCGCGCTTCTCCAGGCGATTGACGGTTGGGTCTTCGCGATAAACGTCGTCGCCAACCTCGGCTTCGGCCATGGCGCGCCGCATCTCGGGCGTGGGGCGTGTAACGGTGTCGCTGCGTAAGTCAATCATGGAGGGATCGATCATTATGTAATGAATTCGGCAAAGACTTCGTTCGATAAGAGCACTCCGCGATCGGTGAGCCGCAGCCGCGAGCCGTCACGCGCCAGCAGACCCTCCGCGATGAACCGCTGGATGGGCTGTTCGAACTTCAGCCACTCTTCGGCGCGCGGTTGGATGCCGCGCGTGAGGCGCAGTCCAACGAAGAAGCGCTCCTCCGCGGAATTGGCGGGCGTCGCGTCGACGCGCGCAGGTTGGCCGTTCTCAATTCGCTCCACGTATTCGCCGGGCGATTCGATGTTTTGAGCACGCACCCCGCCGTCAAAGGAGTGCGCGTCCGCGCCAAACCCGGCGTAGGGTTCTAGTTGCCAGTATTTCAAGTTGTGCAGCGATTCGTAGCCGGGACGCGCGAAGTTCGAGATTTCGTAACGGTGAATGCCGAGCCGCGCCAGCTCAACGACCGCGGTTTCGTAAAGCTCGGCGGTGAGTTCGTCGCTCGGGACGTCGGGCGCGCCGTAACGCTTCCCGTTGAGCAGGATCTCGTTGCCGAGCCGGCTGTCCTGGTCGATTTCGAGCATGTAGACAGACACGTGCGGAGGTTGGAAGCGCTCGATCCACGTCAGGGATTCAGACCACGATGCCGGCGTTTGTCCAGGGAGGCCCGCGATCAAATCGATATTGATATTGCCCAGCCCGGCCGAGCGCAGCGTGGCAATTTCGTGCTGCATAATGTCGGCGGTGTGCTTGCGGCCGGTGCGGGCCAACTCGCGTTGTACGAAAGACTGGACGCCCAGGCTGACGCGATTGAGACCCGCGCCAATCCACGACCGCACGCGTTGCTCGGTGATCCCGCCAGGTGCAGCTTCGATCGAGGCTTCCTTCCACTGTCCCCGGCCGGGAACCGCGCTCAGAATTCGATCGAGATCCTCGGAAGCCATGCCGCTGGGCGTGCCACCGCCGAGGTAAACCGTTTCCGGCTGCCACGACCACTCGTGCGAGGCAATCTCGGCCGCCAGCGCTCCCACATATCTTGGTTCCAACTCCCTCGGAAAAACTCCCGACGCGAAGTTGCAGTAGGTGCACTTCTGCGCGCAAAACGGATAGGAGATATAAACGCCCGGCATCTAAAGCGAAACTTCTTCGCCCAGTTGTTTGGCGATGGCATCTTGGATCACTTCGGTCAGCGTTTGGCCACTCGACGGCAGAACGAAATCGTTTGCGACGCTGTCCCAATCCAGCTTGTAGCTCTTGGAATGCGCCGAGACCCAGATCTGGTGAACGGGCGCGTTGGGACTGATGACAAACTTGCCGGGCGGCTCCTCGAATTCGATCGCGAGCGCGCCGCCGTTGAAATCCACCTCGAAGTCGGCGTCATCGGTGGCCGCAGCCAGGCGGCGGTAAAGGGCTTCCAGCGAGTGGTCGGCCCGGTTCTTGAATTCTTGATCGTCCATCGTCTCCGGCGAGGCCCAACCTTGATTCTAGCTGAAACCGGCGCGCGGCTTGTAAAAACGCGCGACTTTGGAGCCCCTTGCCGCATCTGCTACCCTTGGAAAGTTGCTCATGATGGAGTCGGCCTGTCTTCGACACTCTGAGATCCCGCACACTTCGGCGCTTTTTTCCGATTTTCAATACCATTTCGATAGAGTGGCGCCGTTCTATGCGCACGATCCGCACGATGCCCGGTCCTATGCCGCGGCGTCGAAGCAACTCACCTATCCCGACGATCGTCGAGCGGCGCTGGTAGCGGCTCTGCGCCCTAACAACGGCGAAACGGCGTCGCTCGATCTGCTGGCGCGTCCGGGGACGGTGGCAGTGGTCACCGGGCAGCAGGTGGGATTGTTTTCCGGACCGGCCTATACGATTTACAAGGCGCTGACCGCCGTTCGATTGGCCGCTCAACTGAGTGAGCAGGGCATTCCCGCGGTGCCCGTGTTCTGGCTGGCCACCGAAGACCACGACGTTGCCGAAGTGAATCACATGTTCGTTTTCGGGCCGGATCATCGGCCAATCCAGCTCAGCGTGAACGCGAACGGCCGACCGGAGCGGCCAGTGGGCGGAATTCCGATCTCGGCGCCCCCGGTGGATCGCTTGCGCGAAATCTTGGCTGGGTTCCCGCACGGCGAGGAAGTGGTTGAGATGGTGCGCGTGGCCTATCCGGCCGGCGCGACTTTCGGCCGCGGTTTCCGTGCCTTACTCGAGCGATTACTGGCGGGCCGGGGGATGCTTTTTGTAGATCCGCTGGACGAGCTCGTGCGGCGTTTGGCAGCGCCGTTGCTGCAGGAAGCCGTCCGCCAGGACGAGGAGTTGCACGGGCAGCTAATCCAGCGTGGCAAGCAACTGGAATCAGCGGGTTATCACGCGCAGGTGCATGTGGAAGCGAAAACATCGCTGGTGTTCCTGCTGGATGGCGAACGCCGGCTGACTTTGCGCCGACAGAACGGCGAGTACGCCCCCAAGGAGAAATCTTCGGGCGACCGAAAATTTTCGGCCGCAGATCTGATCGGCCGCGCGGAACATCTATCGCCGAATGCGCTCCTGAGGCCCGTCGTGCAAGACTACGTGCTGCCGACGGTTGCCTACGTAGGTGGTCCGGCGGAGTTGGCTTACATGGCACAGTCGGAGGTGCTGTATCGCGAGTTGCTGGGCCGCATGCCGGTGATGGTGTCGCGGGGGGGATTCACGCTGTTGGACGCGCGCACAGCCAAATTGATGGAGCGCTATGAACTGACGATTCCGGCGGTTTTTCATGGTGAAGATGCGGTACGCGATCGAGTGGCGCGCAAGCTGGTGCCGCCCGCGTTGAGTGAGGAGTTCAGCGAGGTTCGGCGCACGGTTGCGCATTCGGTGGAGCGGTTGCGCGACGATCTGGCCGGCTTCGATGCGACGCTGGCCGCGGCAGTCAACAAGAGTTCGACGAAAATCCTGTACCAGCTGTCGAAGATCGAGCACAAGACGGCACGCGAAACGCTCAAGCGCAACGAGCGCGCCGGCGCCGACGCCAGCTATATGTCCGGACTGATTTTTCCAGAGAAGCATCTTCAGGAACGTTATTACTCGATCCTGCCGTTTCTGGCCAGGCATGGCGTGGGCGATTTGATTGACACGCTATACGAGCACTTGCGGCTGGAGTGTCCGGATCACCAGGTGCTGGTGGTCTGACGACTGGCGGCCGCTGAATTGGTGGCCGAGGTGGGGGTCGTTCCATTGACTGTCTTGTTGGCACTGTAAGTCGTAGATTCTACGTTGCTGACGATGCCAATTTCGCCACCTGTGCCGTGACGCATTGCCCGATATTGTCCGACGAGGGCATCTGTGGACAATTGACCCCACTGAGCAATCTCGCGTTGACAGCTGGCCTTTAAGTGAATCTAGGCCCATATTGATTCCTAGGACAGGCGTATTGGCTCCTAGTGCTGCCCATCCTGTTGTCCTTCATATGAATATGCCGATACCGCGTCAATTCACAATGGGACAGTAAGTCTCCTCCCGCGATCCACCCAAGTCGTCACCTCCCTGTTGTTAGAGGCCCCACCTCGCGGTGATGATCATGGAAAGCTGTCACGTGATCCCTGGGCTCAGCGTCGAGACCGGAAATCCGGCTTCCTGTGTGTGGGATGGGCGATTTGAGGGGTTGCGCAGAATCCGGAACGGTCCGTCAACCTCCATCGCGCGATGAGCGATCTGTCTCAGGCGGATCGTCCTGTGATCGACGCCTCTACAACTTCTATCATGGACTGTCGCGGAGGGCCTCGAAACCCTGTCGGCAGCTGTTCTGGCGCGGGCGCCTCAGAGGCGCGGCACTAATTTGAAGTTCGGCTCGAGCGGGTAGGCGAAGCAGTCACCGGCGAGATGGACAAGAGGCAGACAAACAATGATCTAGCTTAGCTGATCGGTGCCGAAGTGATCTCCGACGGGCTTTGCTGTGAAACGCATCGCAAGAGCGCATCCCGCAGATCAACAAGGTCCAGCGGCTTCGCGAGATAATCATCCATCCCCGCTTCTAAGCACACCTGTTTATCGCCCTGGAGCGCGTTGGCCGTGAGCGCGACAAGACGTGGTCGTTTCAGAGCGTCAAATTCGGATATGATTCGCCGCGATGCCTCAAGCCCGTCCATTTCCGGCATTTGAACGTCCATCAAAACCACGTCGTAGTGCTGTCGATGCACGGCGTCCAAGACCTCGAGCCCGTTTGAAGCGACATCGGGACGATACCTCATGCGCTCCAGCAAGCGAACCGCTACCTTCTGATTGACGACATTATCCTCGGCTAGCAGGATGCGCAAAGGCCGCCGTGCCGCAAGCGTCGTCTCGATAGCCAAACTGGGACGCCGAGCGGACGTGGACGGCGCGGCCCCCACTAAACGCGCAACGATTTCCTTGAGATGATCGGACTTGGTGGGTTTCGTCAGGAAGGCATCAAATGGATTGTTTCCCATGTCGCCCAACATTTCGCGTTGTGAAGTGCCGGAGGAACTGGAAAGGATCATCCTCGTTCCGGAAATGAGTCCAAGTTCTTTCAAACGCCGAGCTAACTCTACTCCATTCATGCCGGGCATCTCATAGTCGACCAAAGCCAAGTCAAACCGCTCCTGACGACACAAGTCGATGGCCTCATTCGGCGTTGCGGCCGGAACCGCATCCAACTCCCACTTCAGAAACTGCGTGGTGAGAATCCGGCGATTGGTCGCGTTGTCGTCCACCACCAGAATCCTCTTGCCCGACCAGTTGGGCCCAACGACCAGTGCTCCCTCCCGCGGTAGCGCCAACTTTTGAGGGATCGTAAACTGGAACGCCGATCCTGTTCCAACCTCGCTCTGAACCCAAATACTTCCACCCATGAGCTCGGTCAACCGCTTGCTGATCGCCAGACCCAAGCCGGTTCCGCCATACTTCCTGGTCGTGGATGCATCTACCTGGCTGAACGATTGGAACAGCCGGTCTAAACGATCCGCGGGAATACCGCAGCCGGTGTCGCGGACCACGAAGTGAATGCGAGGATTTTCATCACCATCGGAAAAGGGCTGTACGGCAAGGACCACCTCGCCGGCCGCCGTGAATTTTATGGCGTTGCTCACCAGGTTAACCAGAATCTGCCGCAGTCGCGTTACATCGCCCATAATCCAGCGCGGCACCGACGGATGAATGTCAACGACTAATTCCAATCCCTTCTCCGACGCGCGCGTGCTCAGCAAATCCACCGCGTCCTCGGCACACCTCACCAGATCCAGGGTCTGACTTTCCAATTCCAGCTTGCCCGATTCGATTTTAGAGAAATCCAGAATGTCATTGATGATGGTCAACAGAGAGTCGGAGGAACTGCGAATCGTTTCCACGAAGTCCGCGGATTCGGCGTCCAAATCCCTGTCGAGCAGCAGGCTAGTCATTCCCGTGATCGCGTTCATCGGAGTGCGGATCTCATGACTCATGCTGGCGAGGAAGTCACTCTTAGCTACAGCGGCGCTTTCGGCCTTCCGCCGTGCGGCTTTCAGCAAATGCGCCTGCCATGCCAGCAGCACCAGCAAACTTGCAAGAAGGCCGACTCCAGCGATCAAATATCGGTTTCTGCGTTGTGCTTCCTCGAGGTAATAGGCGCTTAGGGCTTGGGTGTCCGGGTACAAATACCATTGCAAACAGATCGCCGAGAGGGTTCCATCCTTGGTCAAATTGATGATTTCCTCACGGATCTCATCGGCCGCCCGTCGTGCGTCAGGGCGGACGAATGAAGCGCCGACGCCAAAACCCATATCACCGTGCGGCAGTTGGATGAATCTCAACCGGGAAGCCCGGCAGGCCTCCAAATGTCGCAGGTCCGCAACCTCGTTGCTTCCCGCCGATAAAATCCCCGCATCGGCGGTTCCAAGGCAGACTGCCTCTAGCACGCTTTCACTGGACGATCCAGTGGTTATCAGCCGAGCGTGTGGAAAGGCTGAACGCGCCAAGCCCTCGTAGAGGGTGATGGTGGAGTGCGCGACGGAACGTCCCGCAGTGTCCATGAGAGTGTGGACCTTGCTGGATTCCAGGGTGACCATCCAGTTGCTCGAAATGTCCCATGGTTCGGAGATGTAGAGGATTTTACGTCTTTGCGGGAGGTCCCCGAGCGAGGTCCACAGGTCCACCTTTCCACTCTGGAGACCCGCTTCGGGACCCTCAGGCACGTGAACCCACTCAATGGGGATTCGCAGTCGCCGGCACGCTTCGGCGAAGATATCGACGTAGGGCCCTTGGGGCGAGCCGTCCGGCGCAACCGTGTTATATGGAGGCGTGTCAACGTAGCCAACACGAAACGGCTTCGACGTTCGTGCCGGATCGCTGAGGCGTTTGGAGAGCAACCACCAACCTCCACAGGCGAACAACACAAAAAACAACCCAAGGAGCGTATAGGACTTCCAGTTACCAGCCCGAAAATCGGCGTACAATCCCACGGTTACCGATCGGCAGTTCGTGGCGTCGGCTTCATACGCGCCCGGCGAGCTGATAAAACGCTGAGCTCCATATGTTACGGAGATGATTGGCTTTACCGTCGATCCTTGCTTAGGTCACTGTGGTGGAGCGCGTTGTGCCCGAGTGGCGGCGCATCCGGAAGTTATCGTGCGCTCGCTCAACGCCGCACCAGACCTCTTGGGCCGAATCACTCCGTATAACGTCGTAGTCCCGCCCGAACGATCCCAAGTCCTGGTTTGTCCGCGATACGGAATGTGAGAATCTTTGGACTGAATCCCCAAAGTACGCATCGCGTGATTCAAGCTCGATTCGATGGAGGTGTACATAGGAGAAGTCGTGAGGAATCGGCTGCGATTTGATGATCCGGGACTCGTCGCTGAAGGTGTTCTATCTGCCATTCCAGCTTGCGCATCATAAGATACAATTGGCGGAACCAGTACAAGATGATGTGCCCGAGAACGCTTCCGCGAAAATCGAAATGGTGCCGCCCAGGCTCACTGATTCGTGACCGGTCAGATAACGAGGGGCATGTGGCGAACTTCGTAAACAGGAATGGGTAAAGTGCAATACGGAATGATGCTGGGCATGGTGCTTGTCACCCTCTTCATCGCCTTGATCGCGCTTGTGTCGGGTTGGCGCGTACGGGCCACGCGCGAATTCACCGTGGCCGGGCGACGCGCCGGCTGGATCGTGGTTTCGGGCATCATTATCGGAGCGCTGGTGGGCGGGTCTTCCACTGTTGGTACCGCGCAGGCAGCGTTCGTTTATGGCATGCCGGCCTGGTGGTTCACGCTGGGCGCGGGTGTCGGCTGCGTGGTGTTGGCAACCCTGTTCGCCAAGCCCTTGCGGCGCATCAACGTGGAAACCCTGCCCCAGTTCCTGGTGTGCACCTTCGGCGATCCGATCCGGCCATTCGTCGCGGTGTCCGACAGTATCGGGATCTTCCTGACGATCCCCGGACAAGCGGCATCGGCGATCACGTTGCTGACGGTGCTGCTGCACTGGCAGACGGTACCCGTGTTCCTGCTGGTTAGCTTGCTGGTGATCGCCTACGTGTTCACAGGTGGGGCGATTAGCGCCGGTGTGGCGGGCTTCGGCAAGCTGCTGATCTCGTTTACCGCATTACTGGTGTTCGGCGCGGTGGCACTAACCATGGGCGGCGGGTTCGCGGCCTTCCAGGCGCAATTGCCGGCCAAGTATTTCAACTTGTTCGGCAACGGATTCTGGAAGGATCTAGGCAACGGACTCGGCATTGTGTTTGGCGTGTTGACCACGCAGGTCTACGTTCAAGCTGTGCTATCCGGCCGGGATTTGCGGCAATCGCGCATCGGTACCATCGTCGCCGGCGTCTGCACCATGGTGTTCGGGCTGGGCGGTGTTGCGGTCGGCATGTTCATGAAGATCCACGAGCCAAACATCGCCCCGGCGCAGGCGCTGCCCTTGTTCGCGGCGCATTACTTCTCTCCGGTGCTCAGTGGCATTCTGCTTGGCGCGATTCTGATCACGGTGATCACCTGCGCGGGCGGGTTGGCGCTGGGCATCGCCACCATGGTCACGCGGGATCTATATCAGCATTACATCCGGCCGCAAATGCGTGACCGGGAAGGCATCCTAGTGGCTCGCATCACCATCGTAATGATGGTGGTGCTGGGCGTGCTGATAGGCGGCAGCGATGTACTGAAGTTGATCATCAGCTACAGCTTCTTGGCTTTTGCCTTTCGCGCCGACGCGATGCTGATACCGGTGCTGGTGGCAGTGATCGGGCCGCGCCTGCGGTTGAACACGGCCGGCGCCGGGGTGGGCGCGCTGGTCGGCGGCATAATCGCCAATGTCGGGTGGAACCTTACGGTCTCCGAGGGTGGCGCCGCGGTATTCATCGGCCTGGCAGGCAGCGTCGCCGGGTTGCTGCTGGGGCATACGGTGTCTAGGCTGTCTGGCGGCAAGCATATCGCCCCACCCGTTTTCACAAACACCACAGACGCGGCGCGGCCCGTGTCACTGGAAGGATAATACAGGAGAATGTTGATGTACAAGGTGGAACCATCGGGCGAGACACTCGGCTGCTCTATTCATGGCATGGATCTCTCCAAGCCGTTGGGCAAGCCGGAGCTGGGTTTCGTGTTGCACGCGCTGGCCGACCACGGCGTAGTTTGCTTCCCGAAACAGTCGCTTGATCCCGCGGCACAGGTAGCATTCAGCCGTGAATTTGGCGAGCTAGAGGTGCATGTCTCCGGCGTCTTCCAGGAACCCGGACATCCGGAGGTGATGATCCTTTCCAACATTGTGGAGAACGGGAAGCCGGTCGGCCTGGCCGATGCCGGGCAGGATTGGCACACCGATATGTCGTTCAGCAAAACCATCGCCTTCATCAACGTGTTGTATGCCTTGAAGGTACCTAGACGCGACGGCCGGCCGCTGGGCGCCACCCTGTTCGCCAATATGACGGCCGCGTACGACGCGCTTCCGGACGATGTGAAGAGGAAAATCGAAGGCCTCAGCGCCACTCATAATTTCGAAAAATTCTGGGAAATGATGCGGCGGCGTGGCGGCGCCAAGACTTCCCGCGCGCCGATGACGGAAGAGCAGAAGCGGATGAAACCGCCCGTCTCGCAACCGATGGTGCTGGTGCATCCGATTTCCGGCCACAAGAGCTTGTATGTCGACCCTGGCTACACGGTCAGCATCGATGGCATGGACAAGCAGGAAAGCGATGAACTGCTGGATTTCCTGTTCCGGCACCAGCTCCGGCTGGAGTTCCAATATACGCATCGCTGGAACGAGGGCGACGTCCTGGTGTGGGACAATCTGCGCACGCTGCACAATGCCGAAGCGGATTATCGTGCCGATGAACCGCGTCTGATCAAGCGCTGCCAGGCCATGGCAGATCGGGTATTCACTCCCGAATTCGCGCGTCTCGCGCAGGAATACGGAAGACCGCTTGAACCGACCCGCCGCGATAGACTTGTTTGATCACCATGACGTTCTCGGCCGACTGGCGCCAGCAGGTTGCGTTGAATCTCCCGAGGTGCCGATTCCAACGAGCGGCATTGATCGTTTTAGGCATGCTCGCGTGGGCGGTCGGACAAGCTCAAACATCGGGCAAAGTCGTACTCTATGCGGCCGTAGGTGCGGAACTTACCCAATACGACGTGGACATAAAGGACGCGACGTTGACCAAGCGCGGCTCTGTGACGCTTCCAGACAGCGTGCAATATGCGTGGCCTCACCCATCGCGACGATTCATTTACGTCGCTTGGAGCAACGGATCGGGTCGCGATCATCACGGCGTCACCGCTCTCCGCATTGACACCACTTCGGGTGCCCTGTCTCCACACGGAAATCAAGTGCCTTTGTCGGCTCGCCCGATCCATCTCAGCACCGACATTCCTGGGACGCATCTGCTGGTTGCTTATAACGAGCCGAGCGGGTTGACGGTGCACGCGATCGGGGTGGATGGAATCATTGGTTCGCAAACAAAGCTTTCGGCGTCCTTGGACGTCGGAATTTACGCCCATCAGGTACGCGTCGATCCTTCGAACAGCATGCTGATTCTCGTAACGCGCGGCAATGGCCCCACCGCCAGCAAGCCTGAAGATCCGGGCGCGCTAAAGGTATTCAGCTATCGGGACGGGCTGCTGACGAATCGGGCGTCCATTGCGCCGGGCGGGGGCTTAGGTTTTCAGCCCCGGCATCTCGATTTTCATCCCTCGGGGCCATGGGTCTTCGTTTCGCTGGAGCGGCAAAATAGACTCGAGGTCTACAGGAAGCTGACGGACGGGACACTGAGTAGCGAGCCGCTGTTTATCAAAGACAGCCTGGCTGATCCCGGAAACGTCGGAGCCAGCCAAGTTGCGGGGACCGTCCACGTACATCCCAACGGCAGATTTGTGTACCAAGCCAACCGTGCTAGCGGCACGATGGGACAGGCTGCTATTGGAGGAGAGAATACCATCGCAGTCTACGCGATCAACCAGCAGACTGGCGAGCCGACACGAATCCAAAACATCGACACGCGAGGCATGACGCCGCGTACGTTCGCTCTCGACGTGAGCGGTCGCATCCTTGTCGCGGCCAACCAGAATGCGATGACTGTGCGCGAGGGAGACCACGTGAACATTCTCCGAGCGAGCCTGGCTGTGTATCGAATCCGCGGCGACGGAAAGCTTGTTTTCACGCGCAAATACGACATCGAAACAGCGGACGCGCGAAGCTTGTTCTGGATGGGACTGGTCTCGTTGCCGACGCAATGAGCCGGAGGTTGCCGCGCCCCCGAGGGGAGGATTGCGGGAGGCAATCAGTCCTTCGCTCAACGGCTCGAAAGCCTCGCCGGTACTTTAGAAAGCGCACAGGCCGCCCAGTGGCGGCGCCAAACATAAGGGGAACTTCCGCAATGCCGCCCCTGAGACGAGTCCGTTGTGCGCGAGTTCCTCAGAAGCGATACTTCAGCGAGAATTGGAGATTCCGCGACCCAACCGATGTGTTCACCACACCCGTCGGAATGCTGGCCGTGTAGGCCGCATCGCTCCCGTACCTCGCCGGATCGATCCCGCCGCCGGGATAAACGTCCGTCGAATATCCGTTCAGCGCGAAGACCGGGCTGTTGAGCGAATTGATGGCGTCAAAGCGGAACTGCAACGACTGCCGCTCCGTGATCGAGAACGTCTTGGCCAAGCTCATGTCCACTTGCTTGATTCCCGGTCCACGCTCGGTCGAAATTCCGCAGGTTCCCAGTTGCCCTGGTCCGGGGATCGACATGGTGGTCGGATTGAACCACACGTAGCCGCCGCCGATGAAATTCTTATATGGAGTCTCCTGCGAAGGCCCGTTGCAATCGGGCCGTGGTTGGAAATACGCGCCGGTAGGATCGTTGCCGAACTGGATCATCGAAATGGGGAACCCGCCGTGGATGGTCACGATGGTGTCATAGCGCCAACCGCCGAGAACCGCGTTGACGAACTTATTGGAGTTGTTTCCGAAGCGACGCCCGTGGCCGAAAGGCAGTTCGTAGTTCAAATACCCCGTGAACGCATTGCTGATGTCGGCGTCGCACAGCCCGTAATCCAGGCCGCGCACGTTGTACACGTAGGATTGGAATGCAACATCGGCCGTGGTTTGTGCCACCGCCGCGTTGCCGTAGCGCCCGTAATAGCCCTGGTTGTCCGTGAGGCATTTGCCGTATGTGTAGTTGAACTGGAATGCCAGACCGTTCGAAAATTGATCGCGAACCAGCACTTGCACCGCGTCGTAATTTTGAACCGCGGTGGACGTGTTGAGCCTCTGCTGCCCGGTGCCGTCGAACTTGAGCGTCGGGTTGCCGGCCAGATATGGTCCGGGCGCGCTATAGGGGCCGCCGGCGGGAGGATTTGGGACCAGAATGTTCTGTCCCATGTCGTAGATCGCCGCCAGGTGATCGCTGTGCTGTCCGATGTAACCGGCTTGCGCGGTGAGCGAGTGCGTCAACTCGCGCTGCAGGGTGATGTTCCACTGATTGGAAACGGCCGGGCGATAGTTCGGATCGGTGGCGTGAATTCGAATTCCCGCGAAGCACGATGCGGGCGCAGACGTGACGTTCTGCACAGTGCAGCCTCCCGCCGATCCCAGCGCCGCGAAGCCTTGATCGAGCGTGATCTGATTGGCTGGAATGGCGCCGTTGACGTTGGTGGCGCCCCACTGTCCAACCAGATCGACGTTCCAGGGCGCGTTGGTAGCCAGGCGATTGTATTCGCCGGTGCCTTCTTGAAAGCTAGTACGTCCAAAAGCCGCCCGAATAATAGTCTTGTCGTGGGGAGTCCAGGCCAAGCCCACGCGCGGCAGGAAGTTCGCGATGCCGTTGTATTGGTTGTACAGCGCGCGGCTGTTGCCATCCACTCCCGCCAGCTGGATCTGGCCGCTGTATTCGCCGAAATTCGTCTCGCGATTTCCGACTTCATAAAGCGGCGTGAAGAGCTGCCAGCGCAGGCCGTAATTGAGGGTCAGGTGCCGGCTGATGCGCCAGTCGTCCTGAATGAAAGCGCCCAGCGCCTCGTTGCGCTGTCCCACGGTTCCCGAAAATCCCTGGCCGTACGCCATATAGGATGGCAACCCGAGGAAGAAATCCGCCACCGAGTTTCCGGTGTAGGTCCCGCTGAAGCTGATCTGCCCGGCCGCGCCGTCGCTGGTGGTGGCGGGAACATAATTGTTTCGATACCGGTTGGCTGAAAATCCGAAACGGATGCTGTGCGCGTTCTTAGTCCAGGTGGCGGCATCGGAAAACTGGATCGACGTTTGATGGAAAATCTCCGGCGCGTTGCTGGTGCCGTAGGCGAAAGGTCCGTTGAGCGCTCCGCCGATGGCCGAGTTGGCGAAAGAAAGCCCGGGCAGATACTGCGTCGGTTGGCCGGGGATTAAACCGGCGCCAGCCGTGGTGGAGAGCCCCTGAACGTTGGCGTCCGCCGGAAAATAGTTCATCCCGATGCGGGCGTCGTTCACCAATGTTGCGCTGAAGACGTGCGTGTAGTCGAGTACTGCCTGCTGGAGCGGGAAAATGTTGCTGCCGTTGCCGCTGTAGAGCAACGGCTGGCTGTTCACGGTGGGATTTTCGATGTGCTGCTGCGAATACCGCGCCATGATCCGGTCTTTATCGGTCGGCGCCCAATCCATTTTGATGTCGCCCTGATTTCCGTGCGTGTAGGTGCCCACGGAGTTGCTCAAGTTGTTGATCGTTCCGCCGGCCTGCCCGGGAAGATTCGGCGATGGCAAGGCGTTCGCGATCTTTAGCGCGGTGGCGCTGATTCCCGAGATGCAAGGGTCCACGCCCATGCTCTGCCCAGCTCCGCAGATCGCGGCGTCGTTCAGGTTGGACGGCATCGGAATGCGATTGCCGCTCTTGTCCACGGCTCCCGGATAATACAAAGTAAGTCCCAGAGCCGTCAGATTCCCGGTCCGCTCCGCGGCGGTAAAAGTGGTTTTGGGAGAGATGGTCGCCGGAAGGTCGAAGCGCGATCCATCGTAATCGGCGAAAAAGAACAGCTTGTTGTGCTTGATCGGGCCGCCCAGCGTCCCGCCGTAGTTGTTCCAGTGCTGGCGCGGAGTGGGTAGGCCATTGAAATTGTTCGACCATTCGTTGGCGTTGAAAAAATCGTTGCGCAAGTACTCGTAAGCCGATCCGTGAAATTGATTGGTCCCCGACTTCAGATTCACGTTGATCACGCCGCCGAGAAACTGGCCGAACTCAGTGCTTGGGTTATTGGTGATGACCTGAAATTCCTGAATTGCCTCCGTGCTCGGAGTATAGGCGACGTTGTCGTCGACAAATTCCATGTTTTCCATGCCGTCGAGCAAATAATAGTTCGCCTGCTCGCGGTTTCCGTTCAAATTCGGCCGGGCCGCGTTGAACGTCTTGAGCCCGGTGTTGAAGGACGCCGGACTGATGGTCACCGCCCCGGGCGCCAGCAGCGTGAGCTGGTTATAATTGCCGGTTTCGAGTGGTAAATTCTCGATGGACGAGGCGTCCATCACCGTCCCCACCTCCGTGGTCTGCGTCTCGAGCGGCGCCGCTGATTCGGTGACGTCCACGGTTTGCGACAACTGGCCGATCACCATGGCGAAGTCGATCTTGGCCGTCTCGTTCAGCTGCAGAGCGATGTTGGACCGCACCGTCGCCTGGAATCCATTTGCTTCCACGCGCAACGAGTACCGGCCTATGGGAAGTTGCGGGAAATTATAGAGACCCTCGTTATTGGTTTGGGTATTGAGGCTGGTGCCCCGATCGGCATCCGTCACCGTGACCATCGCAGCGGGGACTGGCGCACCCGACGGATCCGTCACCACCCCCGTGATCGCTCCCGTGGCCTGCTGCGCGCGCGCCACCGGAATCACCAGCGCCACTGCCGCCATTAATAGCACGCCCAACACGGTGCAGAAAATTTGTCGCGATTCGCCTGTCTTCATATGGCCCCTTTTCAATAGTCGTCTTTCTACGCTTCGGCTTCTGTTCTCGCCAATCGTGAACCCCGCACGCCTACTTGTCCAGTTCACAACGGTTGCAGCCGCGTTACGTGCAGGTTCATTACCTTATCGAACACTCCTGATTTCAATCACTTGTTGCTACCGCTCGAAAGGCGCTGCGCGGCGCCCTCCAGTAAGATCCGCACCGGCCGCACAGCCGCCAACATCACTTCCGCGTCCGGCTTTTCCATATCGCTCAGCACCGCCAGTTGGCGGCCGATCCACCCCTCGGGCGGCGTGTTTCCGGCGTCCAGATATTCCAAAGTCCGTAAGCCGATCGATCCCAAAACTGAAAGATTTTTCGATAATCCGGCCAGTTCGCCCTGGGGATCGAGGCGAGTGTCGTTTTCGGCCCAGGCCGTCAGCGTAACCCGCAGCTCTGCCCTCGCCTCGGGCGAATCGGACCGCGCGGCGCGTTCCAGCCGGCGGACAGACTCGCTCTCGGGACGGACGGCGTCCACAAAACGGTTCAACGGGACCATGCTCGTGTAATGCCGCGCATCGCGGCGCCCCTCAATGCCCAGCGCTTCGGAGGCATCTGCCAGGACGCGCAGAGCATCCGGCGCACCCTCGCCCGCCAAACGTTCGAGCATGGGTCCGTAGTTTGCACGATGCCGCAGTCCGACCCAATCGAGGGCACGGCTCACCGATTCTAGGCGGCCATACAGGGAATCCGTCACCTCGTCGGGAAACTGGGACCACAAACGCTCGGCGATGGCGGCGGCGCTGGGCCAGACGCGCGAGTCCACCGTCTCGGGGTCCACGTATTCGGACCACATGCAAGTTTCTCCGCCCAAGATTAACGCCTTCTGCTCTGGCGTTAGTTCGCGCGCCGCGCCATCCAGAGGATCGACGCTGTAGTAGGTCGAGACCGGCTGCATATGGTCCAGGTAATATCCGAACGACAACACGCCGCGATAGCCGGCCCGCGCGGCATCGGCCAGCGAAGCCTGCCCGCGCCAGGATTGAATCACCGTGTCGCGCGGCAGCGCGGTGTCGAATACTTCGTCCCAGCCCAACATGGTTTTCCCGTGTCGCGCGACGATTTTGGCGACGCGGCGCATGAAGTACGTCTGAATGGCGCTCGCGCTTTTCAGACGGTTGCGCGCGGCCCAGGCTTGGATAGCGGCGGATCGGTTCCACTGCGCGGGATCCACTTCGTCGCCGCCGATGTGAAAATACGGGTCCGGAAACAGCGTTGCCATCTCGCCAATGAACGCGTCCAGGAACGTGTAAGTTTGTTCGCGCGACGGGTCCAGAGTGGGCTGGAAAATCCCCCAGCTCCGCTCGATCTGGTAGGGGCCGGGCGCGCTAGCGAGTTCGGGATATCCGACGAACCAGCTCGTCGCGTGGCCGGGCATGTCGAACTCGGGAATCACGCGAATCCCGCGATCCCGCGCGTACTCCACCACACGCCGCACTTCGTCCTGCGTATAGAAATGCACATCCGAGCCGACCGTCTGCAGTTTTGGAAAGCGCCGGCTCTCCACGCGGAAGCCTTGATCGTCGGAAAGATGCCAATGAAATACGTTCAGCTTCACCGCCGCCATGGCATCCAGGTTGCGAAGGATCACCGGCATCGGCATCCAGTGCCGCGAGACATCCAGCATCAATCCGCGCCACTGAAATCGGGGACGATCATCGATGTGAACCGATCGTGCTTCGAATCCGGCAGGCCCCAAATCGATCCACTGCGCAAATGTTTCCATGCCCCGCATTGCACCGGTGACGGTGGCGGCCACGATCCGAGCGCTTTCGGGAGACACATCCATTTGGTACGACTCGTCCTCGCCGAGTGTCGGATGCTCAGGTCCCGCGGCGCGTGATTCGATCCACAACACAGTTTTTCCCCCGCGAATATCGATGCCTGTTTGTCGGGCAACACGCGCGACGAGTCGCCGCATCGCGCGATCCAGGCGGGCGTCGGAGTAGCCACGCGCTTCGACGGCAAAGCTGGAATCGATTTTGAGCGCTCCCGCGGCCGGGGCAACGGTCGCCGGCATCGGCATCAATGCGGCAAAGGCCGGGGCAACAGCAAGAAGCGCTGGAAGCGTCTTCACTGGCTGACGGCTCCCCATCCGCGGCGCGACAGATCGAACCAAATCACCGATCCACCGGCCGCGCCCATCGCGAGGAGCCCGAGTCCCAGGCCGATTTCGCCGAGCAGCAGCTTTCCGACACCGAACAGCGCTCCGTAGATCAGCGCGCAGCCGCAAATCCAATCGAGGGCGTCCGACCATCCGCCGCCGGAACTTTGGACTTCCGGGGCCATCTCGCCGACCTGGTGCCAACCCGCGCGAGGCGGACGAACGCGGCGATAGAAGCTCACCAGCGTTTCTTTCTTTTCCGGTTGTGTGAGGAACGTTGTCGCGAGCCAGACCACGGTGCTGACGGCCACGGTAAGAATCATGATCCAGGCGAAATCGAGCGGCTTGTCGGTATCCATTCCCCACGCCATCTGCAACGCGAGCGACGTCACAGCCGCGGCGATCATCGCGGAGATTTCGCTCCAGGCATTGATTCGCCACCAATACCAGCGGAGCAGCAGCACCGATCCGGTTCCCGCGCCCGTCGCGAGCAACATCTTCCACGCGCCGCCGATGGACCCCAGGTAAAACGTAACAACCGCCGAGACGATGGTGAGCAGCACGGTGGTCCATCGGGAAACCCACACGTAATGCGTGTCGCCCGCTTCCTTTCTAATGAATCGGCGATAGAGATCGTTGACCACGTAGCTGGCGCCCCAGTTCAATTGAGTGGCGATAGTGGACATGTAGGCAGCGGCGAAGGCCGCGAGCATCACTCCGCGCAGCGCGGGCGGCAAAAACGCGATCAACACCCGCACATATCCCGATTCCGGATCCTGCAATCCTGGAAAAACCACCAGAGACACCAGCGCCACCAGGATCCACGGCCAGGGGCGCAGCGCGTAATTGGCGATGTTGAACCACAGCGTGGCGAGCAGAGAATTCTTTTCGTCTTTGGCCGAAAACATGCGCTGCGCGATGTATCCTCCGCCGCCCGGTTCGGCGCCCGGATACCAACTGGCCCACCAGTTGAGCGAAATGTAGACCAAGAACGTCATCATGGGCATCCAGGGCGAGGTCACATCAGGAATGAAGCTCAGCACCGATCCCGCTCGACCGCCGCGCGCTTTGTCAACGGCGGCTAGTTTCATCTTGAGCGCGTCCATTCCGCCCACGGCGTGAACGGCGGCTACCGCGAGTACGATCACCATGGTCATCTTTACGACGAACTGCAGCAGGTCCGTCACCAGCACGCCCCACAACCCCGAGAGTGCCGAAATGAACGATGTGATGGCAATCAGGCCTAGAACGATGGCGAGCGCTTCCACGCGCGTGACACCCAGAGCCAGCATCAGGATTTTCACCATCGCCAGGTTGACCCAGCCGAGCACGATGCAGTTGACCGGTATGCCCAGATAGAGCGCGCGAAATCCGCGCAGAAACGCAGCGGGGCGTCCTGAATATCGAATTTCCGTGAACTCGATGTCCGTCATCACTCCGCTGCGCCGCCACAATCGCGCGTAGAAGAAAACCGTGAGCATTCCTCCGGCGACGAAGCTCCACCACAGCCAGTTGCCCGCGATCCCGCCGCGCGCCACCATTCCTGTGACCGCAAGGGGCGTGTCGGCGGCGAATGTGGTGGCCACCATCGAGGTTCCGGCCAACCACCAGGGGACGCTTCGCCCCGAGAGAAAAAACTCGTCGACGCTTTTGCCCGCCCGCGCTCGGTAATAGAATCCGACGGCAGCGTTGGCGACGAAGTACAGCGCAATCCAAAGCCAATCGAGCCAGGTTAGTGCCATTCGTTACATGGTCCTGGTGATCTTGTTCAGCGTTCGCGGCAAATCCGGATTCAGGCCTTTAAGCGCGGCCAGGTGTCCTGCGAACAACTGCCCGGGCACGATGTACGGGATTGGAGTGTACAAGTCGTGTGTGGATGGGTCTTGGTGAAGGGTATTGGGCCCGGGCGCTTGCGGAATCTCGATCACTCGCGCCGCCTTGTCGCGCGCGCCCGTGTTCCTGGGATCGGTGATCACCAGCGTCTCGGCCTTCAGCTCCTGCAACCGGTCGAGCACGCACGACATGGACGGCCAGGTGACTCCGGCGGGCGCAAACACGAACACCGGAAACGCTCGCTCCACCAGCGCGATGGGCCCATGCATCAGGTCGGCGGCGGAAAAACGCTCCGCGACGACGTAACAAGTCTCCATCAGCTTCAGGCCGAACTCGAGCGCGTTGGCGTAATTCAGTCCGCGCCCGACGGTAACGGCACGCGTCATGAAGAAATAGCGCTCTACCAGCGCCTCAATGTCCTCTTCCAACTCCAAAACGCCGCGCACCCATTCGGGAACTTTTCGAAGCTGGTCGAGTTCTATTGCGCCATTCAAGGCATAGCCGACTAAGTACAGCGCGAGCAACTGGGTAGTGTAGGTTTTCGTTGCAGCTACGCTAATCTCCACGCCCGCCCCGATGAGGAGCGGGAATTGTACGGTGCCGGCCATGGCGCTGGAGGCGTCGTTGGTGATTCCGATCGTCGTCGCGCCCTGCCTGCGAGCGTCCTCCAGGACTGCATTGGTGTCGGTGGATTCGCCGGATTGCGAAATCCCGATCACCACCACGTCTCGCAGGTCCACCGGGCATCCGTAAAGCGTCAAAATTGATGGGGCCGCGAGGGAAACCGGAATTCGCGTTGTAATTTCGATCAGGTATCGGCCGAATTGGGCCGCGTTGTCGGAAGTTCCGCGAGCCACCAAGACGATCAACCGCGGCCGACGCTTGCCAAAATGCCGGCGCAACTCTTCGGCGCTTGCGATGCCGGCGCTCAACGTCCGGCTAAGCGCCTGCGGCTGGTCCCTCGTTTCCTGCAACATTTTCGACATATTCAACGTGGAAACATCTCGTCTAGCTCCCTGGGCGATAGCTGGCGGCCGTATTCAGACAGTTCAAATGCTTCGGCGTGACGTACTCGCGCGGCGGCCTCTGGTTCGTATAAGGGAGTTCCGTATCGGCGTGCCAATGCCGCGCGAGTGCAGACGGTAGGTTCACGGCTCCACGTGACATCCAGCCAGCGGCGGCGTGCTTGAGAATCCTCGGGAACCTCCACTCCATCCAGGTAGGGCAGCCACTCGAACACCTGGGAGCGATGGGCGTCGAGAGCATCGAGCTTGCGCTGCCATACATCGTCGATGTCCACGGCAATGTCGGCTTTGAAAGGAACCGGCGACTGGAAGGAATCCTCCAAATGGAGGAAGACGGGATTGCGCCGGAGCGCGCGTGTCTCCGTGCAGATATATGGCACCATCACCAGGTAAGCCGAGTCCTGGACGAGCTGCCCTGTGTAACGGTGATCCGGGTGATAATCCCAAGGCCGGTGCGTAATGACGACGTCAGCCTGCCAGGACCGGATCTGGCTCACGATCTCGTTCCGCGCCGCAATGGAGGGAACGAGCTGGCCGTCCGGATTTTGAAGAATCTCGGTTGCAGAGATCCCGAGCCGCCGCGCGGCTTCCGCGGCTTCTCCCTGGCGGATGGCGACCAATTTCGGACCCGGATGCAAATGATGCCCGGCTTCCCCGTTGGTGACGGAAACAAACTTGACGGCGTCTCCCCGTGCGGCTAGTTTCGCGGCGGTCCCTCCGAACTCGATCTCACAATCGTCGGGATGCGCGCCGATGCAGATCACCCTCACCGCTCAATGGTGAGGCGGGGCGGGCCGTCTGTCCAGTTCGCAACCGTTGTAGGGGGCGTTACGCGCGTTCACTACACGGATCGAACGTGCTTATTTTGAATTTCTTGCGTGTTACAATCGAATCCAGATTTGACAGGGGGTTCAGGATGACCCAGGGTTCCGCTCCGGGGGCGTCCCAACAGAAAACTCGTGTACCGGAAGACTCCATTCGCCAGGAGTTGAACCGGGTTCTAGCCAGCCACGAATTTCATTCGAGCAAGCGCAGCCAGGATTTTATCCGCTACGTGGTGGAGCACACCCTTGCGGGCCGGGCCGAAATGCTGAAGGAGAGGACCATCGGCATCGATGTCTTCGGCCGCTCCACCAGTTATGAACCGAGCGACGATGCCACCGTTCGGGTGAAGGCCGGTGAAGTCCGCAAACGCCTGGGGTTGTACTATGGGGGACAAGGCGCCACCGATCCGGTGCGGATTGAACTGCCGTCCGGCACCTACATCCCGGAATTTCGCTGGGCCGATGTCGCCCCTCCGGTGATGCCGCCCGAAGCGCCCGCGCCGGAAGCAATTCCGCCTCCGAAGCCGGAGGTTCGAGCTCGGTCCAAATGGATTCTGGCAGGCGTCGCGGTTGCCTTGCTCGCCGCGATCGGCTGGTGGTTGGCGCGTGGGCGCTCGTCGGCCACGGCGCTCGACGAGTTTTGGTCGCCAGTGTTGAACGGGAACGCGCCGGTCTCCGTCTGCGCAGCGTATGTACCCGTCTACGGCCTGAATCGTGATGCGGGAGATGCCACGCGGCCCGAGGATTTCGTCCTGCTCACCGATCAGTTCGTCGGCGGCGGCGATCTGCTTGCCACCGCGCGCTTGTCGGCCATGCTGACGCGTCTGAAACACCCTTACACGTTGAAAATCGGCAATGATGTGTCGTTCAAAGATCTGCGTTCCGCGCCCGCCATCCTAGTCGGATATTCCTACACGCGATGGAAAGAAATTAGCAGCGATTTGCGCTACTTTATTGAAGTGTCGAAGAGCCGCGTGGGCATCACGGACAATGGCAGTCCAACACCCTGGACGATCGCCGCTCTTCCGGCGGATCGGAGAACGAATGAAGACTACGCCATCGTGTCGCGCGTTTTTCATCCCGACACGCATGCCATGTTGGTGGAGATCGCGGGGATTACGCAGTACGGCACCGATGCGGCGGCGGAGCTGGTCACGAATACCGATTTGCTGTCTGAGGCAGTTCGCGGCGCGCCGTCGGATTGGCGGAAGAAAAATTTGCAGCTCGTTCTCCATGTGAAAGTGATCGCCGGAACGGCAAGTTCGCCCAAAGTTGTGGGATCTTATTACTGGTGACACGAGCGATTGGTGAATTACACTGCTGCGAGAATCTTCGATCAGGACCATCCGATCATTTGTTTGACTGACGCCGTGCACGGCGTAGAAGCCAAGATCCTGCCGACTCTCGGTAATCGCGTATATCAGATGACGGTGAGTCATCAGAACATTCTTTACTATCCTTCTGGGGAATTATCCGATCACTTCAAAAGCCGCAGTTTAGGCGGGATCCCCTTTCTTGCGCCATGGGCAGATCTGTTAGATGAGCAAGCTTTCTGGGCCAATGGCAAAAGATATGGGTTCAATATGAGCCTTGGCAACGTCTGGGGCCGGAGGCCGATCCATGGCCTACTCACCGATTCGCCGCTCTGGCAGGTTATGGAACTGGCCGCGGACGCCCATTCCGCCCAGGTTACAAGCCGCCTCCAATTCTGGAAATATCCGGACTTAATGGCACAATGGCCTTTTGCTCATGAATACGAAATCACACACCGTTTGGCCGATGGTGTTTTTGAACTGAAGACCACTGTCACCAATCTAAGCGTGGATCCTATGCCGTTAGCAATCGGCTTCCATCCTTACTTTCAAATACCCGGTGTCCCGCGTGACGAATGGATCGCGCATCTCGCCGCACGGACACGGGTCACAGCAGACGAATACCAAATCCCGACTGGTGAAATGCGCCCCCTTGACATACCTAACCCATTGCCGCTTCGAGGCCAGATCTTGGACGACGGCTTTACGGACCTAGAACGCGATGAGGAAGGTCGCGCGCGCTTCTGTATCCAAGCGGGCCGCCAGACGATCGAGACTTTCTTTGGCCCCAACTATCCCGTAGCCACGATTTATGCACCGGCGTCTTCCCCTGGCAAATGCGAGGAGTTCCTCTGTATTGAGCCGTTGACCGCAATCATCAACGGTGTCAACTTAGTGCGCCAGCGAAAATATTTCGACCTGCAGACGATACCCGCTAGCGGTAAGTGGATCGAGTGTTTCTGGATACGCGCCAGCGGAATCTAAGGTTCTGCTTTACTTAGTTGCGCACGATTTCCCGGGCGCTGTTGTGCAATGCGCCACCCCGATTGCCCAATCATTGTGCCGCGCGCATGCGTAAGAAAAATATTGGCGAATGGGTCTACGCGGTTTTGTAATGGCAAAACTAATCGCGTGATAGCCCCTACTCAGGGTTTGCGATCGTACCTGGCTTCGCCTTCGTTTACGTGAAGCATGAAATGCGTCACCGTGCCTTGGGCATCCATGAAAAACTCTACTGCGGAGGCCGCCGACTCAAAATTCGTCTCGGATTCCGCAATCATAGGAATGGCGTTCATCCACAACTGGCCATCGATCACGCTGAAAGTATCGGCCGTGCCGAAGAAGCCCCGGATATTCGGTGGCCCGTCGCGAATCTCATACCTGCCGACGTACTTTGCGAGAACGTCCGGGCTAACTTTCACGCCAGCGCCCGCCTTGCCGACTAGATGAGCCGCATCCCGTTCGTTATCGCAAACCGACTCCAGCATGTCGGTATCCGGCACGTAGTTCACCGCCAAAGAGAAGTTGAGGGGCTTCGTCAAGGTTTTGGGATCATCATAAGTAATTTGAAACTGTATGTGGCCGAAATCGACGCGGCGGAATCTCTCGGTGACGCGCAGGTCCTCGGAATGCGGGTGGCCTAGCCTGTCGAGCCAAGTCCGGTCATTGAAACCCCCACTCTCGACCACGAGCGTGTCGCCTTCCCAGTGGCCCACCGAGTATCCCATCCAAGTCGGGTTCGGATCTTTGGGCAGTTCCCGCCCGTCCATGAAGATCTGCCGGTACATTATGCCGCGTTCGTAGAGTAGAGCCACAATGTTGGGGAACTGCATGATCCGGTAAAACGTGCCACCTCCAGCGCCAAGGATCTCCAGGGGACCGCCCGGGAGGCAGTGGGTAACCGGGTCGCTCTCGTGGAATTCGGCTAGATGCTGTTTGAAGATAGCCTCAGCAGCCGGACGGAAAATCCCCTCGTCTTTTACGTCCTGGATCACATCCAGATTATAGGGATTAAATTCCGGCCGCCATAGTCCGGACAGGTCTGGCTTCCCATCCTGCGACCGAGGCGCCGGCGCCGTAAGGTTCGGCTTGCCGTCGGAGGTCCGGGGAATTCCCGGCGTGCGGATGTCGAGCCATTGAGCGCAAAGCGAAACGGGGAAGAACCATACGGCTGTCGCGATCGCTATTCTTTGCATAAGCGCTCCTCTTCTCCGGTACCAAACCCTCAGCGTCTCGCGGAGGTGGTCTGGGCCACATTATACGGCATAGGGCCATTTCAGTGGCCGGTCATCTGGTGGGCATCTCCAGGCATCTGGCGCTAATCGTTCATCGCCGTTCCATCGCCTTTCTCAACTTCAGCAAATTGACTTGCCTTCCGAGCGGACCTCGAGCATCCCATTGATCGTGTGTGAGCTCGGGCTTGAGCCCCCCACTCGCCATCAATGCGTCCAGAATCGTCTCGAGCGGCCTCAGCCTGGTGGGGCACGCAGCGAAGATCCCTTCCGCTCGCCCGCGCGGGCGGCTCGGTACAGGGTCGGATTCATTTCTTGCCGAGCGCACGCGCAAACGTGCTAGACTGACCGTCCTAAAGCACCTGCAAGCTTAATCCAGAAGGAGCGAATGAGGATGAAGTGGATTCCAATTTTGCTGATCGCTAGCGTTCTACCCGCGGCGCCTCAGTGGCTGAATTATCACGACGCAAGGACCCCGCGAACCAAAGATGGTAAGCCGAATCTTGCAGCTCCGCCACCGCGCGTGAACGGCAAACCCGATCTGTCCGGCGTCTGGCACGTTGAGCCCACGTCTCTTGCCGAAATGAAACAGCTCTTTGGCGCCAATGTCGACACGCTGGACGTCCCTGGTATGGAGGCCGATACCATTTCGAAGTACGCTGTCAATATCTTGCTGGACTTTAAGCCTGACGATGTCCCGATGCGTCCTCAGACCGCTGCGATGCTCCGAACCAGCAAAGGTTATGTTGGCAGCTGCGCGCCCATAGGGATTCCACTTACATATCTGGTTTCCGAGCCTGATGAGATCGTTCAGTCTCCTCGTCAAATCGTGATGATGTTCGAATCCGACGGTACCCACCGCCAAATCCACACCGACGGCCGCCCGCTTCCCAAAGATCCGGAGCCCGCTTGGCTAGGCTATTCCGTTGGTAAGTGGGAGGGCGACACATTGGTCGTCGAGACCATCGGATTCAACGACCGGGGTGTACTGGACTTGATGGGACATCCGCACAGCGAAGCTTTACGGGTGGTCGAGCGCTATTACCGGCGTGATTTCGGGCACCTGGACGTCGAGGTCACCATTGACGATCCCAAGATGTATACCAAGCCCTTCAGCATCAAGTTCACTCAAAAACTTCTCGCGGACTCTGACGTTCTGGAAAATATTTGCGCCGAAAATGAGAAGGATGTTGTCCACATCGGCCAGTGAGATCCGCTCGTCTTCAAGTCGACGGGAAACCACCCCATCGCGGATGCGCTACCGCAATTTTCGGACAAAAGAAGCCGATAATAAGTGACAATAGGCGCTGCTCGTCTATTCACAGCACACCTCAGCTTAGGCGATGCTACGTCCTTGTGGTTAGTACACTCGCTCCGTGTTCGCGCTAATCCCGAGCGTCAGCGATAGTAGTGTTTTCGCCGATCCGGGTGCACTCGAAGCTGGGGCATCGCAAACCGGTTTCTTTTATAATCCTCCAGCCCATCGAACAGCCCCATCTAACACACTCTTTCTTACTTACTGCAACCCTTTTTTGTTTCTTCAAATCCGTCGAACAAGCGCCCTGCATTGGCACCTGCCAGCGTTTCCATCCGGTGCGGTTGGCCCTTCTCGACCGTATAGCGGGCGACCGTGCCTTTAGAGCGCAACACTTCGGCTTCCTTCTGCATCTCTGGGTGCCACATGTACTCGTCATTCTCGCCCACGTACATGAAGACGCACATCTTCGAAATAGCCTGGAGCTTGGCCATGCTGGGCTCCCACATATATCCAGGAAACGCGGTAACGGACAAAAAGTACTGAGGATTCTCGGCCGCGACGTGGAATGCGGCGATTCCACCGTTGGATGGTCCGGCGATATGGAACTTGTTGTCTTGTATCTTGTAATCCGCCAGGATCATCTTTAGAAACTCAGGGAAAATGCGAGCTCCATCCTCGAAGAACAACTGATCGTCTGGCGCGGCTGGAGCGACCACGATGTAGCCCCGTTTTTCAGCCTCCCCACGGAAGTTGCGGTTGAGAACACTGTCCACCATGTTCATTGTTTGCGGACCGCCGCCGAACGCTAGGATCGCCGGATAAGGCTTCGCTGGATCATATCCGCTGGGAAGAACGACTTTGTATCGGACGGTGGTACCAGCCACCTTCTTAGTCTTCTCTAGCAACTCCGCCTGGACGGGCTGGATTGCGAACATCGCGATAACGACTGCCGCGGAGAACATCGGCGGCCACTTCGATCTTGGTTGTTTCATACAAGAAGCTTCCGTGCTTCGGAAGAGCACCAGCTAATTTTATCCGAGATTTCCATTCGTTGCGCCCGGATGCACACCCACTTGCCTGAAGATCACGGCGGCCCCCCCCAAAAAACGCCCTAGTCGCTGATCTTGCCTTGCAGCGTCGTCGCCTTGGCGCGGACTACAAGCTGCCAGTTTGCCCCGCCAGGCTGGTTCGACGGCTGCCGCACAACGGCCGACCGAATCATTCGGGCTCGCCAGTTCGGAGAGGAGCAACGAACGAGCGCAATGAAGGCAGATGAGTAGCACCATGAACTGGCGGCTCACGAGGTTGGAACGAAACCTCGATATCGAACGAAGCGCGATGTTCAAAAATCCCCCCACCTGGGCTCTTCGAAGCCATGCGTGTCAGTGCCGAAGATTCCGAGGTTCTGGATGCAATCTTTGACCGAGGCGAGCCATTGACGATATGTACAGCAGATGAGCAGGCCGCTGCGGATCGCTTGGCCGCCGAGTACGAACGGGCATTGCAGGAGCTATCGAGTAGGCGCCGATAATGTGACATATCGTTCCCGCCCGGCCCGTTCCTGGAATTCGCCGACGGTGCAACAGCCAGGCTGCGCCTCGCATGGTTCTCCTGTCCGTTCCGTTGAAGCATCAGCACCGATCGAACCTCAGTCCAGAGCACCTGAAGCCTCACCGGTTTCTGGAGTAATGTGTCGAGCTGCCGGAGGCCCCAACACCTGGCGAATCTTGCCGGCCAACTCCTCCGGGCTGAACGGCTTCTCGATTAGTTTAGTGTTTTCGTCCAGCATTCGTTGTGGCGCATTGACGTTGCCGGCATACCCGGACATAAACAGAGCTTTGATCCCAGGGCGCCTTTCCGACAGCCGCTCGACTAACTCCCATCCGCTCATGTGCGGCATAACAACGTCGGTCAGAATCAAATCGATCTGTGTCCCCTCGCGCTCGTAAATCGTTAGCGCCTCACTGGCGCTTGCTGCCTCGGTCACACGATATCCGTAGGCTTTCAGTGCTGCGACCGCGTATTGGCGGACATCCACCTGGTCTTCCACAACCAGGATTGTCTCAACTCCCCGCAGCGACGGCACGGCTGTGGGCTTCTCCGCATCGATGGTGGCGCCTGCAAGCGCGGGCAAGTATATCTTGAATGTGGTTCCATGCTCCGGTTCGCTGTCAACATTGATAAAACCAGCACTCTGCACCACGATTCCCTGGACAGTGGACAATCCCAGCCCTGTGCCGTGGCCTTTGGAGGTGAAGAACGGCTCAAAGATCCGCTGCCGAGTTGCTTCATCCATCCCCACTCCGGTGTCGCTCACCGCCAGCACGGCGTACCGGCCGGCTAACTGCTCCTGGGGTAAACCCAAGTGGCCCCCATCCAGCTCCACGAGACTCGTCTCGATGAGCAACTGGCCTCCGCCCGGCATCGCGTCCCGGGCATTCGCCGCCAGATTCATGATCGCCTGCTCCAATTGGTGCGGATCCGCGCGTACCATGAGGCGTTCCATGCTCAAGGTGAACCGGAGTTGTACATCTTCGCCCACCAGGGATCCCAGGATCGACCGCATGTTTTCCACCACGCGATTAAGATCCAGCACGTGCAGTTGCAAGATCTGTTTGCGGCTAAAGGCCAACAACTGGTGGGTGAGTCCTGCGGCGCGTTCTCCAGCCTTGGAGATTTCTTGTAACTGCTCCCGGAGCGGATCCTCGGCCTTCAGTTCGGTTAGCGCTAATTTGCTGTAACCATTGATGACTGTCAGCAGGTTGTTGAAGTCATGAGCCACCCCGCCGGCCAGGCGGCCGATGGATTCCATCTTTTGTGCTTGGGCCAATTGCATCTGCAGTTTTTCTCGTTCCTCCTCACCGCGCTTACGCTCCGTGATGTCGCGAACAGTCACCGTGATTGCCTGAACATTCGGGTTGCTCAACAAGTTCTGTGCCGTCGCGTCAACCCATCTCCAAGTTCCGTCCTTATGACGGATGCGGTAAATACCAAATGGCATAGGGCCGGGCCCGCTACTGAGCACCTTTGTCCAGGCCTGCCGGGCTGCGGCCACATCGTCCGGATGCGCTATCTCGAATGCGCTGTGGCCAATCCGTTCTTCGCTGGTATATCCACTGATTACGTCGTAGTAGGGG
>Ga0209415_10002523_pt1 | contig 34336 bp, 31 predicted proteins | sample PeaSoiSIISIP2007_FD_187696 | JGI IMG/M metagenome (GOLD analysis project Ga0209415, IMG submission 187696) | Peat soil microbial communities from Weissenstadt, Germany - SII-SIP-2007 (SPAdes) (version 2) | ecosystem: Environmental > Terrestrial > Soil > Wetlands > Peat | place: Germany... | reverse complement strand
CGTCGGGCGCGGTCGAGCCGCAGTCACGGTTGATGTTGAAGCCATCCGGCTCGACGCCGATGGAGATGACGTCGGCGCCGAGCTCCCACAGCGCCTCGGGTGCGACCCGATAGGCGGCGCCGTGGGCGCAGTCGATGACGACGCGCAGGCCTTCGAGCGAGAGATTGCGCGGCAGCGTGCGCTTGGCGAATTCGATATAGCGGTCGTGAACGCCGTCGATGCGCTTGGCGCGCCCGAGCTCCGTGCTCTTCGCCAGCTTCGCGGTCATGTCGCTGTCGATCAGGGCTTCGATCTGGTGCTCGACCTTGTCCGAGAGCTTGTATCCGGCGGGCCCGAACAGCTTGATGCCGTTGTCGTCGAAGGGGTTGTGCGAGGCCGAAATCATGACCCCGAGATCGGCGCGCATCGAGCGCGTCAGCATGGCGACGGCGGGCGTCGGCATCGGGCCGAGTTGCAGCACGTCCATGCCTACGGAGGTGAAGCCGGCGATCAGCGCGGTCTCGATCATGTAGCCAGACAGCCGCGTGTCCTTGCCGATCACCACGCGGTGACGATCTTGCCCGGCGCGGCGGAAAACGACGCCGGTGGCCTGCCCGACCTTGAGCGCGAGTTCCGGCGTAATCACGCCGTTGGCACGGCCGCGAATGCCGTCGGTGCCGAAATACTTGCGGACCATGTTCCCCCACCGCCTTAGTCAGGCGGGATATTAACGCGTTCGGGGTGATATCTGCCTCAAATAATATTCAATAATCTTACCGGCGCGGGTAACCCTTTCTCCATCCTGCTGCCGCGAAATCTTAAGCCAAATCAATGGCCTGGAGTCGACTGCCGCCCCGCATCGGCCGGCATTCAAGGGTTGTGCTTGTCGCGCTTGCTGGGCGGCGGCTGGGTGACGACACCGGATTGGATCCGGGAAACGTGTCCTCCAAGCCGCGGTCGAGCGTGTCGTCGAGCGCCTCCTTGCGCGCTTTTCCGGCGTCCCTCGATACTTGCCGGGGTGGTCCTTGTCGTCGCGCTCAAACGCGCCGTGATCGGGTTGCAGCCACCGGTTCCGGTCCCATTCGTCCATCATGGTGCTCTCCCGATGTCTGAATTGTCGTGACACACAGTAAACTCGCCACGCGGCGCCCCTGTTCCGCCGGCGCGGAAGTACGACAGACTTTGTGCTATTCGAAAGGGGCGTGAAAGCCGGGGGTTTGCCATGAAAACAATGACCTGCATCGAGGACCTGCGACAGGCCGGGCGACGCCGCGTGCCGCGCATGTTCTTCGATTATGCCGAGAGCGGCTCCTATGCCGAAGAGACGCTCCGCGCCAACCGCGCCGATCTCGAGCGCGTCACGCTGCGCCAGCGGATACTGGTCGATGTCTCCGGCCGCAGCACCGCGACCACGATCCTCGGTGAACCGGTTTCATTGCCGCTTGCTCTGGCGCCGATCGGGCTGTGCGGTATGCAGCGCGGTGACGGCGAAATCTTGGCCTGCCTCGCCGCGCAGGAAGCGGGCATTCCGTTTACGCTTTCGACCATGTCGATCTGCTCGATCGAGGATGTGGCCGCCGCCGTTGACAAGCCGTTCTGGTTCCAGCTTTACGTGATGAAGGACCGCGGCTTTGTCCGCTCGCTGATCGAGCGGGCGAAGGCGGTCAAATGCAGTGCGCTCGTGCTCACGCTCGATTTGCAAGTCGGCGGCCAGCGCCATCGCGACATCAAGAACGGCATGACCGTGCCGCCGGAAATGCACATCAAAAATCTCATCGACATCGCCACCAAGCCGGCCTGGGTGCTCAGCGCACTGCGCGCCAAGCGCAGAGACTTCGGCAATCTCTCCGGCCGTGTTCCCGGCATGGAAAACGTCAATACGCTGGGGCGCTGGGTCACCGAGCAATTCGATCCCTCCATGAACTGGAAGGATATTGAATGGATTGCCGGCCAATGGGGCGGCAAACTCATCCTCAAAGGCATCATGGACGTCGAGGATGCGCTGATCGCGGCAAAGACCGGCGCGGCTGCGCTGGTGGTCTCAAACCACGGCGGCCGCCAGCTCGACGGCGCGCCGTCATCGATCTCCGCGTTGCCGGCGATCGCTGAGGCGGTCGGCTCCTCGATCGAGGTCCTGTTCGACGGCGGCATTCGCTCCGGCCAGGACATCATGCGCGCGATCGCGCTCGGCGCACGCGCCTGCCTCTCCGGCCGCGCCTATATCTACGGGCTCGGCGCCGGCGGACAGGCTGGTGTCGCGCGCGCCATCGAGATCATGCGGAACGAGCTGAGCACGACGATGGCGCTGACCGGCGTCACCGGGACCGACAAGATCGACCGGAGCGTAATCGCCGGCCATTGACGGCCGGCCATCATTCTTCCTTGTAGCCGTAGGCCTGCGCGTTGCCGGTCGCGCCGTAATATTTGTACGGCAGGAATTTCCCCGACATCGTGAGCTTGACGCGATCGCCCTTGGAGTCTGGTTGGCGCTCCATCAGCAGGTCGAAGTCGATCGCCGACATGATGCCGTCGCCAAACTCCTCCTCGATCAGCGCTTTGAGCGCCGGACCGTTGACCATGACCAGTTCGTAGAAGCGGTAGATCAGCGGATCGGTCGGCGGCATCGGCGTGCCGCGATGCGGCACCTCGTTGAGCAATGCCTGCTCGCTCTTGCTCAGCCCGAACAGCTCCGCCGCTTTGGCTGCCTGCGGCTTGGTCAGCTTCATCTGCCCGAGCACCGCGCCGGTGACGAGCAGCGGTGACATGCCGCCGATCTCGCCGCAAATGTGCTTCCAGCTCCATCCCCTCTCGCGCTTGATGCCGAGCATTTTCTCGGTGAGTTCGGCTCGATTCATGGACGACCTCCTGCCATCCTGGATTTTACTTGCAATGCTGCAAGGCGGAGCAATTGCCATGCCAAAAGGCCGCAGCGTCATTCCGGGGCGCACCGAAGCGCGAGCCCGGAAATCCATGTCCACCAATCCGATGGCGGCGAGGCGTACTGCCGATCTGACCTTACGCTGGGAGAGAGATCTTGAACTTCACCGCCAGACGCCGTAGTCGCCGACCGAGATGTTCGGCGCCTCAAGCATGCCGTCCGGAAGCTTTTTCGCGGCAACAATGAAGATTTTTTCACCCGGCTTGACATCGCTCAGGGTCGCGCGGGTGGAGGTGACGATTTCGGTCGTCGGCGGCACGATGACCTTCTGTTCGCCGCTCTTATATTTCAAAACCAGCGTCTGGCCGTCCACGCTTTCGACCGCGTTGTCCACGGTGCCATTCGTCATCGTGCTGTTCGGCGTCAGGTCCCATGGCCGGAAGCCTTCCGCGATGCCGCGCAGCGCCTCCGGGAAGATGAGGATCGCCACGGCCTTCTGACTGCCGTCCGGCTGCGGCATGGCGGTAACGGCGATGTATGAGTTCGGCTTGATATCGGCCAGGGAGGCCTTAACGATCGCGTTCACCGGTGCGCTGTCGGCGACCTTTACCTTCATCGTTGCGCCGTTGCGTTCTTTTACGCTCAATATCTGGCCATCCACGCTTTCGATCGTGCCGCGTACGCGCACGATGTCCGGAGCTTGCGCCGCCGCCATCGAGGCGGCAAAGATGAGCGCGCAGACGCTCACGCCAATCGTCCGGTGTTTGGTCATTGCTGCCTCGCAATCCTGATCGCCCGTGGCGAAGACGGTAGCGGATTAACTTGCGACTGGAAAACGCAACTGCATCGCAGCAAAACACAACTGCGTTATCCGCTCACGTTTTCCCGTCGGCGAGGTCGGCCTCGACCAGCACCCGCAATTCCGCGCTCACCGTGGGCGTTGTCCCAAACCACAGCGCGAAGCCGCGCACGGCTTGATGCAGCAGCATGCCGAGCCCGTCGGCAGTGCGCAATCCACGGCTTTTGGCGGCGGCGATGAGCGGCGTCACCGCGGGCGCATAAATCAGGTCGGCGACGACCGCCTGGGCGGGCAGACGCGTGACGTCGAGAGCGAGAGGTGGCTGTCCTTGCATCCCGAGCGTTGTGGTGTTGACCAAAAGCGAAGCGTCGGCGAGCGCGGTGTCGCGTTCTTCCCAGCGAGCCGATTGCACGCGCGCGCCGAAGGTTTGGCGCAAAGCCTCGGCGCGTGACAGTGTGCGGTTGACGGCAATAATCCGCTGCGCGCCGCGGCTGAGAAGCCCGTAGATGACCGCGCGGGCCGCGCCGCCCGAGCCGAGCAATACGGCTTTGCCCAGGTTGCGATCCCATGCCGGCGCGCGTGCATCGAGGTTGCTCAAAAAACCCTCGACGTCGGTGTTGGTCGAACGCAGCACGCCGTCGTCGAGCCAAAGCGTGTTGGCGGCGCCGATCGCGCGCGCGCGTTCGTCGGGCTGCGATGCCACGAGCGCTGCTTCCTTGTGCGGCAAGGTGACGTTGGCGCCGACATAGCCGCGCGCCGCGAGCGATCCGACGAAAGCTACGAACTCTTCCCGCGGCACCAGCTCGCGCCGATAATCGCCGGCAATGCCGTAATGCTTGAGCCAGTAATTGTGAATGAGCGGCGAGCGCGAGTGCTCGACCGGCCAGCCGATGACGCAAGCCGCGCGCATGATTCCCGTCACGCCTCGTCCGCCACGACATTGCGCAACACGCCGATGTCGGGGCATTCGACTTCGACGGTGTCGCCGGGCTTGAGCCACACCAGCGGGTCGCTTTTCGGTTCCTTCTTCGCCGGCGTGCCGGTGGTGACGATGTCGCCCGGCTTGAGCGTCATGAAGGTCGTGATGTAGGCGATCAGATCGGTGAAGGAAAAGATCATGTTCGCCGTGGTGTCGTCCTGGGTGACTTCGCCGTTCTTGCGCACGACGAGGTGCAGCGGCTTTCCCGGATCGGCGTCGGTTTCGATCCACGGGCCGATGCTGCCGCTGGCGTCGAAATTCTTGCCCTGGGTGACGTTGAACTTGCCGTGGCGGATCCAATCGCGGATCGTGCCCTCGTTGCAGAGCGTCAGGCCGGCGATCACGGAGAGCGCGCCGTCCTTCGGCACGTGCTTGCACTCGCGCCCGATCACCATGGCGATCTCGCCCTCGTAATCGAGTTGCTCGGAGATCTTCGGCCGGATGAGCTTTTGTCCGTGCCCGACCAGCGACTTCGGCGCCCGGTAGAACATGCTCGGATATTTCGGCCGCTCGGCCATATCGTAGTCCTTGGTGCGGTCGCCGTAGTTGATGCCGATGCAGAGAATCTTCTCCGGCGCGGACAAGGGCGGCAGCAGCTCGACCTCGGCGAGCGGCACTTCGGGCCGCACGCCTTCGATCGCGGCTCGCGCCTCGTTGAGCGCCTGCGCCCGAAAGACGTCGAGCAGTGTGGCGAATCGGCCGCGGGCGCGCAAATCGACGATGCCCTCGCCGACGACCGCACCGAAACTCGGCCGGCCGCGCAGATTATAGCTTGCAAGGCGCATGTCGCCTCTCCGGTCCTGGGCTTCCGTCACCCGCGCGATGTGTTAGAAGTCGGCACAGGAACCGTCAACGGCGATCGATCATGCCGATCAGCGATCCGGTCTTCGACCCGCCTTTCAATATCGTGCGCGCCAGCCATGTCGAGCTTGGCGTACGCGATCTTGGCCGCTCGCGCGCGTTCTACGTCGATTGCCTCGGCCTTCTGGTCAGCGACGAAAGCCGCGATGCGCTTTATTTGCGCGGCGTCGAGGAACGCAATCATCACTCGCTGGTCTTGCGGCGTTCGCGCGAGCCTGACGTGCGCGCGCTCGGTTTCAAGCTCGCCAGCGAGGACGACATCGACCGAGCCGCCTTCTGGTTTGGCCGCCGCAACCTGCCGACCTCGTTTCCCGATTTGCCGCATCAGGGCCGCACGTTGCGCACCGCCGACCTCTTCGGCATGCCGCTCGACCTTTACGCGCAGATGGATCGCGCCGAATCCAGGCTTCAGCATTACAGCGCGCACCAGGGCGCGCGCATCCAGCGCATCGATCATCTCAACTGCTTCACACCCGACGTGCAGGCGAGCTACGACTTCTACCGCGAGCTCGGCTTCCGCCTGACCGAATACACCGAGACCGACGGCGACGATGCCGAGCTTTGGGCGGTGTGGATGCATCGAAAGGGCAACGTCCACGACCTTGCTTTGACCAACGGCACAGGTCCCCGGCTGCATCACGTCGGCCTGTGGACGCCGGGCGTGCTCGACATCATCCACATCTGCGACGTGATGGCGACCAGCGGCTATCTCGCCAACATGGAACGCGGCCCGGGCCGACACGGCATTTCCAATGCCTTCTTCCTCTATATGCGCGACCCCGACGGACACCGGGTCGAATTGTTCACCTCCGACTACCTGACCGTCGATCCCGACCACGCCCCGATCCGCTGGTCGCTGACCGATCCGCGGCGGCAAACCTTGTGGGGCCAGCCGGCGCCCGCATCGTGGTTCAACGAAGGCTCCGTTTTCTCCGGCGTCGTGCCGCGCGCGCCCGTGCTCGAAGCGCGGCCGATCGTAGCGATGTAGGCGCGCGAACGCGCCGGCGCAATCAGGCGGCGCGGTCGCGGTGGGAGATTTCGACCACGCGGGCGCGGGCGGCGAGCGCGTCGACCAGTGCATCGGCCTTGGCCTTGTTCGCCGCGTCGAGATTGGCGTCCCACTCGTCGAGCAGATAGACCTTGGCGTCGGTCGCGTTGACGATTTCCTCGAGCGATTTGAGCTGCCGCTCGCCGGTGGAGAAGCCGAGCTTCTTGTCCATCGATTCGGCGACCACGACCACCTCGCCCTCGTGATCGCCTTCGACGTCGACGGGTACGACGCCGCCGGTAAACTTGAACGCCAGCCGGTCCGAGGCCGGCCAGTAGAAAGCGCGACGGCGCATTTCGGTTTTCAGGCTCGCCAATAGCGAGGATTTGCCGGTGCCATTGCCGCCGCGCACGTTGATGCGGCCGGTTGGTCGCGCCTGCACGATGCGCAGCGCGTCGTTCACCGAGGAGACGACGTTGGCGTCCTCGCCTTCGCGCAGCACCAGCCGGTCGAATTTGATGCGCTCGTCGAACGTCGCATCGGCCAACGGCAGCATGTTGGCGGCGACGCCGCCGAAGCGCGTCCAGATGGCGATGAAATCGTTCCAGCCGGTGGCCAGCAGATGCAGCTCGTAGGTCATCTCGATCTGCCGCGGCAGCGTGGTCGCCAGCGCAACCAGCATGATCGTGTTCCCCCGGTCGTGCACCGCCACGACCGTGATGGTGGCGAAGACGATGGCCAGGCTGACGATGCCGCTCATCGCGCTCATGCCCTCGCGCGCTACGATGGCGCGGATCTGGGCGACCAACGCTTCGCGCAGGCGGCGTTTGAACTCGGCGAGCCAGAGCCGGAGGTTGTAGCGGTTGCCGCTGAAGATATTGTCCCACGCGGTATAGCCCTGCGCGGTGACGCGGTTGTTCATGCGCTGGTTTTCGAGATAGGTCCGGGTGATCGGTTTCTGCAGCGCCCACTGCATCAGGAGCAGCGCGCCGAAGGCGCCGACATAGGCGAACGGCAGGCTCACATCGATTTCGGCGCCCAGCACGATGGCGTTGAAGACGAGCCCGAGCAGGAGCTTCAGCGTGAATTCAAGCTCGTACATGAGGTTGAAGAAGCACTGGAACGTCTCACCGGTGAGGAACGGCTCGACCTGCTCGCGCGCCGTCTTGTCGCCGAACAGCTTGACCTTGCCGCGGTTCTCGCGCGCGAAGCGCAGCATGAATTTGCCGAAGCCGCGATAGCCAGCACGCTCGGCGAAAATCCAGCTGATGACGCCGGCGACGTATGAGGCCGATTGCGCGGTCAAAATCCAGACCAGATCGTTGATGAGGAATTCGCCGACCGCGACTTTGCGGCCGGCGCTGATGACGAGCCAGGTGGTCGCCGCCGCGAGCATCGCTTCGGCCACCATCAGCGCGATCATCCCGAATAGCGAGGGAGAGAGTAGATAGCCCGCCAGTTCGACGCGTGAGATCTGCTTTTCGTTCATGGCTTTCCGCTGCGCGCGTCGCGCGACTCGTTATCGTCCGCTTTCATCCTACATCCGAGAAAGCGAAATAAAATCAGCAATTCGATCAAGCTTGAGCCCGCGCGGCCCGCTGCCGCGCCAACTCGCCTTCCAGCTTGCCAATATTCTCGAACAGCCGCGCCGTCGCCAGCCGCAGGAAGTAAAAGCCGAAGGTCGGGTTCTGGTAATAAAGCTGCTCGACTTGCTCGTAGGTAATCGAGAGCACGACGCCGTCTTCGATGCATTCGAGCGTCGCCGTGCGCCGATTGTCCGGCGCCAGCATCGCCAGCTCGCCCACCACCTGATCGGGCGTGATTTCGATGCCGAGCTCGACGAGCACGTAGCGTCCGGTCACGGTGTAGAACATCTCTTGTGCGACTTCGCCCTTGGCGAACAACAGGTCGCCCTTGCGGAAATGGCGCTCCGCCATGAACGGCTTGAGCCAGTCGAGCGACGGCTTGCCGCGGATCGCTTCGCGCACGTTGCGGATCAGGACGAGCATCTGGTAGAGGCGGTATGCGTTGAGCGGCAGCGCGACCGCTTGCATCGCCAGCGGAACCCAGCCGTGCGCGACCGCGAAAACGGTGATCAGGAAGCAATTCGCGATAATGGCAAGGATGCGCAGCGGCACCATCGTCTTGGTCGAAGCGGTCGCCACGATGAACAGCGATGCACCGCTGGTGAAGAACTCGGTCCAGTGCGTGTCCATAATCGTCCCTCCGCGCTTTCCTTCGGTTGCCGCCGCGCAATTTCGACTGGTGATGCGAACTCCGACGGCGTAATTTATCGGCCGGAAGGGCGCACGGATTGCAGCCCGTTTGGCGGCCATTAAACGCGTGATGTCGGAAAGCGCACCCTCCAGTCTGAGTCATTATAGCGCACCGCTGCGCCGTTTCGGGGCGTCGTTGCTGGTGCGCTATGTGGCGATCGGCGCCGGTCTCATCGCTATGACGGTGCTGACCGTGCCCGAGGCGCGCAGCGCCTCGGGCCTCTGGCTGCAGGCCTTGCTGTGGTGCTGCTTCGCCTATTTCGCCATCGACTGCGGGTTGCGCCTGCGCAGCGCCTGGCGCCTCGGCGCGGCGCGGCACTATCTCCTTTCGGCGCCGGGCGTGATCGACATTCTCGGCGTGCTGCCCGTGCCGATCGCGCTCGGCTTCGGCGCTCCGGCGGAAACCGCCTGGCTCCTGGCCAGCCTCTGGGTGCTCAAGCTCGCGCAAAATTCGCCCGGCTTCGCCCAGCTCGGCCGCGTGTTCGTGCTCGAAGCAAGACCGCTTGCCAGCGTGCTGGTGCTGTTCCTCATCGCGCTGTTCCTCGCTTCCGCCGCCATGCATGTGATCGAGCGCGAAGGCCAGCCGACGGCGTTCGGCACGCTGCCCGCGAGCTTGTGGTGGGCGGTGGTGACGCTGACCACCACCGGCTACGGCGATGAAGTGCCGCTGACGAATCTCGGCCATCTGCTCGGCGCCGCGGTGATGATCTGCGGCATCGCCACCTTCGGTTTGTGGACTGGCATTTTGGCCACCGGCTTTGCCGCCGAAAGCCGGCGGCGCAATTTCATCCAGACCTGGGACGTGGTCAGCAAGGTGCCGTTCTTCAAGACGCTCGATCCGACGGCGATCACCGAGATCACCCACACGCTGCGCCGCATAGAATTGCCCCCGCGCACCGCCGTCATCCGCCGCGGCAAGATCGGCGACTGCATGTACTTCATCGCTGCCGGCGAAGTGCAGGTTGATGTCGCGCCGACGCCGGTGCTTCTCGGCGCCGGCACGTTCTTCGGCGAGCTCGCCTTGCTCGGCGACCAGGTTCGCACCGCCGACGTCGTCACCACCAAGCAATCGACGCTGCTGGTGCTCGATCTGGCCGATTTCCGCGAGCTGATGGCGCACCATACCGAGCTCGCCGGCGCCATCGAGGCCGAGGCCGAGCGGCGGCTTGGCGACATCAAGCGCCGGCGCGAGCTGCATCTGCACGGCGGCGCGCCGTCGCCGTGACCGCAACCGCTTTCCCGCGTCCATTACACTCAGTTCCATGACCATATCGCTGAATGAAACGCACGATCCGGCGCGAAGGAGCTTCGTCGACAGCGCCAACGCGCCCGGCTGCGAGTTTCCCATCCAGAATTTGCCGTTCGGCGTGTTTCGCCCGGCGGCCGGAGAGCCGCCGCGCGTCGGCGTGGCGATCGGCGATCAGATTCTCGATGTCGCAGCGGCGGCTCCGTCGTTTAACGGGCCCGCTGCCGCGGCGGCGAAAACTTGCGCCGCGCCGGCGCTCAATCGCCTGATGGCGCTCGGCCCGGAAGCCGCCTCGGCGTTGCGGCTCGCGCTGTCGCGGGCGTTGAGTGTCGAGCACGGCGACGAAAGCCTGCGCCGGCATCTCGTGCCGATGGCGCAAGCGGAGATCGTTTTGCCGGTCGCGATCGGCGACTTCACCGATTTCTACGCCTCGGTGTTCCACGCCACCAATGTCGGGCGTATGTTGCGGCCGGAAAGCCCGCTGATGCCGAACTACAAATACGTGCCGGTCGCCTATCACGGCCGCGCTTCGTCGGTGCGCGTCAGCGGCACGCCCATCAAGCGCCCGCAAGGCCAGCGCAAGCGCGCCGAAGACGCCGCGCCGAGCTACGGGCCTTCGCGCAATCTCGATTTCGAGCTCGAGCTCGGCCTCTATATCGGCGCGCCGTCGGAACTCGGCGATACGATTCCGGTCGGGACGGCGGCGGAGCATATCTTCGGCTTTTGTCTCCTCAACGACTGGTCGGCGCGCGACGTTCAGGGCTGGGAATACCAGCCGCTTGGCCCGTTCCTCGGCAAGAATTTCGCCACCACCGTGTCGCCCTGGGTGGTGATGCGGGAGGCTTTGGCGCCGTTTCGCGTGCCGGCATTCGCGCGGCCGCAGGGCGATCCGGCGCCGCTGCCTTATCTCGACGATGCCGCCGACCAGGCGCAAGGCGGCCTCGCCGTCACGCTCGAAGCCTATTTGGCCAGCGAGAAGATGCGCCGCGCCGGCATCGCGCCGTTGCGCCTGACCCAGACGTCGTTCGCCAACGTCTATTGGACCGTGGCGCAAATGGTCGCCCACCACGCCAGCAACGGCTGCAATCTCCTCACCGGCGATCTCATCGGCTCGGGCACCGTCTCCGGCCCGGAGAAGACGAGCCTCGGCTCGCTGCTCGAATTGACTGCGCGGGGCCGCGAGCCGATCGCGCTGCCGGGCGGCCAGCAGCGCGCCTTCATCGAGGACGGCGACGAGATCATCTTCCGCGGCTTTGCGGAAAAACCCGGCTATCCGCGCATCGGCTTCGGCGAATGCCGCGCCGTCATTTTACCGGCGGGGTGACGTAAGGGTCTTCTCCCCGCTGACGCCGGTTTGTTACTCCACCGGCGCCCATTTCTGGAGACGTTTGCCGGTATCGACTTCGCCGGTATAGAAATTGCCGCGCGAGTCGAACGCTGCGGCGTGCACCCAATGCAGTTCGCCGGCGCCGCGCCCGGGCCGGCCGTAACTGCCGACCACGACGCCATCGCGGCGGCGCACCGTCTCGATGACGTTGCTGGTGCCGTCGATCAGGATGAAGTAATTCTGCGTCTTGTCGAGCGGCGAAAACGCCAGGCCCCAGGCGGAGCCCGGTCCTTTCGTGTTCGCATCGAACACGAATTGCCGCACGAAGCTGCCGTCCTTGCGAAAAACCTGCACGCGGTTGTTGCTGCGGTCACAGACATAGACCAGGCCGTCCTTGCCGAGCGCAATGCAATGCACCGGGTTGGCGAATTGCGGTGAATCGGGATTGTACGGCGGCAACGCGTCATCGGTCGGCGGCTTGCCGTAGGCGCCCCAGACGCGCTTGATCTCGCCGGAGTCGCCGTCGAACACCGCGACGCGATGGTTGCCGTAACCGTCGGCGGCATAAATTTCGTTCGCCGCTTTATCGAGCGCGAGCGCGGCAACCATGCCGAATTGGCTCAAGTCCGCGCTGTTGGTCAGCGCGCCGCTTTTGCCAATTTGTTTGACGAATTTGCCGTCGGTGGTGAACTTGAGCACCATATTGTCGCCTTTGCCGTTGCCGGAAAGCCAGACGAAGCCCTTGTCGTCGACCAGGATGCCGTGCTCCTGCAGCGGCCAGTCGTAGCCGAGATTATCGCCCGGCCCGCCCCACGACTTCACCACGTCGCCGGCCTGGTTGAACACGAGCACCGAGGGCGCCGGCGCACAGCACTTCGAGCGCGGCGGGTCGAGCGTCGCGCCTTTTTCATCGTCGGTCAGCGAGCGCGGCCGCTGAAACACCCAGACATTGTCCTTCGCATCGGTCGCGATACCGCCGATCTGCCCGAGGATCCAGTTGTTGGGCAAAGGCTTCGGCCAGAACGGATCGACCCGAAATGCCGGGCTTTGCGCGTGCGCCGAAAGCGTGGCGAGCAAAAGCGCGCCGCAGATGACGAACGTCCTCGGCCATGAGTTTCGCATTCGCTAATGTATCTCCGGCTCGGGGATGGGCGCCGTGCCTTCGAGGAAATCGAAGTCGCAGCCCTCATCGGCCTGGCCGATATGCTGTGAATACATGGCGCCGTAACCGCGCGCGTAACGCGGCGGCGGCGATTTCCAGGCGGCGCGGCGGCGCGCCAGTTCGTCGTCGCCGACATGCAGATGGATGCGGCGGGCGGCGACGTCGATCTCGATCTCGTCGCCGGTCTGCACCAAAGCCAGCGGCCCGCCGACAAAGCTTTCCGGCGCCACATGCAGAATGCAGGCGCCGTAGCTCGTACCGCTCATGCGCGCGTCGGAGATGCGCACCATGTCGCGCACGCCTGATTTGAGAAGTTTTTTCGGGATCGGCAGCTGGCCCCATTCCGGCATGCCGGGGCCGCCCTTGGGGCCGGCGTTTTTGAGCACCAGTACATGGTCGGGCGTGACGTCGAGGTCGTCACGCTCGACTTCGCGCGCCATGTGCTCGTAATTCTCGAAGGCGATCGCCTTGCCGCGGTGCTTGAGGAAGCGCTTGTCGGCCGCGGCCGGCTTCATCACGCAGCCGCGCGGGGCGAGATTGCCGGTGAGCACCGCGGTCGCGCCCTCGGCGTAAAGCGGCGCCGACAGCGGACGGATCACCTCGGGGAGATACACCGTGGCGCCGGCGAGGGCGTCGCCGAGCGGCCGCCCGGTGACGGTGAGGCAGGACAGATCGAGCAATTCGGCCATCTCGCCCATCAGCGCGCGTAGGCCGCCGGCATAGAAGAAATCCTCCATCAGGTATTTGCCCGACGGCGTGATGTTGGCGATCACCGGCACCGTTCGCGAAATTTCGTCGAAGCGGGCCATGTCGAGGGCGATGCCGGCGCGGCGCGCCATGGCGATGACGTGGATGATGGCATTGGTCGAGCCGCCGAGCGCCATATGCACGCGGATGGCATTGTCGAAGGCGGCGGGGTTGAGAATCTTTTCCGGCGTCAGGTCTTCCCACACCATGTCGACGATGCGGCGACCGGCGGCGGCGCACATGCGCGGATGATTGGCGTCGACCGCCGGGATCGACGAGGCGCCGGGCAGCGCGAGGCCCAGGGCTTCGGCGATCGCCATCATGGTCGCCGCGGTGCCCATCACCATGCAGGTGCCGAACGAGCGGGCGATGCCGCCCTCGATCTCGTTCCACTCGCGCTCGCCGATCCGGCCGGCGCGTTTCTCGTCCCAGTATTTCCAGGCGTCGGAGCCGGAGCCGAGCGTGGCGCCGCGCCAGTTGCCGCGCAGCATCGGCCCGGCCGGCACGTAGATCGCCGGCAGCCCCATGGAGATCGCGCCCATGATCAAACCGGGCGTGGTCTTGTCGCAGCCGCCCATAAGCACGGCGCCGTCGATCGGATGGCTGCGCAGGATCTCCTCGCATTCCATGGCGAGGAAATTGCGGTAGAGCATGGTCGAGGGTTTGACGAAGGGCTCCGCCAGCGACATCGCCGGCAACTCGATGGGAAAGCCGCCGGCTTCCCAGACGCCGCGTTTGACGTCTTCGGCCCGCGCGCGTAGATGGCCGTGGCAGGCGTTGATGTCGCTCCAGGTGTTGAGAATGCCGATCACCGGCTTGCCGACCCAGTCGGCGCGATCATAGCCCATCTGCTGCAAGCGCGAGCGGTGGCCGAAGGCGCGCAGATTGTCGGGCCCGAGCCAGCGGTAGCTGCGCAAGGTCTCGGGCGATTTTTTCGCTGTCATGCGCGAAGCGTCAGCGGGCCGGCACCGCGGCGACGCCCGCAACCAAAATAGGAGAGGACGTTGCGCGCGGTGGTCAGCATGGGATCGGCTCCCCGTCGTTGCTCCCGGCGATTTTAGAACTTGACCATGTCGATCGTGGTCAGCGTGATGTGCGGCGGAATCACCGGCGCGTTGGTGAGCTGCCACACCGCGTATTGTTCGAAATATGTGTTCGGAGCCGACAATCCGTCCGCCGGAACGATGACCTCGAAGCCGATTTGCGCCGCGTGGCTGGCCGTATTCATAACGGCGCCGACGGCGGAGGTGCCGACGGCGATGACCGTCTTGATGCCCTTATCCTTGAGGATTTTTTCCAGGTCGCTGTTGAGGAACTTGTCGATGAACGATTGCACAAAAGGCTCGCTGCCGGTCGCGGCCAGGTCGGGCACAACTTCGGTGATGGGGACCTTGGGAATGCTGGTGTAGACCACCATCGTGCCGCTCTTGCGCGCCCCCTCGAGCAGCTTTTTGACTTGCGGCACCGAGGCGACGCAGCGCGGATAATGCCCGCAGATTGGGTTGACGAAATCGAGCATCAGGAGCGCCGTGGTCTTGGGATCGACCGTCACTTCTTTCACCGGCGGTGGCGCCGGCGGCGCTTTCACGCCGGCCCATTCGTCGAGAATCGAAGCGGCATGGAGCGGCAATGCGCCCCAGGATGCGCCTAAGCCGATGACGGCGGCGAGCGCCAATGCCAGGAGCCATTTCTCACGTTGCATAACTTCCTCCCCGGTTGTGCCCGTATTTCCTTTGGATCGGCGATGTCGGGCGATTGCTGCAAGAGCTTAAAGGCTAGGCTGTTATTCCAGCCTTTTCCAGCGACGCACGCAATTGCCAATTTTGGCCCTGCCGCTTTCCCGACGCATGGGCGACCTTACCGGACAAAGCAAATTGTTCTCGCGGCGCGATCCGCGCCCGAGTTTTGCAACGGCGGTAGCCCGGTGATCGATCTCGCCGCCATCACGTATTCCGCCGGCCCGATGGGCAGCAGCTATTCTGGCACCGCGACCAGCGGCGTGCTCAAGATTACGAGCGGCGCCACGACGGTCGCCAGCATCGCCTTCATCGGCAATTACAGCGCGACCGACTTTCATCTTGCCTCGGGCGCCGGCGGCAGCGGCACCACCATCACCGATCCGTCGGGGGGTGCAGTCCACAATGCAAATATCGGGCTGCTCGGCAGTTACATGGCCGGCAGCTTCGCCACCGCCGCCGGCGGCCAGGGCGGCGGCCTCTTTGGCGAGGAGCCGCAGACGCGGCAGCCGCTGCTGACCCCGCACGGCTCGTGACCGCGCGGCGCTGAGAACGCGCTCAGCCGCGCGCGGCGGCGGCCGCCGCCTGTGGCGCGGTGGCTTGGCGCTTGGCCATTTCCTCGGCCACCAGTTCCTTCTTCGATAATTTCCCGACCGGCGTTTTCGGCAGGCTCGAGCGGATTTCCATCTCCGTCGGCATCTCGTATTTGGCGAGCTTGTCGGCGAGGAAGGCTTTCAGCTCGTCGATGCCGAACGGCGCCTGTCCGGCCTTGAGCGCGATAAACGCCTTGGCGGACTGGCCGCGATAGGAATCGGGAATGCCGATGACGGTGACCTCGGCGACGCCCGGATGCTCGTATATCGCTTCCTCGATGTTGCGCGGAAAGACGTTGAAGCCGCCGGACAGGATCATGTCCTTCTTGCGGTCGACAAGGGTGACGAAGCCCTCCTGGTCGAGAAAGCCGATGTCGCCGGTATGAAAACGGCCGCCGCGAAACGCTTCCGCGGTCGCTTCCGGCTTATTCCAGTAACCCTTCATCACCTGCGGGCCGGTGAAGCAGATTTCGCCCCGCTCGCCGACCGGCAGCACCCTGGTGCCGGTTTCGAGATCGACGACTTCCAGAAGCGTATGCGGCGCCGGCAGGCCGACGGTGCCTTGCCGCGCCGGCAGGTCCTTGCACTGCATCGTGCCGAGCGGCGCCGTTTCGGTCAGGCCGTAGCCTTCGCGCGGCGAGTGGCCGGTCAGCGCTTCGAAGCGTTGCAGCACGTCCATCGGCAATGGCGCGCCGCCGGACACCCACATCGTCACCGAGGAGAGATCGAACTCCTTCACCTTCGGATGATTGACCAAAGCCGTGTACATGGTCGGCACCGCCGGAACGACGGTGATCTTCTTACGGGCGATGTCGGCGAGCACCCGGTCCGGATCGAAGCGGATGTGCATCACCATCTGTGAACCGGTGGCAATCCCGACCACCATGAGAAAGGTCAGGCCGAAGATGTGGAACAGCGGCAAGATCGCCAGCGCCTTGCGCGCTTCCTCGTCCGCCCCGATCCCGTTCCAGTGCACGTAGATATCGAGCACGGCGCAGAAGTTGGCGTGGGTGAGCATCGCGCCTTTGGGCGCCCCGGTGGTGCCGCCGGTATATTGCAGCACCGCCACCTCGTGCGCGAGCGGACCGTGCGGATGGCGCGTGAACGCGCCGTCATTGGCGATCAGCGCCGAGAAATCGATTTCGCGGCCGGCGCCGCCGACGCGCTCCGCAGCCGGTCCGAACGCCGCCGCCGCGATCGGGGCGGGGAGGAAGTCGGCGATGCTGCACACCACGAGCGTGTCGAATTTGCTGGTGCCCTTGAGCGCGGCGATCTGCGGATAGAGCATCGGCAGGCCAAGCGCGATCATGACTTTCGTCTCGGCGTCCTCGATCTGATATTTGAGCTCGCGCGGCGCCAGCAGCGGGCTGAAATTGACGACACGGCCGCCGGCCATCAGCACGGCGAAGAAGGCGATAACGAAATGCGGTGTGTTCGGCAGATGCAAACCCACATGCACGCCGGGACCGACGCCGAGCGCCTGTAAACCCTTGGCGGCGCGGCAAGCGAGATCGTGCAGCTCGCGGAAGGTGAAGGTGCGGTCGTAGAAGTCGATGGCAACGCGATCCGGCCACCGGGCCGCGGCTTTTTCCAGGAGGCTTTCCAGCGCCACCGGCGGCGGCAGGGCGACGTCCCAGGACACGCCGGGCTCGTAAGATTTCTCCCAAATGTGGGCCATTCCCTGGTCCTCCCTCGTCGGGCGTCTGCCGCGCGCGGCGACGCCCGTTGTTGTTGTTCGCCGCCAGATTAGCGGGCGGTGCGGGCAAGGTCGATGGGTCACTCCATTTCGTCATTGCCGGGCAAAAGGCGCGAAGCGCCGTCTTCGCGCCTGACGACCCGGCAATCCGTTCGGCGTCGCCCAATTTGGAATGAGGCAGCATGGACCCGCGGGTCAAGCCCGCGGGTGACGGCGTGATTTACCCGGCCGTCAAATTTCCGAACTTCTTCAAATTCGCTTTCTGCTTGGCATTCCGCGGCAGCAGCTTGAACAAGCGCGCGGCGGTGCCGCCGAGAATATTGTGCTTCGCTTTCTCCGACAAAAACGGCAGGTCCCAGATCGTCGCCGGCAGGTCGAAATCCCAGTGCGGATAATCGGATGAATAGACGAGCTGCGTCTCCGCATTGATCATGCGGAACGTCGTCTCCATCGCGTTGTAGTCCTGAATCTCCATCGGCTGCGACGAGTAATACATGTCGCGCATGTAGTCCGACGGCTTCTTCTTGAGCAGCGGACATTCCGACGGCCGCAACATGTATTCGTGGTCGAGCCGCTGCATCAGGAACGCCACCCAGGCGAGCCCCGATTCCATCCAAATCACCGGCAGCTTGGGAAAGCGCTCGCCGATGCCGTTGATCACCCAATTGGTGCAGTTGACGATGTTGTACCAGGTGAAGCCGAGCGCGTGCACGGAGATGAAGCGGTTGCAGCTCTTGAATGCCGTGTCGCTCCAATTGACGCCCGAATGAAAGGCGATGGCGAGCCCGCGTTCCTCCATCGCCCGGTAGACTTTCATGTAGGCGTTGTCGTGCACGCCCATATTGGAGCGCACGGTTGTGATCATGAAGCCGCCGACATGCTTGCGATCGCCGAAGGTCTCGACGTGGCGCAACGCTGCCTCGGGATCGGCGAACGGCAGGCAAAGGAGGGAGAAGAAACGGCCGCCGGCCTCGGGCAGCACCTTCTCGGTGAGCCAGCGGTTATAAGCCCAGCATAGATCGACTTCCATTTCGGTCTGCGGATGCAGCCCGATATTGAGCATGCCGGTGGGGAACAGGCAGGAATAATCGACGCCCATCGCATCCATCCAGCGATGGCCGAGCTGGACGTCGCGAAGCTTGCCGTCGTCGGTCTTCTCGCTCGAGCGCAGCGGATAGCGCGTCACCCGGCCGCCCATGTCCTGGTAGCCGGTCGGGATCGGCACCAGGCCCGGCCGTTGCCGCGTGCCGCGGCCGACCATGGTGAGCTGGCGCAGCACGTCGTTTTCCATGAACGGCAGGAATTCGTCGTAATGCTCGTTCTCGTAGTGATGGGCGTCGACGTCGACGATGAGGATGTCGTCGAAGCCGCGCTTGTGCGCCTGCTTGCGCGCGTGCGCCAACAGCCGCGTGGTATTGAGTTCCTCGATGGTGACGCGGCGGCTGCGATCGGCGATCAGGTCCATTTCATTTCTCTCCCGCCATCATCGTCCCGTCCAGCCTTGCCACAGACCGAGCTCAAAGGCGGCGAGGTCGGCTGAGCGCAGCAACGCGCTTGCCGTCACCATCACGTCGGTGGCGGAAACCGCGTTCTTCGGCACCGGCGCGATCTCCTCGCCGGCTTCGCGCCGCGCCGTATAGAGCCGGCAGCCGGCCGCGATCAGCGCCTGCAGCGCTTCGGCGCTGAGCACGTCGAGTTGTCCGTCGGCAATGCCGCGCGCGATGGCCGCGGCCACAAGCTTTGCCTCCGCCGAGGCGCGCTTGGCGCTTTGCTTCAGCGGCTCGGCCGGGCGCGGCCGACGGGCGGGTTTGGCGGCGCGCTTAGGCGAGGACATAGACCTCGTCTCCCTTTTGCACCACCGGATATTTTTTCAGCTTCATGCGCCGGTCGGACACGCATTCGCCGGTCTTCATGTCGTATTCCATACCGTGCCACGGGCAGACGAAATGCATCTCGCTCTCGGAGAAGTAGAGGCCCATGGAGGTCTTGTCCGGCCGCAGCCGCTCCTCGACCTTGGCGATGGTGAGTCCCTCGCAGGCCGGCCCGCCCTGATGCAGGCAGAAATTGGAGTAGGCGTAGAACGCGCCCTCGTGGCGGAACACGCCGATCTCGTTGTCGCCGACGAAGACGATGCGGCGCTCGCCGTTCTTAAATTCGTTGAGCCTGGCGACGAATTTCTCGGGCATTACTTGGTCCACTATCTCGGCCGCTCGTCCCCGCGGAAGCGGGGACCCAGAGCCGGATTCCCGCTTACGCGAGAATGAGCGGAATCTATCACAGGCCGCAATGCGCGCGAACTACACGATCTTATTACTGAACTCGCCGATTCCCTCGATCCAGATTTTCACCACGTCGCCCGATTTGAGGAACTCGCCGCTTTCGCCGCCGGTGCCCGCCGGCGTGCCGGTGAGGATGAGGTCGCCGGGATGCAGCGTCATGTTGATCGAGAGTTGCGCGATCTGTTCGGCGAGCGTGAACAGCATCTTGTCGGTGTTGGAATCCTGCTTCAGTGTACCGTTGACCCAAAGCTTGAGCCTGAGCTTCTGCGGATCGGCGATGTCGCTCGCCGGCACGATCCAGGGACCCAGCGGACACGAGCCGTCGAAGCTCTTGTGCTTGGTCCAGTCCATCTTGAAGAACGAGGTCGCGTCGATCCCGGGGCGGCGGCCGCGGTCGCGCGCCGATAGATCATTGGCGGCGGTGTAGCCGGCGACGTGATCAAGCGCCCTCTCGACCGGTACGTCCTTCGCCGGCCGGCCGATAACGGCGGCAAGCTCGATCTCCCAGTCCAGCTCTTTGGCGTAGTGGGTGGCTTTGATCGCCGCGCCCGGAGCGGCGAGCGTGCGCGCGGCTTTGATGAAATGCCAGGGCTTCAGACCCTGTTCGTGCGGGTCGGCCGGCACCGGCATGCCCTGCTTCTTCGCCATCGCTGCGGCATGGTCGGCGTAATTGGCGCCGGCGCAAAAGATGGTCGGCGGATTCGGCAGTGGCGCGAGCAATTTGGTCTTGGTGAGTTTCTGCCGCGCGACGCGGCTTTTGCCGGCTCGGGCGGCGGCCTTTTTCAGCGCGCTTTCGGCGTGCTTCCAGTCGGCAAGGATGCCGATGACGCTGGCATAGGCCGGCTTGCCGGTGAGCTTTGCGGCGTCGAACACCTCTTCGCCGACGACGATGCCCGCGCGCGGGCTTTGTTTGGTCTGATAGGTCGCGAGCTTGTAACCGGCCCGCTTATTCCCGGCCATGTGCGTGTACTCCCTGGTAAGCTTCGGCGGCGACCAAACCCCGATCCCGCGTCATTGGCAAGGCCGACCAGCATGCTCGGCTTAACCGGTGCTGCCTTGAGTTGAACCGGTTGCGGTGATTGATTGTCACTCGTGGCCATAGAACAAGCGACCGGTCGGGAGAAACATGATGATCAAGCTCAGACGCATCGGGCACGCCACATTCGAGACGCCCGATCTGCAACGGATGATCGACTATTACACGCAGGTCATGGGCTTGGTCCTCGCCGAGCGGGAGAAGGACCGCGCGTTTCTCGCCACCGCGATCGGCCAGCTCGCCGTCGAGCTCAATAAAGGCGACGCGGAGCGTTGCGCCGTGCTGTCATTCGAAGTCGCGCCCGATTCCGACTTCGGCGCGCTGGCGCGCGAACTCGATAAGGACGGTGTCAAGAGCGAGCTGCGCAACGACTGCGTCCCCGGCATGGGACCCGCACTGACGTTTCGCGACAACAAGGGCACCGGCATCGCGCTGTTCAAGCAATGGAGCTATCTCGGCAGGCACTTGGCACACCACGGCGTCGGGCCGCTCAAGCTCGGCCACGTCGCCTGGGTGGTGGACGATCCGCAAAAGGCCGCGGATTTCTACGCCAAGGTTCTCGGCTTCAAGGTTTCCGACTGGATCGACGACTGGTTCGTTTTCATGCGCTGCAACGCCGACCATCACACCGTGAATTTCGTCCGCGGCGCCCATACCAAGATGCATCACATAGCCTTCGAGCTGAAGGATTTCATCCATATGCAGAATGCCTGCGACCTGTTCGGGCAGCGGAACATTCCGATCCTTTGGGGGCCGGTGTGGCATGGGCCCGGACACAACATCGCCATTTATCACCGCAATCCCGACGATCAGATGATCGAATTCTTCTGCGATCTCGATCGGATGCTCGATGAGGAGCTCGGCTATTTCGAGCCGCGGCCCTGGCATCGGGATCTGCCGCAGCGGCCGAAGACCTGGCAAAGCGGCGACAGCTCCAATATCTGGGGCCCGCCGCCGCTGCCGGACTTTCACCGCGCGCTGGGTTGATTTTGTTCCTCCCCGCCAAGCGGGGAAGCATCACTCACGACGCCATGGCCGGCGCCGCCGCGGCGCCGCGCGTCAACTCTCTCTGCTCGCCGTAGAGCCATTCGACGCCGGCGAGCTGGTCCTCCATCGTGCGCGCGCCGAGCATCATGTTGCGCAGTTCCTTGGCCACGCCGCCGGCGTGAAAGACCTCGCCATAGACCCGCGCCATGATCTGCACGCGGCCGGTGCGCAGATAGCGCGCCGCCTGATAGTCGCGGAAGGCGGCTGCATAATCGCCGCGCCGCGCCACCGCCTTGGCGGCGAGGCAGACTGCGTCCTCGATCGCCATGTTTGCGCCCTGCGCCAGATATTGCAGCATCGGATGCGCGGCGTCGCCGAGCAGCGTGATGCGGCCGCGGCTCCATTCCTTGATCGGCGGCCGGTCGCACAGCACCCACATACGCCAGCTCTCGATCTTGTTGAGCAAGGTGCGCACCGGGGCGCAGGTTTTGGCAAAGCGCTCGTGCAACTCGGCCGGGTCGCCGTAGCTGTCCCAGCCTTCTTCGTAACGGTCGGAGTGGAACACGGCGACGAGGTTGAACAATTCGCCGGTGCGCAGCGGATAATGCACCAGATGCACCTTCTCGCCGGCCCAGACCACCATGTCGCGCCAGCGGAATTTCTCCGGCATCTCCGAGGTCGGCAGCACGGCGCGATAGGTGATGTGGCCGGCGGGCTTGGGCTTGCCGTCGCCGACCACGATCTGCCGGATGCTCGACCACAGCCCGTCGGCGCCGATCAGCGCCGCGCCGCGATAGGTCTTGCCGCTTTCGGTCCTGACCGTGACGCCGTCGGCGGTCTCCTCGACCGAGGTGACTTTCTGCGCGGCGTCGAGGCGGATGCGCTCGGATTTGCGGCAGGCTTCCAGCAGCACCTTGTGCAGATCGGCGCGATGGATCAGTGCGTAGGGGTGCTTGAACTTCTTGCGGAAGGCGTCGCCGAGCGGCATGCGGGTGACTTCCTCGCCCGTGATCGAGTCCATCATTATCATGTTGTCGGGAAAGACCGCGAGCGCCGAGATCGGCGCGGTGAGGCCTAGCGTCTCGAACATCCAGAAGACGTTCGGTCCGAGCTGGATGCCGGCGCCGATTTCCTTGAACTCCGCCGCCTGCTCGATCACCTGCGCGGCAATTCCCGAGCGCGCCAAAGCCAGCGCCGCCGCCAGCCCGCCGATGCCGCCGCCGACAATCAGAACGTCGCGATCTTTCCAGTCGCCCATGCGTTCGTTTCCTCCCGCGGCGCATTGTAGGGGAACTTCCGCCCCCGCGAAGCGGGGGAGGGGGACCATGCGCAGCATGGTGGAGGGGGCGCCCCCTCCGGCTCGCTTCGCTCGCCACCCCCCCGCACGCGGGGGAGGGATCACACTTTCCCCAGCGCGCGCAGTACGCGCTCCGGCGTGAACGGCATCTCGACCAAAGACGCAGCGCCGAGCGGGTGCAACGCGTCGTTGAGCGCGTTCATCACGCAGGCTGGCGCGCCGGCGGTGCCGGCTTCGCCGGCGCCCTTGGCGCCGAGCTCGGAATCGGCCGTCGGCGTCACCACGTGGCCGATATCGATGTCCGGCATTTCGCCCGCCATCGGCACCAGATAGTCCATCAGATTGCCGTTGAGCATTTGCCCGCTCTCGTCATAGAGGCAATGCTCGTAAAGCGCGCCGCCGATCCCCTGCACGATGCCGCCGCGGATCTGTTCGTCGACGAGTTGCGGGTTGATCACCGTGCCGCAGTCTTCGACGCACCAGTGCCTCAGGAGCTTCACCTCGCCGGTCCTGGTGTCGACTTCGAGATAGGACGCCTGCACGCCGTTGGTGAAGGCGAACGGCCAGGCGCGCGGCACGTAATGGCGCGTCACGATGAATTCGGCCTGGAAGCCGGGCGGCAAAGTGTCGGGCCGGAAGTAAACGACGCGCGCCACTTCTTCCAGCGTGACCCGCTCGCGCCCGGTGTCGGCGTCGACCACGATGCTGCCGCGGATATCGAGCGTCTTCGGGTCGGCTTGTAGCATGGAGGCGGCGGCGGCGAGCACGTTGGCGCGCAGCGCCTTGCCCGCCTGCCAGGCGGCTTCGCCGCCGATGCCGGCGGCGCGCGAGGCCCAAGTGCCGCCGCCATAAGGGGTATTGTCGGTGTCGCCGGTGATCACCCGCACGCGCTCGATAGGCACGCCGAACGCGGTCGCCACGCATTGCGCCACGACCGACTCGGCGCCCTGGCCCTGCTCGGTGACGCCGGTATGCACGAACACCGCGCCGGTTGAGTCGAGGCGGAGCGTGGCGCCGTCCTGCGAGGAGATTTTCGCGCCGCCGACGCCGTAGAACGCCGCCGACGGATTGGTCACTTCGATGAACGAGGCGAAACCGATGCCGCGATGGATGCCGCGGGCGCGCAATTCCGCCTGCTCGGCGCGCAGCTTTGCGTAATCCATCATCGCCAGAATCTTGTCGAGCGAGGCGTGGTGCGAAAGCTTCTCGAATTTGATGCCCGACGCGCCGGCTGTGGGATAGGCGTCGTCGGCGATGAGATTGCGCCTTCGCAGCTCCGCCGGGTCCATGCCGATCTTCGCCGCCGCCAGATCGACCAGCCCCTCGGTCACGGCGGTGGCGATCGGATGGCCGACCGCGCGGTACTGGCACATGACGTTTTTGTTCTGAAAGACGACGCGGGCGCGGGCGCGGTAATTTGGGCAGGTGTACGGCCCGCCGACCAGGTTGACCACCTGGTTGGCCTCGATACCGCTGGTGCGCGGATAGACCGAATACGGGCCGATGCCGGTGAGGTCGTCGATCTCGAAGGCGGTGATGGTGCCGTCGTTTTTGACGCCGATCCGCGCCTTGACCCGGTGGTCGCGCGCGTGGATATCGGTGACGAAGCTCTCGAAGCGGTCGGCGACGAACTTGACCGGCCGCTTGAGCAGTTTCGCCAGCGCTACCGTCGCCATCTCGTCGGCATAGGTATGCACCTTGATGCCGAAAGAACCGCCGACGTCCTTGGTGATGATGCGCACCTGATGCTCTTCCAGGCCGAGATGCTTGGCAAACAGGTTCTGCATCATGTGCGGCGCCTGCGTGCCCTGATAGGCGGTTAGCCGCTGTTCACCCGGATTCCAGTCGGCGACGATGGCGCGCGGCTCGTTGGTGACGCCGGTGTGGCGGCCGAACACAAAGGTGGTTTCGGCGACCGCGTCGGCTTGCGCGAAGCCTTTGTCCGGATCGCCGGCGGTGAGCGCGCGCTCGAAGGTGAGATTGTCGCCGAGCTCGGGATGGATCACCGGCGTCGTCTTGTCGAGCGCGGTTTCCGCGTCAGTGACGGCGGGCAGCGTTTCATAATCGACGGCGACGAGGGCGCAGGCGTCCTCGGCCTCGGCGCGGCTGCGGGCGACCACGGCGACGACTGCTTCGCCCTGCCAGCAAGCGCGATCGACGGCGATGGCATGCTGCGGCGCCGATTTGATGCCCTTCAAATGCGTGAGCACGCCGACCCAGGGCGTGATCACCTTGGCAAGCTCGGCGCCGGTGACCACGGCGACGACACCCGGCGCCTTCTTCGCCGACGCGGCGTCGATCTTCTTGATGCGCGCATGCGCATGCGGCGAGCGCACGAAGGCGACGTGCGTCATGCGCGGCAGGGTGACGTCGCTGACATATTGGCCGCGTCCCTGCGTCAGCCGCGCCAGATTGGGCCGCGGCACCGAGCGGCCGATATAGGAGTTCGGCCGGTCGAGCGCGGAGAGCCCGGAAGGCTGGTCGTCGGCGATTTTCATGACGCTCCCATTGTCATTTCCGGGGCCGAGCAAAGCGAGGAGCCCGGAATCCATATTCGCTGACCTGTGGTTATGGATTCCGGGCTCGCGGGCAAGAGCCCGCGCCCCGGAATGACGATCAAAGTTTTCCTCCCGCACGCGCCTGCGCCACCGACTCGATGGCATCGACGATCGCCTGATAGCCGGTGCAGCGGCAGTAATTGCCCGACAGATGCTCGCGGATGGCGTCGCGGCTGGGCACGCCGCCACGCGCCAACAGGTCCTGTGCGCCGATGAGCATGCCGGGCGTGCAATAGCCGCATTGCAGCGCATTTCTTTGCTGGAATGCGAGCTGGAGATCGGCGATGGCGCCGGAATCCGACACCCCTTCGATGGTCTCCACCGCGGCGCCGTCGCACTGCACCGCGAGCACCAGGCAGCCGCGCAGCACCGCGCCGTCGAGCCGCACCGTGCAGGCGCCGCAGACGCCGTGCTCGCAGCCGATATGGGTGCCGGTAAGCGCCAGATCCTCGCGCAGGAAATCGACCAGGGTCTTGCGCGCTTCGACGCGGGCGGAAATATCCTCGCCGTTGACCCGGATATTGATGTCGAGGATGCGCGCGCTCATCGGATCCCGGCGGCCGCTGATTATAGGCATTGATAGCATCGCCCATTCGGGCAAGCTATCACTATGGTATTTCCGAACAGCCACCCAGGACGGGCTGCCGCAACAAGAGGAAACGACCGTGCCGGACCGTATGAACGAAATCATCGAAGAACTCGCAATCGCCAACCGTATTCTCGGCCATGAAGGCGTGATCGACGCCTTCGGCCATGTCAGCATTCGAGACCCGAACGATTCCGCGCGTTATCTGCTGTCACGCTCGCGCTCGCCGCTTTTCGTCGAACCGGACGATATCCTTGAATACTCGCTCGATTCCGAGCCGGTGACGCCGCCGGACGTTCAGCAATATTCCGAGCGGGTCATTCATGGCGAAATCTACAAGGCGCGCAGCGACGTCATGGCGGTTTGCCATCATCACGCCCCGGCGGTGATGCCGTTCGCCATCGCCGGTAAGCCGATCTTCCCGGTGTTCCATGTCGGCGGCGCTATCGGCGCAGAGGTTCCATTCTGGGATCAGTACGACGAGTTCGGCGAGACCAATCTGCTGGTGGTTAAGCCCGAGGAAGGCCGCTCGCTCGCCCGCACGCTCGGCGGCCATTCGGTCGTGCTGATGAAACGCCACGGCGCGACCGTGGTCGGCGCGACCTTGCGCGAGCTTGTCTCGCGCTCGATCTATCTGTGCTGGAACGCCGAACACCAATTGCGCGCGTCGCTCATCGGCACGCCGCAGCCTTTGCATCCCGGCGAAGTCAAGCTCGCCGGCGCGATCAACGTAAAGACCACGGCGGCAACGCGGACGTGGGAATATTGGAGTCTGCGGCTCAAAGCCGCCGGCTTCTGGCCGCCGCGTCAGTCGAAGGCAAAGCCTGCACGACGCGCAATGCCTCGCGCCAAATCGCGCGCGGCCGGCAAGAAGAAGCGCCGGTGAAGTTTTCGCGCCGCCGCGTGCTGCCGCTGCTCGCAGGCTTGCTCGGCCTGAAGCGGGCGGCGCACACTTCCGCGATGGCAGAAGACAACAATGCCTTTCCCGCCGATTTTGTCTGGGGCGCGTCGACCTCGGCCTATCAGATCGAAGGCGCGGTCGATGCGGACGGGCGCGGCCAGAGCATCTGGGATGTTTTTTCCCATACGCCGGGGCGGGTGAAGGGCGGCGACACCGGCGACGTCGCCTGCGACCACTATCACCGCTGGCCCGAGGACGTGAACTTTCTGGCGAGCGGCGGGTTCAACGCCTACCGCTTCTCCACCGCCTGGCCGCGTATCCTGCCGAACGGCGCCGGCGCGGTGGAGCAGCGCGGCCTCGATTTCTACGACCGCCTGGTCGACGGCCTCGTCGCGCGCGGCGTCGCGCCGTGGCTCTGTCTCTATCACTGGGATCTGCCGCAGGCGTTGCAGGATCAGGGCGGCTGGACGAACCGCGACATCGCGGCAAAATTCGCCGATTACGCGAGCATCGTGGCGCGCCGCCTCGGCGACCGCGTCAAGCATTGGGCGATGTTCAACGAGCCGAACGTCCACGCGCTGTTCGGCTACGGTACCGGCGATCACGCGCCGGGCGTCACCGGCCTCGCCAATCTGCGCGCCGCCATCCATCTCCAGAATCTGGCGCAAGGCCGCGCGCTGCAAGCGTTGCGCGCGGAGCACGGCGATTTTCGCCTCGGCACCTTGACCAACGTCACCGCGGTGCGGCCGTCCGCGGATACGGATGCCGATCGCCGCGCCGTCGAGCTGTTCGATGCTTATTGGAACGGCGCCTTCCTCGACCCGCTGTTCAAAGGCTCTTATCCGGCCGCGATCGCCGCCGCGATGGCGCCGCTGGTCGCCGACGGCGATCTGCAGGCGATCCGGCAGCCGATAGATTTTTTCGGGCTCAATTATTATGCGCCCGCCTGGGTCATGGACGCGCCGCAAAGTCTGTTCGGCGCGTGGTTCGGCGCCGTGCCCGCCGGCATGCGCTTTACGGCGATCGGCTGGCCGATCGACGCCGGCGGCCTGACCGAAACGCTGGTTCGTTTGCGCGACGAATACGGCGATCCGGAAATCTATGTCACCGAGAACGGCGCCTGCTACGACGATCCGCTCGCGGCGGACGGTATCGTGCACGACGAAGATCGCATCGCCTATCTGCGCGAGCACCTTGCCGCCGCGCGCGAAGCCCTCGCCAAAGGCGTCAAGCTACGCGGCTATTTCGTCTGGTCGCTGATGGACAACTTCGAATGGGCGGAAGGCTGCAGCCGCCGCTTCGGCGTTATACACGTCGATTTCGCCAGCTTAAAGCGCACGCCGAAATCTTCTTTCGCCTTTCTCGCCGAAACGATCAAGCGGCGCAGGTGATCTGGCTTCTTACCGCTCATTCCCGCGCAAGCGGGAATCCAGATCGGGTGCGCTGGGTCCCCGATTTCGCGGGGACGAGCGTAAAGTAGATCATCAGTGCCGATCGCGCGTAGCCGCGCTGATGGCATTGAGCATCGCCGCGCCGTCTTTCTTGAGCGCGCCGCGTACGGAAGCCTGCGTGCCGAGCTCACCCATTTCGCGCTGGCGCTTGACCGTCGCCTGCGCCATCAGCGGCTCGACGCCGAGTTCGCGCAAGGTGGCGGCGACTTCTTCCATCTCGGCGGCGCGGCGCTCGCCGTGCCGCGCCATGCGTTCGAGATTGTATGGAACGAGCTTTGACCAATCGAGGCCAGGAAAATTGTTCTTCAGCGAAGCGGCGACCTCCTCGACCACGCCGACGCGCGCGGCCGCGAGAAAACACTCAAGCGTCAGCGCCTCGATGCCCTTGACCATGACGCTGCGCACCATCTTGATCGCCGCCGCGGCGCCGACATCGGCGCCGGCGATGCTGATGCGCATGCCGAGTGCGCTGAGCGTGGGCGCTGCGGCGCCGGCGTCAGGGCCGGCGAGCAACATCGGCGATTGGTGCCGCGCGGGATGAATGGGCCCGAGCACGGCGACGTCAATATAGCGGGCGCGGTCGCCGAGCAGCTTCGCCGTCTCCTGTTTCCTCCCCGGCGACACCGAGTTGATGTCGAGGAAGAGCGGTTTGCCGGCCAGGTGCGGTTGCACTGAACGCGCCGCCTCGAGACTGGACGCGGCAGTGACCGCGGAGACAACGATCTCGGCGCCGAGCACAGCGTCGGCGGCGGAAGACGCGCAGCGCACGCCGATTGTCTCGCTGTCGCGCTTGAGCCGCTCGCCTGCGGTTTGCGGAAACAGATTGTCCCAGGCCGCGATGCGTTCGATTCCGGCCTCGCGCAACCCGGACGCGATGGCCGCCCCCGCCTCGCCGAAGCCAATGAAACAGAATGTCGGGTTTCCATCCGCCATCATCATCTCTCAATCGCTCGGGTACTCCCTGATGATGGCAGGATCGGTGTATGGTCCGCAACGGCGCCTTGATCACGCCTTAGCCGCCGGGAACGCTTCGCATGAAACCTCTCGCCTGCCGCGATCGGCTTGAACAAGCGCTTGCACGCATCGCCGATCCCAAGGGCGAAGGCGCGCGCGCCTGCCTCACCGTCTATGCGGGGGCAGCCCGCGCCGCGGCCGATGCCGCCGATGCCCGCGCGGCGCATGGCGTGTCGCTCGGCCCGCTCGACGGCACCATCGTCAGCATCAAGGATTTGTTCGACGTCGCCGGCGAGCCGACCCGTGCCGGCTCGAAGGTGCTTGCCGAGGAGGCAAAGCCCGCGGATGCGGACGCCGCAATCGTGCGCCGGCTGCGCGCCGGCGGCGCGGTGATCGTCGCCAAGACCAACATGACCGAGTTCGCATTTTCCGCCATCGGCGCCAATCCGCATTTCGGCACGCCGGGCAATCCGCACCACCGCGCGCGCATCCCCGGCGGCTCGTCCTCGGGCGCGGCGGTTTCCGCCGCCGAGGGCCTATGCGAGATCGCCATCGGCAGCGACACCGGCGGCTCGGTGCGCATTCCGGCGGCGCTCTGCGGCATCGTCGGCTTCAAGCCGAGCCGTCGGCGCGTGCCGACGCAAGGCGCGTTTCCATTAAGCTTCACGCTCGACTCGATCGGGCCGTTGGCCCGCAGCGTGGCTGATTGCGCCAAAGCCGACGCAGTGATGGCCGGCGAGGAGTTCGCACCGGTCGAGCCGCTGCGGCTTGCCGGTCTGCGTCTCGGCCTTACCGAGGGCATGCCGTTCGACGATCTCGACGACGTTGTCGCCGCTTCCTTCGCCGCCGCCGTGGCGGGGCTCGACGACGCCGGAGTGCGTACCACCAGGGAGGAGATATCGCTGCTCGACGACATGGCTGCGGTCAATGCCAAGGGTGGCATTCCGCCGGCGGAATCGTGCGCCATCCATCGCGACCGCATCGCCCGGCGCGGCGACGACATCGACCCGCATGTGCGCTTTCGCATCGAGCGCGGCTGCGCTATCTCTGCTGCGGATTATGTCGAAGCCCTGCGCGCGCGCGAAGGTCTGATCCGCGCCATGGAGCGGCGGCTCGCCGCGCTCGATGCGCTCATCATGCCGACAACGCCGATCGTCGCGCCGACCATCGCCGAAGTGGCCGATACCGACCGGTTCTTCGCCTGCCACAATCTGCTGATCCGCAATACCGCGATCGCCAATTTTTTCGACCTCTGCGCCATAACGCTTCCGCTGCGAGCGCCGCTGCCGGTCGGTCTCATGCTCGTCGGGCGCAACGGCGCGGACCACATGCTGCTGCGCATCGCCGCGGCAGTCGCCGAACATTTAGCGACGTGATCGCTGTTGCTGCAAATCGGGCCGCCCTCGTGTAGCCTGGCGGAACGGGGGAAGGAAAAACGGCGGTGTCGTCAGACGTCTATCTCAACGTCGCCGTCGGCGGAGTTTTGACGGGGCTCGTCTACGGGCTGATGGCGCTCGGCCTGTCGGTGATCTTCGGCGTGGTGCGCGTGGTCAATTTCGCCCATGGCGAGATGATGACCATCGCCATGTTCATCGCCATCGTGCTGTGCACCGGCCTTCATCTTGATCCGCTTATTTTGCTCGTTCCGATCGCCGCCGCGATGTTTGCGTTCGGCTATGTACTGCAACGTGGACTGATCAACCCTTTCATCACCCGGCCGGAGCACACGCAGTTCCTGCTGCTGGTGGCGTTGGCGATCATCATCACCAACGTCCTACTCATTATCTTCGGTCCCGACGCGCGCTCGGTGCAGACCTCCTATGGTTACGACAGTTTCCAGGCCGGCCCGATCCTGGTCGACGCGACCAAGGTCTATGCCGGGCTGGCGGCGATCGTTTTCGCCGCCGCGCTGTTTGCGTTTTTCCGCTATACGACGATCGGCACCGCGATCCGCGCCTGCGCCGACAACCACACCGGCGCGCTGGTGGTCGGGCTCGACGTCAAACGACTCTACGCGCTCACCTTCGGCCTCGGCGCGGCCTGCGTCGGCGCCGCCGGCACGATGATGGTGCTGATCATCGACGCCACCCCGATGCTCGGACCGAGCTATACGCTGCTCGCCTTCGTCATCGTCATCACCGGCGGGCTCGGCTCGATGCCGGGCGCGCTCCTGGGCGGCGTCTTGATCGGCGTCACCGAAGCGCTGGCCGGCCTGCTGTTCACGCCGTCGGTCAAAAGCATGTTCGCGTTCGCCATTCTCGTTCTGGTCCTGCTGTTCCGGCCGCAGGGCCTACTCGGCAAGAGGCTCGCATGATGGCGCCGTTCACCGCCGCAATGTCGGGCCGCGGCGCCGTGCTGCTTACTTTATTGTTCGCCGCCTTGCTGGCGGCGCCGTGGATCGTCAACGATTACCTGCTCACCGTCCTCATCATCATTCTTTATTTCGCCTATGCCGGGCAGGCCTGGAACATCATGATGGGCTTTGCCGGACAACTTTCGCTCGGGCATGCGATCTATCTCGGGCTCGGCGGCTACGTGGCGGCGATGTTGTTCACTCTGTACGGCGTTGCGCCGTGGCTCGGGCTGCTGGCGGCCATTCCGGTCGCCGCCGCCTGCGGCGCGGTAATCGGCTTCCTCGCCTTCCGCTTCCGCGTCGCCGGCGTCTACTTCGCGATCCTCACCATCGCCTTCGCCGAATTCGCCCGCATCGGTTTCGACAACTGGAACTTCGTCAACGCCTCGAGCGGGCTGTTCCTGCCGGTCAGGCAATACGCCCACGACGACCTTTGGCGGCTGCGCGGCGATCCGACGATGTTCTACTACGTAATCCTCTGCGCGACCGCCGTCGTCTTCCTGCTCTGCCATTTTTTGCTGAAGAGCCGCATCGGCTATTTCTGGCTCGCCATCCGCGAGGACGAGCAGGCGGCGCGCGCGACCGGCATCGACACGTTCCGCTACAAGATGATCGCGGTCATGATATCTGCGGCGGTGACGTCGTTCGCTGGCGTATTCTATGCGTTCTTCTACAACAACCTGTTCCCCGAGCAGGTGTTCAGCATCGTTCGCTCCATCGAGATCATCCTCGGGCCGATCATCGGCGGGGTCGGTACGCTGTTCGGCCCGATCCTCGGCGCCTTCGTGCTCACCGGATTGGCCGAAGCGCTCAATTCCGCCATGACCGCGTTCGGCGTCGATTTGCCGGGGGCGAAACAGGTTTTCTACGGCATCTGCCTGCTGATCGTCATCGTCGCGCTGCCGGAGGGGGTCTGGCCGCCGCTCGCGCGGTTGCTCGGCGTCAAGTGGTCGGGCCGATGACCGCGCTGCTTTCGCTCGAAGCGGTCGGCAAGCGCTTTCGCGGCCTGGTCGCGGTCGATCAGGTCAGTTTCGCCGTGCCGCAAGGCGCGATCTTCGCCGTCATCGGACCGAACGGCGCCGGCAAGACCACGTTGTTCAACATGATCGCCGGCGCGATGGCGCCGGACGCGGGCGCCATCGTCTTCGCCGGCGAGCGCCTCGACGGCCTGCCCGCCGATACGATCTGCCGGCGCGGCATCGCCCGCACCTTCCAGATCGTGCGGCCGTTTCCGGCGCTGAGCGTCGAGGACAACGTCATCGTCGGCGCGCTTTTGCACCGCCGCGACGTCGGTGCGGCGCGCGCGCAGGCGCACGAACTCTTGCGCCGGCTCGATTTGTTCGACCAGCGCCACCGCATCGCCTCGACGCTGACGCTGCCGGATCGCAAGCGCCTGGAAGTCGCCCGCGCGCTCGCCACGGGGCCGCGGCTGCTGCTGCTCGACGAGGTGATGGCCGGGTTGCGGCCGACCGAGACCGACCGCATGGTCGCGATCCTGCAAGCGCTCAACCGCGACGGACTGACGATCCTCTTGATCGAGCACGTCATGCGCGCGGTGATGGCGCTTGCTTCCCGCGTGCTGGTGCTCGATCACGGCGTCGCCATCGCCGAGGGCGCGCCGGAAGCGATCGTGCGCGATCCGGCGGTGGTGCAATCTTATCTCGGCGCCGAGGCGGTGTGATGTTAACCGTAGAAAATCTCGACGTGTTCTACGGCGACGTGCAGGCGCTCGACGGCGTATCGCTCGATATCGAGGAAGGTGCCATCGTCGCCATCGTCGGCGCCAATGGCGCCGGCAAGACCACGCTCATTCGCGCGCTCGCCGGCATGCAGCCGCAGGCGCAGGGCCGCGTCGTGTTCCGCGGCACCGATATTTCCGGCTGGCCGAGCCATCGCGTCTGCAATCTCGGATTGGGCCAGGTGGCGGAAGGCCGGCAGGTGTTTCCCACCTTGTCGGTCGCCGAGAATCTCGACGTCGGTGCCATAGTGCCGCGCGCCCGCGCGCAGCGCGCGCGGAACCGCGAGCGCGTGCTCGCGATGTTCCCCAAGCTTGCTGAACGCGCGCGCCAGCCGGCCGGCACGCTGTCAGGCGGCGAGCAGCAGATGCTCGCCATTGGCCGCTGCCTGATGGGCGCGCCGGCGCTGATCATGTTCGACGAGCCTTCGCTCGGCTTGGCGCCCAATATCGTGCGCAATGTGCTCGACACCATCCGCGAGCTCAACGGCGAAGGCATCACCTGCCTTTTGGTCGAACAGAACGTCGCGCTCTCGCTTAAGCTCGCGAGCCGCGCTTATGTCCTGGAGAACGGCCGCGTGACATTGTCGGGCAGCGGCAGCGAGCTTCTCGCCGACGACCGCGTACGCAGCGCGTATTTGGGATTGTAGAACTCGTGTTTGCGAGGGATCAAAACGTTCGGCGCAGCCGTTCCATAATGACGGTCAGCGCCGCCACTCGCGCGCTCAGCGGCGCCAGCGGGAATGACTGCCGCAGCCGGCCGTGGATTTCGGCGGCCGTCGGCGCCTCGATATCGGCGAACGCCGCCGCCATGGCGCGGGCCAGATCGGCTTCCGGCCGGGCGCTCAAGGTCGCCGGCACCAAGGTGACGTCGCCGTAGGGGACCGGCGGTTGCACGCGTAAGGTGATACGGCGGGCGCGCATGAACGGGC
>Ga0209415_10002522_pt1 | contig 34339 bp, 32 predicted proteins | sample PeaSoiSIISIP2007_FD_187696 | JGI IMG/M metagenome (GOLD analysis project Ga0209415, IMG submission 187696) | Peat soil microbial communities from Weissenstadt, Germany - SII-SIP-2007 (SPAdes) (version 2) | ecosystem: Environmental > Terrestrial > Soil > Wetlands > Peat | place: Germany... | reverse complement strand
CGGAGCTTGGGGTGCGATTGCAGGCCAAGGTGGCGATCCAGGGCGCGCTCGATCCGCAGCTGCTGCGCGCTGGCGGACCGGCGCTGGCGGCGCGGATCGACGAGCTGCTGCGGCAATGGTCGGGCGGTCCGTATATCTTCAACCTGGGGCATGGCGTGCTGCTCGACACGCCGCTGGAGCACCTGGCCAAGGCCGTCGAGCAGGTGACCAACTGGCGCAACGCCGAGCCGGGCGGCGCATGAGCCGGATCGCGGTCGTCCTGTTCAACCTCGGCGGTCCCGATGGTCCCAAGGCCGTGCGGCCGTTCCTGAGGAACCTGTTCTCAGACCCAGCGATCATCGGTGCGCCGGCGCCGCTGCGTTGGGGATTGGCCGAGCTGATCTCGCGCGTTCGCGAGCGGAGCGCCATCGCCAACTACGCAGTGATGGGCGGGGGCACGCCGCTCACGGGGGAAACGCAGGCGCAGGCGGCGGCGCTGCAGGCGAAGCTGGCGGCGCTGAGGCCGGCCGACAACACGCGGGTGTTCGTAGCGATGCGATACTGGTCGCCGCTGACCGACCAGGTCGCCGCGGAGGTCGCGCGGTTCGAGCCGGACGAGGTGGTGCTGCTGCCGCTCTATCCCCAGTTCTCGACCACCACCACCGCCTCGTCGCTGACGGCCTGGAAGACGCGCTACGCCGGGCCGGGCCGGCGCCACGCCGTCTGCTGCTACCCGGACCTGGATGCGCTGGCGGACGCCCACGCGGCCCTCATCGGCGAGGCCTGGGAGGCTGCGGGATCACCGCCGAAGGTGCGCCTGCTGTTCTCAGCCCATGGCGTCCCCGAACGGGTCGCGGCCTCGGGCGATCCCTACCGCTGGCAGGTGGAACGCACCTGCGCTGCCGTCGTCGCGAAGCTGCAACGGCCGTGGGACTGGCGCATCTGCTACCAAAGCCGGGTCGGGCCGCTGAAATGGATCGGGCCCTCGACCGTCGAGGAGATCGAGCGCGCCGGCGCCGATGGGTTGGGCGTGGTTATCGACCCCATCGCGTTCGTGTCCGAGCATGTCGAGACGCTGGTGGAACTCGATCGTGACTATGCGGCGGTCGCGCAGAGAGTGGGCGCCGCGCCCTACATCCGGGTCCCGGCGCTGGGCGTGCAACCGCGGTTCATCGACGGCCTGGCGGCGCTGGTGGACCGGGCGCTGAGCGCGCCCGGTCTGGCGCCCGGGGCCACGCCCTGCGAGGCCGGCTTCAGCCGCTGCGCGCTGCGGACGCTGGCCGCATGAGCCATCTCAACTTCTACCATAACCTGTTGATCGGCCTGCATATTCTCGCGGTGATCGCCTGGATGGCCGGGCTGCTCTATCTGCCACGCCTATTCGTCTACCACACGCCCGCCGAGGCAGGTTCCGAGATGGACCAGACCTTCCAGAAGATGGAGCGGCTGCTCTACCGCGGGATCATGAACCCGGCGATGATCGCGGTCTGGGTGCTGGGCGTAACCCTGATCTGGTTCGACGCCACCCAGCAACGCTGGGGTTGGGGCTTCCTGCTGACGCCGTGGATGCTGGTGAAGCTGGCCGGGGTCCTTTTCCTGACCTGGTGGCATCACTATCTGGGGGTGGCGCGAACGGTGCTGGCGGCTGGACGCCGCGTGAAATCGGCGCGGTTCTGGCGGATGACCAACGAGCTGCCGTTCCTAGCCGCCATCATCATGGTGCTCGCCGTCACCACCAAATTCGCCTTCTGACCACAGCCCATCCGCCTTGACCGGCGAGGCCGCTTGTGGTTTCGCTGGTAGCCGAAGCCGAGTCGCCGCAACGGCGCGTCGGCCTCCCCCGCCTCTTACCGGATCGCCGCCTCAGACTGGCGTTGACGCTCCGGCCCCCTGAACCACCCACCGCGCATCCCAACGATTTCCTAGCAGCGCGGCGCAAACGACAACCTTCCCAGCCCGGGCGAATTGCGCCCGGACGCCCAACCGTAAAGTCATCTGAATGTCCGATATCACTGAAATCGAATCCGCCGAGACCGACGCCGACGGCGCCGATGTGCTCGAAGCCGAGGTCGCCGCCGAGCCGGCCGAGCCGGGCGCCGCCGCCAGGGCGATCGCCGAGCTCTCCCTCACCAGCATGTCGCTGGCCGAGCTGAAGAAGAACTCACCCGCCGACCTCCTCGCGTTCGGCGAGAAGCTCGACATCGAAAATGCGAACGCCATGCGCAAGCAGGACATGATGTTCGCGATCCTGAAGACGCTGGCCGAAGAGGGTGTCGAAATCTCCGGCTCCGGCACGCTCGAGGTTGTCCAGGACGGCTTCGGCTTTCTGCGCAGCCCCGAGGCTAACTACCTGCCCGGACCCGACGACATCTACGTCAGCCCCTCGCAGATACGAAAGTTCGGCCTGCGCACCGGCGACACCGTCGACGGCGCCATCCGCGCGCCCCGCGAAGGCGAGCGCTACTTCGCCCTCACCAACGTGACGCTGATCAACTTCGAGAACCCCGACAACGTCCGCCACAAGGTGGCGTTCGACAACTTGACGCCGCTCTATCCGGACGAGCGCCTGACCATGGAATTGCCGGACCCGACGGTCAAAGACCGCACCGGCCGGGTAATCGACATCGCCGCGCCGCTCGGCAAGGGCCAGCGCTGCCTGATCACCTCGCCGCCGCGGGTCGGCAAGACCGTGATGCTGCAGAACATCGCCAAGTCGATCGAGACCAACCATCCCGAGTGCTACCTGATCGTGCTGCTGGTCGACGAGCGGCCGGAAGAAGTCACCGACATGCAGCGCACGGTGAAGGGCGAGGTGATCTCCTCGACCTTCGACGAGCCGGCCACCCGCCACGTCGCCGTCGCCGAGATGGTGATCGAGAAGGCCAAGCGCCTGGTGGAGCACAAGCGCGACGTGGTGATCCTGCTGGACAGCGTCACCCGCCTCGGGCGCGCCTACAACACGACCGTGCCCTCGTCGGGCAAGGTGCTCACCGGCGGCGTCGACGCCAATGCGCTGCAGCGGCCAAAGCGCTTCTTCGGCGCGGCGCGGAACATCGAGGAAGGTGGTTCGCTGACCATCATCGCCACCGCCCTGATCGACACCGGCAGCCGCATGGACGAGGTGATCTTCGAGGAGTTCAAGGGCACCGGCAATTCGGAAATCATCCTGGATCGGAAGGTCGCCGACAAGCGCATCTACCCCGCCATCGACATCATCAAGTCGGGCACCCGTAAGGAAGAGCTGATCACGCCGAAGGACCTGCTGCAGAAAACCTACATTCTGCACCGCATCGTCAACCCGATGGGCGCGCAGGACGCGATCGAGTTCCTGCTCGACAAGCTGCGCCAGACCAAGACCAACGACGAGTTCTTCCAGTCGATGAACACGTAGTCACGCCGCATGGGTCCCCGCTTTCGCGGGGGGAGAGCGTAGGGAGAACCGTCAGTCTACGGACGGTGGACTAGGGCAGCAGCACCGTGGCGCCGATGGTCTCGCGGCTGTGCAGCGCCTCATGCGCCTGGCGGGCGTCCGCCAGCTTGAAGCGCTGGCCGATCTCGATGCGCAGCTTGCCGGCCGCGATCATCTCGAAGAGGGCGCCGGCGCTTTCTTCCAGCTCCGCGCGGGTCACGGTGTAGTCGCCCATGGTCGGGCGGGTGAAGTAGAGCGAGCCGGCGCGCGAGAGCCGCAGCGGCTCGAACGCCGGGACCGGGCCCGACGCATTGCCGAAACTGACGAACAGACCGCGCCGCGCCAGGCTGGCCAGCGTCGCCTCGAAGGTGTCCTTGCCCACCGAGTCGTAGGCGACCGGCACGCCGGCGCCGCCGGTGATCTCCCGCACCCGCGCCGCCACGTCCTCCTCGCGATAGAGAATCACGTGATCGCAGCCGAGCTGGCGCGCCAGCGCCGCCTTCGCCGGTGACCCCACCGTGCCGATCACGCTGGCGCCGATCGCCTTGGCCCACTGCACCAGCAGGGTGCCGACGCCGCCGGCCGCGGCGTGGGCGAGGATGGTTTGGCCGGCCTTGAGCGGATAGCAGCGCCGCAGCAGGAACTCGGTGGTCATGCCCTTCAGCAGTGACGCGGCGGCGACCTCGAAACTGACGCCATCGGGCAGAGGCAGCACGCGCGCCGCCGGCACGGCCTGGAACTGCGCATAGGCGCCGCCCTGGCCGCTGTAGACCACCCGGTCACCGGCCTTGAACGACGTGACGCCCTCGCCGAGCGCCTCGACCACGCCGGCCGCTTCCTGGCCGAGCACGGCCGGGTAGCGCATCGGGTAGAGGCCGCTGCGCTGGTAGGTGTCGATGAAGTTGAGCCCGATCGCTTCGTGGCGGACCAGCACCTGGCCGGGGCCCGGCGTTGGCCGCTCGAGCTCGACCGCCTCGAGCACTTCAGGTCCGCCGGCGCGGACAGCCTGGATCGCCAGCATCAGCTCAGGGCCTTCTTGAACAGCGCCAGCGTTCGCGTCTTGGCCAGCGCGGCGTCGGTGGCGTCATAGTGCTCGCCGCCTGGCCGGGCGAAGGCGTGGTCGCGGCCCGCATAACTGTAGAGCTCGACCTGCGGGTGGTTCCTCAGCGAGGCGACGATCAGCGCCTGCGCCTCCTTGGGCACGAACTGGTCCTCGGCGGCGATGTGGAGCAGCAGCGGGTCGTTGAGCATGTCGCTCTCGGCGAGGTGCTTCTCGATGCCGACACCGTAGTAGCCGACCGCCGCGTCGACGTCGGTGCGCGTGGCGCTGAGGAACGCCAGCAGGCCGCCGAGACAAAAGCCGACCGAGCCTACCTTGCCCGAACAGCTCGGATCCTGGCGGGCGTGGGCGATGGCCGCGGCGATGTCCTTCACGCCTAGGTCGACGTCGAAGGCGTTGTAGAGCGCGAACGCCTTCTTCCACTCGGCCTCGGTGCGGTCGGTGATGTCGACGCCGGGCTCGATGCGCCAGAACAAGTCGGGGCAGACCGCCAGATACCCCTCCGCGGCGAAGTCGTCGGCGATGCCGCGCATCACCGCGTTCACGCCGAAGATTTCCTGGATCACCACGATCGCCGGCGCCTTCGCCGCGGCGGGGCGGGCGACATAGGCGCCGAACTCGCCGTCGGGCGTGCGGATCGTCTGCATCTCGCCCATTGGCGGCTCCCCATAGCTTGTGCGGGTGCGCGCGGCCCGCCAGAGTGGGCCCGCGACCGTTGCCGGTCGCATGGCGGCGAGGCCACGGTCAAGGAGCGGTCGCATGAAGTTGAACGTCGAGATCGACTGCACACCGGCCGAGGCGCGCGCGTTCCTCGGACTGCCGGACGTCACCGCCCTCAATTCCCACCTGGTCGAGGAGATGAAGAAACGGGTCGACGCCAACATCGCCATGGCCGCGCCCGAGGAGCTGATGAAGAACTGGTTCGCGTTTGGCGGCCAGGCCACCGACCAGTTCATGAAGCTGTTGACCGCCGCGTCCAGCGGGATGGGCGGCGCCAAGCCCCGATGAGGGACACCATCTTCGCCCTGGCCACCGCGCCGGGGCGGGCGGCGGTGGCGGTGATCCGCGTTTCGGGGCCGGCCGCTGGATCGGTCCTGCGGGCTATCGCGGGGCGTCTGCCCCGGCCGCGGCGGGCGACGATGCGGCGGCTGCGCGCCGGCGACGGCCAGCTCATCGACGATGCGCTGATACTTTGGATGCCCGGCCCCGACAGCTACACCGGCGAGGATGTCGCCGAGCTGCAGGTTCACGGCGGCGCAGCGGTGGTCGCCGGCGTGACGCGCGCCCTCGTCGCGCAGGGTCTGCACCTGGCCGAGCCGGGTGAGTTCACCCGCCGGGCATTCGAGGCCGGAAGGCTCGATCTCGCTCAGGCCGAGGGCGTCGCCGATCTGGTCGACGCCGAGACCGACGCCCAGGCGCGGCAGGCGCTGGCCCAGCTGGGCGGCGCGCTCGGCCGACGCTATGAGGCTTGGCGCGAGACGTTGACCCACGCCCTCGCGTACGTCGAAGCCGCGGTCGACTTCCCCGACGAGGAGGTCCCGGCCGACGTCGCCACGCGGGCGCTGCCGCTGGTCGCCAGCCTCACGCACGCGCTGGAGGCGGCGCTGGCCGACGCCCGGCGCGGCGAGCGGGTGCGTGAGGGCTATCGCATCGCTCTGATCGGCGCGCCCAATGCCGGCAAGAGCGCGCTGTTCAACGCCCTGCTTGGGCGTGACGCCGCTATCGTCACCCCGACCCCCGGCACCACGCGCGACGTGATCGAGGCGCCGATGGTGCTGGACGGCTACAAGGTGATCCTCGCCGACATGGCTGGCCTGCGCCTGGCCGGCGACGCCATCGAGGCCGAGGGCGTGCGCCGGGCGCGGGCCTGGGCCGAGGCGGCGGCGCTGCGCGTCTGGGTCGTCGACGGGTCGGCCTGTGACGGCGCCTCGCGCGAAGCGGCCGACCTGGTTCAGCCCGGCGACCTGCTGGCGCTCAACAAGGCCGATTTGCCGAAGGGGGCGGACCGGCGGCCGCTGGCGTCGGTCGATGGGGAGCTGCAGTCGCTCGAGGTCTCGGCGACGCAGGGGGACATCGGCGCTCTGATGGCGGCTTTGTCGGCCCGGGTTGTCCGCGACCTCACGGGCGCGGAGTTCCCGGCCGTGACCCGGGTGCGCCACGAGCTGCTGCTGATGGAAGCGCTTGGCCGGCTCAGCCAGGTAGACGAACCGGCGCTGGAAACACCGGAGCTGGCGGCGGAGGACCTGCGCCTCGCCGCCCGGACGCTAGAACGCATCACGGGACGGATCGGCGCGGAGGATGTGCTCGACGTCGTGTTCGGCGCGTTCTGCATCGGCAAGTGATGTTTCACGTGAAACGTTTTGGGCGTGGCCGTCAGAATGTTTCACGTGAAACATTCCGCAGCGTAACCCTGCGGCTTGTGCGCCCGCCGCCTCGCTTTCGCGACGCAAGTTCGCTATCTGCGGACCATGACCCGGCGGTGGGATGTGATTGTGATCGGCGGCGGCCACGCCGGCTGCGAGGCGGCCGCGGCGTCGGCGCGCGTCGGCGCGGCCACGCTGCTGCTCACGCATAAGATCGAGACCATCGGCGAGATGTCGTGCAATCCCGCTATCGGCGGCCTGGGCAAGGGCCACCTGGTGCGCGAGATCGACGCCCTCGACGGCCTGATGGGCCGCCTTGCCGACGCCGCTGGCATCCAGTTTCGGCTGCTGAATCGGTCCAAGGGTCCGGCGGTGCGTGGTCCGAGAGCGCAGATCGACCGCGCCCGCTACCGCGCCGCGATGCAGGCCGAGCTGTTGGACTATCCGAACCTCGAGGTCCGCGCCGATGCGGTCGAAGACCTGGTCATCGAGGACGGCCGCATCGCCGGCGTCGTCGGCGCGAGCGCGACCACCTACGCCGCCGCGCGCGTCGTGCTCACCACCGGCACCTTCCTGAAAGGCGTGATCTGCCGCGGCGATGAGCGCATCCCGGCCGGCCGCGTCGGCGAGGCGCCGGCGATCGGTCTGGCCGACCGGCTCTACGGCCTCGGCCTGCGCATGGGCCGGCTGAAGACCGGCACGCCGGCGCGCCTCGACGGCCGCAGCATCGACTGGCGCGCGCTGGAGATGCAGGCCGGCGACGCGGTCCCGACGCCGTTCTCGTTCCTGACCGAGGCGATCACCACGCCGCAGATCGAGTGCGGCATCACCGAAACCACCGCCGAGACCCACCGCATCATCGCCGAGCGGCTCTCGGAGTCGGCGGTCTATGGCGGCCGCCTCGGCGGGCGCGGGCCGCGCTATTGCCCCTCGATCGAGGACAAGGTGGTCCGGTTCCCCGACCGCACCAGCCACCAGATCTTCCTCGAGCCGGAGGGGATCGACGACGACACCGTTTACCCCAACGGCGTCTCGACCTCGGTCTCCGACGCCACCCAGGACCTGTTCCTGCGCACCATCCCCGGCCTCGAGCGCGTGGCGGTCCGGCGCTACGGCTACGCCATCGAGTACGACTACGTTGACCCGCGCGAGCTCACCGCGTCGCTGGAGACGCGGCGGCTGCCCGGGCTCTACCTCGCCGGCCAGATCAACGGCACCACCGGCTACGAGGAGGCCGGCGCCCAGGGTCTGGTTGCGGGCCTCAACGCCGCCCGCGCCGCCGCCGGGTCCGAGCCGGCCAGCTTCGGCCGCGACGAGGCCTACATCGGGGTGATGATCGACGACCTGGTCACCCGCGGCGTCACCGAGCCCTACCGCATGTTCACCAGCCGGGCCGAGTTCCGCCTGCGCCTGCGCGCCGACAACGCCGACCAGCGCCTCACCGCCAAGGGCATCGCGCTCGGCTGCGTTGGCGCAGGGCGCGCCGCGCGGTTCGCGGCCAAGGCGCTGGCGCTGGACGACGCGCGGCGCACCGCCAAGATCTTTAGCCTCACGCCCCCCGAAGCGGTGCGGGCCGGCTTCAAGGTCAATCCCGACGGCCAGCGGCGCACGCTGGCCCAGCTGCTGGCCTACCGCGAGATCAGTTTCGACGACTTGGCCCGGATCTGGCCGACGATTGCCGACTGGGCGCCTGAGGTGCGCGAGCAGATCGAGATCGATGCGGCCTATGCCGGCTACCTGGGTCGCCAGGACGCCGACGTCGAGGCGTTCCGCCGCGACGAGGCGCTCGCCCTGCCCGCGCAGCTCGACTACGCCGGCGTCGGCGGGCTCTCGAACGAGGTGCGCGAGAAGCTCGCCGCCGTGCGCCCCGCCACCCTGGGCCAGGCCGCCCGCATTGAAGGCGTCACCCCCGGCGCGCTCACCGCCCTGCTCGCCCATGTCCGCCGCCCCCGCGCTGCTTGACCCGCCGGAGGCGCTTGACGCGGCGAGCTTCGCGGCCCGCACCGGCGCGAGCGCGGCTCAGCTGGCCGATCTGGAGCAGCTGCGGGTCATGCTCACTGACTGGAACGGGCGGCTGAACCTCGTCAGCGACGCCAGCCTCGCCGGGTTCTGGCCGCGCCACGCCTTCGACAGCGCCCAGCTGCGGTTGGTCATGCCGGCCGCTCGCACCTGGGTCGATATCGGCGCCGGCGCCGGGTTTCCGGGCCTGGTGCTGGCGATCCTGTTGAAGGGTGAGGCCGGCGCCAAGGTTCACCTGGTGGAAAGCGTCGCCAAGAAGTGCCGCTTCCTCGAAGCCGTGGTGGAGACCCTTGCGCTACCCGCGGAGGTCCACAATGAGCGCGCCGAAGCCCTGTCGCTGAAGGCGGATGTCGTCACCGCCCGCGCCGTCGCGCCGCTGGTGCGGCTGCTGGCGTTCGCCAGGCCCTACATGACCCGCGGCGCCATCGGTCTGTTTCCAAAGGGCCGCGGCGCCGAGGCTGAGATCGCCGAGGCGCGTCTGGCGTGGCGTTTCACGTGCAACGCCATTCCCAGCCTCAGCGACCCCGACGGCCGCATCCTGAATATGGAAGGGCTAGCCCGTGCCCGCTAAGCCCACCCGCATCCTCGCCATCGCCAACCAGAAGGGCGGCGTCGGCAAGACCACCACCGCGATCAACCTCGGCACCGCGCTGTCGGCCATCGGCGAGCGGGTGCTGCTGCTCGACTCCGACCCTCAGGGCAACGCCTCGACCGGACTGGGCGTCGCCCGCGCCATGCGCCGCAAGACGCTCTACGACGTCTTGATGGACAACCTGCCGGTGTTGGAAGCGACGGTGAAGACCGCCCTCCCCGGCCTCGACCTGCTGGCCGCCGACCCGGACCTTTCCGGCGTCGAAGTCGAGCTCGGCCAGACGCCGCGCCGCTCGTACCGCCTGCGCGACGCCCTCGCCCCGATCCGCGCCACCATCGCCTACGACTACGTGCTGATCGACTGCCCGCCGGCGCTGTCGCTGCTGACCGTCAACGCCATGACCGCGGCCGATGCGGTGCTGGTGCCGCTGCAGTGCGAGTTCTTCGCCCTCGAGGGCCTGACCCAGCTGGTGCGGACCATCGAGCTGGTGCGCGGCAGCCTAAATCCCGGCCTGGAGATCCAGGGCGTGGTGCTGACCATGTTCGATCGCCGCAACAGCCTCTCCAGCCAAGTGGCCACCGATGTGCGCGAGCATTTCGGGACCAAGGTCTACGAGACGGTGATCCCGCGTAACGTCCGCGTCTCCGAGGCCCCGTCATTCGGCAAGCCGGCGCTGATCTACGACATGAAATGCGCCGGCTCCCAGGCTTACATCAAACTTGCCCGCGAGCTGGTTGGCCGCGAACGCGAGCGGCTGAAGGCGGGCTAACGTCCCTCTCCCCTTGCGGGAGAAGGTGTCGCCGCAGGCGACGGATGAGGGGTCGCATCGGCGGAGCGCACCCTGCTGCGGATGCCAACCCCAGCCGCCCGCGCAGACATCCCTCGTCCGTCAGCCTCGCTGACACCTTCTCCCGCAAGGGGAGAAGGACGCTTGGATCGGTGGTCTCCCTCCTCAACTCGGTTTAGACCTACCCGCTCAGTTTGGAGTCGCACGCATGGCCGAGGGCCGACGGGGATTGGGGCGGGGGCTTTCGGCGCTGCTCGACGAAGTCGAGGCGCCGGCGGAGGGGCGCCGCACCGCCGGCGTCACCGAGATCCCGGTCGAGCTGGTCAAGGCCAACCCGGACCAGCCGCGCCGTCACTTCGACGAGACCGAGCTGGAAGAGCTGGCGCAGTCGATCCGCGAGAAAGGTGTGTTGCAGCCGATCCTGGTCCGCCCGGCGGTGTTCGCCGGCGAGTACCAGATCGTCGCCGGCGAGCGCCGCTGGCGCGCCGCCCAGCGCGCCGGCGTCCGCTCGATCCCCGCGTTGGTGCGCAGCCTCTCCGACGAGGAGGTGCTGGAGATCGCCATCGTCGAGAACATCCAGCGCACCGACCTCTCGGCGCTGGAGGAGGCCGAGGGCTACCGCACGCTGATCGACAAGTTCCGCCGCACCCAGGCGCAGGTGGCCGACACCGTCGGCAAGAGCCGCGTCCACGTCACCAACGCCCTGCGCCTGTTGCAGCTGCCGGCGTCGGTGCAGGCCATGGTGCGCGACGGTCAGCTGACGCCTGGGCACGTCCGCCCGCTGATCGGCGTGGCCGACGCCGAGCGCCTGGCCGAGGAGATCGTCGGCCGCGGCCTCTCGGTGCGCCAGACCGAAAACCTCGCCCGCGGCGGCGGCGCGTCCGCCTACGCCCCGCCCCGGCGCGGCGGCAAGGACGCCGACACCATCGCGCTGGAGACCGACCTGGCGGAGGTGCTGGGGCTGCCGGTGGAGATCCGCGACGCGGGCGGGACTGGCGAGGTGCGCATCCGCTACGCCAGCCTTGAGCAGCTCGACGAGGTCTGCCGGCGGCTCACCCGCGGCTGAAGCAAGTTGACGCTGCGGAATGTTTCACGTGAAACATTCTCGTGCGGCGCTTACGCGCTCTGCGTCATCGGCTGGTCGTAGGCGGCCATCATGGCCATGTTGAAGATTTTCGACACCGAGGCCGAGAGCGGGCAGATCTGCACCGACTTGGAAAGGCCGAGCAGAATCGGCCCGACCACGGTCGCCTCGCCCAGCGCCTGCACCAGCTTGGTCGAGATCGAGGCGGAGTGGATCGCCGGCATGATCAGCACATTGGCCGGGCCGGTCAGGCGCATGAACGGATAGTCGGCCCGCCGCTCGGGATCGAGCGCCAGCTCCGGCGGCATCTCGCCCTCGTACTCGAAGCCGACGTCGCCGCGCGCGTCGAGCATGGCCACCGCCTCGCGCACCTTCTCCGAGCGCTCGCCCATCGGGTTGCCGAACGCCGAGTAGGACATGAAGGCGACCCGCGGGGTGAAGCCCAGCCGCCGCACCGCCGTGGCCGCCTCGACCGCGATCTCCACCAGTTCTTCCGACTCCGGCATCTCGGTGACGTTGGTGTCGGCGATGAACAGGGTGCGGCCCTTGGAGAGCACGATCGACATGCCGATCAGCCGCCCGTCCGGCGCCGGGTCGATCACCCGCAGCACCTCCTCCAGCGCTTGGTCGTAGGCGCGGGTGACGCCGGTGACCATGCCGTCGGCGTAGCCGCGGGCGACGTAGCAGGCGGCGAAGGAGTTGCGGTCCTGGTTGATCAGCCGCAGCACATCGCGGCGCAGATAGCCGGCGCGCTGCAACCGCGCGTAGAGGAAGTCGACGAACTCGGGGTTATGGCTGGAGAGTCGCGCGTTGAGCACCTCCAGCTTGGCCTCGCCGGGATCCAGCCCCGCGGCCACCATGTTCTCGGCCACCAGCTCCTCGCGCCCAATCAGCACCGCCTTGCCCAGGCCCTGGGTCTGGAAGGCGTAGGCCGCGCGGATCACCTCCGGCTCCTCGCCTTCGGCGAAGACGATGGTCTTGCGGCGGCCTGACTGCACCGCGCCGCTGATCTTCTGCAGGAAGCCGGCGGTGGGATCGAGCCGCCGCGCCAGCGCCTCGCGATACGCGTCCATGTCCGGGATCGGCCGGCGCGCGACGCCGGTGTCCATCGCCGCCTGGGCGACGAACGGCGGAATGTACCAGATCAACCGTGGGTCGAACGGCGAGGGGATGATGTAGTCTGCCCCGAACTTCAGCCGCCCGCTGCCGTAGGCCGCGCTGACCTCGTCCGGCACGTCCTCGCGGGCCAGCTGCGCCAGGGCGTTGGCGCAGGCGATCTTCATCTCCATGTTCACCTGCCGGGCGCGCACGTCGAGCGCGCCGCGGAAGATGTAGGGAAAGCCCAGCACGTTGTTGACCTGGTTGGGATAATCCGACCGGCCGGTGGCGACGATGGCGTCGGGCCGCACCGACTTAGCTTCCTCCGGCGTAATTTCCGGATCCGGATTGGCCATGGCGAAGATGATCGGCCGCGGGGCCATCAGGTCCACCAGCTCGGCGCTCAGCGCGCCCTTCACCGAGAGGCCGAAAAAGGCGTCAGCGCCCTTCAATGCATCGGCCAGGGTGCGCGCGTCGGTCTCGACCGCGTGGGCCGACTTCCACTGGTTCATGGATTCGGTGCGGCCGCGGTAGATCACGCCCTTGGTGTCGACGGCGATGCAGTTCTCCGGCTTCACCCCCATCGCCTTGATCAGGTCGAGCGTGGCGATGCCGGCCGCGCCGGCGCCGTTCAGCACCAGCTTGATCTCCGAGAGCTTGCGTCCGGTGACCTCGCAGGCGTTGATCAGCCCCGCTGCCGAAATGATCGCCGTGCCGTGCTGATCGTCGTGGAACACCGGTATGTTGAGCAGCTCCTGCAGCTCGGTCTCGATGCGGAAGCATTCGGGGCTCTTGATGTCCTCCAGATTGATGCCGCCGTAGGTGTCGCCGATGTTCTTGACCACGGTGATGATCTCATCGGGGTCGCGCGAGGCGATCTCCACGTCGACCGAATCGACGTCCGCGAAGCGCTTGAACAGCACGCTCTTGCCTTCCATCACCGGCTTGGAGGCGAGCGAGCCCAGATCGCCCAAGCCCAGGATGGCGGTGCCGTTGGTGATCACGGCCACCAGGTTGCCCTTGGAGGTGTAGTCGTAGGCGGTGTCCGGATCCTTGGCGATCGCCAGCACGGGCACGGCCACGCCCGGCGAATAGGCCAGCGAGAGGTCGCGTTGGGTCGCCATCGGCTTGGTCGCGACGATGGCGACCTTGCCGGGCGTCGGCTCGCGGTGGAAGGCCAGGGCCTCGTCGTCGGTAAAGGTGCGTTTCTCTGCGTCGCTCATGCGGCGGCTCTTGGCTGTTTTCGACGTGGGATGGAACCGGAAAAGCGCGTCGCCACCGGTTTTGGCCGGCCGGCAACCTAATGCGGCGCTTGCCAAAGGGGAAGCGCGGCGAAGAAGGGCCCTGCACGGCGCCCTGCGGAACGCGCGCGACTATGGGGTTCTATCCGAAGGGGACTCCCCCTATCGGCGACGCGTGCTACGCACGGCGCGCCGCTTTCCCCGCAAGCGGGGACGCGTTTGGCAATGCGGAGACGAAGGATGGACGGGCCGCTGCGGATCGGGATCGCCGGCGCGCTGGGTCGGATGGGCCGGGCGATCGCCGCGACGCTGGAGGGCCGGCCCGACGCAGCGGTGACGCTTGGGTTCGACGCCCCGGGCACCGAGGGTCAGCCCTGGCTCGCCGCGACGCTGGGCGGACCGCAGGACGCGGCGAGCTGCGATGTGGTGATCGATTTCACCACGCCGGCCGCGTCCGTGGCTTTGGCCCAGGCGGCGGCGGCGCGCGCGGGGCCGGCGCTGGTGATCGGCTCGACCGGCTGGGGCGAGACCGAGGACATGCAGATCTGGAGCGCCGCGAAGGCCATCCCGATCGTCAAGTCTGGCAATTTCTCCTTGGGGGTCAATGTGTTGGCCGGCCTGGTGCAGCAGGCGGCGCAGCGGCTGTCGGCCCAGGACTGGGACGTCGAGGTGTTCGAGGCCCATCACCGACGCAAGGTCGACGCGCCTTCGGGCACGGCGCTGATGCTGGGCGAGGCGGCCGCGCGCGGGCGCCAGACCGAGCTCGCCGCGGTGCAGGTGCGGGCCCGCGACGGCATCACCGGGCCAAGGCCGGCGGGCGCGATCGGCTTTTCCGTCATGCGCGGCGGCGGTATCGTCGGGGAGCATTCGGTGACCTTCGCCGCCGAGGAGGAGACCCTGACCTTCAGCCACTCGGCCCGCGACCGCAGCCTGTTCGCCCGGGGCGCCGTCGCCGCAGCGCTCTGGGTCGCCGGCAAGCCGCCCGGCCTCTACGACATGATGGACGTGCTGGGCTTTCGGGACTGACCATGGACGCCATCCTTTCGCTCGACGCCACCGCCCAACTGCAGGCGCTGACCGCCGGGCGGATCAGCGCCGCCGAGCTGCTGGAGCTGACCACGGAGCGCTACGAGGCGGTCAATGCGCCGGTGAACGCAGTGGTGGCGACCGACTTCGAGCGGGCCAGGGAGCGGGCGCGGGCGATCGACGACCACCGCGCCAAGGGCGATACGCTGGGGCCGCTCGCCGGCCTGCCGATGACCATCAAGGACACCTTCGACGTCGAGGGCATGCCCGCTTCGTCCGGCCTCGAGGACTTCCGCCGCGGCCGCCGTCCCGACGCGGTCGTGGTCTCGCACGCCCGCTTCGCCGGGGCCGTGGTCTGGGGCAAGACCAACACGCCGGTGATGGCCGGCGACTTCCAGACCTACAACAGCCTCTACGGGACGACCAACAACCCCTGGGACCTGACGCGCACCTGCGGCGGCTCCTCGGGCGGGGCGGCGGTGGCGCTGGCGACCAAGATGACCGCGCTGGAGATCGGCTCGGACATCGGCGGCTCTCTGCGCACGCCCGCCTCGTTCTGCGGCGTCTATTCGCACAAGCCGACCTGGGGCGTGGTCTCGCAGATCGGCCACGTGCCGCCTCGCCCCGGCGCCCTGGCGGAGCGCGACCTCAATGTGGTGGGTCCGATGGCCCGCTCGGCGCGGGACCTGCGCCTGCTGCTGTCGGTGCTGGAGGCCGGCACGCTGGCCGCCCGCACCCAGGCGCCGCCGGATATCAGGTCGCTGCGGATCGGGCTCTGGCTGAACCAGCCGGAGTTCGTGCTGGATCCCGAGGTCAGGACGGTGCTGGAGGCGCTGGGTGAGGCGCTGCGCCGGGAGGGCGCCGAAGTCACTTCGATCTCGAGTCCGGTCGAGGTCGGCGCGCTGATGACCGCCTACCGCACCCTGCTGGCCGGCGTGCTGGCGCAGGACCTGCCAACGGCGCAGCTCTATTCGATGCAGCGCATCCGCGGCGCGGCCGCGTTGGCGCTGAAGCTGGGCGCGGGGCCCGATTCCTGGGCGGCGCTGGCGCGCGACTACACCGTCAGCCACCTCGACTGGATGGCGGCCGACGAGGCGCGGGCCCGCGCCGGGGCCCAGATGCGCGGCGTGTTCAACCGCTTCGACGTGATCCTGGCCCCGATCAACCCGGTCCCGCCCTTCCCGCACGACCACCGGCCGTTCCAGCGCCGCACGCTCACGCTCTCCGACGGCGGCAAAGTCCCTTACCTGGCCATGCTGCGCTGGATCGCGCTGGCCACCGCCTGCGGGCTCCCAGCCACCGCCATCCCCGCCGGACAAACCGGGGGCGGTCTGCCGGTCGGCGCCCAGCTGATCGGCCCGCGCGGCGCCGATTCGCGCACCATCGCCATCGCCGAGGCGATCGAGGAGCGGCTGGGCGGTTACATCGCGCCGCCGCCGCAGCCCGAAGCGCGCGCCGACGCCGACCCCGCATGAACTGGCCGTCGTGAACTGACCCCCCTTGAACTCATTGGGGCCGGCGCCTTAGTTCCAGGGCCATGAACGACGAAGAGGTCTTCATCGGCGGGGTCACCCGCTCATGGCTCCGGGCGCGCAGCCAGAACGAACGCTACGCGGTGTGGAAACGCGCCCGGTCGCTGCACTCGGCCGAGGGCAATCACCTGGCGCGGGCGATCGAACTGCTGGGCCTGCCCTACGCAGAGCCCGAGCCGCTCGACGACGACGATCCACTGCTGGCGCGGATGCGCGCGCTGATCGCCGAGCCCCGCGCCCGCGCCGCCGCGGTCGAGGCCACCCTCGACGGCCTGCCGGCCATGGCGGGGGTCGATGTGCTGATGCACGAGGAACTTGGCGAAGCCTACCGCCGCAACGAAGCGGCCGTCCCCACCGCCCAGCGCCTCACCGCGGCGCTGATGGAGGCCCTCGGCTACGTCGAAGCCGGGGTGAAGGATCTGCCGGCCCGCTGCGTCGCTAGAAGCGGCGTGTTCTGGAAGCGCCAGTAGAGCGCTATCGCTGACCCCGCCGCGGGGGGTCGCGGCCCTCGACGAAGGCGCGGATCACCGCCCCCAGGTAGCTCGGATTGCGGATGGCGAGGATTCCAGCGGCGATGGCCCCGCCGAGCGCAGTCACCGGCTTGCGCTTGATGAAGTCCATTGCCCGGTCGACTATATTCTGCGGCTCTCCCGGCTTGGGTTTCGGCGGCTTGCCGGCGTTGGCGAGCGCCAGGCCAAGGATGCCGATGAACAGCGCCGCCGAGCCCGCCACCACGCCCGCAGCGCCGGCCGAGCCGACGTAGGGTCGCGCCAGGGCGAATTCCCCATAGGCCAGCGCTATGACGAACACGCCGGCGCTTACCGCCAGCGCCGTCGCCCCAGCGAGGATGAAGAGCAGTCGGCGGAAGATCACTTGTCGGAGCGGTTGGCCATCATCAGGCCGATCAACAGCCCAACGCCGAGACCGGCCAGGGTAGCCACCACCGGCCGTTCCTTGATCCGCTCCACCACGTACTTCTGCGCCTCGTCGAGCTGCTGGGTGGCGTTGTCGCGATAGGGCCCGGATTGCGCGCGGATGGTCTCGACCCCCTCGCGCACGGCCTTCTCGATCCGCTTGGCGGCGTCGCGAAGCGCCTTGTCGGCCAGATCGACCGCCTCGTTGAGCTTTTCGTGGCCGGTCTCGGCCGCGCTGGCGACAGCGGCCTTGGCCGCCTTTTTCATCTTGGCAGCCTTGGCGTCGAGCTCGTCTTCGGCGGAGCTGAGGGTGTCGGCGGGCATGGCAGAGTCTCCGGGCGTTGGCTGACGACGCGGGGCTTGGATAGCGATACCGCCCTAACGCTGGCTTGCGTCGGGCGTTCCGGCCGAGCTCCATACCCGCATAATATAAACGCAAAGTGGCGGCGCGGCGATGGCCCGCCGCGTTTGCCAGTCGCATGCCGCCGACTCACGGCTTATGGTGGCGCGCATGGACGAAGGCGCCCGTCAAACGCGCAACGCCGCCGACCAGCTGGCCATCTCGCAGGAGCGAGCGAGCCTGGCCCTCGACGCCGCCCGCATGGGCGAGTTCGAGTGGGAAATCCCCGAGGATCGGCTGATCATCAGCGAGCGCATGGCGCGGATCACCGGTCTGCCCGCCGGTGCGATGCCGGGCGAGCAGGGCAGCGCCTCCTATCGCTATGTCCACCCGGACGACGTCGAGCCGCTGCGCCGCGCGGTCGGCGAGGGCCTGCTCAAGGACGGCCGCTACGAGGTCGAGTACCGCATGATCCGGCCGGACAACGGCCGCGTCCAGTGGATGTCGAGCGCCGCCGCCGCGTCGCGCGATCCCGACGGGATGATCCGCCGCCTCATCGGCGTCGTGCGCGACATCACCGAGCGCCGCTCCGAAGACGAGGCGCGCAACGCCCTGGTGGCCGAGCTGGACCACCGGGTGAAGAACGTACTGGCCTCGGTGCAGTCGCTGGCCGCCCAGTCGGCCCGCAAGACCACTTCGCTCGACGCCTTCCTGAAGACCTTCGCCGGGCGGCTGGAGGCGATGGCCTCGGCCCACACCCTGCTCACCGCCACCCGCTGGCGCGGCGCCGACATCGGTAACATCGCCGCCGCCGAGCTCGGCGGTCTGGCGCCCGGCCAGGCGCGCTGGTCGGGGCCGGAGATCCTGCTCAATCCCCGCGCCACCAACGCGCTCACCCTGGCGCTGCATGAGCTGGCCACCAACGCGGTGAAGTTCGGCGCGCTGTCGGCTGAGACCGGGCGGGTGTCGGTGACCTGGATCGAGCGGCCGGGCGGCGGCTTCGAGCTGACCTGGGTCGAGCGCGGCGGACCGCCGGTCAATGCGCCGACGCGGCGCGGGTTCGGCGCCACGCTGCTGGAGCGCGTCACCGGCCGCGAGCTGGGCGGCGCGGCGAAGGTCGAGTTCATGGCCGGCGGCGTGCGGGCCACCATCACCGCGGACGCGACGGCGCTGGCCGCCGAGACCCCGTTCGCCGCCCCGGTGACCCGCCCCGTCACCGTGCCGCCGACGACGCCGCAGGCCGGGGCGTCCTCCGGGGTGCTGACGGCCGACGCCGTCAAGGGGCGGCGCATCATCATCGTCGAGGACGCGGTGCTGCTGGCGCTGGAGCTGGAGGCCGGGCTCACCGAGGCGGGCGCCAAGGTGGTCGGCATGGCGGCGGACGTGGAAGAGGCGCTGAAGCTGGCCGACAGCGAGTTCGACGTCGCCGTGCTCGACGCCAACCTCAACGGCACGCCGGTGACGCCGGTCGCCGAGCTGCTGAAACAGCGCGGCAAGCCGTTCATCTTCGCCACGGGCTACGGCGATGCGGCCCCCGCGCCGGAGGGTTTCGACGCCCCGGTGGTGCGCAAACCCTACAACGTCGCCCAGATCGCCACAGCGGTGGCCGAGGCGCTGGGTCGGGGGTAGCCGGCCGACGGTTTCATCCCGGACAAGCCGCGCGTCAGCGTCGATCCGGGATCTTCCGCCGAGTTCGCGCAACGTCCGGATGAGCCGGCTTCGCGGCCCCCGAGGCAGCAACTGAGATCGAGGTCGCGCCATCATTCGCTTGGCGGAGCGTGATTCCGAGGCCAGGTCCTGGTCAAGGATCGCGACCGCGGAGCGGCGGCGCTTCGCGCCGTCCTTGACCAGGACCTGACCTCGGAAAAGACTGCCATCCAAGCGATCGACGGCTTCTTCTGATTGTGGCCGCCAGATGCCGGACCGCCGCCCACAAACGCACATGGCCGGGACTGAGCCCGGCCACGTCGTAGTCATCGAGCGAGCGGAGAGGTTTACGCCTCCACCGGCTCCTTGGCTTCCTTGGCGCTGAGGTCTTCGCCGGTTTCCTGGTCGACCACCTTCATCGACAGGCGAACCTTGCCGCGGTCGTCGAAGCCGAGCAGCTTGACCTTTACGATCTGGCCCTCCTGCAGTACGTCCGAGACCTTGTTCACGCGCTGGCTGGCGATCTGGCTGACGTGGACCAGGCCGTCCTTGGCGCCGAAGAAGTTCACGAACGCGCCGAAGTCGACGATCTTGACCACCTTGCCGTCGTAGATCTGGCCGATCTCCGGTTCAGAAGCGATCGACTTGATCCAGTCGATCGCGGCCTTGATCTTCGAGCTCTCCGAGGCCGAGACCTTGACCACGCCGTCGTCGTTGATGTCGACCTTGGCGCCGGTCTTCTCCACGATCTCGCGGATCACCTTGCCGCCCGAGCCGATCACTTCGCGGATCTTGTCGGTGGGAACGGTGATCGTCTCGATCTTGGGGGCGTATTCGCCGATCTCCTCGCGGGCGCCAGTGAGCGCCTTGGCCATTTCGCCGAGGATGTGCAGCCGCCCGTCCTTCGCCTGGGCGAGCGCCTTCTTCATGATCTCCTCGGTGATGCCGGCGATCTTGATGTCCATCTGCAGCGAGGTGATGCCGTCGGCGGTGCCGGCGACCTTGAAGTCCATGTCGCCGAGATGGTCCTCGTCGCCGAGGATGTCGGAGAGCACGGCGAAGCCGTCCTTCTCCAGGATCAGGCCCATGGCGATGCCGCTGACCGGCTTCTTCAGGGGCACGCCCGCATCCATCAGCGCCAGCGAGGAGCCGCAGACCGTCGCCATCGACGACGAGCCGTTGCTCTCCAGGATCTCGGAGACCAGGCGCAGGGTGTAGGGGAACTCCTCCGCCGACGGCAGCATCGGGCGGATCGCCCGCCAGGCCAGCTTGCCGTGGCCGACATCGCGGCGGCTCGGCGCGCCCATGCGGCCCGTCTCCCCGACCGAGAACGGCGGGAAGTTGTAGTGCAGCATGAACTTCTCATAGTACTTGCCGTCGAGCGCATCCATGAGCTGCTCGTCGTCACCGGTGCCCAGCGTGGCCACGACCAGCGCCTGGGTCTCGCCGCGGGTGAACAGCGCCGAGCCGTGGGCGCGCGACAGCACCCCCACTTCCGAGACGATCGGGCGGACCTTGTCGACCGTGCGCCCGTCGATGCGGATGCCGGTGTCGAGGATGTTGCGGCGCACGACGTCGGCTTCCAGCTCCTTGAACACGTCGCCGAACTTGTTCGGATCGATGCCGCCGGGGTTGGCGTCCGACCTGCCGACCGCGGCCAGCGCCTTCGCGCGCGCCGCTTCGACCGCGTTTTGACGCTCGCCCTTGGCGACGATCTTGAACGCCGCCGCCAGGTCGGCCCCGATCAGCTTCTTGGCCTCGGCCTTCACCGCCTCGGTGTCGTCGACGGCGAAGTCGAACGGGTCCTTGGCCGAATGCTCGGCCAGCTCGATGATCGCGTCGATCACCGGCTGGATGTTCTGGTGCGCGAACATCACCGCGCCCAGCACCTTCTCCTCGCCGAGTTCCTTGATCTCGCTCTCGACCATCATCACCGCGTCGGCGGTGGAGGCCACGACGAGGTCCATGTCGGACGTCTTCACCTGATCGGTGGTCGGGTTGAGCACATATTCGCCGTCGATCACCCCGACGCGGGCCGCGCCGATCGGGCCCATGAACGGGGCCCCGGAGATCACCAGCGCCGCGGAGGATGCGATCATGGCGACGATGTCGGGGTCGTTCTCGAGGTCGTGCGCCAGCACCGTGGCGACCACCTGGACTTCATTCTTGAAGCCCTTGACGAACAGCGGGCGGATCGGACGGTCGATCAGTCGGCTGGTCAGGGTTTCCTTCTGCGAGGGCGCGCCCTCGCGGCGGGGGAAGGAGCCGGGAATCTTGCCCGCGGCGTAGAACTTCTCCTGGTAGTTCACGGTCAGGGGGAAGAAGTCCTGACCCGGCTTGCCGCTCTTGGCGAACACCGCGGTGGCGAGAACCATGGTCTCGCCGTAGGTGGCCAGCACCGCGCCGTCGGCTTGACGGGCCATGCGGCCGGTTTCGAGTGTCAGGCGGCGACCGCCCCACTCGATGCTCTTACGTTTGATATCGAACATTTTGGATCTTTCTCATTGTCCCAAAGGCCCATTCCTTCGGGGGCGGACAGGGGCGGAACGGCGGTTTTCTTTGCGGGTCCGGGAGTCCTCTCCATCGACAGGCGGATGAGGACTGCCTTCCAGCCCTCGACGTGCGTAGTGCGGACCAACTCGGGTCCGAAGCGCCGCGCCCACCGGCCTGTCAGGGCGGGGAGCGGCGAAATTCAATATCGGCGCTTTCGCCCCAAAAGGCGAACGCTACGATTGCAGTTCGGACCTAACGCCGCAGACCCAGCGTGCCGATCAGGGCCGTGTAGCGGCCTTCGTCGGACGTCTTCAGGTGGTCCAGGAGCGACCGACGCTGGGAAACCAGCTTCAGCAGGCCCCGGCGCGAGTGGTTGTCCTTCTTGTGCGTCTTGAAGTGTTCGGTGAGGTTCGCAATCCGCTCGGAAAGGATCGCCACCTGTACTTCGGCGGACCCGGTGTCCGCTTCGCCGCGGGCATGGGTCCGGATCAGGTCAGCCTTGCGTTCGGCCGTGATCGACATCGGGTATCTCCGCTCAGGTGAGTTGAAAGACCCGCACGGGATTGAGCCGTCCCGCACGCATCTCGCAGAGCGCCACGATCCTCTCCCCCTCGAATGCGGTGACGGTGCGCGAGCCCGGTGTGAGCTTCGCCTTCAACGCCTCCGCCTGCCGGGGAAGAAGGACGATCGATCGTCCCTGCGTCAGCCGGAAGGCGTCTTCGGTGGTCAAGGCCAGGGCCGGGATGTCGTCCAGCGCGGTCTCGACCGGAAGCAGGGCCTCCAGGCGGGCGCCGCTATGACACAACTCTTCCAGCTTTTCCAGGGGTATCGCCCGCGCCTCGGTGAGGCTTCCGACCGCAGTGCGACGAAGCGCGCTGACGTGGGCGCAGGCGCCGAGCGCCTCGGCCAGGTCGCGGACCAGGGCGCGGACGTAAGCGCCCTTGCCGCAGCGCAGCTCCAGATCGACGTGGTCGGCGTCCGGCTGGCCGACCACCTCGACGCCGTAGATCGTCACCGGGCGCGGCTCGAGTTCGACCTCGACGCCTTCGCGTGCCAGGTCATAGGCGCGCTCGCCGTCCACCTTCACTGCCGAGAACGCCGGCGGGACCTGCTGGATCTCGCCGACGAACGCCGGCAGCGCCGCCTCGACCGCGGCTCGGGTCGGCCGCACGTCCGAGGTCGCCGTGACCGCCCCCTCGCGGTCGAATCCGGCGGTGGCCCTGCCCCATTCGATGGTGAAGCGATAGGTCTTGGCCGCGTCCATCAGGAACGGCACGGTCTTGGTCGCTTCGCCGAGCGCGATCGGCAGGATGCCCGTGGCCAACGGATCCAGCGTGCCGGCGTGGCCGGCCTTCTGCGCCCCCAGCGCCCGCCGCACCCGTCCGACCGCCTGGGTCGAGGTCAGGTCGAGCGGCTTGTCGAGGCAGATCCAGCCGGACAGCGCCTCGCCCTTGCGGCGTCGCGCCATCAGTCGGGGCTTTCGACGTCGCGGCGCACCCGGGGGTCGGCCAGCAGGCGACTGATCTTCTCGGCGACGTCGAAGCTGTCGTCGTGGACGAACTTCAGCGCTGGGGTGGATCGCAGGTCGATGGCGTGGCCCAGCCGGCCGCGCAGGAAGCGGGAGACGCGGTTCAGGCCAGCGATCACTTCCGGCGCGTGCTGGCCGCCGAGCGGCTCCACGAAGCACAGCGCATGCTTGAGGTCGGGGCTCACCCTGACCTCGGTGAGCGTGATCGACACGCCGGCGAGCGCCGGGTCCTGTATATCCTCCGCCCGCAGGATCTCCGCCAGAGCGTGGCGCACCAGCTCGCCGGCGCGAAGCTGCCGTTGCGAGGTGGGGCGGGCGGCGCCCTTCTTGCGGCCGTGCTTGTGTTTGGGCTGGTAGGACATGACGTCGAACGTTCCTCGTTCCCGGCGGCCGGATCGAACGGCGGGCGCGGGAAGGCGGGGCTTCTAGTCTTGCCGCCCGATGGTGTCCAGCTTGGCGTGTCCAGCGGGCCATAGCGCGCGCTGGTCGCTCTGCTAGGGTGCTGCGCATGCAATCCCGTCACACCCCCACCCATCTCGACACCTGGCGCCGCGACGGCGTGGTGTTGATCCCGAACTTCTTCACCGCCGGGGAGGTCGCCGCCGTCACGGCAGACTTCCGCGAGGTGTTCGACCGCACCGGCGCCGACGATCCCTTGGTGAAGCGCAAGGAGGGCGGGCTCGGCCGCTTCAACCCCGCCCAGTTCACCGGCGTGCGGTCAGTGCCGCTCGACTGTTCGCCGGCGCTGAACCTGCTGGGCGTGCACCCGGCCCTGGTCGGCTTCGCCCGCGAGGCGCTGGCCACCGACGATGTGCATCTCTACCAGTGCCAGGCCTGGGCCAAGTTCACCGGCGACGCCGACTACGACCAGCCGTTCCACTGCGACTTCGTCAACCACACCCTGACCGGGCCGTCGGACGACGAGCACCTGAACTCGGTCACCTTCATCTGCATCTTCAGCGACGTCACTGAGGCGCACGGGCCGACCCACTACGTCACCCGACCGGACAGCCTGAAGATCGCCGGCCCCGAGGCGACGCTGTCGGGCGATCCGACGCTGCAGGAGCAACTGAAGCCGTACGAGCGCTCGGCCGCCGGGCCGGCCGGCAGCCTGTTCGTCTACGGCATCGACATCTGGCACCGCGGCACCAACCTCGTCGCGCCAGGCGGCCACCGCTACGTGATGACGGTGTGCTTCAAGAACGCCAGGAACTCGGCGATCGACTTCCACGCCTGGCAGTTCCACCACACCCAGCCCTGGAAGCGCATCTTCGACCACGCCACCCCCGACCAGCTGACCTGCTTCGGCGTGCAGCGCCCGGGCGACGCGTTCTGGACCGAAACCACCCTGCGCCGCGCCCAGGTCCGCTACCCCAACTGGGACATGACGCCTTACCGCGAGGCGATGCGGGCGCCGTCAAAGGCGCGCGCGGAGCTTGAGGTCTAGCGCCAGCCCCACCGGCAGCCCGTCGAGCAAAGGCGTCACCGGCAGGCCAGCGGCGTTCAGCAACTCGGCGGTCCAGTGGTTGCACAGGTGGAGGAGGCTGAAGCGCTCGCCGCTGGCGAAGAACGCTTCGTCCCGCACGCGGCGGATCGGCGCCATGACCGGCGCGCCGCCCGGACCTCGCGCCAGGCTGCGGCCGGTGCGGGCGAGCAACGCGGTAAGTCCGGCGCGGGAGAGCGTGATCGGTCGCACGCCGCGGCCCCAGGTGCGGTCCGGCGCCGCGAACGCGCCCTCCAGATGCACGACGGTCGGCCGCCCACCGAGCAGCGCGGCGAGTCCGTCCGGAATGCGGCTCAGCGCCGGGCTCGACGCCTCGTAGAAGCCCGCGTCGCCCCAGCCGATCAGCGTCCAGGGCGCCGATGAGGTCTGCCGCGCCGCCGCAGCCAGGGCGTCCCCTCGCGCCTCGATCGCCGCCGTCGGCACGGCGATATCGCTGTGCCAGCCGTTGTCGATCAGGTAGACCGTGACGCCCTGACCGGGCCGGGCCGGGTAGAGCGCCGGATCGCCGCCCTTGGCCGTCGCCAGGGTGAGCAGCAACACGGAAATGGCGACCGCCCCGGCGACGCCGCTCCAGCGCGCCCGGGGTGACGGGGTCACTTCCAGATCGGCTTGCCGGCGCCCGGCAAACCCAGCCGCGGCCACTTCTCGGTGACTGCCTCGATCACCGCGCGGTCCATCTCGATCAACCGACCCCAGTCGCGCCTGGTCTCCGGCGGCCACTTGTTGGTGGCGTCGAGGCCGATCTTGGAGCCGAGCCCGCTCTCGGGTGACGCGAAATCGAGGTAGTCGATCGGCGTCGCCTCGACGAGCGTGATGTCGCGGGCCGGGTCCATGCGGGTGGAGATCGCCCACATCACGTCCTTCCACTCGCGCGCGTCGATGTCGTCGTCCACCACGATCACCCACTTGGTGTACATGAACTGGCGCAGGTACGACCAAACTCCCATCATGACCCGCTTGGCGTGGCCGGGGTACGCCTTCTTCATCGAGACCACGGCGATGCGATAGCTGCAGCCCTCCGGCGGCAGCCAGAAGTCGACGATCTCGGGGAACTGGGCCCGCAGCAGCGGGACGAATACCTCGTTCAGCGCCTCGCCCAGCACCGAAGGCTCGTCGGGCGGGCGGCCGGTGTGGGTGGTGAGGTAGATCGGGTCGCGTCGCATGGTGATGGCGGTGACGTGGAACACCGGGAACGGCTCGACCGCGTTGTAATAGCCGGTGTGGTCGCCGTAGGGGCCCTCGTCGGCGTAGTCGTCGAGCAGCACCTCGCCCTCGATCACCATCTCGGCCTGCGCCGGCACCAGCAGCGGCTGAGTCTTGGCTGCGACCAGCTCCACCGGTGCACCGCGCAGCAGGCCGGCGAACTGGTACTCCGAAAGGGTGTCCGGCACGGGCGTCACGGCGGCGAGGATGGTCCCAGGATCGGCGCCGATCACCGCGCAAGCCGGCAGCGGCTCACGCTTGCCGGCGCCCTTCCAGCGCCGGTGATGCTGGGCGCCGCCGCGGTGGGCGAGCCAGCGCATGATCGTGCGGTCCCTGCCGATCACCTGCAGGCGGTAGATGCCGAGGTTGAAGTCGTCCTCGCGGCTCTGGCTCGGCCCCTTGGTGACGATCAGCGGCCAGGTGATCAGCGGCGCCGGCTCGCCCGGCCAGCAGGTCTGAATCGGCAGCTTGCCCAGATCGATCTGATCGCCGGTCCAGACCACCTGCTGCACGGGGGCGCGGCTGACGGTCTTCGGGCGCATGTCCATCACCGTGCGCGCCAGCGGCAGCAGCTCCAGCGCCTCCTTCATGCCCCGCGGCGGCTCGGGCGAGCGCAGGAACGCCAGCAGCTCGCCGACCTCGCGCAGGTCGGCGGCGCTGCTGCGGCCCTTGCCCTGCAAGGTGACGCCCATCGCCACCCGCTTCACCGTGCCGAACAGGTTGGCCAGGCACGGGATCGGCGAAATCGACCCGTCCGCCATCACCGGCCGCTCGAACAGCACCGCCGGCCCGCCCGTCGCCAGCAGTCGCGTGCAGATCTCGGTGATCTCCAGCGCGGTCGCCACCGGCTCGCGCACCCGCACCAGCTCGCCCTCGGCCTCGAGCCTGGCGATGAAGTCTCGCAGCGATCGATATGCCATGCGCCCCAGCCCGCGATTCCCGCGCCTGCGGGACTCAAGGCTCTCTCGAACCACGAAAAACACGAAAAGACACGAACGCATCGAGGAAGATGCGCCGGCCCGTTCGTGCTCTTCGTGTTTTTCGTGGTTCCTTCTTGTCGCCCTAAGCCGCCGCGGGTTGGCCGACTTTGCGGGTGCCGGCCATGGCGGGGCGGTTGGGGTCGATGGTGAAGCGGACCGGCATGTAGGTCCAGGTTCCGGCGGTCCAGGTCGCCGGCAGCAGGGTGCTGCGCGTCAGCGTCGGCGCGCCGAACGCCGGCAGGTCGAGGGTCGTGAAGCGCGCGGTTCCGCGCCGGGCTTCCTTGATCGCATACTCGAACTCCTCGGCGATCAGCGCCGGCGCGCCGGCCAGGCTGGCGAGGTTGCTGTTCTGCACGTACAGCACGTCGGCGCCGGAGATGAAGCCGGGGGTCTCGATCACCGCCTCCAGCACCGACCGGCCGCCCTTCGCGACGTTCGCCTCAACGCCGTAGTGGCGGCGGATCAGCGAGACGGTCTCGGCGAGCTGGATCGGCGCGCCGTAGGCGTCGCGCAACCAGGCGCCGGCGGCCTCGTTGTCGGTGAAGCCGCCCAGCGAGTAGCCGACGTAGTGGTTGGTGGCCCGGGCGTGCAGCCGCAGCTCGGCGGTGGTGAAGGCGCCGAACGGGCTGTCGTCATGGCGGCGCACGACCAGCGAACAGTAGGTCGGGAACGGTGGGTGCAGGGCCGCCGGCAAGGCGTCGATGGCGGCCAGCGACAGCACCTCGAAGGTGAACGTCGCGGTCTGCGCCGCCTCGACCTCGACGCGGTCCACCGCCAGCTCGCTGATCTCGATCAGGCCCTCAGAGGTCGGCTTGTAGCCTCCATAGATCGGCATGCGTCCCTCCCTACTCGGCCGCGACGGCGGACTTGGCGCGGGCGTCAGTCTTGAAGTGCGGCATCACCTCCTTGGCGAACAGCCGCAGGCTGTCCAGCACCTCGGCCTGCGGCACGGTCTCCAGCGCGTTGAGCAGGAAGTTGACGCAGTCGACACCGGTGGACTCCCAGCCCCTCAGCACCTCGATGATGTGCTTGGGATCGCCCACCGCCATTCCCGGCGGCGGCGCCGGGGCGTCGCCGGGCGCTGCAGAGGCGCGGCGCACCTGCGGCAGCAGGCCGAAGCTGGCGTAGGACGGCGAAGCGTAGACCTCGCGCGCCGAGACCAGCTGCGCCGCCGCGTAACCGAACGTGCCCGCGAGCCGCAGGCCGGTCGCCTGCCCGATCTTGGCGTCCTCGTGACAGAACAGGAAGTTGACCGTCGCCACCTGATCGTTGATCGCGCCAACCGGATCGCAGTTAGCCAGCACCTTGCGGTAGGCCTTCACCCGCCGCTCCTGCTCGGCGAAATCGTTGAAGGTGAGGCCCAGGGCGCCGATGCCGGCCTCGGCGGCGTCGATCTCGGTGCCAGGGCTGGTGACGGCCACCCACATCGGCGGGTGCGGCTTTTGGTACGGTTTCGGCAGCACCGCCCGCTCGGGCATCGAGAAACAGACGCCGTCGTGGGCGTAGCGCTCGTTCATCCACATCTTCGGCAGCGCGCGGACGATCTCGGCCCAGGTGGCCTTGGTCAGGTCCGGGTTGGCGCGAAAGCCGCCCAGTTCGGTCCAGGTGGCGCTGCGCCCGGTGCCGACGTCGAGCCGCCCGTTCGAGACCAGGTCGAGCACGGCCGAGCGCTCGGCGATGCGGATCGGATGGTTGATTTCCGGCACGCAGACATTGATGCCGTGCCCGACCCGGATCCGCTCGGTCTTGGCCGCGACGGTGGCCAGGAAGATCTCCGGCGCCGAGCAGTGCGAGTATTCCTCGAGGAAGTGGTGCTCCACCGCCCAGACGTGGTCGAAGCCCAGCTGGTCGGCCAGCACACACTGCTCGATGCAGTTGGCGTAGACCTGCCGCTCCGTCTCCGGGCCCCAGGGCCGAGGCACGCTGATCTCGTAGAAGATGCCGAACTTCATCCCGGGTCTCCCGTCTTCGCCCGCGCTTTGTCGAAACTTGCGACCCGATCGCGACCGCTGGCAAGATTTCCGCTGCGTGAGGCCCCAGGTCACGAACGCGTGCGCACCTTCCCCCCGCGGAGCGGGAAGGAAGATTGAACCACGGAAAACACAGAAAACACGGAAAGTATGGGCGCTGTCTGCAGTCGCGCCGGCGGCACAGCCACGCATTTCCGTGTTTTCCGTGTTTTCCGTGGCCGAATCTTTGGGAAGCCAGGCCCGCTTGCGCGGGGAGCAGGGCGCAGTGGCCAAGGCTGCCGCTCGCGCTTACTTACGCCGCCATGACGCTCGCCAAGATCTGCGGACTTTCGACGCCCGAGACGGTGGCGGCGGCGCTGGCTGGGAAGGCGAGCTACGTCGGGTTCATGTTCTTCGAGAAGAGCCCGCGCAACGTCTCCCCGGAGACAGCGGCCAGGTTGGCGGCGCCGGCGCGGGGCAAGACGAAGATCGTCGCGGTGACGGTCGATCCGTCGGACGCATTGCTGCGCGAACTGACCGAGACGCTGCGGCCGGACTTCATCCAGCTGCACGGCCGCGAGACGCCGGCCCGGGTGCGCGAGGCGGCGATGCGCACCGGCGCCGGGACCATCAAGGTGATCTCGATCGGCGAGGAGAGCGATCTCGGCAAACTTGCGGACTTCGAGGCGGTGGCCGACCACCTGATGCTCGATGCGAAAGCTCCGCCCGGGGCGGAGCGGCCCGGCGGTCTCGGCGCCTCCTTCGACTGGCGCCTGACCTACGGCCGCAAGTTCGCCCGGCCCTGGTTCCTGGCCGGCGGGCTCGATCCCTACAATGTCGCCGAGGCGGTGCGGCTGTCGGGCGCGCCCATCGTCGACGTTTCCTCTGGCGTGGAGCGCGGCGCCGGACTAAAGGACCCGGCTCTCATCGAGGCGTTCCTGCGGGCCGCCGCTCGCGCCTGAAGCCATCGTGACCAAGCCCCTAAAATCCAACGACTATTCGGCCTATCCCGATGCCGCCGGGCGATTCGGCGACTATGGCGGCCGCTATGTCGCCGAGACGCTGATGCCGCTGGTGCTGGCGCTGGAGAGCGCCTGGCGCGAGGCCAAGAACGATCCAGCCTACCAGGGTGAGCTCTCGAGCGAGCTGAAGCACTACGTTGGCCGCCCGAGCCCGCTCTACTTCGCCAAGCGGCTCTCGGAACACCACGGCGCGCGGATCTGGCTGAAGCGCGAGGAGCTGAACCACACCGGTTCGCACAAGATCAACAACTGCATGGGCCAGATCCTGCTGGCGATGCGTATGGGCAAGCGGCGGATCATCGCCGAGACCGGCGCCGGCCAGCACGGCGTCGCCACCGCCACCGTCTGCGCCCGCTATGGCCTGCCCTGCATTGTCTACATGGGCGCGGTCGACGTCGAGCGGCAGGCGCCCAACGTGCAGCGCATGCAGCTGCTGGGAGCCGAGGTGCGGCCGGTGACCAGCGGCTCGGCGACGCTCAAGGACGCGATGAACGAGGCGCTGCGCGACTGGGTCACCAACGTCGAGGACACCTACTACCTGATCGGCTCGGCCGCCGGCCCGCACCCCTATCCGGAGATGGTGCGCGACCTGCAACGGGTGATCGGCGAGGAGGCTCGCGCGCAGATCCTGGCCGAAGAGGGCCGGCTGCCGGACGCCGCGGTGGCGTGCGTCGGCGGCGGCTCAAACGCCATCGGCCTGTTCCACCCGTTCCTCGACGACGACGTGAAGCTGTTCGGTGTCGAGGCCTCCGGCCACGGCCTCGACACCGGCCAACACGCCGCGGCCATCAACGGCGGACGCCCCGGCGTGCTGCATGGCAACCGCACCTATCTGCTGCAGGACTCCGCCGGCCAGATCACTGAGGCGCACTCGATCTCGGCCGGCCTCGACTACCCCGGCATCGGCCCCGAGCACGCCTTCCTGCACGACGTCGGTCGGGTGAAGTACCTGTCCGCCACCGACGCCGAGACGGTGGAGGCGTTCCAGCTCCTGTCGCGGCTGGAGGGCATCCTGCCGGCGTTGGAGTCGGCGCACGCCCTGGCCCGCCTGGGCGACATCGCTCGCGAGGTCGGCCCGGACGGCGTCATCGTGCTCAATCTCTCCGGCCGCGGCGACAAGGATCTGGACTCGGTCGTTGCGCGGATGAGGGACGGGGTTTGAGCAGCGCAACCACGCCCTTCTCCCCTTGCGGGAGAAGGTGGCCGCGAAGCGGTCGGATGAGGGGTGACGGCGACGCCGCGCCTCATCTCGCGGCGAGCCAATCACCGCAGACGGTGCGACCCCTCATCCGTCGCCTTCGGCGACACCTTCTCCGACAAGGGGAGAAGGGAGGGTTCCAATGACCGTCGCCCGTCTCGACGCCCGCTTCGCCGAGCTGAAGCGCCAGGGGCGCGCCGGCTTCGTGGCCTATGTGATGGCGGGCGACCCGGACGCCGAGACCTCGTTGCGCATCGTGCAGGGCCTGCCCGGCGCCGGCGCGGACATCATCGAGCTCGGCTTCCCGTTCTCCGACCCCATGGCCGACGGCCCGGCGGTCCAGCGCGCGGCGCTGCGGGCGCTGGCGGCGGGGATGACGCTGGACGGAACGCTGAGGCTCGCCGGACGCTTCCGTGAAGGCGATGACGAGACCCCGATCGTTCTGATGGGCTACCTCAACCCGGTCCTGACCTACGGCATGGAGCGCTTCGCCACCGACGCGGCGGCGGCCGGCGTCGACGGCGTGATCATCGTCGACTGTCCGCCGGAGGAAGCCGATCCGGTGCTGGCGGCGTTCGAGCCGGCCGGCCTGGCGCTGATCCGTCTTGCCGCCCCGACCACCGACGACGCGCGCCTGCCGACCGTGGTCCGGCGCACCTCCGGCTTCGTCTATTACGTTTCGGTCGCCGGCGTGACCGGGGTGAAGGCGGTGGACGCAAGCGCGATCGCGCCGGCGGTGGCCCGGGTTCGCGCCGCCTCCGGGCTGCCCGTCGCGGTCGGGTTTGGCATCCGCACGCCGGAGCAAGCCGCGGCGGTCGCCAGGATCGCCGACGCGGCCGTGGTTGGCACCGCTCTGGTCGACGCCGTCGCCGACGCGGTCGCACAGAACCGTGATCCCGTCGCAAAAGTTTTGGAAACGGCGGCGGCGCTCGGTAAGTCAGTGCGTTCCGCGCGCACAGGCGGATCGTAGCAGCATGGCTGTGGTCCGATCCGCCAACTATATGAACCGGCGCGGCGATCGCCGCGCCTGGGGGACGATGTAGGGCTCGGCATGGCTTTGGCTGACGACAAGCGCAACAAGCCGATCCGCAATCCGGCGCCGCCGATGGCGAAGGAGCGCGGGGGCTGGCTGGCCAAGATCGCTCCCGGCGTCCACAAGCTGGTCGCCAAGCGCGAGACCCCCGAGAACCTCTGGGTCAAGTGCCCCGACACCGGGGAGATGATCTACCGCCCCGATCTGGAAGCCGCCCTGTGGGTGACGCCGGCCGGGCGGCACATGCGCATCAATCCGCAACTGCGCTTCGCCTACACCTTCGACGATGGGCGCTTCCGCATGCTGCCGTCGCCGAAGACCGCGGACGATCCGCTGAACTTCACCTACTCCAAGCCCTACAAGGAGAACCTGGCGGCGGCCCGCAAGGCCACCGGCGACCAGGACTCGATGAGCGCCGCGGTCGGCGAGATCAGCGGCGTCACCACCGTGATGCTGGTGCACAACTTCGCCTTTGTCGGCGGTTCGCTCGGCACGGCGGCGGGCGAGCAGTTCGTCCAGGCCGCGGCCGAGGCGGTGAAGCTGAGCGCGCCCCTGGTGGTGTTCACCGCCACCGGCGGCATGCGCATGCAGGAAGGCATGCTCTCGCTGATGCAGATGGCCCGCGCCACCGTCGCCATCCAGAGCGTGCGCGCCGCCCACCTGCCCTACGTCGTGGTGATGACCGACCCGACCACCGCCGGCGTGCTGGCCTCCTACGCCATGCTGGGCGACGTGCACCTGGCCGAGCCGGGCGCCCTGATCGGCTTCACCGGCCGCCGGGTGATCGAGCAGACCATCCGCGAGACCCTGCCAGCCGGCTTCCAGACCGCCGAGTTCCTGGTCGAGCACGGCATGGTCGATCGCGTGGTGACGCGTAAGGAGCTGCCGAGGGTGCTGGGCTCGATCCTGCAGACCCTGCTGATGGGGCGCGCCCGCCTTTCCGCCGCCTGACGTGACCCCAGATTCTGCGCCGACCCAGCCGCCCGCGAAGCCGGACTACGACGCCCTGCGCGCGTCGGACACCACCATCGCGCGGCTGCGCGTCCACCATCCGTCGCTGATCGATCTCTCCACCGGCCGGGTGAAGCGGCTGCTGGCGGCGCTGGGCAACCCCGAGCGGCGCATGGGGCCGGTGATCCACGTCGCCGGCACCAACGGCAAGGGCTCGACCTGCGCCTATCTGCGCGCCATCGGCGAGGCGGCGGGGCTGCGGGTGCACGTGCTGGCCTCGCCCCACCTGGTGCGCTTCGCCGAACGCATCCGCATCGCCGGCCAGCTGATCAGCGAGGCCGAGCTGGACCAGCGCATCGACGAGGTCGAGGCCGCCAACGACGGTCAACCGATCAGCTTCTTCGAGATCACCACCTGCCTGGCCTACCAGGCGTTCGCCCAGGCCCCGGCTGACCTCGTGGTGGTGGAAGTGGGCCTGGGCGGGCGGTTCGACGGCAGCAATGTGTTCGAGGCGCCGGCCGTCTCGGTGATCGCGCCGATCGACTACGACCACCTTGAGATGCTGGGGCCGGAGCTGGCCAAGATCGCCTGGGAGAAGGCGGGGATCATCAAGAGCGGCCGGCCGGTGGTGGTGGCGCGGCAGCTCGACGAGGCGCTGCAGGTGATCGAGCGAGAGGCCGAGACACTGGGGGCGCCGGTGACGCTGATGGGCCGCGACTTCGACGCCTACGAGGCGCACGGGCGGCTGGTGGTGCAGCTGGGCGAGCAACTAATGGACCTGCCGCCGCCCAGCCTGTTCGGACCCCACCAATTCGCCAACGCCGGCCTGGCGGTCGCCGCGATCCAGGTGTTCGGCGATCCGCGCATCGACGAGGCGGCGATCGGGCGCGGCGTCGCCGGCGCGCAATGGCCGGGCCGCTTCCAGTCGCTGACCAAGGGCCCGCTCGGCGCGCTGGCCAGGGCGCGCGGCGCCGACCTGTGGCTCGACGGCGCCCACAATCCCCACGCCGGCGCAGCGCTGGCCGATGCGGTGACCCGGCTGGCGGCGCGCGACGGGCGGCCGGTCGAGCTGATCGTCGGCATGCTGGGCCGCAAGGACGCCACGGGGTTCTTCCCCCACTTCGCCGGTCTCGCCCGCCACGCCTTCACCACCGCCTTCGACTCGCCCAACGCCACCCCGCCCGAGGATCTCGCCGCCGCCGCCTGCGCCGCGGGGCTGAAGGCCGAGGCGGTGGACGGCGTCACGGTCGCGCTGCAGCGGGCATTGGCCGAGCCGGGTCCGCCGCCGCACGTGATCATCTGCGGCTCGCTGCACTTCGTCGGCGACGTCCTGGCGATGAGCCCGGACACCTGGCCGACGTAGGTTCGATCCGCACCCCGATCGTCG
>Ga0209415_10002521_pt1 | contig 34344 bp, 30 predicted proteins | sample PeaSoiSIISIP2007_FD_187696 | JGI IMG/M metagenome (GOLD analysis project Ga0209415, IMG submission 187696) | Peat soil microbial communities from Weissenstadt, Germany - SII-SIP-2007 (SPAdes) (version 2) | ecosystem: Environmental > Terrestrial > Soil > Wetlands > Peat | place: Germany... | reverse complement strand
TCCCTCCATTCTCGTAGAGCCACGCTGAAGCTCACCGCCTAAAGGCGGTGGAATTAGACCGGGCGGACTGAGCTAAATGAGCAAGAAGCAAGAAGGGCCGGAGCGATCCGGCCCTTTTTGGCTTTGCCGGTCGCCTGGCCAGCGATTGTCGTCCTACCACGACAACTGGCGAGAACGGCGTTCCAGGATATAACCGCGAGGCTTCCTCCAAGAGGACTTCGTACCCGCGTTTGCGAACCCGCGTAGACGGGGGAGAGTTCCAGATGGGACAGGCATAATTGAGGATGAAATAGAATCGAGGGGATGGCCGTCACAGCCAACACAAGATCCAAAACTCTTCGTAGTGCGATGGAGACGTTTGCATCCATTCAGCAGCAGCTTGCGCCACCATCATTTCCTGACGCCGGAGTCATCGAAGCAATATCTCAATTGGTGGAACGCACAAACAAGCGAGCTCGTGGTGTCCTGCCGCCCTTCAATCGGCTCGAGTACAATCCAACCCCCTTCTCTGAGACGACGGCGATCGGTCCAGCCGGGTTGCGCGCCTACGTGTCCATGGCGATTTCCGCGCTAGGTGTGGCTATCGAAGGCGAACGCCTCCTAAGCAAAGAGCATTTGCTTTTGGAGCTTGAGGACCTGATTAGGAGCATGCCACCGCGGGCTACCATTCGGCAGGAGACGGAGCAGAATCTAAGCTGGCTGGGACGGCTATCCGCAGCGATCGAAAGCTGGAACCCGGCAAAGAGCGACCTCGTCAACGGATTTCTTAATGAGTTCACCCATCCCAACGCGCATGAGGCGGGTCGCGCGCTTAAGGGACTCGTGACACTGCTTCATCAAGCCCGGTTCCAGATAAGAATGGAGACCGTGGGACCCACTAGCGTCGTTGTCGGACACAAGATGGTTTTTGACTATTTCGACGAGCTTAGAAAACTTATTGAACCGGCTCGACAGGACCTGTTCTTCGTGGACCCCTATTTGGACGCTGAGTTCGTCTCTCGCTACTTGCCCCATGTGGCACAAGGTGTACCAATCAGACTGTTGACGCGCGAAAGACTGGCGAAGCTCCTGCCCGCTGTTGATGCCTTCGCCCGTCAAAGCGGAATCCGGGTCGAAGTCCGATCGGGACCAGGTTTTCACGACCGATATGTATTTGTTGACAAGATGTGTTGCTATCAGTCAGGCGCCTCATTCAAGGATGGCGCGAAATCGGCCCCTACGGCGTTGACCCAGATCATGGATGCGTTTGAAGTCGTTCTGAAAACCTATGAAGATCTCTGGCTGCACGCAAAGATTGAACGATAGGCGATTGGAAAACACCGCGCGACTAGTCAGGCGCGTCTCTCCGAATTGCAGTCGAGAATCGCTCCTTCGTCGCACAGTCGGCCAATGTACTCTTTCCTTCTCAACCGTCGAGCAGTGATCGTTTTCGCTTTCGGTCACAGGATCTTCATCCACTCTCGAATCAGTTCCGCAAATGCTGCCTGAGCGCGCTTGAACAAGGCATCGGCTTCCTTAAACGAGATAGGCCGCGTGTGTGCGCCGCTCTTCTGGTCTTTGGCATGAGCCAAGTCCACTCTTACCCGCAACCGATGTACATCAGTAAGCCAAGTGATGGCGTTCGGCAGCACGTTGTTGAGGGCATTTTTGTATTGCAGCCACTGGCCGTAGTCGGGAACTGCTTTGCCGGATCGAATACAGTTCTTGTACTCGACTCTTAGGGTGGGATGCTTGGTTGCGAAGGCCTGAATCAGGCTTTCGTTGAACGTGTCGAGGCTCATGATGCGGGCACTGGGATCGCCAATCATCCACCGTTGGAGTCGCAGGCATCGTTCCTCAATCGGTCGCAAGTCTTTGCCGAGGGCTTTTCTCCAGCTAATGCGCATCCAGATCTTGAACTTATCCTGGAAATACACATCGAGCACGCCTTGGCGCTTGGGCGCACGCTTGCGCAGTCCCAACCCCTTCACCAGCAGGGCTACGGAGCGATTCGCCGCCCGCGAGGGTCTCCATGTTTTCTTGGTGAACCAAGGCCAGTAACCGAGCAGCAGGGCCGCGGCGTATCGCGCGAGGTCTGGATCGGCGTCCTCAGCAAACTGCTGTAACAGGGATTGGCACCCCGAGCTATTGAACGGTGCGCCGGGGTGATCGCCAAACAACCGATGGAGGAGAATCCCTCGGACGCGCGGATCGCGTTGCATCTTTACTAGCCGCTCAGCTTTCAAAACACTCATGCGTTTACCTCGAAACGCGGATATGGAGATCGGCAGCAGTATGGACCTTTCTTCGGAGCGACCGTTGGCCGTCTGAATGACCCGACGATAGTTGCGATGATCGATTGGCGGTTCGCAAACGTCCATAGCGTCAATATAGTTGGCCGCCGCCGAGTCGTAGGTCGGGTCGCGGCGCAACGCCTGCAACAAGACATCGGCGGCCTTCTTGTCCTTCGGGAACTTTCTGACGTAATTGCTCAGAACCCACGACAAGTCAGGATGCCTGTAAAGAAAGGGCGCGACCCGGCGCAGCACGTCACGGCGCGGTTTCAGGCGGTTAAGGGCAAATTTGAACTTGGTCAGGTCGCCAATGACCCAGAGCCTACCCTTGCGCACAAGGCTTTTCTTGAAGGCTGTGAGCAGCGCGTTTTGCGAGCGGTGCTTCTCGGTGGCATCGGTGCCAGCCTGCGCAAGCGAACTCGGTATGGTCTTTAGGACCTCCTTAAGCGAGCGAGCTTTCCGGCATACGATCTTTTGCGCTTGCGGAACGAGGCCGAGTCTCTTCGAAGCGAGATCGAGCCGCACCAGCGCCCGGCGAGTAGGAACTTCGTCCCTGGACATCAGCTTGATGTCATCGATGTACCGAAAGTACTTCACGTCTCGGAACGGCATCCTGTCGAAGTCGAACAGAAAACATTCGGCGATGAAGGCGGATGTTTCCGGCCCCTGGGGCACGCCGTGGCCGATGTGGGAGCCGGAGGCGTGGTTGGTCCAAGCCTGCAAACATTGAAACAGCAGATCCAGAAACTCTGGGTTGCGAACCTTCTTGGCCAGCCGGGAGCGAAGTAATTGATGGTCGATTAGTTCGTAGAAGGAGACGAGATCAAAATCGGCGACGTAGGCGTCTCCGGCCTTGTACGCCTTAGTGAAGGCTTCGTTGTAGGCGGCGTAGCAGGTTTTCCACGAGCGATAGAAGAAGGGGCTGGACTTCCCCGCGAACAACGCGCCGAAACTGCGCTTGAAGGTGAACCGATCCTGCGTCTCCTCGAACGCCTCGGCGAGGTGGTTGCCTAGCGCCTGATAGACGATGAGGTCGTGGAGCGAGAGGAGGGTAAGCGGACGAAGCACGCCGCTCTTTTTGGGCTGAAAGATGATCGTAACCTTGTCGGGTTCGTATGTCCCGCGTCGGATATCCTCGATTAGGTCGGTCAGATTTTCCCGCAGGGCGAAATTGTAGGAAGGAAATAGGTGCCGATAGAGCTGCTTATATTCCTTGTTTCCGCTGCGAACGATACGGGTGAATGCGAGTTCAAAGTTGCGATGGCTGAGGAACCGTCTCGGCAGAGGCATGGGTGCTCACTCATCGGCCTGCTCTGTCGCTTGTGCTGGGAGCCAATCGCGCAGCGATCTGAGGGGGCGACAGCCTGCGCCGTCGAGAATTGACTCCAGCATACGACCAATCATAACGCTCAAGCCGCCTGGCAAATCCCGTCAGGCTGCATAGTGTTTACTGCTCGTAGTCCACGTGGCCGGTTTGTCGGTATCGTGGACGTGGTCCAGAAACGGCGTTCGAGGAAGTTGGCCGAATTACGATCGATAGGTCGGCTTATCACCCGCGTTGCGGCTTATCAGGCACTTGGTGGTCTAACGCATCCCGTCGATGTAACCGCGTTGTCGAAGAGACGGCCCCGTACTGGTCTTCACGGGATTGGCGGGGAAGGAGGTTCGATTTCGCCGCCCGCATCTTCAACAGGGGCGCACCTTTGTGACCGGGGACACGCCGTTGATCTGCCGGCCCGTCGCGGTATACTGTCCGAACCGGAGCCGGCGAGGCACTCTGGCCCGAGGAGGTTTTCACATGTTGCGATCTGGCTCAGCTTTTGCAGTAGCGATGGCGATCCTTGCGCTGCTAGGATTGGCGCAACCATCGCCCGCCGCGGAACCGTACAAGGTGGTGAAGACCGCCAAGGTGGGCGGAACCGGAGGGTTCGATTACGTGTATGCGGATGCAGCGGGGCGGCGACTGTACGTCGCGCGCTCGGGTAGTCCCGGCCGAATGACGGTCTTTAACCTGGACACGCTCGAGCCGGCCGGTGAAATTCCCAACATGAGCGCGCATGGCGCGGTGGTTTCCACCAAATCAGGCCACGGATTCGGAAGCAGCAACCCGATCGCGATGTGGGATTCAAAGACACGAGCACCCATCAAGACCATCCAGACCGAAGGCGGCCCGGACGGCATGCTGTACGATGCGTTCAACGACCGGGTGTACGTGTTGAGCCACCGTCTGCCCCACGCAACCGCGCTCAATGCGTCGGATGGATCGATCGCCGGCACCATGGATCTCGGCGGAGCGCCCGAACAGGCCGTCACGGACGGGAAGGGTCACATTTACGTCGATATCGAAGACAAGGGAAACGTCGCCGTGGTGGATGCGAAAACGCTCACCGTCACGGCCCATTACGACCTTCAAGGGAAGGGCGGCGTGTGCGCGGGGCTGGCCATGGATGTGAAGAACGATATTCTTTTCGTGGCATGCCGCAATCCCCAGACGATGGTAATGCTCAATGCCAAAGACGGGAGTATCATTACCACGCTCCCGCTCGGTCAGGGCACCGATGGCGCTGTGTTCAATCCACGTACGATGGAAGCGTTCAGTTCGCAGGTGGACGGCACGTTGACCATCATCAAGGAAAACAGTCCTACCAGTTTTGTAGTGGAACAGACACTGCAGACCATGCCGACCGCCAAGACCCTGACGCTAGACAGCAAGACCAACAGGATTTTGCTCATCGGCGCCGAATTCGGTCCGGCTCCCACGCCTCCGCCGGCCGGGGGCCGGGGCGGCAGGGGTGCGATGGTTCCGGACTCGTTTTCTATCCTCGCGGTCGGGAGGTAGGCGGTTCACCGGAATGTGAAAAGGGGGACAGCCTGTCCCCCTTTTTCGTCCCCCTTTTTCGGCTTTCGCGCTTTCTTTATTTGAACCGCTCCCACACGGTCACGTGCTCGGTTAGGGCCGCGAGAGGCGGACGAGCTTCGAAAACCTGGCAATTTGACGAATGGAAGCGGACAATTTACACGGTAATACGTCGGGCGTGAAAGCCGTCATTTTCGATTTTGGCGGCGTGCTGTGCTTCCCTCCCACCGACGATCAGATCGCTCGAGCGGCGGCGGCCTGCGGCATCGACGTTCCGCGGTTCCTCGAAGCGTTCTGGAAGATTCGTCCTGAGTACGATCGCGGCACGCTGGGCCCGCACGACTACTGGACGGCCTTCGCAAAGATGACCGGACGGAAGTTCGATCGCGAACATATCGAAGAGATGGTCCGGCGCGAGATCGATTTCTGGAGCGCGTATGACGAGCGAGTTCTCGCCTGGGCTCGGGAACTGCGCACGCAGGGATTTCGGTTGGGGATTCTTTCGAATTTGCCGAGTCCGCTGGGGAAGCATCTGCGAATCAGGCCCTGGTTCCTGGATCATTTCGACCAAGTGACGTTTTCCTATGAGCTGCTGTTGATGAAGCCGGAAGCGGAGATTTACCAGCGTGCAATTGCAGGTCTGGGGATTCGGCCGTCGGAGGCGTTGTTTCTGGACGACCGGCCGGAGAACGTAGTGGGCGCGAGGGCGGCGGGGTTGCAGGCGGTGCTGTTCGAATCGTGGGCGAGGTTCGTCGAGCGGGATCTAGGGCGGTACGGGTTGCCGCGACCAGGGACCGGCGGCTAGGGGCCAGACGAAGCAGGGGCCAGACGCCAGGGGCCAGGGACCAGAAAAGGAGGGCGCCATTCTTTTACGCCCACTCCCTTACGGTCGCGACTCGGTAACGACGACGGTCACCCGGCAACGGGCAGGCGGCTCGGTAACGACGACGATCACCCGGCACGGCTCGGTTGGTTCGCCTGGCGTCTGGCCCCTGGCGCCTGGACCCTAGATCGACCTGCGCCAGTAGTCTTCGAACAGGATCAACATGGCCTCGGCCATCCCCTCGTGTTCGAACACCACCGAGGTCCAGGTCGGCTTGGTGATCACCGGGTCGAGCAGGGCGATCAACCCCTCGCGCCGGTCGAACAGCGCCATCTTCAACGGAACCTTGCCGGTGCGCCGCACCTCGACGCCCGCGCTGCGGTACTGCTCGAGCAGATCCTCGTGTACATCGTCGAGCGGACCGCGCTCAGCCAGCAGCCGGCAACTGACGCCGCGGGCGCGGGCCTCAATCACCAGCTCGGCGTCGACCGGGTCGGTGGCGTAGGGAGCGCGCGAGAATTCGAGATACTCGGTCTTCGCGTCGCTCAACATTTTGCGAAACTGCGATGCGCCTTGCCGAGGGTCGCTGACGATGCGCAGGAAATCGAGCGTGCCGCGGCCTTCCTGCCCTTCGCTGTAGGAGCTCATCAGCTCGTCGACCATGGCTTTGGCGGCCTGCTCCTGGTCCGCCAACTCGTGCTCCAGCTCCTGCGCGCGGCGAGCCAGAAAGCTGGGGATGGCCTGATCCGGCGGAATGGCCGAGAAGAGTTTGGTCTTTTCCTGAATCACCTGCGCGAACCCTTTTTCCACCAGACTATCGAGCACCTCATAAATCTTCTGCCGGGGGACGTGCGACCGGGCGGCCAGCTCCAGCGCCTTGAAGCGCGGATGGCCCACCAGCACCAGATACGAGCGCGCCTCGTAGGCGTTCAAACCCATGGTCTGGAGGCGCTGCCAGTAGCGCCGGAACTCTAGCTCGGGAAGCTCTTTTGTCATCTTCGAAACGTTGGGACGGAATGGCCGGTCCGAATGGTTGAGGATAGCAAATTGCTACAATCGGCCCTAGGACTAGCGGTCTCAATGAAACCTTCTTCCGGCCTCCCTGAGACTCTCGGGTCTCTTCGTTCCTCCAAGAAATTCCAGGCGCAGCGCAGCGTGAAAGACGAGTTGCGGGACAACCTGATCTCGAAACTTCAGAGCCGCGAGCCCCTGTTTCCGGGCATCGTGGGCTACGAAGACACGGTAGTGCCGCAGGTAGTGAACGCGGTGCTCGCCAAGCACAACTTCATTCTTCTGGGACTGCGCGGGCAGGCCAAGACGAAGCTGATCCGCATGCTGGTGACGCTGCTCGATGAGCAGGTGCCTTACATCGCCGGCTGCGAAATTCGCGACGATCCGTTTGCTCCCATCTGCCGTTCCTGCCGCGATCTGGTGAGCGTGCGCGGAGACGATACGCCCATCGCTTGGCTTTCGCGCGAGCAGCGCTACGTCGAAAAGCTGGCGACTCCGGACGTCACCATCGCCGACATGATCGGCGATATCGATCCGATCAAAGCCGCACGGACGGGCCACAGCCTGGCGGACGAACTGACCGTGCATTACGGCCTGCTCCCGCGCGCCAATCGTGGAATCTTCGGCATCAATGAGCTGCCGGATCTGGCGGGCAAGATCCAGGTGGGACTGTTCAACATCATGCAGGAAGGCGATGTCCAGATCAAAGGCTACCCGCTGCGTCTGCCGCTCGACCTGCTGCTGGTGTTCACCGCCAACCCCGAGGATTACACCGCGCGCGGCAAGATCATCACGCCGCTCAAGGATCGCATCGGCAGCGAGATCCGCACGCACTATCCGGCGACGATCGAACACGGCCTGGCGATCACGGAGCAGGAGTCGTGGACCAAACGGAAGTCGCCCATCGCGCTGCATATTCCGGATTACATCCGCGAAGTGGTGGAGCAATTGGCGTTTTCCGCGCGCGAGGACAAGCGGGTGGACAAGCGTTCGGGCGTCAGCCAGCGCCTCCCGATCTCGGTGCTGGAGAACGTGGTATCAAACGCGGAACGTCGCGCGCTGATGGCGGGCGAGCCGGTCGCGGTTCCACGAGTGCTGGATATCTACGCGGCGCTGCCGTCCATCACAGGCAAGCTGGAACTCGAGTACGAAGGCGAACTCAAGGGCGCCGATGTGGTGGCGCGGGAGCTGATCCGCCTCGCGGTAGGCAAGGTTTTCACCAACTACATGGAAGGGGAAAGCCTTTCGACCGTGGTGCAATGGTTCGAGCTGGGCGGATCGTTGAAGCTGGACGAGTCCGTGCGGTCGACCGAGGTCGTGAAGCAGTTCGCGCGCATCCAGGGCCTGATGGAAAAGGCCGGGAAACTGGGATTGGGCGCGAGCGAACCGGACGCCGTACGCGCCGCCGCGGCCGAATTCATCCTGGAAGGGCTGTACGCGCACCGGCGCATCAGCCGGAATGAAGAGGTCGGGTTCACAGCCGAAACACGCCGCCGCGAGCAGCCGGAAGAGTCCGCCAAGGCGAAGGCGGCCAAAAGGCAGTATCAGTGAAAAGTGTCCGCTACTCGCGCTACACGGGCGAGGACTTCGGCCTCAGCGCCGAGGACCTGATGCGCGCGCTCGCCGATTTCTTTCTCGAAAGCGGGTTCGACAATCCCTACATGCGGTTCAGCGAGTTCAACCAGCACTCGCTGGAGGATCTGAAGCGGGCCATCGAGCGGGCGCTCGAGCGCGGCGAGCTGTTCGACCCTGAGCGGGCCGAGCAGGTCCGGCAGCAGCTCGAAAACATGTCTCCAGAGGAGCTCGATCAACTGCTCAGCCGCATGGTGCAGAAGCTGGTGGAGGAAGGCTACATCAACACCGAGCCGCAGGCGGGCGGAGTGGGCGAGGGCGAGTCGAAAGTCGAGGTGAAGGTCACCGACAAGAGCATCGACTTCCTGGGGTTCAAGACGCTGAAGGATCTGCTCGGGTCGCTGGGCCACGCGAGCTTCGGCGCGCACGATACGCGCGACATGGCGACCGGCGTCGAAACCAGCGGCGCGGCGAAGCAGTATGAGTTCGGCGACACGCTGAACCTGGATATCGGGCAGACGTTGTTCTCGGCGTTCCGGCGCGAGGGCGTCAAGATCCCGCTGAATCTCGAATACGAAGATCTGCACGTGCACCAATCGGAATATCAAAGCTCGTGCGCGACGGTGCTGATGCTCGATTGCAGCCACAGCATGATTCTCTACGGCGAAGACCGGTTTACGCCGGCGAAGAAAGTGGCGCTGGCGCTTGCGCATCTCATCCGCACGCAATATCCGGGCGATTCGCTGCGCTGCGTCCTGTTTCACGATTCGGCCGAGGAGCTTCGCATCGAGGAGCTGGCTCGGGTGCAGGTGGGGCCGTACTATACGAACACGCGGGAGGGTCTGATTCTGGCGCAGCGGCTGCTCGAGCAGGAACGCAAGGACATGAAGCAGATCATCATGATCACCGACGGCAAACCGAGCGCCCTCACGCTCGAGGACGGGCGCATTTACCGCAACGCGTTTGGCCTGGATCCGCTAGTGATCAGCCGGACTCTCGAGGAAGTGAGCCGCTGCAAGCGCAAGGGCATCCTGATTAACACGTTCATGCTGGCGAGCGACTACGGCCTGGTCAACTTCATCCAGAAGGTCACCGAGCTGTGCCGGGGCAAAGCGTACTTCACTACACCCTACACGCTGGGCCAATACCTGCTGATGGATTACATGAACCGCAAAACGCGGACGATCCATTAGCCGGCTGAAAGCCGGCTGCAGCCAAGATTGGCTGCCCCACAAGGTCGGCTACAGTAGAACCATGCGACCATTTCTCGTTCTGATTCTAATGGCCTCGGCCGCGTGCTTCGCCGCCGACACGGGACGCCTGAAGACGGAGATCGATCCGTCGAACGCGGGAGTATTCGTCGACGGCATGTACGTGGGCCCGGCCAAGAGTCTCGCCGGGCAGGGCTATGAGCTGCCGATCGGCGAGCACGAACTGTGGATCACGGCGCCTCGCTACGAGGACATCCAGCGCGAGCTCAACGTCAAACTGGGCGAGACGGTGACGGTGCGGCAATCGATGAAAGCTCTGCCGGCGCCGGAGCCCAAGCCGCCGTTCGGCACTTTGCGCACCGAACATGCCGATCCTTTCGCAGCGGTGTTCGTGAAGTACAAATACATGGGCTACGTGGAGGAGTTCAACAGTTCTTCGCGCGGGCTTTTGCTCAGTCCGGGAACCTATGAGGTGAAGATCGCTCCGCGAACCGGTGCGCCGGTCACCAAGACTGTCACCATCGAAGCCGACAAGACAGTCCTCGTGAAGTAAGCGTCTCCCGCCGTTTGGCAGTCTCCGGGAAACCGCGACGGCAAGCCGCGAAGGATTGGGGAAAGGTGCGGCTGTGCGACAATGGTTTTGGGAAATGCCATCTGACAACGGGTCACACCCACGGGAGGATACCATCATGAATACCAGCGTGACCCTGGACAAAGCCGGACGCGTCGTCATCCCCAAAACCCTGCGGGATGAGCTGAACCTGGAGCCGGGCGACAAGCTGGAGCTCGAATCCGAGGGCGAGCGTGTTACGTTGCGCCCGATGCGCGCGACCACGCCGCTGCGCAAAGAGCGCGGCGTCTGGGTATTTCGCACGGGCGGGAAGCTCCTGGCCGCGGACACCGAGCGGGTGCTTCGCGAAGGCCGCGAGCGGCGCGACAGCGAGAATCGCCGGACCGGCCGGTGAAAGCGTTCCTCGATACCTCGGTCCTAGTAGCGGCCTTTTACGGCGATCATGAGCATCACGATCCGAGCTTCGAATTGTTCCTTCGTCATCACCGGCGAGACGCGTGTTGCGCGGCGCACAGTCTAGCCGAGGTCTACGCATCCCTCACGGGGATGCCCGGCAAGCATCGCGCCAGCGCGGACGAAGCCATGCTCTTTCTAGCCAACATCCGTGAACGGCTCACGATTGTAACGCTTACCGATGAGGAATATTTCAAGGCAATGGAAGCGTCCGCGTCGGCGGGAGCGCTGGGTGGGAGCATCTACGATGCATTGCTCGCCCACTGCGCGATGAAAAGCCATGCCGAACGGATCTACACCTGGAACGTGAAACACTTCAAGCGCCTGGGAGCCGAGATCGCCAAGCGAGTAGCAACACCGTAGTTGGGTCGGGACGGTCTTCTCAGCGGCCCAGCAATCCCTCCACCGCCGCGACGACGGTGCAGACCGTGACGTGCGCCAGGAACCCGTAGTGAATCCAGTGGCGGGTGAATCGAATCACCAGGTAGACGTCTCTCATGGGCACGTCTACTTTGGCCCGCCGACCGCCTCTGGGACCAATAGAACAGGACGGTGGATCTACCTGGAAAAGTAGTGGTACTGGTCAGCGCTTTGTGAATGGCATACGCCGGTACCAGGCGGGGGTCCGAACGAGCTATGCTGTGGGTGTTGAAAAAACCGCATCGGAATCGGTGCTGCGAGGTGACGGGTGGTACCTCTCCCGATGCGGTCCGCCCATGACGGGCTGGATCCTGGTGTCTGCCAGCCTGCGTTCATTGAGGCCCGCGTCCTAGTGTTCCCCAACAAAACTGAACGGGCCGATACCACTGGATCCAGGTAAGAAAAGCCAAAAATCAGTTCCTATAAAAAACCCCTCTGTTGCAACTTGCTCAAATGAGCGAAGAAGCGGTTTAGAAGTCGTAACACCGGCTCCCGCAAGCACGCTAGTAATCAGCCACTTGCTTCACCCATTAGTGCCCGTTGCAAACAGAGGGCAGGTTTTTAAAGTTACTCCATCAATTCGAGGTCTATGCTTGCACGCGCCCTGCCAGGCCCTCGCTTTGCGTAATCAATGAGTTGGATGAGTCGAGCCTCCGATGGTTGCTGACCCCGGTCCCGATGGGTGTGTCGGTGTGACACAATCTAAAGTCGTGCCGGCTTGGCTGCTTCTCCTGCTCTTTTCAGCCCGGAGTTTTGCCCAACCTGCGGACTCCGCACAAACCTCGGCCGATGAGGACTACCGTGTCTATGCGGAGGGGCCGCGCCTGCTGCTCACCAGCCAGCGCCTTCGGCTCCTGAAGCGGGAGCGCGAGCGGCAAAGCATGCGTTGGCAGCAGTTCGATGCCGTGGTCGCCTCCGGCGCTCCGTTGCCAGAGCCTGGCTTCGCATGGGCGCTTTACTATCGCGTGGCGGGGGATGCGGCCGTGGGACGGAGAGCGGTGGAGTGGGCGCTCGGCGAAGGAACCGACGCCCGGCAACTCGCGCTGGTTTTCGATTGGTGCGGTCCGGCGATGAGCCCGGCTCAAGCGGATCGGCTGGCCGCCAAGCTCCAGGCTTTCCTGGCTGCTCCGTCGACGGCGTCTTGGTCCAATGCCTCCTCTTCTCCCGATCCCTTGGGGGACGACATTCGGGCGCAGAACGCGCGCGGACTTGCCGCCATCGCCCTCGGGGACCGCCTCCCGGATCACGGCGAGGCGATCCTGCGCTCGCTCGTTCTCGAGTGGTGGCGCGGCCTCATTGTCAAGCGGATGGAGGCCGGCGAACCTGTCATTCCCCGGGAGCAACTCTACACGGTCTACGAACTGATGATTGCGGTTCGCGACAACATTAAGATCGACCTGCGCGAGTCCGCTGGCGATTATTTCCAGATTCTCCCCACCGAGCACCTAATGAGTCAGTATCCTGCGGCTCTTCAGGCCCAGGAGGACGAATACCGCGTTCCCGCTTACACCCACGACGGAGACCCGAACGTGACGGATGCCGTCTTTTCACGCGTGGCCGAGATGGCCATGGTCGCGCTCGACAGCAACGCACCCGAGGTTCAGTACGTGCAGGGGTGGCTGATGCAGGATCGATTCATGATGCGCGGCGCTCTGGGCGCCCCCTATGAGTTCCTATGGGCCAATCCGTATCAGCCCGGCCTCAGTTATACAAAAGTACCGCTGGTATTTCACAACGCGGCCACGGGACACGTCTTTGCCCGAACCAGTTGGGACGAGGACGCCTCCTGGATCGGCTTTTTCGACGGCCACCTGCAGTTGTTTCGCGACGGCCAGATCCAGACGCTGAAGGCGGGAGCGGTGACCCAGCCGCTACAGGTGGGCGACGCTCTAGTGGTGACGGCACCGAACAAGGAATCGGCCAAGTTCCGGGCGAACGCGGATAACGTGATCGTGATTTCGCTAGATCCGCGTTCGACCTATGAAGTCGAGATCGACGACCAGGAACTCAAGGAAGAGCAGACCGATGTTGGCGGAACGCTGGTGCTGAATCTTCCGAAAAACACTGACGCCGGCGTGCGGCTGCGGAAGCGGACCAAGTAGAACCGAAGATCCGAGCCCGCCCTTTTCGTCGCCGGGCAAAAGATGTGATTCTTGTGGGATGCGCCGCCTGGTCACACTTTGCCTGATTCTGACCGGCTCGATCCTCGGGCAGACGCCGAACCTCTCGGGTGTCTGGGATCTGAAGCCCTCTTCCAATCAATCCACTGCGCTCAAGATCAAGATCGATCACGGACCCGAAGCGATCGAGATCGTCATTCGCAGCACGAGCAACGGACAAACCGAGCAAACTGTAAATACGTTCATTCCAGGCCGGGAGACGAAAGGATCCGTGCATGGCGCGGCCATGACGTCGAATACGGCCTGGGAGGGTAACGTTCTGGTCATCCATTCGCTCGCCATGTTCGGCCGGGACGAATTAAGGATGACGGATTACTACAGCGTCGCGGCCCACAACACGCTAACCTTTCGCGAAGTCAGCAAATTCGCGTCTGAGCCCGAGCGCGACGTGACCCGTCTGTTCGATCGCAAGCCCGATTCCTATTGGGAGCCGGATGCGCCTCCGAAGCCCGCGGAAGAGGTTTACAAGAACATCCGGATCCTCAAAGGTCTGCCGGCCCCACAGGTGCAAGGTTTCATGGCGAACTTCACGCGATCGCTGGGGGTCGAATGTGCTTACTGCCATGTGCCGGGTGCGTTTGATCGAGACGACAAACCCACCAAGACGACGGCGCGCGGCATGTTCACCATGATGCGGGGGATCAATCAGAACAACTTCGGCGGCTCTGACCCGGTCACCTGCTGGACATGCCATCGCGGAGCTGCAAAGCCTGAGGTTATGCCGAAGTGAGCCCTCTCAAGTGAGACGTCGGTCGCGTCTTAGTTCCCGTTGACACGACTTCTGGTATCACGTACAGTGGCATGGATCGACGAATCGCCTGGCCGCGAACCTTCCCACCGATGGGGCGGGTGCGGCGCTGGGAAATCCAATCTCCAAGGAGAAAACATCGCGATGCGAGCACTCGACATGGGTGACCGGCGGAATCGACGGGTGGTGAAAATGACAGCGCCGATGGTGTGCCTGCTGCTGTCGATGGGCTTGGGCCTCCAGGGCCAGACCGGAGCGAAAAGCGGCGAATGGCCCACGTACGGAGCCGATCTGGGAAGCACCCGCTATTCGCCTCTCGACCAGATTCGAGCGGATAACTTCAACAAGCTGGAAGTCGCCTGGCGATTCAAAACCGACAGCCTGGGTCCGCGGCCCGAGTACCAACTGGAAGCGACGCCGCTGATGGTCAAGGGCGTGGTCTACGCGGCGGTGGGAACTCGCCGGTCGGTGGTCGCGATCGACGCGGCCACGGGCGAGCTTCTGTGGACCCACGGCGAGAACGAGGGTTTGCGCGGCAGTTCCGCCCCCCGGCAGCTTTCCGGCCGCGGCCTCGGCTACTGGACCGACGGCAAGGAAGAACGGATTATCTATGTGACGCCGGGCTATCCCCTGATCGCGCTCGATGCCAAGACCGGCGCCAAAATCGCCAGCTTCGGCAAGGACGGCGTGGTCGATCTGAAGCTGGACGACGATCAGGAGATGGATCTGGTCACCGGATCGGTCGGGTATCACGCCGCGCCGGTGGTGGCGAAGAACGTGGTGATCGTCGGAGCCGCGCACATGCCTGGCGGATCGCCGAAGACCAAGAACAACGTGCGCGGGTTCGTCCGTGGCTTCGACGTGCGCACCGGCAAGCGGCTGTGGATCTTTCACACCATCCCGCAGCCCGGCGAATACGGACTGAATACGTGGGAAGAAGATTCGTGGGCTCACACCGGGAATACCGGCGTGTGGGGACAGATCTCCGTGGATGAAGAACTCGGCTTGGTATACCTGCCGGTCGAGCTGCCGACGGGCGATTACTACGGCGGCCATCGGCCGGGAGCCGGGCTGTTTGGCGAATCCCTGGTGGCCGTGGACCTGCAAACCGGCAAGCGCAAGTGGCACTACCAGCTGGTGCACCACGGGATTTGGGACATGGACATCCCCTGCGCGCCGATGCTGGTCAACTTCAACGTCAACGGCCGGCTGGTGAAGGCGGTGGCGCAGCCTACCAAGCAGTCCTTCCTCTACGTTTTCGATCGCGCCACGGGGCAGCCGATCTGGCCGATGGAAGAGAGACCGGTCCCCAAGGGCGATGTGCCGGGCGAATGGTACTCGCCCACGCAGCCGTTCCCCACCAAGCCGCCCCCCTATAACCTCCAGGGCGTTTCGATCGACGACTTGATCGACTTTACGCCGGAGTTGCGCGCCGAGGCGGTCCAACTGGTTTCGCACTACAAGATCGGGCCGGTGTTCACGCCTCCGGTGGTCAGTAAGATCGAGGGAGCGCGCGGCACGATCCAGCAGCCGGGGGCGCTGGGCGGCGCGAACTGGCCGGGGGGATCCTGGGACCCCGATACCCATATCTTATATGTGTTTTCGCAGACCCGGCCCGATTCGGTCGGGCTGGTGCCCCCCGATCCAAGCGTCTCGGATATGAACTACATCTCGGGCGATGCCGTGACTTTGGCCGCGAGGAAAGCCGCCGCGGCGGCCGGGGGAGGGGCTCAAAACGGTAGGGGCAGAGGGCCCTCGCGCGCGCAGGGCGGAGAAGGCGGCGGCGGTGGTCTGACGGTCCGGGGTCTTCCGCTGCTCAAGCCGCCCTACGGACGGATCACGGCGATCAATCTGGATAAAGGCGATATCCAATGGCAGATCGCGCACGGCGAGACTCCCGACATCATTCGCAATAACCCGGCCTTGAAAGGTCTGACCATCCCACGCACGGGACGGCCGGGCATTCTCGGGGTTCTCACCACCAAGACGCTGGTGATCGCCGGCGAATCGGGCTTCTTCACCACGCCCTCCGGTTCGCGAGGGGCGATGCTGCGAGCCTATGACAAGGCTACCGGGAAAGAAGTGGGCGCCGTCTATATGCCTGCGCCGCAGAGCGGATCCCCCATGACCTACATGCTGAACGGTGAGCAATACCTGATCGTCGCCATCAGCGGCGCGGGTTATAGCGGAGAGCTGGTGGCGTTCAAGCTCGGCGGCTCCTAGTTCTCTGAAGAGCCGCTGAAGATTGAGAGACTCTTACAGAGCCGCCATGCGTGAGCATGCGGTTAGATCAAGGTGGCGAAGCGCGTGACGCCGCATGCTCACGCATGGCGGCTCTGAACGCTGCGCTTGGGTCAATAGCGGTGAGCCAGTACGTGCGTGCATTCAAGCGGCCATCGCGCGGAGCCCGGCCCCTGTGGCACAATAGTTTCTTCCCAGGAGGTTCGTTTGATGAAACGTATTATCAGCCTGGCCGGCGCACTGGCGCTCGCCAACCTTTTCATTGGCTCGACGGCATCCGCGCAATCGGCGGACGCGCGGATCGCGGAAGCCCTGAAGCCGTTGCCGGAGGATTTGAAAGCCGGCGCAACGGTATATATGTACGACGCAAACGGCGACCGCAAGGTCCTCCGTCAAGGCACCAACGGCGTGGAGTGTTCGCCTAAGGAAGAGGATGGGTTCACGCGCTGCAGCAGCACCGTGACCCGCGACCGTCGCGATCTCCAGGCAAAGCTGAAGGCTCAGAAGAAGTCGCCTAAGGAAATCCAAGAGGCCGTCGCGGCCGCAACCAAGGCAGGCACGCTCAAGCCAGTGCCGTTCGGGACCATGTCCTATCGATTCTCGGACGATGACAAACGCATCAAGATTCTGTGGGTGATGTCCGTGCCGGGTGCGACCACCGAGACGCTCGGGGTATCCACCGTCAGCCAGCGTGACGCGGCGCTGAAAGGCCACGGATTCCCATGGCTGATGCTCCCGGGTACGCCGGGCGCGCACGTAATGATCCCGATCAATTCCGTCGCCGGATCGAATTAACGGGACGCGGAGAAACGCCGGTACAGGCTGTTCGGGCTGTTACTCAGAAGGGCTCCGCCCGTTTCAGCACCAGAGCCGAATTCTTGCTCCCGAACGCGATACAGTTCGCGACCGCATACTCGACGTCCACCCGCCGTCCGGTTTCGGGCACGTAATCGAGGTCGCACTCGGGGTCCGGCACCTCGACGTTCGCGGTGTGAGGCAGCACGCCGTGGCGCATCGCCAGCAATGTGGCAGCGACGCCGGCCGCTCCGCATGCGCCTTGCGCGTGGCCGATCAAGCTCTTGAGCGACGAGCCCGGCATACGGTACGCATGTTTGCCGAAAGCCAGCTTCACGGCGCGCGTCTCGATGCGGTCGTTCAACTCGGTGGAAGTGCCGTGATAATTCAGGTATCCCACGGCCTCGGGAGCAACCCCCGCGTCTTCGAGAGCCAGGCCGATGGCCCGCGCGGGCTCCTCGCCGCCCTCTTCGAGGCGCACGCGGTGGAACGCCTCGCAAGTGGACCCATAACCCACGATCTCACCGAGGATCGCCGCGCCCCGTTCGCGAGCGCGTTCGCGCTCCTCGAGGACGAAGAACCAGGCGCCCTCCGCTATGACGAAACCTTCGCGATCGCGGGAAAATGGCCGCGAGGCGCGGGCCGGATGGTCATTCCAGCGGGAGGCGAGGATGCGCATCATGATGAATCCGCGCAGGATCAAGGGTGCGATGGGCGCGTCGACGCCGCCTGCGATCAACACGTCGAGTCCGCCGGATTGGATGTGGCGGCAGGCGTAGCCGATGGCGTCGGTCGAGGAAGTGCACCCGGTCGAAATCACGTGGCTGAGTCCCCTGAAACCGAAGCGCATGGAGACTTCGCTCGCCAGCGTACCGATGGTGGACGTCGGCACCACGTACACAGAACACTGCCGCCGGTGGCCGCTGTGATAGAGGCGGTATTGCTCCTCGGTAAACTCCTGGCTGCCGCCGCCCGAGCCGAGCATGACGCCGATTCGGCGCAATTCCTCCCGCGTCATCCGCGACGGATCGAGGCCCGCCGATTGGAGCGCCTCGGTGACGGCCGCGATCGCCAAAGGCGTGACTCGCGAGACGTGCGGACGGTCCTTGGGCTCGACGTAATCGTCTTCGCGAAAACCCTTCACTTCGCCCGCGACCCGTACGGTGAAATCGGAGGTATCGAAGTGGGTGATGGGACCGATGCCGCTGATACCTTGCCGGGTGGCCTCCCAGAACGCAGGGACGCCGACGCCATTCGGGCTGACCGCGCCCATTCCTGTAACCACTACTCTTCGTTCGGCTCGGATCGGTTTCATTTGTGGGGGGCTTGCGGGACGGGCCGGGAACGCACCCTGTGCTAGTATAAGGCTGTTTTGATGGACGCGTCGATGCCCCAACCGGTTCCCGACAACGAGGGGTCATTGAGGCCCGGGCTGCGAAACTTGCTGAGCGGCATCGAGGCGGGAATCATCGGCGGGCTGGCCATGCTGGCGGTGCTGCTGGTGAGTTCGCTGTTGCGGCGCCACGTCTGGTGGGAAACCCCCAATCTGTTGGGCTCAACCTTCTACGGAAGCCGGGCCTTTCGCTCGGGCCCGGGTAGGGCGACCGTCGCCGGAACCGCGCTGCATCTCGTGATTACAGGTTCGGTGGGCGCAATCTTTGGATTCATTTGCGGCTTGAATGGCGCACGACCGCGCCGGCGACTGGTGCTGCTCGGGATCCTCACGGGCGTGGTCTGGTACTACCTGGCGGACGCGGTGTTCTGGAAACGAGTGAATCCCCTGGTGCCTCTTTACTCTCCGCAGACGGCCGCCCTTCTGTCGCATGCCCTTTTCGGCGCGTGCCTGGGTTTTATGGGACAGAGATATATGGGACAGAGATATATAGGACAGAGGCACATGGGACAGAGGGACATGGGACCCTTGGGCCCCCGAGAAATGGGACAAACGTTGCGTTCCGGACAAGAGCCTCCCCCCCTTCCGGGCCTCGACTCAAACAGCGCGTAGGGCAATGAGTGCGCTAGAATAACAACTTTATTGCTGCGTCGGTTCTCGCTCCCCGGACTCCGTCGTGATCGCTGAAACCGAGGATTGTGCACGGACGTCTGTAGGAAGGCGCAGAGTGGAAAGGAACCCGGTTTAGATGACGTTTTACAGGCCTGGATGCCTGCGCGCTCTGGCGACTTGTCTCCTTGTCTCCATCCCCTTGCTGTCGCAGCAAGGGGCTCCAACGCCATCGCAGCAGCCCAGTCCGCAACCGGCGAAACCTCAAGCTCCGGCAAACCGTAATCCGTTTGAGACGGTGCCGGAATCGACCGAACAGCCACCCGCCCCCCGCGTCGAGCCAGCTAAGCCGGCCCCTCCAGAGGGCGTCCAGCCGGGAACCCAGCCGCCCCAGGACGTGATTGAAGCGGTCGAATTCCGCGGAGCGCGCCGAGTTCCGCAGGACACGCTGCGCGCCCTCATTTTCAGCAAGAAGGACGACAAGTACGACGAAGAAACTCTGCACCGCGACTTCATGGCGTTGTGGAACACCGGCCGGTTCGACGACATCCGGATGGAACGCGAGCCGGGCAAGACGGGCTGGATCGTGCGTTTCGTCGTGGTGGAGCGGCGGATCGTACGATCCATCAAGTACGACGGCATGAAGTCCATCACGGTGTCCGAGATTCTGGACCGGTTCAAAGAGCGCAAAGTGGGCCTGAGCGTCGAGTCTCAATACGATCCGAATAAGATACAACGGGCGCGCAACGTTCTACAGGAGTATCTGTCGGAGCGCGGACGCCAGTTTGCGACCGTGGAACCGGAGATCCACCAGGTTCCGCCCGCGTCTCTGGAGGTTGTGTTCAAGGTGAACGAGGGACCGAAAGTGAAGGTCGGCACGATCAGCTTTGAAGGAAACAACGTCTTCAGCACGCTGGTGGTGTCGCGGGCGATGAAGAACCTGCACGCGATCGGCATCCCCTATTCGATCCTGTTTGAGAACCTGTTTGCCAAGAGTTACGATGCGACCAAACTCGAAGAAGATGAGGAGCGAGTCCAGCAGTTCTACCAGGACAACGGATACTTTAAAGCTCGTGCCACCGGGCATAGGGTGGAAATCGTCGACGTGGGCGGCGGCAAATTCCGTCTGCCGCTGATCTTGCCGAACAAGCCCGGCAAGAACGCCAACATCGAAATCAGCGTGGAAGAAGGCGGCCTCTTTCATATCAACACCATCAACTTCGTGGGCGTGAAACTGTTCCGCACGCCGGAAACGCTGATGCGTCCGGTGTTCCATATGGCCCAAGGCGACGTCTTTTCGACCGAAAAACTGCGCAAGGGCTTTGAGGAATTACGCAAGCTGTACGGCCAATTCGGCTACATCGACTTCGTCGCCGAGCCGGACATCGAACCGATTCCCGGCACGAGCAAAGTCGACTTAACGCTGAACTTCGACGAGGGCAAGCAGTTCTTCGTGCGGCGTATCGACTTCTCGGGGAACACCACCACCCGCGATAAAGTCATCCGGCGCGAGCTGATGGTCGACGAAGGCGACATCTTCAACACGCGCCTGTGGGAGCTGAGTCTTCTGCGGCTGAATCAGCTGGGATATTTCGAGGTGCTGAAGGAAGACCAGGCCGCCGACATCAAGCGCGACACCAAGACCGACACGGTGGATATCACGCTCAAGGTCAAGGAGCGTGGAAAGAATTCGATCCAGCTCAACGGCGGCGTCTCCGGAATCGCGGGCAGCTTCATCGGATTTTCGTATGCCACGCATAACCTGGTCGGTTTGGGTGAAACCCTCAGCCTCAGCAGTCAGATCGGTACCCGGACGGACGATGTGACGCTCGGATTCACGGAACCCTACTTTCTGGACCGCCCCATGCAGGTTGGATTCACCGTGTTCTACAACCGGTTCAATTACAATCAGGCCCGCGAGGCTTCGGTTCTCAGCGGGACCAACTTGATCTCGCTTTACAATTCGCTCGGGACGCAGAACCTGTTGAATTATGTCAGTGATTCCCGCGGATTCACCGTGTTCGCCAGCTATCCCCTGCGGCGCAGCTTTGCGCGCCTCGGCCTGAGCTACGGCTATACGATTCAAAGTGTTTCAACGCTCACTAATGCGGCGAGCACGTATTTTAGCTATCTGAACTTTCTGCGTATCAACGGCCCGAACACGCTGAGCGGCATCACGTCTTCCACGATTATTCCGAGCTACACCTATAACACGGTCAACAATCCCATCAATCCGACGGGCGGGAAGAGCATTTCCGCATCCCTGCAATTTTCGGGAAGCGTGCTGGGCGGCAATGTAAACCAAATCGAGCCGATAGTCGACGCGAAGTATTTCCACACCTCGCCGATGAACAAGAAACACGTGATTGGCTTGCATTTCACCGGCAAATATCTCACCGGGTACGGCGGGAAAGTGGCGCCTCCATTCAATCGCTTCTTCATGGGCGGCGAAAACGATGTCCGGGGCTTCCAACTGTGGGGGGTCAGTCCCATCGCCTACGTGCCGATCGAAGCGACGGTAAATCTGGTGAACGCCGACGGGAGCCCGCGCCAGCAGAGGACCATTGTGAACGGAAGCGCGGTGTTCACCAACGTCACCGAAGTGATCCCCTCTTACCAGTTGGTGACGCCTGGCGGCGATCTGTATGGGGTCGGAAATGTCGAGTACCGCGTTCCGATCTTCGGGCCGGTCACGCTGGCGGCCTTCTTCGACGCCGGGGTGAATCGGATGGTCCAGAACAGCCAGCTTCAGTTGAACCCGTCTCGCATTACCCAACTGAATGGCGAATTTCCGGAAGCGGCCTTCAGCGATCGCGCCTTGCTTGCGGCGGGAACGCAAAAAATACGCGCTTCGACCGGGCTCGAGCTGCAAGTGCTGATGCCGGTGGTGAACGCGCCGTTCCGCGTTTACTTCGCCTACAATCCCTGGGTGGTCCGGCAGTATCTGCAGCCGCCGATCGTTGCCGATCGCAGCTACTTCCCTAATGAAGCGTCCTTCTTTAATGCCGTTTCCCAGGTGGGGCAGCAACTGCCTTTCTTTGAACAGAGAACGATGTTCCGGTTTACGGTAGGGCGAACGTTCTAGAGCGCACCGGGCAGGTCTCCCGGAGTGCCGGCGGACAGGCCATGTTAGGATTGAAGAAAATCAATTTTGAGGAGTCCCGTCGTGAAGAAAAATAGTTTTGTGTTGCCGGCGCTGATGTTCAGCCTGGCTCTCGCCGCCGGAGCGCAGACGGCCGTGCCGAATAAGGTGGGCGTGATCCAGATCCAAAGCGCCCTTGCGAGCACCAAGGATGGGCAGAAAGCGGCAGCCGATCTCGAGTCGCGCATGGGTCCGCGCAAGCGGGATCTCGACAAGAAGCAGACCGACCTCAAGGAACTGCAGGACAAGTTACAGCGGGGCGGAAATGCGATGGCGGAAAACGTCAAGCTGGACCTGACCCGGCAGATCGACCAGCAGACCAAGAGCTACAACCGGGACATGGAGGATGCGCAGGCGGAGCTCGATCAGGAGCAGCGCAAGGTCCTCGATCAGTTGGGCCAGAAGATGATGCAGGTGATCGACAAGTATGCGGTGGCGAACGGGTACTCGGTAATCCTCGACGTCAGCAATCCCCAGACTCCGGTCCTCTACGCCTCGAATGCGGTCGACATCACCAAGGACATCATCGATCTGTACGACAAGGCCACAGCCTCGACCTCGGCGGCGGAACCGGCCAAACCCAAGCCCGCGGCGGCTCCCACAGCCCCCAAGCCCGCGGCGGCAGCTCCCGCAGCTCCCAAGCCCCCGGCCCCCAAGCCTGCGGCGACCACTCCAGCCCCCGCAGCCGCCAAGTAGTTGTGTTCATCTTCTGAGTAACAGCCCGCAAAACGGAGCGCGGCGGCATTGTTACTGGTTTGCACCGAGGGTGCCGCCGCACCCTTTGCGGGCTGGTTCTCTTCGCGTTAAGAAAACCCGGCTGAGAAATGAGCAGGGACAGGACCCGTCCGTTGTGCCTAGATCTCTTCGCTCCAGCCTTCAAGGATCGATTTCACCTTGCCGGTGAACTGGTCGGCCAAGGCGCCGTCGATCAGCCGGTGGTCAAAGGTCAACGCCAGGTAGCAGACCGAGCGGATGGCGATGGCATCGTCGACCACCACGGGAACTTTCTCCACCGCGCCGACTCCCAAGATCGCCACCTGGGGCTGGTTGATCACGGGCGTCGCGAAAACGCTGCCGAAGCTCCCGAAATTGGTGATGGAAAACGTCCCGGCCTGCACTTCGTCCGGCCGGAGCTGGCGGGAACGAGCGCGGGTTGCGAGATCCGAGATCGAGCGCTGCAGGCCGACCACGTTCTTTTCGTCGGCATTGCGGATCACCGGCACGATGAGACCGTTTTCGAGCGCCACCGCGATGCCGATATTGATATCGCGGTGATAGATGATGTTGGTGCCGTCGATCGAAGCGTTCAGAATCGGGTATTGCTGCAATGCGGCCGTCGAGGCGCGGACCACAAACGGCAAGAACGTCAGCCCGAAACCATGCCGCGCCTGGAAATCGGCCTTGGCGCGATCGCGCATTTTGGCGATCCTGGTCATATCCACTTTGTGCACAGTGGTGACGTGGGCGGCGGTGTGCGTGCTGAACGCCATGTGCTCAGCGATCTTTTGCCGCATCATGCTCATCGGCTCGACCCGGGAAGCGGGCGCTCCACCGGCCGGGGCAGGCATCTCCACCGGACGAGGCGCCGATGCCACCGCACTGGGGATGGTCGCGACCGCCGCGGACTGGGACGGAGCCGACGGCTGCGAATATTGAACCGGAGCCGAGGGCTGCGAAGATTTTTGTGGAGCTTGCGGCGGAACTTGAGGCGCAGGCTGCGAGGCCGGTGTCTCCGCGGCGCGCGGAACCGGCGCGGCGGACGGTTGGGCCGATAGTCCGGAGCGTGCACTGAGATAGTCGTCGAGATCCTGCTTGGTGATTCGCCCGGCCGCGCCCGTGCCTTTGACTTTACTGAGATCGATATTGTTCTCGCGCGCCATCTTGCGCACTAGCGGGGAAAGCGGGCCGGCGGTTTCTTCGACCACCGTAACGACGGGCGGCGGCTGTTGGTAAGGCGGCTGCTGATACGCGGCCTGGACCGGAGCTGCCTGTGGTGTAGAGGCTGAAGGCGCCGCGACGTAAGATGCCGGCTGTCCGGCGGGTTCGGGGACCGCAGCCGCCACGGGGGCAGCAGCGCCCGCGCCATTACTATCGCTGATCCTTCCTACCACCGTATTGATGCCAACCGTCTTCCCTTCCTCGACCACGATCTCTGACAGCGTACCGGCGGAGGGCGATGGAATCTCCGTGTCCACCTTGTCCGTGGAGATTTCAAACAGCGGCTCGTCGCGCTCCACTCGATCGCCGGCTTTCTTCAGCCACTTGGTCAGAGTGCCTTCGACAATGCTTTCCCCCATCTGGGGCATGACGACGTCAATCATAATTTCTCCATCGGCAACCAGGTCGATTCCAGGTCGCGGCCGAACACGCGCGCAAAAGTTCGCGGGAGGACGGCGGCCACTTCTTCGCGATGCGCCGGGCATCCGAGCGCCCTCATCGAGGTCACCGGCCTGGTCAGGCCGCACGGCACGATGTACCGGAAGTAACTCAAGTCCGTGTCCACATTCAATGCGAAACCGTGAGAGCTCACCCAGCGGCTGATATGCACGCCGATCGCGGCAACCTTCCCCTGCGCGGTCCAAACACCCGTGGATCCCGCCTCGCGATGCGCCGGTATGCCGAATTCCGCGAGCGCTTCGATCAGCACCTGTTCCAGGCCTCGCACATACGCGACTACATCACGCTTCCATTCTCGCAAATCGAATATCGGGTAACCGACAATTTGTCCGGGGCCGTGATAGGTCACGTCTCCGCCGCGGTCGGTCCGGTGGAACGCGATGCCGGAACGCGCGAGGAGCTCCGGCGTGGCGAGCAGGTTCTCGTCGCGGCCGTTGCGCCCCATAGTGACCACATGCGGATGCTCCACCAGCAACAATTGGTCCGGTATCTCGCCGCGCTTGCGCCGTTCGACCAGATCGCGCTGCAATTCCAGGGCTTCGAGGTAGCCCAGTAGACCGAGATCGCGCTGTTGTATCTTGATTCCGCCCGCGGCCCGGCCGGCGTTCGCCAACACGCGATCCGCGGGATTGCGGCTGCCCGCTAGCACATGCCCAGGGTGTTCGCTCCCGCTTGCGGGAAATGGACTGCTAGACATTGATGGCCATTCCGTAAACGCCGTTGAAGGCTTCGCCCACGGCTTCGTAAAGGGTTGGATGGGCATGAATGGTGTGCAGGAGCGTCTCGACCGTCGACTCGGACTCCATGGCGAGAACGCCCTCGCCGATCAGTTCGAACGCCTGCGGACCGATGATATGCACGCCCAGGATCTCGCCATAGGCTTCGTCGGCGACCACTTTCACGAACCCGTCGTGCCGCCCCTCGATGCTCGCTTTGCTGTTCGCGGAAAACGGAAACTTGCCGGTCTTTACCTGATAGCCCTGCGCGCGCGCCTGTGCTTCGGTCAAGCCCACGCTTCCGATGCCCGGCTCGGTGTAGGTCGCGCCCGGGATCCGGTTCCGGTTGATGGGAACCACCGGTTTGCCCGCGATATGCGCGATCGCCACCATCCCCTCAGCCGCGGCCACGTGCGCCAATTGGGGCGTGCCCGCAACGATGTCGCCGATGGCGTACACTCCCGGTTCGCCGGTCATCTGATTCGGACCGACTTTGATGAATCCGCGATCGAGTTGGACCCTGGTGCCTTCGAGCCCGATTCCATCCGTGTTCGGTTTGCGGCCCACCGCGACCAGGAGCGTCTCCACCTCCAGGTTCTCCGTCTTGCCGTTCGAGAGGGTCACCGCCAGCCGGACACCCTCCTCGGAACGCTGGATATTCTCCGCGCGAGCTCCCGTCTCGATTCGAATCCCGCTCTTCTTGAACACGCGCTCGAGTTCCCTCGAGACTTCTTCGTCTTCGACCGGCACGATGCGCGGCAGCATCTCGATCAGCGTCACCTTGGTGCCGAAACGATGGAAGCAGGAAGCAAACTCCGTGCCCACGGCGCCCGCTCCTAGAATCGCCATGGATTTGGGTAATTCCGTCAGATCGAGAATCTCGATGTTGGTCAAAATCCGTTTTGGGTCGGGCTGAAGTCCAGGCAGCATCCTGGCCTCGGAGCCGGTGGCCAGTACGATGTTCCGCGTTTCCAGAATCTGCTTACCGGTGGGCGAGGCGACTTCCAGCCTCCCCGGGCCGGCGAGACGGGCGAAGCCGCTGATCCGGTCCACTTTGTTCTTCTTCAGCAGATACTCGACGCCCTTGGAATGCTTGGAGACGATCTTGTTCTTGCGCTCGCTCACCAGCGGATAATCGAGGCGAGGGTTTTCGCAGTGGATGCCTTCCTCCGTAGAGTGCAGGAAACGCTCCCACACCTCCGCCGTATGCAGAAGGGACTTGGTGGGAATGCAGCCGACCAGCAGGCAGGTGCCGCCCAGCCGCGCGTCTTTTTCAACCAGCGCCGTCTTCAGGCCATACTGCCCCGCCCGAACGGCCGCCGAATATCCACCGGGACCGCTCCCGATGACGATCACATCATATGTCATTTTTGTTCCATTATATCAGGCACCTATGTCCCCACCGGCATCTGGCGCGGCTCTGGGGAGGCTTCCCCGGCGGTGCGCGCATGTGCCACGATGAGTCCAGTATGGGCACCTTCACGCGCTGTACCCCGACGGTTTTCCTCGGCGCTACCCTCCTGACCGCGCCCTGTCTCCTTGCACAAACGCCGGCTTCGCCGAGTGCTGCTCCGGGGGCGGCGCCGCCGAAACCATCCGCGATCGCCAGGGCTGTGTCTCCTTCTTTGACCGAATTGAGTTCGTCCCTCGAAGCTCTGGCAACCCGAGTGCGGCCGGCCGTGGTGCAGATCTTCAATACAGGCTATGGTTCTCCGGAGGAAGGCGATAGCACGAACACCGGCAGCCTGCTAACAAAACAGCGCAGTACGGGCTCGGGAGTGATCCTTTCCTCCGACGGATATATCGTGACGAACAATCACGTGGTTCAGGGAGCGCGGAAGCTTGAAGTGAAGCTGGCCACACGCGGCGCCGGCCCCGCGCGGGAATCGACGCTGTCCGCCAAGTTGATCGGCGTGGACCGCGACACGGACCTGGCCGTGATCAAGATCGAGAGAAGGGGTCTAGCCACGCTGGAGCTAGGCGACTCGAACGAACTCCATCAGGGCCAACTGGTGATGGCGTTCGGCAATCCTTTGGGCCTGGAAGGATCCGCCAGCATGGGCGTCGTCAGCTCCACCGCGCGCCAACTGAAGCCGGACGATCTGATGGTCTATGTGCAAACCGACGCGCCTATCAATCCCGGCAATAGCGGTGGTCCGCTGGTGGATGCCGAAGGCCGCGTGGTGGGCATCAATACATTCATCCTCACGCAGTCGGGCGGAAGCGAGGGAATCGGTTTTGCAATCCCCAGCAATGTGGTCAGCAATGTGTACGCGCAAATCCGCAAGGATGGCCACGTGCACCGCGGGCAGATCGGGCTAGTCGCGCAATCCATCACCCCGGAGATGGCGAAAGGCCTAAAACTGTCGCAGGACTGGGGCGTGATCGCCTCTGACGTCACGCCGGACGGACCCGCCGCGAAGGCAGGCTTAAAGGTTGGCGATCTAGTGCTGAGCATGAACGGCCGCCCAGTGGAAGATTCGCGGGAACTGGGGAACGCCATCTACCGCCAGCCCCTTGGCAGCACAATTTCAATGGTGGTATCGCGCGAGGGGCAGACGCTCACCTTGACGGTTCCGGTGAGCGAGCGGGACGACGATCCGCAGAGGTTCGCCGACATGGTGGATCCGGAAAGAAACCTCATTCGGAGACTCGGTATTCTCGGCATCGAGCTCAACGACAAGCTGACCGCCATGCTGCCCGATCTGCGGCACTCCTACGGCGTGGTGGTGGCCGCGCAGACTCCGTTCACTCCGTACTCGGGGGACGCCCTGAAGGCGGGCGACGTGATCTATGAGTTGAACCGAACTCCCGTGGTTTCGATCCAGGCGCTCCGGGATGAGCTGGATGCCTTGAAGCCCGGCGACGACGTCGTCCTCCAGGTTGAGCGTGACGAAAAGCTGATGTACGTCACGCTGGAGCTAGAATAGCCCATCTCTAGTTCTCCGCTCTTCAGAGCCGCCATGCGTGAGCCATGCGGCAGTAGACACTTCGCCGGCTTGATGCAACCACATGCCCACGCATGCCCTTTGTCTTCCGGCCCGCGATGTGGCGCACGTACTCTTACGTGCCGTGTCGAGACTCCTCTCGACACCTCCAGGCGGGTGAAAACCAACCCCAATCGTCGGCATGGGTGCGTGCGCCACATCACGTCGCCCGGGCGTCCGCGTAGAATTGACATATGAGTCGGCGGGCACTGTTGTCGCTGGTGATCCTGTGCGCGCCCGCTCTCCCGGCACAGCAGCGAACGCGTCCGGCTCCCCCCACTCCGCAACCTACCATTGTTCCCGCGCCTGCCTCCATGGCATTTCCGCTCGAGACCCTGAGAGTGGACGGCAACGCCCGGGTTTCCGTCGAAAAGATCATTGGCGCAAGCGGCCTGACCATAGGGCAGCCGGTCCTGGGCAGCGACTTCGACGCCGCCCGCGAACGATTGCTCTCAACCGGCGCGTTTGAGACCGTGGACTGCGCCTACAAGCCCAGCCCGGACAATAAAGGCTATGACGGAAGAATTCAGGTAGTCGAGGTCGCCGATGTGTATCCTTACCGCTTCGAGGACTTGCCCGCCGGGGACGCCGCCCTGCGGGAATTGCTCCTGAAACAGGACCCCATTCTGGACGATCGGATCCCCGCCACTCGCCAGGTGCTCGAACGATACGAAAAAGTCCTCGATCAGTTCCTCGGCGGTAACTTCGCCGTCACCGGAAAGTTGATGGCGGACGCGCCCGGGAAATTGGTGATCGTGTTCCGGCCGCCCGTGGCGCGGTCGAACATCGCCGAAGTTCGGTTCACCGGCAACGAAGTGTTGCCCGCCGACGTCTTGACCAGAACGCTTTCCGGTGTGGCCATCGGCCTTCCCTACAGCGAGCCGGGCCTGCGCGAAGTGCTCGATTCGAGCATCCGCCCGCTGTACGATGCGCGCGGCCGCATTCGAGTGGCGTTCCCCTCGGTCATTGCCGAGAAGTCCACAGCCAAGGATGTCGAGGGCGTGGTTGTGACAATCGGCGTAAGGGAAGGGCCTTCGTATAGCCTCGGCGCTATCCGGTTCGCGGGCGTGGCGCAGACCCAGGTCGCGGAGCTCGAGAAAACGGCCAACTGGCGGCACGACGACATCGTCAACTTCGACAACATCAAGGAGGGCGTCGATCGTATTTATCGCCGCCTGCGGCGCGCCGGCTATCTGCACGTGATCTCCCACCTGGATCGCGACATCCACGACGACACGCACACGGTCGACCTGCTGCTCACGATCCAGCCGGGACCCCAGTTTATGTTCGGAAAGCTCACCATCCAAGGCCTCGATCTGCTGACCGAGCCCACCATACGGAAGATGTGGGGCGAGCGGGAGGGCAAACCGTTCGACATCGAATACCCGGACGCGTTTCTAAAGGACATCCGGGAACAGGATCTCTTCGAGAACATCGGGCAGACGCGCGCGGAGACGCATATCGATGAAGCCTCCAAAACCGTCACCGTCACTCTGTATTTCCCGGGCGCCAAACCGGTTGCTCCCAAGGATCACGGGCGCGGCGGTGGCCGAGGGCGATTCTAGGGCTTGATTTCCCCGACATTTCGAGCTCCTCAATTGGCAGACAAGCGAAAACAGAGAACTTCTTCGATGAGCTGCGGCGGAAGGCGCCGGTGGGTAAATAGCCCGCGAAAAAATCGTGCAATACAGTTTTGAGTGGGACCCAGCGAAGGCGAAAACGAATCGGCGCAAGCATGGAGTCAGCTTCGAGCACGCTGCGGGGCTTTTTCTTGACCCAGCAGCGATCTCCGAACCCGACGATGAACATGGTGAGGCCGAAGAACGATGGGTGACGATCGGGCGCGATAGCCGCGGTCGTATTCTCGTGATCGTCCACACGTTTCGTGAGTCGTCGGCGCGAGGGCGGAGAATCAGGATTATTTCCGCACGCAAAGCCACAAAGCGCGAAGTGCGACAATACGAGGAGATAGAATTATGAAAAAGGAATACGACTTCTCGAAAGGCAAGCGCGGCAAATTCTATCGGCCGGGCATCGAACTGAATGTCCCGGTCTACCTGGAGCCTGACGTCGCCAAGGCGGTCCGCGAGAGAGCCCGGACTAAAGGCACCGGCATCGGCGTCGTTGTGAACGAATGGCTGCGGAAGGACATTCGAGCGGACGCCAAGCGGGCGAGCTGAACGTCTGCTGAAGACTCAATCCTTTGTTGTCTGCGAAGCGTGCATCTGCGTTTTTCGGCGGCCAACAAGTCTTTTCAGTGCGGGATAGCCCACCCACAAGCCGGACGTAAGGGCTAACCCGCATGACGCAGTACACTAGAAGAACGTGTCTTCGCCGTTAAACTTTCATCTGGAGCATTACGAGGGCCCGCTCGACCTGCTGCTCGATCTGATCCGCAAGCAGGAGATCGATATCTACGACATTCCGATCGCGCAGATCACCTCGCAGTACCTCGAATACATGCACCGCGCCGTGGAAATGGATGTCGAGTTGAGCGCCGAATTCATTTATATGGCGGCAAGCCTGATCCAGATCAAATCGAAAATGCTGCTGCCGCGGGATCCGGAGCTGGAGAAGCTCGACTCCGAAGAGGATCCGCGCAAGGAGCTGGTGGACCGGCTGCTCGAGCATGAGCGCTTCAAGAGCGCCGCGGAGATGCTGAACCAGAAGCGCGTCATCGAGGAAGCGGTCTGGTCGAATCCTCAGATCGAGCGGTTCCTGGCTGAGGACGAAGGGCCGGGGCTCGCCGTGAGCGTTTTCGATCTGGTAAAGACCTTCCAGAGCGTGCTCGACCGGGCCAGGAACCGGCCGGTCTACGAGATCGGCCAGGAAGATGTCTCCGTGCCCGACATGATTCGCTATCTGCGGGCCACGTTCGAGAAGGAGCGACGCGGCGGCACGGTCTCCGCCCGCGAATTGTTCGAGCGCCAGCTCAGCCGCCGTGGCATGATCTGCCTGTTCCTCGCCATACTGGAACTGGTGAAGCTGCAAGCCATCGGACTGGCGCAGGCGGACGCTTTTGGGGAAATTGGATTGAAGCGTCTGAGCGGATTCGACACGGTATTCGCTTCCGAACAGACGATCTCCGCGATTGACGAGGGTTATCACTAGTGTCCGGTCCCGCGTAAGACTTGACCGTCAGGGAGTGGTTGTAAACTATTGCGCGGGACACTGCACGAGACCGCACGGGAGAACATGGAAGAACTGGATCTCACACAACTGGCGGAGGAGCGCCCCTTTGCTGGAGAAGATTCGCAACTGAAGGCGATCCTGGAGGCGATCGTCTATATAACCGACGAACCGCTGTCGGGTCAGCAGATCGCCGCCGCGCTCGCGCAACCGATCGACCGCGTCAAACGGTTGCTCGATGAAATCGTCGCCGATTATGCCCGTCCCGAGCATGGCCTCGCCATCCGGGAAGTGGCCGGCGGCTACAAGATGTCGACCAAGGCGGAGCATCACGAGGCCGTGCGCGCGTTCGTCAAGAAGCTGACGCCTCCGCTCAAGCTATCGCTCGCCGCGCTTGAAACGCTGGCTGTGATCGCCTACAAGCAGCCCGTGACGACGCCCGAGATCATCGAAATCCGCGGCGTGCAGGGAGCCGGCGTGTTGAAGACGCTGCTCGACCGCAAGCTGATCGCGGAGTCGGGGCGGAAGAACGTCGTCGGCAAACCGATCCTGTATCGGACCACCAAGGAGTTCCTGATGCAGTTCGGCCTGAAAGACTTGAACGAATTGCCGACGCTCAAGGAATTCGAGGAGTTGGGACGCATGGCGATCTCCGAGGACGAACCTGCGGCAGTGGCCGCTGAGCCCGCAACGCCGTCCGGGCCCGAAAACACGCCCGAGCAATGATGGAAAGACGCAAGGGACGTCGGGCCGGCAAGGCCGCCGCCCTGAGGGCCACAGCCGCAAAAGCTGCGGGAACCAGCATCACGGCCAAGTCCGGGGCAAGCAAGTCCGGCGCGGCCTCGCCGCGGCTGGAGGGCGAGCGGCTCCAGAAAATCCTTTCGCAGGCGGGCGTCGCCAGCCGCCGCAAAGCGGAGGAACTGATCGTCGCGGGCCGGGTGACGGTCAACGGGCGCGTTGTCACTGAGCTCGGCTCCAAAGCCGACTTCGAGCGGGACCATATCAAAGTGGACGGAAAGTTGTTGCGCGCGCCCAAGGGCCACGTCTACATCGCGCTGCATAAACCCAAGGAAGTGGTGACCACCGCTTCCGATCCGGAAGGCCGCGAGACGGTCATGCACCTGATGCGCGGGGTGCGCGAACGCGTTTTTCCGGTGGGACGGCTGGACTACCACAGCGAAGGTCTGCTGCTGATGACCAACGACGGCGAGTTCGCCCATCGCCTGACGGCTCCGGCAAGCCATGTGACCAAGACTTACGTGGCGAAGGTCACCGGCGCGTTGACCGAGGCGCAGGAGCGAACCTTCCGCGAAGGCGTGCCGCTCCAGGGACGCAAGACCGCTCCTGCCGAGATCAAGCTGATCAAGCCAGGCACGAATCCCTGGTACGAGGTGAAGATCATCGAGGGCCGCCAGAACCAGATCCGCATGATGTTCAAATATTTCGGACGGTTGGTGGAGAAGCTGCGCCGCGTGAAGATCGCATTCCTCGAACTCGATCTGCCGCCCGGGCGCTACCGGGCGCTGACCCCCAAGGAAATCGAGCGGTTCCGTAAGCTGCTCAAATTGGATGCCGGGCCTGCGCCTTCTTAGGGCGCTTTGTAGCCGATCTGGCGTACGAATTCCGTGATAAGAGCCTGCGATTCGGCGATGATTGCGTCGCGTTCCTTCTGGCCTACGGGAAGGATGAGCATGCCGTCCGGACCCACTTTGTTAATGAAAGCGAAAGACCCGCGCATGCCCCCGATATCCGAATCCTTGAGATACGGAGCGTAGGTCATCACGTGCGGAAGCGGGTTGGTGCGGGTGATCGCGCCCTTTTCGTCGATCCGGTAGCGAATGGGCGATAGCATGTACGCGACTCCGGGTCTCCCCGGGGCGCGATAACGGCCTTCCTTGAATCCTTCCGCGACTTTCTTCTCAATCTCGGCGTTCGACATGCCGCTTAACCGCCAGACCGCGTCGTCCAGATCCACCGGAAGCAGCGAGCGGGCTCCTTCCTCATCCCAGCAGATCGGGAAAATATCTCCACTGCGTCTGGTCACCATGCAGGTGAATGCGTTCCTGCCTTCCTTTGCCTTCACATAGCCCTTCGATTCGAGGACCAGAACCGTCGCGTCCTCGCGCAAATATTTCGGCGCGCCGCTGAGCGCCAGTTCGATTTCGAGCACCCGCGTCAGCATCGGCGCCTGTTTGCTCTGCGCCCCTGCGGGCACGCCCTGGAGCAGACACGCCACGATCGGCCAGCCGGCGGCCAGCCCTGCAATCCGATTCATCATCCCATTTCGCATTCGATCATTCCCCTCTCGCTTCGATCTTGCATTCGTATGATGTACGTCACGCTTCGTATTTCTCGAACTCCAGTTGATCGCCGGCCAGGGTGTTGGTCTTTTCGAGCATGCCCGCGGGCAATTCCAGAACGGAATGGGCCCGCAGACTCAGGGCGAGGCGAGCGCGGACCATGTTTGGCCGCACTTTGATGACTTTCTTTTGGCGCGTCAGGAACGCCACGTCAATCGGGAATTTCATCCCGAACGTGTGCACCCCTTCGCACGGCGCAATCCAGAGACCCTCCCCGGGGTCCAGTTTCGAGTGCTTCAGCAGGCCCCGGCGGCGCTTGGCGCTGGTGTCTGCGATGTCGGCGCGATCGGCCACCACCGAACCCCTAGTCTGATTGGTCACACGCAGTTTCACTGGCCTTCATTTTACCCGCCCTGTCTTTCGGGAAGCCAGCTACTGAGGAACTCGCCCGCACAACGGAGCCTCGCTCGGGGAGACGCTTAGTGTTCCTGCCAGTTTGGAGAGCCTCGCTGGCCC
>Ga0209415_10002519_pt1 | contig 34354 bp, 37 predicted proteins | sample PeaSoiSIISIP2007_FD_187696 | JGI IMG/M metagenome (GOLD analysis project Ga0209415, IMG submission 187696) | Peat soil microbial communities from Weissenstadt, Germany - SII-SIP-2007 (SPAdes) (version 2) | ecosystem: Environmental > Terrestrial > Soil > Wetlands > Peat | place: Germany... | reverse complement strand
GGGTAGTCGCGGATGTAGCCGTTGCCGCCGTGGAGCTGGATCGCGTCGAGCGCGACGCGGGTCGACGCCTCCGAGGCGAACGTGAGGGCCGCGCTGCTCGGGCGTCCCGTGCGCTTGTCGTCCTGGACGGAACCGAGCGCCGCGTGCATCAGCAGACGGGACGCTTCGAGCGCGAGGTACATGTTCGCGATCTTCTCCTGGATCAGCTGGAACCGGCCGATCTTCTGGCCGAACTGCTCCCGCTCCCGGGCGTAGGCGAGGGAGAGGTCGAGGCATTCGGCGATGATCCCGACGGGGATCGCCGACAGCACCGCCCGTTCGACGTTCAACCCGCTCATCACGACCCCGACCCCCTCGTTCTCGGCCCCCAGCCGGTTCGACGCGGGGACATGGACGTCCTGGAACGCGAGCTCGCCGGTGGGCGACCCCCGCATCCCCATCTTGTCGAGGGCGCGCGAGACGGAGAAGCCCTTGGTGGCTGCCTCCATAACGAACGCGGAGATCCCGCGGGATCCCCGCGCGGGCTCGGTCTTCGCGTAGACGACGAGCGTGTCGGCGACGGGCCCGTTCGTGATGAACTGCTTCGAGCCGGACAAGACGTAGCCGTCCGGGGTGCGGCGGGCGACGGTCGAGAGGGCGACGGCGTCCGACCCCGCCCCGGGCTCGGTCAGGGCGAGCGCCCCCACCTTCTCGCCGGCGACCAGCGCGGGGAGGTAGCGCCGGCGCTGGTCGTCATTGCCGTTCCGGGCGATGTTGTCGGCGCAGAGGTTCGAGTGGGCGCCGACGCTGAGGGCGAGGGCGGGGCTGGAGCGGGCGATTTCCTCGAGGACGATCGCCTGAGCGGTGTAGGGGAGGCCCAGTCCGCCGAACTCTTCCGGAACGGTCACGCCGAGGAACCCCGAGTCCCCGAGACCTCGGAACACCTCGCGGGGGAACCAGTCCTCCCGGTCCATCTTCGCGGCGATGGGGCGCACCTCCTTCGCCACGAACTTCCGCACCGCCTCGCGGAGGGCTTGGTCGGCGTCGGAGGGCCGGAGGTCCACGGGCCGCCGAGCCGAGCCCGACGATAATGTTGCTGGCCGCGCCCGGCAACGGGTCGAAGGCGAGCCGTCAGCGGCGGCGCCGTGGCCCGGCGCGCGGCGGCGGGGGGCGTCCGGTGGGGCGGGCCCGCCCCTCCTGGCACCTTCGGACGACCTTCGTCCGGGCCGGAGCGCGGACGAGCCCGAGGTGCAGCCGCCAGGCGGGGTCGGAGCGGGGATAGTCGCTCCTCCAGTGGGCGCCGCGGCTCTCCGTCCGGGTCCAGGCCGCGGTCGCGATCAGGCGGGCGGTCAAGACGGCGTTCGCTCCCGGGCTCGGCAACGCCGCCTCCGACCGCGGTTCGACCTTCGCCGCGATCCCCTCGAGGGTGGTGAGGGCGGAACGGATCCCCGGGCCGCTCCGCACGATCCCGATCTTCTCCCAGAGAACGTTTCGGACCACCGCGAACTCCTCGGAGGTCAGGGCGGCGCCGCGGCCGGGAACGACTGGTACGAGGAGCTCCCGACCGGGGTCGGGGGGACCCCCCGGAACGGGGTGGAGGAGCTGTCGAGCGACCCGCTCCCCGAACACAAGCCCTTCGAGGAGGGAGTTCGAGGCGAGTCGGTTCGCCCCGTGCACGCCGGTCGCGGCGGACTCGCCGCACGCGTAGAGGCACGGGACGCTCGAGCGGCCGTCCAGATCCGTCGCCACGCCGCCGACCGTGTAGTGCGCGGCGGGGGCTACGGGGATCCGGTCCCTCGACGGGTCGAGTCCGTACTGGGAGAGGAACCGGACGATCGTCGGGAACCGCGCGAACAGCCGGTCCCTCGGAATCCCGGTCGCGTCGAGCCAGACGCACGGGGTTCCGGTACGCCGCATCTCCTGATCGATCGCCCGGCTGACGACGTCGCGCGGCGCGAGCTCGGCGGCGGGATGGGCCTGGGGGAGGAACCGGTCGCCCGCCTCGTTCCGCAGGATCGCTCCCTCGCCGCGGAGCGCCTCCGTCAGCAGGTAGCGCGGGGCTCCCTCGTGGTAGAACGTGGTGGGATGGAATTGGACGAACTCGAGGTCCGTGACCCGCGCCCCGCCCCGGAAGGCGAGCCCAATCCCTTCGCCGGTGGTGATCGACGGGTTCGAGCTGTATTGGTAGAGCCCTCCGGCGCCTCCCGTCGCGAGGACGACCGGCCGCCCCTCCGTCTCTTCGACGCCGCTCCCATCGTCCCGGGCGAGCGTGGCGACGAGGGCGTCGCCGCGGCGTTCGAGCCGCCGCAATACCGTCCGCTCCTGCGCATCGATCCCTTCCGCGACGGCCCGGGCGCGCAGCGTCTCCTCGATCCGGAGGCCGGTCGCGTCCCCTCCGGCGTGGAGGATCCGGGACCGGGAGTGCGCCGCCTCGCGGCCCAGCGCCACCTGGCCCTCGACCGTATCGAACGGCACCCCGAGCCGGACCAGGTCGGCGATCCGCCGCGGTGCCTCCTCCGTCAGCAGACGAGCGGCCCGCCGGTCGACGAGGCCGTTCCCGGACCGGACCGTGTCGAGCAGGTGGAGCTCCGGCGAGTCGTCCGGCCCGACCGCCGCGGCGATCCCGCCCTGGGCGTACCGAGTGTTCGACTCCTCGAGCCGGGACTTCGTGACCACAGTGGGCCGGAGACCCATCTCCCGGGCTCGCAGGGCCACGTAGAGTCCGGCGATCCCGCTCCCGACCACGAGCGGACCACGGGTCGGCACTCCGGACCGAGGGAGGCGCGGGATATAGCGCGCGGCGGACCTCCCGGGCCGCGATGGCGAGCTCCCGTCCCGATCCTCCGATCCGGGCCGACGACCCGGTCGAGCTCGCCGCCCTCGGTCCCGAGGTCGCCGAGGCGCCCGAGCTCGGCGCGGAGCTTCTTGCCCGATACCGCTTGCATCGGCCCCTCCGGGGCGTCGTCGTCACGGACCTCCTCGACCCGAGACCCGCGTTCTGGCGGTCGGTCGCCCCAATCCCGCCCACCGAGGCGGAGAGGACGCGGTTGCGCGAAGGGCGGGAGGTGCACGAGTGGCTCGGTCGCCGGCTCGCCCCGGTCGCCGCGCGCGAAGTCCGGGTGCGGCGGGATGGGATCGTCGGCCGGATCGACATCCTCGACGGCCGCCCGCTCGAGCTCAAGTCGACCTCGAGCGTGCCGCCGGCCACCGAAGACCCCCGGACGAGCCGCCCGGCGTACGTCGAGCAGCTCGCGATGTACGGGGCGCTCGTGGACCAACGCGACGGACGGCTCGTGGTCGTGGGCGTTCCCGGCGACGACCCACCGAAGGCGCGGGTCTGGGACATCGCGATCCGCGACCTCGAGCCGGTCCGGCGGGAGATGCGCGAGCGGGCCGAGCGGATCCGCGCGGCGCGGGACTCGGGGCGGTCCGAGGGGCTACCGAGGTGCGAGTGGTACGACCGCGGGTGCCCGTTCCAGCGGGAGAACGTCTGCGATTGCACCGGCGACGAGCCCGAGCTCGTGGACGTCGTGCTCGACGAGGTCGAGCGAGTTTCGCCCGACCCGGTGGCGGCCGACGCGATCGCCCAGCTCCTCCGGGAGGCGCGATCCGCTCCCCCCGAAGTGGGACGGTTCAAGGAGCTCGCGTACCCCCGGCGGGCGTACTTCGACGGGGTCGACCCCGACGCGGACGCGGAGTCCGAGGGGGTCGGTCGCCCGGGCCCCCCCGATGACACCTGGGGCGCCGTGCAGGCGGTCCTTGAGGACGGCCCGGCGGGCGAGTACGAGCTTCGTCACGACCCGCGTGGGGAGCCGACGGAGGCGATCCCGACGTTCCGCGGGGCTCCCGTCCTCGTGAAGTCGTCCCGTTCGCTCCGGCCGGTCCCGGCGCCCCGCCTCCTGGCCGAGCGACCCCACTATGTTCTCGAGCTGGCCCTCCGGTGCGCCAGCCTGCAGACCCCGACCGGCTGGCTCGTTCTCGGCCTGGAGCGAATCCCATCCGACGGGGACTGGATCCGCGTCCAGCAAGTGCGGTTCGGTTCCGAGACGGCCGTTACGGAGCTGTTCGAGCGACGGAAGGCGGCCCTGGCCCACGCGCGGAAGGTCCAGGATCCGGCGGCGCTTCCGGCGTGCCCCACCTGGATGGTCGAGCGGTGCCCTCACCGGGCGCGCTGCGGCTGCGCCTCGGCGTCGGCGGCCGGGCGGATGTAGCGGTACAGGCGCGCCCGTCCGGTGACCTCGAACCCCAGGGAGACGTAGAGCGCCCAGGCGGCGCGGTTCGTCTCGGTGACCCACAGGCGGGCGGTCGAGTAGCCCAGCGCCGTCATCGCCCGGAGCGCCCAAAGGACGAGGAAGCGCCCGAGCCCCTTCCGACGGTGCGTGGGCTCCACGAGGAGGTCGACGAGGACGGCCGTCCTCGGGCTGTTCTCGGACGTGAGCACCGCGCCGACGAGGTGTCCCTCGGGCGTGAGGAGCGCGGTCGACGCCTCGTCGAGGAACCGGCCGATCCGGCCCGCGAGCATGTCGGCGACGGTCTGCCGCTCCTCCGCGAGGGTGTCGGCGACCAGGTTCTGGTCGGGGGTACCGGCGAACGCCCGCCAGTCGAGCTCGGCGAGGGCGTCGAGCGGGACGGAGCGGACCGGGACCCGTTCGACCCCCGGCGGGTCCGAGAGCGAGCCTCCCGGTAGGGGGGGCGGAACGATCCGCTCCATCCGCGCCCTCAGCAGAAGGGAGGCGCCGGGAACCCGAGCGAACCGGGTGCCGAGCTCGGACTCCTCCTCTTCGGAGAGTCCCGAGACTCCGCCTTCGAGGCGAGCCACCTCGGCGTCAAGCCGCGTGACCAGCACGGCGAGCAGCGTTTCGGCCCGGTCGATCCGGTCGTCGGGCCCCTCGACGTGGACATGGCCGAACAGCCGCGCCCCCCGGGCGGTGGCGAACGCGATCGCCTCCGCTCCGAGGGTCCAGCCGACCTGCCGCCCGGCCTTCAGGTCCTGGGCGGCCTCCTCCACCCACGACGAGGCGATCGACTCGCCCCGGGCGAGGAGCGACGCGCGGACCGAGTGCACCAGCTCGAGGAGGAGGTCCGGGCGAGCTTCCGTCGCCGGCCGGGGCTCGGGGAGCGTCACGGAAGGACGCTAGCGGGCGGTCGCGTCCCGCTGCAGGATCTGGGCGATGTCCGGGGCGACCGACGCCTTCTCCGCGGGGTTGACGAGCGTGTCGGTCGAGTACACCTCGTCGGTCGTCGCCTTGATCCGCTCGAAGGCGTCGCGCAGGAACAGTCCGTGCGTGCAGACCGCCGCGATCGCGCCGACCTTCTGGCGCTTCAATAGGCGGGCCGCTTCGACGATCGTCCCGCCCGTCGAGATGACGTCGTCCACGATGATGACGTGCTTCCCCTCGAGCTCGAGCGGGAGGTGGCCGGGGAGGGCGAGCTCGACGTGCTCGCTGTCGATCCGCTTCTTCTCGAGCGCGAGCCACGGCTTGTCGAGCAGCTCGGCCATCCGGCGGACGCGCTCGATGCCGCCCTTGTCCGGGGAGACGAGCAGGTCCACCGGGCGCTCGCGCAGCAGTCGGGCGATCGCGGGAATCCCGCTCGCCTCGAACGCCGGCTTCGCGAAGACGCTCCGGGTGGAAGGCGAGTGGAGGTCGACCGTCACGACGGCGTCGGCGTCCTGTTCGATATGGCGGGCGAGGACCCGGGCGCTGATTGGCTCTCCCGGGAAGAACAGGCGGTCCTGGCGGGCGTAGCCGAAGTACGGGACGACGACGGTGAGGCGGCGGGCGCCCGCCTCTCGGATGGCGTCCTCGAGGAGGAGGAGCTCGATGATGTCCTGGTCGCTCCGCGTCGACTGGACGAGGACGACGTCCTCATTCGTGAGCCGACCGCCGACCCGGAGGTACATCTCCCCGTCCGGGAACCGCTTGACGAACGGGATGGCGAACGGCGCGTTCCCGAGCTCGCGGGAGATCCGTTCGGCGAGCGACGTCGACGCCGAGCCTCCGATGATGTACATTCGGCTCCCTGTCCGACCGGCCGGACGGGGCCGTGAGGAAAAGCGTTGTGGCCGCGGTCCGGGGATGCCGAGCGCCGGACCGCCTCGTTCAGTGCTCCGAGCTGGGGACGCCGGTCGCCGGCGCCCCCCCGAGGGCGTCGGGCGCCATCGTCCGGACCGGTTCTCGGACCGACCGCACGTGGGTGGGGTCGGCGACGCCGGCGCGGTACTCCCGCCCCCGGAGCACGGAGAACACCGCGGCCGCGATGACGAGCGCGGCGGCGAGGCGGAAGACGTTGCGCATCCCGGTCAGGAAAACGTTCGTGAGGGCGGAGGGGGAGACACCGAGGGCGGAGACCGCGCCGGGCGTGAACGTCCCGCCGAAGATCGCCGCCGCGGTCCCCCCGGGAAGGGAGGCCGTGAGCGCGACGAGGGCGACCGCGAAACTGAGGGCCATCGCGGAGTTCCGGAGGGTCATCATCACCCCCGAAGCGACCCCGTACCGGGACCTCGGGACGCCGCCCATCACGGCGGAGGTGTTCGCGGGGAAGAACAGCCCGCCGCCGACCCCCAGCGCCGCCTCGTAGGCGGCGACGACCCACAGCGGGGTGCCCGCGACGATCGTCGAGAACGCGAGCAGCACTCCCCCTTGGATGAGCAGTCCGACCGTCGAGACGATCCGGGCTCCGAACCGGTCGGAAAGACGCCCGCCGATCGGCCCGAACACGGAGAGGGTGACCGAGAGGGGGATCAGGAGGTACGCCGCGGTCAGCACCGGGACCCCCCGGATTCCCTGAAAGTAGACCATCAGGAGGAAGTTGGTCGCGAACAGCGCGATCCCCTGCAGCACGGCCGAGATCAGGGAGGCGCTGAACAGCCAGCTGCGGAACAGGTCGAACGGGAGGATCGGGTCCCGGCTGACGTACGCCTCCCAGAGGACGAACCCGACGAGGAGGGGGACCGAGGCGAGGAGAGGGCCGACGGTGACCGCCGCGGACCATCCGTTGAGGATCCCCTCCGTGATGCCGAGCAGGAGCGCGGAGAGCCCGAGGGTGAACAGGATCGCCGCCGTGAGATCGAAGGTATCCTTCGGGTTCGGGACCACCGACTCCCGGAGGACCACGAAAGCGAGGGCGGTCGCGACGATCCCGATCGGGACGTTGATCCAGAAGATCCACCGCCAGGAGGCGACGGAGAGGATGAGGCCGCCGAGCCCGATCCCGAGGACCGACCCGGTGCCCCAGACCACGGAGATCGCCCCGAACGCCTTCCCTCGCTCGTTCGGCGGGTAGACGTCGGAGAGGAGCGCGAAGCCGTTCGCGACGAGCATCGCGCCGCCGATCCCTTGGAGGCCCCGGAACGCGACGAGCTCCACGCCCGAGGCGGCAAGGCCGCAGAGCGCGCTGCCCACGACGAAGACGATGAACCCGGCGTTGTACATCCGCTTCCGACCCTTCATGTCGGAGATGCGGCCGAGGGAGAGGACGAGCGCCGTCCCCATCAGCGTGTAGATCATGATCGACCAGACCATCTCGGCGAGCGTCGCCGAGAGGTCGCGCGCGATGTCGGGGAAGGCGATGATCAGGACCGTGCTGTCGATCGCCCCCATGAGGCTCCCGACGCTGACGACGGCGAGGACCTTGGTCTTGAACTCCATGAACGGGTGCGCCGGAGGCGAGGGGGACCGGAATATCTCGTCTGCGGGGGGTCCGGGCCGTCGGCCGTGCGTCGGGAACGCACGGCCCTCCGAGAAGGGCGATGCGTATTCGTGTGTGTCGAAGTCGAAATCGTCAATCGCCGATTCACGCGGCGGAATATTCAAATACCCCAACCGGCCCCTCGCGTTCCCCACAGGGAGAGCCTCCCTGGAGGAACAAACGAATGCAGAATTGGACGGAGAGCCAACGCCGTTGGAGAAAGAAGGGACGGCGCGGTGTGTCGCCGATCATCGCCACGATCTTGCTCGTGGCGATCACGGTCGTGCTGGCCGCCGTGCTCTACATCCTGATCTCGGGGCTGACGAAGGGACCGGGCAACACTCCCCTCGGCACCGCGCTGGCGATGGGTTCTCCGCTGGCGGGCGTCAACGGGACCGCGTTCACGTACACGATCCCGATCACGCCGTCGAGCGGCCTCACCCCGGCGAGCCTGAACTTCCAGATTCAGACCTCCGGTGGTGCGATCACGGCGCTCGCGGGTTCGGCGATCCAGATGATCGGTCCGCAGGGTTGCCTTGAGGCGACGTACACCTTCTCGACCAACGCTTGGGCCGCGGGCTCGGCCGGCGCGTCGACGCACGCGTGCGTCCCGCCTGGCGTCACCACGACGGTCTTGACGAGCGGCATGCAGTTCTACCTCTCGACGGGAACCACGAACGTCGCCGGCCAGGGGGACACCCTGGTCGCGGTCGGCGTCGGCTCCTTCTCGGGAACGGTCGGGGCGGCGCTGCCGTAGGACCGCGCGAAGATCCAAACAAGGAAGGAATGAGGAACGAAGAAATGCAGAACCAGAAGGGAATCGGCCGCCGGTGGAGACAGAAGGGGAAGCGCGGAGTGTCGCCGATCATCGCCACGATCTTGCTCGTGGCGATCACGGTCGTGCTGGCCGCCGTGCTGTACATCCTGATCTCCGGGCTGACAAAGGGTCCCGGCAACACGCCGCTCGGGAGCGCCCTCGCGATGAACACCCCGGTGGCCTCGGCGGGCGGCCTGACGTACACGATCAACATCGTGCCGTCGAGCGGCCTCACCCCGGCGAGCATGAACTTTGAGCTGACCAGCTCCTCGGGGACGATCCTCGGGACCGGCACCACGGTGACCGTCGTGGCCGTGACGGGCTGCCTCCAGGCAGTCTACACGTTCTCGACGAACGCCTGGGCGGCCGCGTCCGGCGGCACCGCGTGCGCCGGTGCGAGCACGACCGTGACGCTGACGAGCGGGATGCAACTCTCGCTCGTTGCGTCGGTCTCTCAGAGCGGGCTCGGCGACAAGCTCGTGGCGGTCGGAGTCGGAACGTTCTCCGGCCAGGTCTCGACGACGCTCCCGTAAGGGCTGGGGCGAAGCCGAAGGTCAACCCTTTCCTCCCTTCCCATCTTTTTCGACAAGTCTTCGAACGCGGGGAGCGTCCGCCAATCGGCCGGTCGGGGCCGACCGGGAGGATCGCCTACAGGTCCTCGGCGTCGCCGCCGGGGGGCCGGGAGCGTCCGTGCTTCGAGTTCGAGTCGTCCCCGCGTCGGACCGACGGGCGCGGTCGTCCCCCGGAGGGGCCTCCGTGGCGCCGCTTCGACCGACTCGGCCTCGCCGAGGAATCCGCCGTCCCCACCTCGAGGTCGTCGGGCTCCTCGTCGTCGTCGGAGCGCGTCAGCCAGTGACGGAGGCCGCGGAACCGCGACGGGTGGGGGTCCTCGGCGGCCTCCTCCTCCTCGATGGCCTTGCGCCGGTCGTCCTCGATCCCCTCGACCCGGAGGGCGTAGTGGACGCCGTACCCGATGGCGAAGAGGGCCACGATGCTGAGCCCGAGGAACTGCCAGGACTGGGAGGGGACTTCGGTCGCCGTCCCGCTGAGGAGGAGCTTCAGCGAGCCGACCCAGGGGATCATCCCGCGGGCGACGCCGACGATCCAGCCGGGTTCGACGAGTTCGGAGAGCCCGGGCTGGTCTTCGTCGCCGGTCGAAGTGCCGGGGTCGATGTTGTTGTCCCCCATCGTGACGAACCCGGAGTGCCGACCCGCCTGCGAGAGCGTGATGTTCACGCTCACCGACTGCCAGCCGATGCCGAGGAGCTCGAGCGTGCCCCGCAGGGCGTTGGTGCCGCACCCCCCCGGTCCCGAGGAGACGTACACGCTGTTCGGCGCGGGGCCGCACGGCAGGCCCGCGAGCTCCGAGTCGCTGAACGTTCCATTGCCGCTGTACTGGAGGTAAGTGAGCGTGCGGTGGATGATCGGCGCCGGCCCGACGACCCCGTTCGGATGGTACAGGAGGACGTCGCCGTATTCCCCGTAGGTCTTGTACCCGGTGCCTTGCGCCACGACGTACGGGACGATCGAGCTCGTCGGGACCTGCTGGGCGAGGACGAGGTCGCCGGTGTTGATCAGTCCGACGTTGTCGTTCGTCCCGTGCTGCATGCTCGACGACTCGACGACGTACATCGGCGGCCAGTTCTGGGTGTAGGCGTAGAGGCCGACGAGTAGGAGGACGACGATCATCAGGGCGATCAGCGGCTCGAACCACCAGGCGTCCCGCGCGCGGTAGAAGACCGGCCGCTTCGGACGGTGGAGCCAACCGGGCTCGTCGTCCTCGACCGGAGCGTCCTCGGACGGCTCGTCGCCGGTCACGGACCACGGCTGGGGGGCCGGTCGGGCCCGGTGCGCCGCGCGGCGGTGGGTCCGGCGGGGCGCCGGTCGCTCCTCGACCTCGGGAGTTTCGTCCTCCCGGTCCGCCTCGGCGTCGTCGTCGGCGGAACGCCGGGTCCGCATTGCCCGGTGCGGGTCCGGGCGGGCCTTAACTCTTCGGCTCGACCGGCGGGTCGCCCCGAAGAACCAGCTCCACGGCGGCCCGCACGAGGACGACGGCGACGAGGAACATGGGGATCAGGATCAGGTCGGAGCCCGGCCAGGCCACCCCGTACGCTTCGCCCCCCCAAAAGAGGGCGAACGAGACCAGCATCGCCGTGCCCCCCAGCTTGAGGGTCGGGACCTTGATGCGGCGGATCCGCTCGTGGACGAGCGCCGCGGCCACGACGAGGATCCCGCCGCCCGCGAGCGCGCCGACGACGGCCGAGCTCCCGGCGCCCCCGGCGGCGAGCGCGAGGAGCACGATGACCGCCTCCGTGGTCTCGACGGCCCCGATCGAGAACCCACCCGCAAATCGGAGTGCGTGGTGGGTGGGGGGACCGGTGGGTCCGGGTCGGCGCGCCCGTCGGTAGCTCTTGAGGGTACTTCGGAACAGGAACACCCCGAACGCCGCGAGGACCGCCGCGGCGGCCCACAGAAGGTCGCCGTGGGGCAGCGCCTCGATGGCCGCCCCCGAAGCGAGGGCGATGAGGGCGACAACGGCCGTCCCCGCGACCGCGCCGAGCGCCCCGGATCGAATGCTCTCCGCGTCCGCGGAGAGCGCGAACACGAGCGCGACGACCTCGGTCATCTCCGTGACGGTGATCACGAAGGCGATCAGGAGTGCGGGGACCGACAGGGCCAAGGCGAGCATGGGCGGGGGCGGATGCGGGCGAGGGTATTAACCCGAGTTCGCGCCGATGGCAACCTCGGTCGGCCGATTCCGACGGTCCCGATGCGAACGATCGACATCTCGATGCCCGTCGCACCCGGCATGCCGTCGTTCCCGGGCGACCCCGAGGTCGTGGTTTCGCCCGTGTGGCGGCTCGCGAAGGGCGACGGGTACAACCTGTCGACCTGGTCGTTCGGCTCGCACACCGGCACCCATGTGGACCCTCCCCGACACTTCGCGGACGACGGCGCCACCGCAGACCATCTCGACTTGGACGTCCTCAACGGCCCGTGCGTGGTCGTCGACGTCGACCCGAGCGCCCGCGCGGTGGCGGCCCGGGACGTGGCCCGGGTACCGCCGGGGGCGACCCGCGTGCTGTTCCGCACGGCGAATTCGGCGCGGTGGGCTCGGGGGATTCCCTACTTCCCCGACTATGTCGCGCTCGCCGAGGAGTCGGTCGGCCCGCTCCTCGACCACGGTGTACGCCTCGTTGGAATCGACTCCCTGAGCATCGAGTCGGACCCCAGCGGCCGGTATCCGGTCCACCGGCGGCTCCTCTCGGCGGGTGCCTTGATCTTGGAGGGCCTCCGGCTCGCGGAGGCGCCCGCCGGGCCGTACGATCTCCGTTGCCTCCCCCTGCGCCTGGCGAGCGCAGACGGCGCTCCGTGCCGCGCCGTGCTGGTCGCGCCGTAGGAGCGCTGGATGGCGTGGCCCCCGTCCCCCGGCGCCGGCCCGTACATCCTCTCCCTCGACGTTCCGGCGTTCTTCGTGCTCGTCGGCCTGCTCGGGCTGTTCGTGGTCATCCTTTGGTGGGTTCACCAGCAGTACCAGTACCGCAAACGGATCCTCGAGGGGTTCTTCGAGGCCGCCGGAATCGACCTCGCCTTCCTCGCATTTGGGGTCGTCCTGGTGGTGGGCATTGCGACTCACGACCCGTCCGGGAACCGGACGTCCGCGGCCCTCTACCATGTGATCCTGAGCGGGTACTGGCTCACATTCTCGATCCCGGTCGTCACGATCGGGAGTTCGGTCGAGAGCCGGTCGCGAGGCTCGGCCGCCTGGTTGATCCCGTCCCTCGTCGTCTGCGGGGTGCTCTTCCTCGCGATCTTCGGCTACTTCTACGGCCACCCGTAGCGGGGCGCCGGGGCCAGCCGGTTAGTCCCGGTCCTCGGGCGGGAGTAGATTGGGAATCCCATCCGAGATCGGGTAGTCGACGGCGCACTTCGGGCAGCGGAGGTTCCCTTCGAGGATCTCGCTCCCTTCCGACTTCGTCGTCGTGAGCGTCAGGTCGCCCTTGCACGTCGGGCAGCAGAGGATCTCCATCAGGTCAGGCTTCATTTCGCGCTCCCCTCGACGATTCCGTAGCCGATCAGCCGCCAGGCGTTGAGCTTCCGCGAGATGGCCACGCGGCTCCCGGGGAACACCGTCACCGACCGGCTGAGCGTGAGCTCGACCTCGTCGCCGCGGGCGCTCGTGACCTTGCCCGCGGAGATGGTGGTGCCGACGGTGACGCCGAGGAGCTCGCTCGAGCGGATCTTCTCGACCTTCGTCTCGCGCGTGGCGCCGAGGACACGGTCGAGGAGCGTCGCCTTGATCCGGAGCTTTTGAGTGACCGGCGGGAGCGTGCCCGGCGTGCCGACAAGCCGGCCCGTAAGTCCGTCACTCTTCGCGAGCGCCGGGTCGAGCCCGGTGCCGATGGCGGCGAGGCCGCCCGGCTTCAGCTCATCGAGCGAGTTGCCCCCGGAGATGAGACTCGTGATCTTCGTCCGCAACGCCTCCGAGCGTCCTTCGGGGAGTCCGGTCCCGCCGGGGCGGATCTCGATCTCTTCCCCGATCTTCAGCTTCCCCTGCACGAGCGAGCCGCCGAGGACCGCTCCGCGGAGGTCGCCCGGGCGGGTCCCGGGGCGATTGACGTCGAACGAGCGGGCGACGTACATCAGCGGAGGCTTCGAGATGTCGCGCGGGGGAGTTGGGATCGTCTTCTCGATCGTCGCGATCAGGCTGTCGATATTGACCCGATGGTTCGCGGAGATCGGCACGACGGGCGCGCCGGCGATCGGGGAGTCCTTCAGGAACGCCATGATCTCCTCGTAGTTCGTCGTCGCCTGGGCGTCGGTGAGGAGGTCGATCTTGTTCTGGACCACGACGACCTTGCGCACGCCGATGATGTCGAGCGCGTACAGGTGTTCCCGGGTCTGCGGCTGAGGGCAGTGCTCGTTCCCGGCGACGAGGAGGAGGGCGCCGTCCATGATCGCCGCCCCGCTGAGCATCGTGGCCATCAGCGTCTCGTGGCCGGGCGCGTCGACGAACGAGACCGCCCGGATGAACTTCCCCTTCGCCCCGTCGTTCGGGCACTTCGGGTCGGTCGAGTAGTTCGTGGGGTATGGGCAGTTCGGACACAGGTAGAACGCCGCGTCGGCGTAGCCGAGCTTGATCGAGATGCCGCGCCGGAGCTCTTCCGAGTGCCGGTCCGTCCACTCGCCGGTAAGCGCCTGGGTGAGGGTCGTCTTCCCGTGGTCGACGTGGCCGACCAGGCCGATGTTGACCTCGGGTTGCTTCGGAGCCTTCATGACGCGCCGAGCAGCTCCGGGAGCGCCTTCGGCCCCTTCTGCTCGACGACGAGGTTCACCTGGACCGTGTCCTCGCTGATCGCGTTCCCTCGGAACGTCCGCCGCTTCCGCATCCCGTGGCGCGGGGCGTGGAACCCGAACCCGTCGCCGACGAAGACGCGGGTCTGGCGGGCGCCGGGCAGGTCCGGCCGGAGCGGGAACCCGCTCTTGTCCGTCCCGCCGCGGATGGTGAAGGTGTAGCCGGCGAGCCCGAGCAGCTCGCCGCCGATCGTCTCCCCGATGCGCTTGCCGAGGAAACCGGCCGACTGCGGGTCTCCGACGGTCCGGGCGTACGACGTCGCCCGGTCGGAAATGACGACTTTGAACTCGACCATGGGTCCTCGTCGGGAGCGAGCGCGCCAGTTTCACTCGGTTTAAATAGCTGGCGGGCGCGTCGGCGCGCCAACTCACACGATGCCGCTCGTCGACGTCAACAGCGCCGCGATCGGCGTCCTTCTGGTCGGATTCGTGGTCGCGGCGGCCATCGACCTAAGGACGCGCGAGGTCGACGACCGGCTCTGGCTCGCGATCGTGCTGGTCGGGGGCGGCCTCCAGGCGGTCACGGTCGCGAGCGGTGGCGCGGTGCCGCTCGTCCTCTGGCTGCTCGTTCTCGCGCTCGTCGTCCAGCACTTCCTCCCGTGGGACGAAGCGCTCGCCCGTCGGTTCCCGGCCCTCCCGGGGTTCCTCGAGCTCGGCGCCTACGTTGCGGTCGGTGCCGGGCTCGCCCTCGTCGGCTGGCGGCTCGGGATCGGTCCGGGCGGGCTGCCGCCCGACGCGATCGCCGCGTACGCGACCGTGCTCATTGCCCGCGGACTGTTCGAGGCGAACCTCCTCTACGGCGGGGCCGACGCGAAGGCGATCATGGTCGCGGGAGCGGCCGTGCCGTTCGTGACGTCCGTGGTGTTCGCCCCGCGCGCCGCGGTCGGGATCCTGTCGTTCTACCCGTTCGCCATCACGCTCCTGATGAACGGCGCGCTCGCCGCCATCGCGGTGCCGGTCGCGCTCTTCTTCCGCAACGCCCGCCACGGGGACTGGAACGGCGTGAAGACGTTCACCGGCTATCCGATCCCGGTCGACGAGCTTCCGAACCGGTTCGTGTGGGTGAGCGACCCGACGTTCCGGCGCGAGGAGGATGTGGAGACGGCGGAGGAGGACCGGAAGCTCCGGGAACGCCTCCGGGACGAACTGAAGGCGAAGGGGGTCGGGGCGGTGTGGGTCACCCCCCAGATCCCGTTCGTGGTGCTGCTCGCCGCGGGGGCGGTCCTGGGGGTCTTGTTCGGCAACCTCCTCGCCGATGCGTTCTCGTTCCTCTGACGTGACCCGGGTCGCGCAAGCCTTTTCATCGCCACCCCGCTCGCCGCGCCGGATGGGGGAACCTCCGGCGGCCACGCCCATCCGCGTCCTGATCGCGAAGCCCGGCCTCGACGGCCACGACCGGGGGGCGAAGGTCGTCGCCCGCGCCCTTCGGGATGCGGGGATGGAGGTGATCTACGCCGGCCTCCGGCAGACGCCGGAAGAGATCGTCGAATCCGCCATCGAGGAGGACGTCGACCTGATCGGACTCTCCTGCCTGTCCGGCGCCCACATGGCGCTGTTCCCGCGGGTCCTGAAGTTGTTGCGGGCCCGGAAGGTCCGAGATGTCCCGGTGTTCGCGGGCGGCATCATTCCCGACGACGATGCGAAGCGCCTGCGACGCATCGGAATCCGCGCCGTCTTCGGGCCGGGGACCTCCCTTGAGGAGATCGTCCGGACCGCCCGAGGGATCGCTCGTCATCGGACATGACCGGTGGCCGCGCGCTCCCCGCCGCCGCGCGGGCCGTCGTACGAGGTGACCGTCGCGCCCTCGCTCAGCTCATCACACGCGTCGAGAGCCGCGACCCGACGGTCGCGCCGGTCCTTGCCGCCCTCCACCCCAGAACCGGGCACGCGCGGGTCGTCGGACTGACCGGTCCCCTCGGCGTCGGCAAGTCCTCTCTCGTCAACGCCCTCCTCGCCCACCTGCGCGCGCTCGGCAAGACGGTCGGGATCGTCGCCGTCGACCCGTCAAGCCCGTTCTCCGGCGGTTCGGTGCTCGGGGACCGGATCCGGCTCGAGCGCGACCCGGCGGACCCGGGCGTGTTCATCCGGTCGATGGCGAGCCGCGGGCGAGCCGGCGGCGTCGCCACGGCGACCCGCGAGGTCGTCCGCCTCCTCGACGCCGCCGGGTACGACATCATCCTCGTCGAGACCGTCGGGAGCGGCCAGGTGGACATCGAGATCCGGGACGTCGCCTCGACGAGCGTCGTCGTCCTCGTGCCGCACCTGGGCGACGAGGTCCAGACGCTCAAGGCCGGCCTGTTCGAGATCGCCGACGTGTTCTGTGTCAACAAGTCGGACCTCCCCGGCGCCGAGGGGGCCGCGCGCGACCTCTCGGAGCTCGCGAGCCTCGGGACCGCCCGCGACGGATGGCGGCCGGTCGTCGTTCAGGCGAGCGCTCGGGACCGGACGGGGATCGAGAATCTCTGGACGGCGATCGCCGCGCACGAGGCGTTCCTCGATGAGGACCCCCGCCGGCGGCTCGAGTCGGAGCGCCGCCGCGTCGCGACGGAGCTCGTCGAGCTCGTGCGCGACCGGGTGGCGCAGGAGGCGGCCGAGCGACTGACGGCCGACCCGGCCCACGGCCGGCTATTGAAGGACGTCGTGGCCCGCCGGGTCGACCCCCGGACGGCGGCGGACCGGATCTACGCGCGACACCGCAAGCCGACGACCCGGGTCCGCCGGCGATGAGCGACCTGTTCTGGCTCGCCACCCTCTGCGTCGTTCTCGCGTCGGCTGCGACGTACTTTGTGTTCGCCTCGTTCGTGTTCGGCGCGGGGTACCAGCCGACCCCGCGGCGCGTCGTCGAGGCGATGCTCCGGAAGGCCGACGTCGGGCCGTCCGATACCGTGTTCGACCTCGGCGCCGGCACCGGCGCGATCGTGTTCCGGGCGGCCCGGGAGCGCGGCGCCACCGTCGTGGGCGTCGAGGTCGAGCCGATCCGCATCGCGATCCTGCGGCTGCGCCGCCGGTTCGGCGGCCCGAAGGACCGCGTCACGATCCACTGGGGGAACCTGTTCGAGCTCGACTTCCGGACGGCCACCGTGGTGGCGCTGTTCCTCTGGCCCGCCGCGATGCAGCGGCTCCGGCCGAAGCTCGAGGCCCAGCTGCGACCCGGGAGCCGGGTGGTCAGTCACTGGCACTCGGTGCCCGGGTGGGAGCCGGTCGAGTACGACCCGTCGACGCGCGTGTACCTCTACCAACGGCCGTGAACCGTCAGTGGAAGTAGATCCAGAGCGAGCCGGCGACCGCGCAGATGACGAGGGTCACGACAAGCCCGGCGATCCACCCGAGGTTCGGGTTCTCATCGGCCCGGTAGGTGGTGTTCATCGCGCCGTCCGGGGGACGAGCGGGCCGGTTTATGACGCGCTAGTTCGGACGGGCCAGTGGGGCGGGGACGAACCCCGCGGAGGCAGACGCCGCGGGAGAGGCGGCGGACGGGGGGCCGGACGCACTGGTGACGTAGAACCAACCCCACATCCCCTGGTCGTAATGACCCGAAACCTCGCAGATGTACTTGTAGGCCCCGACCGAACTCGCGTTGAAGTGGAACACCTTCGAGGTCCCCGGCGGGATCCCGGCGAACCGCTCACCCCCGGTGAGCCCCGCCCCGGCGAAGGCGGGGGTGGAGAGCGCCGTGGAGGCGTTCGACGCGTTGACCAGGACCCACGAATGGTTCGACCCGGCGTCCGCGGCGACCGAGAAGTTCACGGTGACCGAGCTGCCGACGACCACGGCCACGCAGGGCCCGGGATGGGTTCCGTTGAATGCCACGACGCCGCCTGTCCCGGCGACGAACGAGAAGTTGAAGGTACCCCGGCCGTCGTGGCCCTGGCACGCCGCGTAGTCGGGAGGTGGAGCCGGCCCGGATCCCGCGTGGGCGCCGGGGATCGGGCCGCCGAGGCCGCCCGTGAGTCCGAAGTAGAGGACGGCGACGCCGATGATCGCGGAGAGCACGAACGCCCCGAAGATGAACGCGGTCGGTCGTCCGGGAGGGGCGGGAACGCTCGGCTGGGCCATGCGGGCCCGAGGAGTGCCGGGGTTCTTGACTCCCCGGTCCGTTCTCTCGTACCGACCCGGCCCCGGCCAGGCGCGCGCACCGCCGGAGCCCGCGAGCGCCCCCGGGCCGCGGGGATTCCCTGTGGCAACGACCTGCAACAAGATTCTAGTACCGCGCCGGTTAGCCCGTACGGCGAACGGGAGAGGCATGGAGTTCGAGGAGGTCGTCTCGTCCGTCGTCCGGTTTGGGCTCTCCGACCGGGAGGCGCGGCTCTATCTCGCGCTGCTCCGGAAGGGCCGGGCGACTGCGCCGGAGCTCGCTCACGAGACGGGGGTCGACCGCGTGCTCGGCTACCGGATGCTCGACGCGCTCCGGGCCCGCGGCGTCGTCGAGGTGACGGCCGAGCGGCCCCGTCGATACGCCGCCGTCCCGCCGCGCGCGCTGTTCGACCGCTCGCTGAGGGAGCGGGCGTCGCTCCTCGCCGAGGACGAGACGCTCGCGACCAAGCTCGCCGAGGCGCTGCCGACCCTGGCGCGCGCGGTGAACGATGGCGCCCCCCGGTTCCAGGTCCTGCAGGGCACGCCGTCGATCTTCGCCTACCTGCGCGAGATGCTCCGACGCTCCCAGGAGGAGGTCTGCGCGATGGTGACCCGTCGGTCGCTGCAAGGGTCCGTCGACTACGGACTTCCGGTCGAACTGCCGAGACTGCTGCGCGGCGGCGGCCGGTTCCGACTCCTCGTCGAGTCCGACCCGCGGGTGCGCCGCCTCGTCGACCGGTTCGCGCGCGTGACCCGGCGGTACCCGCTGGCCGAACTCCGCCAGCTCTCCCCGCAACCGACGCGGCTCACCATCGTCGACCGAGCCGAGGCGATGCTGTTCCTGGTCCCGGAGGGGCGCTCGGGGCAGTTGGAGGAGCTTGCGGTCTGGACGGACAACCCGGCGTTCGTGCTCGGCCAGTTGCACTACTTCAACGTCATCTGGGAGGGCGCCGGCTCGGCCTCGCTGAAGCCGCCCCCGATGACGGTCGTCCGGCCCGGGAACACCCCCCGGCGCCCCCGTCCGTCTCGCAAAGTTTAACCCCGCGACCCGATACGCGGGCGATGGCGTGGTCGGCGGGCCAGAAGTACCTCGCGGAGTTCCTCGGAACGTTTGCCCTCCTACTGTTCGGGGGCGGGGCGGCGGTCTTCAGTCTCGGGGACCCCGGCAACGCCCGGGTGGTGCTCGTCTCGCTCGCGTTCGGGACCGTGCTGATCGGGGCGATCTACGCCTTGGGGGACGTCTCGGGCGGCCACTTCAACCCCGCCGTGACGCTCTCCATGGCCCTCTCCCGGCGGATGCCGCTTCGCGACGTCCTCCCCTACCTGGTCTCCCAGATCGTTGGCGGGATCGTCGGCATCGCGGTCGTCTTCGGCATCGCCCACGGCTCGGCGATCTCGTTCGACCTCGCCCAGGGGGCGGCCCTCGGTTCCCAGTGCTACTCGGGCTCGGGCGCGCCGCCGGGCTGCGGGTTCGCGGTGGGCTCCGTGTTCCTGCTGGAGCTCGCGCTCACGTTCGTCTTCGTGCTCGTCATCCAGTTCGTCACGCGCTCGGAGAACGGGGCGAAGAACCTCGCCCCGATCGCGATCGGCGCGACGCTCCTCGTGGCGAACCTCGTCGCGATCAACGTCGACGGCGCGTCGCTGAACCCGGTCCGCAGCTTCTCCCCCGCGGTCGTCGCCCTGTACTGGTCGAACGCCAGCTGGGCGATCCAGGAGTCGTGGCTGTTCTGGGTCGCGCCGATCCTCGGCGGGCTCCTCGCGTCGGTCGTCGAGATGTGGTTCCGACCGACCGCGGCTCCGGCGCCCGCCTGAACGCGGGTGGACGAAGGGGCCGAGCGGCCCCGCCGCCTACGGCTCGCCTGCCTTCGGCTTCTCGGCCTTGGCGGGGTGGGCATGGGTGTGGCCGCCGGACCGGGCGGTCGCGGACTTCTCCGACTCGGCCGGGTCCTTCGCCTTCTCCTTCGCGGGAGTCGGCGTGACGTACTCCTCGACGACGAGGATCGACTTCGGCTTGAGGTGCGTCCGGATCCGGTCGATGACGCGCGGCTTCGCCGCCATCCACCCGAAATCGAACTTCGAGCGCTCCGGGACGTGGATCGTGACGACGCCGTCGGCGTGCTCGACGACGAACTCCTTCGAGCGGCCGTAGCCGAGCTCGATGAGCGCCTTCCCCTGCTCCTCAGGGGATTCGACGCGGGCGACGACCTGGAACTTGGCGTGGATCTTCCGGCCCGCGAACGGCGGGTTGAAATCGACGCGCACGCGCGCCGCGGTCAGCGTGACGACCCGGCCGCGCCGTCCGCCGATCGTAAGCACCGTCCCGAGGTCGAGGTGGGCGTCGTCGCGCCGCATCTCGGGGAGGCGCTGGACCTCGTGCATGCTGAACAGCTCGATCAACTTCGGGTCCCGCTCCCCGAACGCCTCCGCCGGGGCGAAATCGCGCTCGAACTCCTCGCCGACCTTCGCGCCGACGATCGACTTCTCGATCCCGCTCGGGAAGTCGTCACCGCCGACCAGATGGGCTCGAGGTTCCATCGTCGTCCCCTCGGGGACCGGGACGTTGGCCTCCCGGGCGACGTCGGGCCGCGTCGTGTCGACGAGCTCGGTCCGCCCGCCGGTCTCGGACCACAATTCGTAGTCCAACAGGACGATCTCGCCGCCCTTCACCGGGGCTTTCTCGTCGGCGTGGGAGGTCATATGGCGGCGCCGAGAGCCGACCCAGCTTAAGGTTTGCTTTCTCGCCGCCCGTCGGGGGCGCGGCGTCCGCTCCACCCGTAGGTCAGGAACCCGCGGAACGCCCCGTACAGGGTCGCCCAGCGGCGTGGGATCTCGAGCGCCGAATACCGGAGTCCGGGATACTTCGCGTCGTTCCGGAGGCCCACGATGGTGAGGACCAGGGCGAGCAGGCCGAGTCCTCCGAGCCCGAGGACAACGAGAATGGCCCCCGCGACCCGGGCGACCGGGGCGACGAGGAGAAGCGCGCCGACGATCGCGACGAGCGGGAGGGCGACGTACGGGGCCACCCGGCCTCCCGAGGCTTCGTACGTGGTCCCCCGGCGGCGCCAGACGACGTAGCCGCCCTCGGCGTAGATCCGCTGTTTTCGCAGGAGAGCCGGGACCGAGAGCTCCGAGAAGTCGTGATGGACCCACGCCTCGGGAACGTACTGCCCCCGAAATCCCGCGTGGAGGATCCGGTCGGCGATCTCCTGGTCTTCGCTCGCGGCTTTTCGGTAGAGGGTGGTGTCGAGCGGACCGACCCGGTCGAACGCGGCCTTCCGGAACGCGGAGTTCCCCATCGGAAGCGCGTGCGGCCGGTGCCGCGCGACCGTGTCGTAGAATCGGCGGAGGTATCCGTCGTAATACCGGGCGCCGATCGTCCGGACCGTCCCGGGCCGCCCGGGGGTCGGCCCCCCCGTGAACCCGACCGACGGGTCGTCGAACGGCGCGAGGAGCGCGGCGAGCCACCCCGGCGGGGCCACCTCATCGGCGTCCAGGAAGGCGAGAAGGTCGCCGGTCGCCGTGGCGATCGCGGTGTTGCGGCTTTCGGGGATGTTGCCGGGGGCGTACAGGTACCGGACACGGGGGTCCTCGGCGTGGAACTTCTCCGCGATGGTCCGGACGACGTCCGTCACCCCGCCGTCGTCGATGAGGATCTCCTCCGGGAGACGGGTCTGCTGCAGGAGGCTCGCGATCGTCTCGGCGACCCGGGGGTCCTTCAGGACCGTGACGACGACCGTCACGCGGGCCGGTCGGCCGGAGGCCGGGTCAGCCAACGCGGCCACGGAGGAGCTCGGCGATGGTTTCGTCGACCGCCTGGGCGGAGGTGCGGCGCGCGACCCATCCTAAGGTCCGGATCCGGTCGACGGCGAGGAGCTGCTGCGGGATGTCGCCGACCCACCCGGTCGACCCGCCGGTGTACTCGATCCGGGCCCGACCGCCGTGCGCCGCCACGACCTTCTCGGCGATCTCCCGGACGCTGATCCGGTCGGTGGTCCCGAGGTTGAACACGTTCGCGCGCTCGTGGGCCTTCTCGGCGGCGAGGAGCATGGCGTCGACGCACTCCTCGGTCCGGAGGTAGCTCTTCGCCTGCCGGCCGTCCCCGAGCACCTCCAGGCGGGCGGAGTCGCGGCGAAGCTTCTCGAAGAAGTCGTAGATCACGCCGTGGGTCATCCGGGGACCCACGATGTTGGCGAACCGGAAGATGTGGGCCTCGATCCCGTAGGAGTGGGCGAACGCGCTCAGCATCGCCTCGCAGGCGAGCTTCGCGCCCCCGTACTGGGATTGCGGGAGGAGGGGGCCGTACGACTCCGGGGTCGGGAAGACGCTCGGGTAGCCGTAGACGACCGAGGAGGAGGAGAACCGGACCGACGGGACGTCGTTCGTCCGCGCCACATCGAGGACCCGGAATGTGGCGATGGTCCCCTGCTCGAGGTCGACGGTCGGGTCCGATGTGCCGAGGCGGATGTCCGGGTTCGCGGCGAGGTGCCAGACGGCGCCGGCGCCGCGGAACTCGGATGCGTACTGGGCCGGCTGGCGAAGGTCGGCGACCACGAGCTTCAGCTTCGGGTTCCCGCGGAACGATTCGAGGTGCTCGGCCCGCCCGCTCGACAGGTTGTCGATGACGCGGACCTCGGAACCGGACTCGAGCAACCGCCCGACGAGAATGTGCCCGATCGCCCCGGCCCCGCCGGTCACCACCACGGGTCTGCCGTCGGTCATCGTGAGCGCGACTCCGCTTTCACGGAAGCATATATAAGAGGACGACCGCCTAAAGAACGACCGCCCACCTCGTGAGCAGGTCGTCGATGCGCACCTACGTACGGATGGTCTTCCATTCGGAAGGCGCGAGCCCGCTCGACGTGCTGAAGGTGATGCGCGAGCTCGGATTCGAGGAGTCGATGGGGATGCACGATTTCGTTTACAAGTGGCCGGAGAAGGCGTCGCTCGACGACGTCATCGGTCTGGTCGGCAAGATGCACGCCCGGCTGAAGGGACTCGACGTGAACTACGAGATCACGACGATCTCCTGAACGTTCGGACGAACCCACGATGGAGCGCGAGGGACCGACCCGTCTGGAGCGCTCGATCCTCCTCCACCTCCTCGAGCACCGCGGCCAGCAGGTCCGCTTCGAGGCGGACCAGTGGACGACGGAGTTCGGGATCTTCCGCGCGTTCGCGCACGAGGACCTGATGGAGCTGAAGAACACGCTCCGGGCTCTCGAGATGACGCGGTACATCTACCGCCGCGTCCAGTATGTCATCGGCTATTCGGAGCCGAAGCTCGTCTACTCCCTGACCCCGAGCGGCCACCGCAAATCGCTCGACCTGCGGCGGGAGGAGAACGGTGAGGAGATGCCGGTCGGCGAGGTCGCATCCCAAGGGTCGCCGGAGCTCGCCCCGCGGGAGTCGTGACCATGACCGAGGTCCCGACGCTCCAGGGGTACGAACTGCGACTGCGCGCGCCGCGCGCGGCCGACCTGATGACTCTGTTCGGTTGGTACAACGACCCCGAGACGGTGGCGCCGTTCGACCGGTTCGCCATCGACTCCTACGACGACTTCGTCCGTTCGGTGGAAGCGGCTCCGGACGACCCGCGCTCGCTCGCGCCCCGGTTCGTCGTCGAGCGGACGGCCGACCACCGCGTGATCGGGTTCGTCGGCCACTACCAGGCGCACCCGGTTCTCGAGCTCACCGACGTCTGGTATGTCCTCGGTGAGCGGTCCGAGCGCCACAAGGGGTACGGCCGCGAGGCGGTGGGGCTCCTCGTCGACTACCTGTTCCACACGATGAATCTTGCCCGTGTCGGCGCGACGTGCGACACGGAGAACGTGCCGTCGTGGAAACTGCTCGAGCGGATCGGGTTCCGGCGCGAAGGCACGCTGAAGGCCGCGCTGTTCCACCACGGCCTCTGGCACGACGTGGCGATCTACGGTGTCACCCGCTCGGAGTGGGCGTCCGCCATCCGCAACGCGAACCCGATCCGGGTCGCGTCGGCGGCCTGAGCGAACGGGCGCACGAGCGCGAACTCGCCGACCTCCCCGGTGGACTTGAGGTGGGTTCCCCCGCAGGGACAGGTGTCGATTCCGTCGATCTCGATCACGCGGACCGGGTCGACTTGGGGCGGCAAGGGCACCAACCCAGCACGGGCCGAGGGATTCGCCTCCCACTCGGACCGCGCCAACTGCCGGATGCGGACCTCGCGCGGTGGGTCGAGGTACGCCCGATACGCCCGGTCGAGCGTTTCGGGGGTTTCCTCGGCGGGCCAGTCCCCGAGGACGTCGATCCATCCCGCGCCGGCGGCGAACATCGCCCTGCGGGTCTTGCGACCGGTCCGCTGGAAGACCACGGCGCTCAGCAAGTGCTGGGCGGTGTGGAGGCGCATGTGGCCGTACCGACGCTCCCAGTCGATCATCCCGGTCACCGGGTCTTGCAGTCGAAGGGCCGGTCGCGCGCCGCGGCCGAGCCGATGGAGGACCGTCGCCCCGCTCCGGACGACGTCGACAACGGGAAGGGTGACGCCGTCGGGTCCGACGAGCGTCCCGCGGTCGGTCGGCTGCCCGCCCCCCGCCGGGTAGAACAGCGTCCGGTCGAGGACCACGGCCCCGGGGGGCAGCGCCAGCACGCGCGCGGCGAAGCTCCGTTCGTACGCCGCGTCGTTCGTGGCGAGGTACGCGAGCTCGGTCACCAGAGCCCCGCAACGGCGGTCGGGAAATACCGTTGTGGTCGGCGCCAGCTGGCCGGAGGATTGCCGACTGCGAGCCGCTCCCCCACCGGGAACCACCTCGCGGCCGGACGCGTGGCCCGGCCGGCGCGGCTCCTCCGCCCTCGGAGCGAGCCCTGCCGTCGACCGTCGGAGGACGGCGATGGCGAAGCTTTTTAGCAAGGGCCAAGGTAGCGCGGCCGAGGCTTCGAATGTTCAAGGCGCGCGTCCGGATGGAGGTCCTCCGGGAGGTCGTCGAGGTGATCTCGACGCTGGTCTCGGAAGTCAAGCTCACGGTCTCGAAGGACGGCCTCGAGGTCAAGGCGGTCGACCCCTCGCACGTCGCGATGCTCGTGCTCCGCCTCAACAAGGCGGCGTTCGAGGAGTTCACGGGCGAACCGACCGAGATCGGGATCGACGTCGAGAAGCTGAAGGAGGTGCTCCGGCTCTCCAAACCGGGCGACATCCTCGACCTCCAGTACGACGGCGGGAAGAACCGCCTCGTGATCCATGTCGGCAAGGTCACCCGGCACATGTCGGTCGTCGACCCGGCCGGCATCACCGACCCGAAGGTCCCGAACGTCTCGCCACCCGGGCTCGTGGTTGTGAACATGGACGAGCTCCGCCAGGGGATCCGCGGGAGCGAGAGCATCTCCGACCACGTCACGCTCACCCTCGATCCGGAGGGGTTCACGATGCATTCCGAAGGCGAGACCGACCGGGTCGACATGCACCTCGGCAAGGAGGGCCTGCCGAAGCTCGAGGTCAAGGAGGCGGTGAAGAGCATGTACCCGCTCGACTTCTTCTCGAGCATGGTGAAGTCGATCACCTCGGCCGACCAGGTGACGCTCCACGTCGGGAACGAATACCCCCTCAAGATCGAGTTCTCGGTCGCCGCGGGCAAGGGCGAGGGACGGTTCCTCCTCGCGCCGCGTGTCGAAGAGGACTGACTGGTAGGACTTCGGTAACTCCGGTCGCCAGACTCATAATCGGCGCCCGGGTCCTCGACGGCGATGGCAACCTCCCCGCGGGTCGCGGTCCTCTCCGCCGTCCGCACGCCTATCGGGAAGTACGGCGGCGCGCTCCGTACCGCGCCGGCCGTCGCCCTCGGCTCCCTCGTCGCCGCTGAGGCGATCCGGCGGGCGGACATCCCACCGTCCGACGTGCCGGAGGGGATCTTCGGCCAGTGCCTCCAAGCGGGTGCAGGTCAGAACCCGGCCCGCCAGGTCCTTCGTACCGCGGGGGTTCCGGACACCGCGGGTGCGGTGACGGTCAACATGGTCTGCGGCTCGGGTCTCCAGGCGATCCGGCTCGCGGCCGCGATGGTCCGGTCGGGGGAAGCGCCGCTCCTCCTCGTCGGGGGCATGGAATCGATGTCGTCGGCGCCGTTCCTCGTCCCCGCCGCGGTCCGATGGGGCCTGAAGCCCGGCGCCGCGTCCCTCGACGACGAGATGATGCGCGACAGCCTGCTCGACGCCTACGGCGAGCACGAGCAGATGGGCCAGACCGGCGAGCGGATCGCCCAGAAGCTCGGCCTGAAGCGCGCGGAGGTCGACGCCTTCGCGGCGCGGAGTCACCAGCGCGCGGCCCGGGCCAGCGCCGACGGAACGTTCGCGGCCGAGAGCATCCCCGTCCCGGCGCCGTTGACGCTCGCCCGGGCCACGTTCGAGCGCGACGAGGGCCCCCGCGGCGACTCGACGGTCGAGAGCCTCGCGAAGCTCAAGCCCTCCTTCCGACCGGACGGGCTCCTGACCGCCGGAAACTCCTCCCAACTCTCCGACGGAGCGGCCGCGCTCATCCTCGCGAGCGAGGCGGAGGCGGCGCGCCTCGGCCGGACCCCGATCGCCTACCTCCACTCCTCGGCCGTCGACGGCGTTGCGCCCTCGAACGTGATGGAGGCCCCGATCCCGACGGTACGAAAGCACCTCGAACGGGTCCACGTCGCCCCCGAGATGATCGACCGCGTCGAGCACAACGAGGCGTTCGCCTCGGCGTCGATCGCGGTCCAGCGGGCGTTCCAGTTCCCCGACGACCGGTTCAACGTGCACGGGGGCGCGGTCGCCCTGGGTCACCCGATCGGTTCGAGCGGGGCGCGCATCGTCGTGACGCTGATCCACGAGCTCCGGCGCTCCCGCACGCAACTCGGCCTCGCCACCCTCTGCATGGGTGGCGGGAACGGTCTCAGCTTGCTCGTCGAGCGCGAGTAGCGCCGACCGACGCGAAGTGGGTCCCGAGCAGGGCGTCGATCGCCCCCAGCTCCGCCCGCACCTCGGACCTCGAGCCCCTCGGGAAGCGGCCGTCCGAGCGGCCCGTGAGCTCGGTCGCGTACGTTTCGATCCGGGCGAGTGCCCGGTCGGTTCCAAGCTGGTCGGCGACCTCCCGGTGGACCTCCCGTCGCAGGGCGCGGAGTCCGGAGACCGGGACGGAACCTCCGGCCCCGTCGGGAACGGCATTCGCGAGCGCGCGGGCGACCTGGTTGGACCGTTCGATCGCGGTTCCGAACCCCGCGGTCGTCCACTCGAGCCGTTCGGTCACCGACGTCCCGAGCAGGTACCACCGGAGCGCGTCGGCGCCCCCGAAGTCGAGCGCGGTCGCGATCGGGACGAGGTTGCCCGTCGACTTGGCCATCTTCCGACCGTTCTGGGTGACGAACGGCAGGTGAAGGAAGGAGCGGGAGAACAGGGCCCCGTCGAGGGACATCGCGACCTCGTTCTCGGTGAAGTGGTGCGGAAAGATCAGGTCGGTCCCCCCGCCGTGGAGGTCGACGGGGAGGCCGAGGAGCCGGTGGGCCATCGCGTAACATTCGAGGTGCCAGCCCGGCGCGCCGGACCCCCAGGGGCTCGGCCACCGGGGGGCGGGGGCCCCCGTCGGTCGCCAGAGGATGAACCGGCTCGCGATCCCGTCGTCGGGGGGCGGGGGCGCCCCGGGCTCGGGGACGAGGTGCTCGTCGAACCCGTGGCCCTCCGAGAAATTCCGATTGCAGACGTTCGGCGGAGGGGCGTAGATGAGCGAACCGTCGTGGCGCTCGACGAGGCCCGCCCGCTCCAGGCGGCGGATGGCCTTCACCATCTCCGGAACGTAGTCGCTCGCGCGCGGGGCGTCCGTCGGCGGGAGGAGACCGAGCCGCGCGATGTCGTCGAAGAACCGGCGCTCCTCCCGCCGCGCGAGCCCGCGCCACGAGAGGCCGAGGACGGACGCCCGGGCGGTAAGCTTGTCCTCGAAATCGGTGATGTTCATGATGTGTCGGACGCGGAGTCCCTGCGAGAGCAGGAACCGCCGGACGATGTCGAAGTAGAGGTAGGTCCGGGCATGGCCGACGTGCGCCCGGTCGTAGACCGTCGGTCCGCAGACGTAGAGGTGCACCGGTCGGTTCGTCGGCGGCCGGAACCTCCGGACGGTGTCGTAGAGGGTCTCGTGGAACTTGAGAAGCATCGTCCGGGCCTCGCTTCGGGTCGGGCGGCATAAGCCTTTTCGGCGGCGCGCCGAATTTCGCGAGCTAGGTAGCTTCAAGAGGCCTAGGCTCCGTGGGAGCGCCGGCGGCCCCGCCGACGCGATGGAGACCCTCTACCTGCTCGTGGAAACTGAGGTCGGCCGGCTCGAGGACGTCCTCAAGCGCCTGAAGACGATCCCGAACGTCGTCGAGGTCGAGGCGGTCACGGGCCCGTTCGACCTGATCGTCAAGGTCCAGGCCGACCACATCAACACCGCGCTCGACATCGTGATGACGCGGATCCGCAAGGTCCCCGGGATCAAGGCGACCGAGACGCTCGTCACGGTCAGCGGTCCCTGACCGACGGCCCGGGGCGGCGGCCGGGCGCCGCGATAAATATTCGGGCGCTCGTCCCACCCCCATGGTCGAGGTCGGGGAGCTGGCGCCGGAATTCGATGGACCGAGCTCGCTCGGCGGCCGGTTCCGCCTGTCGGAGCACCGGGGCCACCCGGTCGTGGTGTACTTCTTCCCGAAGGCGATGACGTCGGGCTGCCGGGTCGAGACGAAGGCGTTCCGCGATGCCCATCCCGAGCTCACGAAGCGGCACGTGACGATCGTGGGCGTCAGCGTCGACGAACCCGAAGATGAGGCGAAATTCGCCTCGGAGTGCGAGATTCCGTTCGGCCTCGTCGCCGACAAGGACCAAGCGATCGCGACGAAGTACGGCGTGCTCTCCCCGAGGGGGACCGCCCGGCGCGTGACGTTCCTGATCGGGGCCGACGGCAAGGTCGTGGAGACCGTCGACTCGAACCAGCCGACGGCGCACGTCGACGCGGCGAAGGCGCGGTTCCTGTCCGGCTGACGTACGAGGCTACGGCGGAACGTCCGCCGAGGGCGCCGCCGCGGGCCTGACGGTGTCGGACTTCCGAAGGCCCCAGACGCGGTCGCCGAGCAGGTGGAGGAGGGCCGGCACGAGGTAGGTCCGGACCACCATCGCGTCGAGAATGATCGCCGTCGCCACCGCGAAGCCGATCGCCCGAAGCAGGAGGAAGTTCCCCGTGATCAGGATCGCGAACGCGCTCGCGAGGATCACCGCGGCCGCGGTGATGATCCCGCCTGTTCGTCCCACCGCCTCCACGACCGCCTCGGTCGAGGCGCGTCCGCGCAGCCGCTCCTCCCGGACCCGGGTGAGCAGGAAGATGTTGTAGTCGATGCCGAGGCCGAGGATCAGGACGAAGAGGATCACCGGGACGAAGTAGAACAGCGGGACCCCGAACCCGAGGTCGAGGACGAGGTAGGTGATCGCCCACGACCAGCCGATCGAGAGCCCGATCGTGGCGACGGCCATCGGCGGGATCAGGTACGACCGCAGGGCGACGAACAGCACCACGAGGAGCCCGATCGAGACGAGGATCGCCATCCGCTGGAGCGCGAGGGAGGTCTGCGCCTGGATGTCGGACGTCTCGGACGCTCCGCCCCCGTACGCGAGCCCCGTGATCTCCGGGTGGCCGGAGGCGAACGCCGAGGCGGAGGACTCGATCGTGTGGAGGAGGTGGACGGAGTCCGACGAGAGGCCGGGCGAGGAGGAGACGACCGTGAGCCAGACCGTCCGTCCATCGTTCCCGAGGTACGGCGCGAGCGTCCCCGAGAGCGTCGCCTGCACCGAGGCCGGAGCCGTGGACCAGTTCAACCACGCGCCGAGCGCCGCGCCGGTCGGTCCGACCGGGGACCCGACCCGGGCGACGCCGGCGGTGGCGGAGAAGGTACGGGTGAGCGCCGCCAAATCTCCGAACTCGACCGCGTTCGGCGTCGTCCCGACCACGAGCGGCGCGGAGAACGTGACCAGGACGTCGGAGGGGAAGGCGAACCCGGGTCCGAACTTCTCGTTCAGCTCGGCGAGCCCGTTCGTCGCGGGGTGCCCGGCCGGGAGCTGGCCGTAGAAATCGTACGATTCGGGCACGTTGATGGCGACGTAGAGCAACGGGATGGAGACGAGGAGGACGACGGCGACGATCGTCTTCGGGCGGCGCTGGCTCAGTCGCCCCGCCCGATAGAAGTACCCGCTCTCGCTCGCCAGCTTCGCCCGACGCTGGGCGGGGGCCGCCTCGAACTTCGCCCCGGTCTGCGGCCAGAAGATCCGGGGGCCGATGATGACGAGGAGGGCGGGGATCAGGGTGAGGGAGATCAGGACGGTGATCAGGATCGCCAGGGAGAGGACCGAGCCCCACTGGCTCAGCAGGGTGACGCCCGAGAGCGTGAGGGCGAGCGTGGCCAGGATCGCGGTCCCGCCGCTCGTCGCGATCGATTGCCCGGCCCAGGTGGTCGACGTGATCAGGGCCTCCTCCCGGGTCCGGCCCGCGATCAGCTCCTCCCGGTACCGGGCGACGAGGAAGATCGCATAGTCGGTTCCCACCCCGAGGACGAAGGTCGTGACGAGCTCGATCGAGGTGACGTCGACGTGGGCGACGAGCGTCCCGACGACGACCACCCCCGCGGTGGCGAGTCCGAGCGCGAGCCCGAGGGCCCCGAACGTGATCAGCGGGGCGAGCGGCGCCCGGAAGTAGGCGATCGTGATCAGAACGAGGACGAGAAGCGTGAGGGGCAGGACGATCGAGAGGCTGGAGCTCAGGTCGGTGGATTCGTTCTGGTCGAGCGCGGCCCCCCCCGTCTGGTAGTACTGGACGGTGCCGGAGACCCCGGCCGACGCGAGGGCCGCCGGGACCACCCGATTCAACTCGAGCACGTCGGAGAAGACGGGGGTCGAACCGGACGCGGTCGTGTAACCATCGTCCTTGGAGTACGCGACGATCAGGAGGGTCGCCGTGCCGTCGGCCGACAGGAACTGCTGACGGATCGAGAGCGGGATCGGGAGCGGGTAGCTCGCGACCGGCGTGGTGTTGGCGAGCTGGGCGCCCCAGCGGACCGCGGCCGCCGCCGTCGGGCCGGACGAGGGCCAACCCGACCAGACCTGGGAGATCCAGCCGGCGGGGAGCCCGGCTCCCGTGGCGAGGACGGTCGAAGCAACGGACCGGAGATTCGGCCAAGATGTGAAGTTCTCGAGGCCGAGGCCGCCGAGTACGATCGAGGGCACGAGGCGGGCCGACGCGTTCGGCACGAGGGTGGGCAGGAGGGAGCTCTCCCCGACCCGGGCGGCGGAGTCGGCGCACGGGACGACGGCCGCCGGAGCGGCCGCGCAGTTGGCGGAGCCGTTGAAGCCGCTCCCGCCGGCTCCCGTGTAGAAGGCGTTCAGGACCGCGGTCGCGCTCGCATTCCCCCCCAACGAGGTGATCGTCAGGTTGTACGCCGGGAGGTTCGACGCCGAGGGAGAACGGCCGGGGTTCGCGACGAGCTGGGCTTGCCAGTTCGCGACGAACGCCGCCGGAGGTCCCCAAAGGAGTTGCGCCGACTGGTTGATTGGGAGCAGCACCGAGTCGGGTCCCGTGGCTCCCCCGACGATGACGCGGTTCGCGAGCTCCGCGGTCCCACCCAGGTAGCCGCCATACGCCGAATAGAGCGAAGAGACGCCGGCGAGGTACGCCAGCGAGGTATCGCCCGAGATCCGACCGCTCACCGCCACCGTGGCCGCCTGATCCTGCGGACTCGTGATGTTCGACCCGACGAGCAGGACATAGCTCGCGGACCCCGCGGTCTCGTTCGGGAACAGCTGGGCGATCTCCCGCGCGGCCACCGCGCTCGGGGCGGAGTGCGGGAGGGTGGTGGCGGAGTTCGTCGTGACGGTGCCGACCTTCGGCAGGAGCGGGAGCGCGACGAGCAGGAGCAGGATCCAGAAGATCACCGGGTACCACGGGTGCCGCTGGATGCCCCGGCCCAGGCGACCGAACGCCCGGGCGCCGAAGGTCGAATCCGCCGCGCCGCCGGTCACGGTCTCGGGCGGAGCTACGGTGAGGATAACGCTATCCGGCCTTGGCCGCCGGGGCTTCCGGGGCGGCGGTCTTCCGCCAGCTGGCGGGGTACTCCGCGGCGTCGGCGATGACCCGGCCCGCATCGATCACCCAGCCGTGCTTCCGGTGGGAGAGGTCGACGGAGTCGACGAGGGCCCGGCCGAGGGCGACGAGGTGGCCGGTCCGCGAAACGAGGGCAACCGATTGGCCGGCGGAGAACGGTCGTAGCACACGGTCGATCCCGCCGCCGGCGAGGTCGGCGCCGTGCGCGACCGCGGCGGCCGCCGAGTCCCGCAGGATCACCTGGGGGAACTCCTGCCAGACCTCCGCCATCGGGTGGAGGAGGGCGAGGAGCGACTCCGGCGAACCGGCCCGGGCGCGGGTGACGGCGTCGGCGAGCGCCGCGAGAGGGACCGACTGGCCCTCGACGAACGGGCCGGTCCCGGTCCGACGGAGCTCCTCCAAGTGACCGCCGACCCCGAGCGCGTCCCCGAGGTCGGCCGCGAGCGTCCGGACGTACGTCCCCGAGTCGCCGACGACGTCGAGGAGGAGTTTCGAGCCGGTCCGCTCGATCAGGTCGAGCCGGTGGATCGTGCGGATCCGCCGCTCCCGCTTCACCGCCGAGCGGACCGGCGGGGTCTGGAAGATCGGGCCTTTGAACTCCTCGAGCGCGGCCCGGACCGACGTCTCGCTCGCCTCTCCGTGGAGCACGGCGACGCCGATGTACCGTTTCGGGAACTGGAGAACGAGCGGGAGGAGCTTGAGCGCCGGGCCGACCCCGATCCACAGGACGCCCGAGACGTTTGGGTCGAGCGTGCCCGCGTGACCGGCCCGCTCGAGTCCGAGGAGGTCCCGGACCCAGGCCGTAACCTGATGGGAGGTGGGACCGCGCGGCTTGTCGATGAGGAGGAACGCCCCCTCCGAAAGGCGCGCCGCGACCGGCGCGGGCCACGGCTCGCTCACGGCGTCCTCGGGCGGGCCAGGAACTCGGCGATGGCCCGGACGACGTCGTCCGGCGGGGCGTGCGTGGAGTCGACGGTGAGGTCCGGGGTCTCCTTCTCGAGGTCGATGCCGTAGTATCGCAGGTAGCGAGCGCGTTCGCTCGCCTCGCGATCCCGGGTCGCCCGCCCCACGTCGTCGACGGTTCCCCCGTCCCGCCGGGCGAGGCGCTCCCAACGCGTCCGCTCCTCGGCGGTGACGACGACGTACCGGTTCGGGAGGCCGCGCCGCCGCAGGAGCGGTCCGGTGAGCCGGCCGTCGAGCAGGCGGGTCGGCGAGGCGAGGCGGACCATCTCGGCGTCGAGGCCGAGGTCGATCGTCGGGTCGGCTTCCGCGAGCGTGCCGAGCTCGGCGAGGGTGATCCCCCGCTGCTTCGCCGAGGCCCGGAACAGCTCCCCGGCGCTCACGAACTCGAGACCGAGCTGCGCGGCCAGCGCGCGACCGGCGGTCGACTTCCCGCTCCCCGGCGGGCCGCCGATCGTGAGGACCGGCTCGGTCACGCGCTCGGCCCCGCCGCGCCAGCGCCCGCCGGCGTCGCGAGACCGTGGGCCCGTTCGTAGCGGAGCAGCGCGTAGTGCTTCAGGACCCGCCGGAACACGAGCGAAAGCGGCACGGTGTAGAGGGTGAACAGGAGGAACCAGACCGGGATCGGGAGCGGGTGCAGCGGCGCGAGGAGGTTGACCTGGGCCCCGCCGAGGCTCACCACGGCGCCTCCGGTGTGGAGCGAGGCGGCCTGCAGGATGAACAGCCCGACCCAGGTGTAGATCGCGATCACGAGGAACCAGGTGACCGCCATCCCCTTCAGCTGGGCGATCGAGACCTCACCGGAGAGTTTCGTCAACTCGTTCTGCCGGGGCTTCAGCGCCTCGACCCGGTCCTTCTTCCCGGATTTCATCGCCGCCATCTGGACCTTCCGGAAGGCGGTGCTCCACGACTGGACCTTCGCCGCCTTCACCCAGTCGGTCGTCCAGTTGTACGCGGCCGCGGTGAGGAGCATCTCGATCACGGCGGCGAGAAACATCGTCAGGAGCAGGTAGGAGTGGTTGAACCCGATCAGGGGGGCGAGGGCAAACCCGAACGTCGTCGCGACGCCGTTTCGGGTCGAGTTGTCGAAGATCATCCAGAGGCCGAGGATGAACAGGAACGTCAGGACGAACGTCGAGATCTTGAACGCGGGCGGGGGCGGCCGGGCGGGCGCCGCGGGGGTGGTCGACTCGGTTTCCTCGTCGTCGCCGTCCGACGCGACCGGCTCGTCCTTCTCGTCGGCCTGGCTCGGCAGCGGGAGCTGCGCCGCCATCGGCCTAGGACTCCCCGCCGAGGAACCGGCGGAGCAGCGGGTTCATCTCCATCAGCTGCTCGCGGCCCATCGCCTCGTAGAGGTTGATGATGATCCCGACGGTGAGCAGCAC